>ERZ780150.23-NODE-23-length-163902-cov-9.882885_pt1 | contig 163902 bp, 176 predicted proteins | sample MGYA00511019_ERZ780150 | MGnify/ENA primary metagenome ERZ780150 (study PRJEB29588, sample SAMEA2151633) | human gut metagenome | biome: human gut; feature: human-associated habitat; material: faeces | place: Denmark | collected 2008/2010 ...
TTTTATGATTTTGGATATGGCTCACATGCTTCTGAATCTGGCAGCAACAAGATTTTCTGGAAATAATCGGTCAGATTTATTTCTGCTTTGGCATTCGCATTTTCCTTATTTTCTGTTTGTTCTTCCCCGTTGTTAAAGAATGGGCTTCCCTTTTCGTCCAGTGGGATAAAGGTGTCCTGTGCATAATAATCTTGGAAAGCATCAATCGGTACCTCGGATTCATTCATCGGGTAATAGGTTGTCGAGCGGGGACTATCACTTCTCTCCAAAAATACCAGGTAAATAGAACAAACTTCTCCCTTTACTGGAGAATCGTTCTCCTGTAACTGCATAGCAAAACGATTATTTTTCTCTTTCAATAAGCTGTCCATGGTCGTTTCCGATTGAAGAACGTGTCCTGCCCCAAACTGTCCAAAGAACTTTGCATTTTCTGGAAGCTGTTCCATAGCAAAAAACAAATTGTCTGTCATCTTGTCATCCCTGATTTGGTGGAAATTTGTTTTGCCTTCTTCCATCCAATCATAAAATTGATTTGTCGCAGCTACATTTTTCGCATACTGCTCTGCCCACGGAAAATTTTCGCCAAATACCTCCTTCATCTGTTCTGGGTACTTCTCCAACGCCTGAGGAAATTCCTTGACCGCAGTTCCATCCGATTCTTTTATCCTTTCTATCAGTGGCTGAATCTCTTCTGCGGGAGTTACCGAATTATCCAGCAAAAGGGACAATCCGCGGGCACTGGTTTTCTTTTGAAATTCTATGTCCAAGCCAATAATATGTAACTTATCATTCTCTGGCTGCTGCTGATTGTAATCATACAGCCATTTCCAAAACTGATACTCATCCTGCGTATAGGCAAGAGCACCTTCCAGCTCCTCCATCATGAAGATTAAATTTTCCTCATTGCCAGTTTGAATATAATCATCTAATAAAAATCCCTGTCCCATTCCAAGTTCACAGATCAGATAATCGACATCCTGATTTTCATGAAGATATTGAATCAGCATCTTTTTGCTCTGATATCCTTTGGTTTGGGCGTGATATTCCCCCGCAAGAAAAATACGATAATCGGCATTACCAAAGATTTTATCATCTATCCCCTTTTCAAAATCAATTGTTTTTGCATACTTTGCATTGTACTCTTCGACACTGAGCATTTGCTGGTTCTGACATCCTGTAAAACAAAAGCTGATTGCCAAAATCATCGCTAAAATGAATGACCACCTTTTCATAATAACCCCTTCTTTCTTTGAAAACATTGTATCGAGCCTGCTGTTTGCAGTCAATATCATTTCATGCAAGTTTACCGAAAAGAGCCGCAGTCGATCGACTGCGGCTCTTGGTACTGCTTTTATTTTTGAATTGCTACACTCACCCGAATTGGAGCAGACACCCTACCTTGCTCATCCAATGCCGTCAGGACAAAACTGTCACTTTCTGTCTGTCCTTCCTGTGGTGTATAAACACATCGACCATCCTCAAAGGAGACCGTTCCCTTTGCGGGCTTACTGCTTATCGTATAAACGACCTCCCCCTGCATACAGGAAAGAGCTGCAGATACCGGTGTCTGCGCACTGGTGTGGCAAAATACATCCTGCACGATTGGGCGTTCCTCGGTATCCTCCTGCTCCCGGATCTGGAAGGTTGCACACACCTTCTGTACATCCTCTTTTCCATGAATCTGTGAGGTGCAGAGTGGAATAAAGCTAAACCACCCAGAAGAAGCTGCAAGGGCATTTTCATCCTGTACATAACACAAGCGATCCAACTCACTGCGGAAGATGGTGTCGTAAATCTGAACTTCCACGCCGTCCAGCATCAGCTTTCCGCTGCCCTCTTCGGGAAGTGAGGTAATGGTGATTGCCACGATCTCACCTGGCTTTAGTCCAAGACGCATCTCAAAATATTCTGCAGAAAGCGACACACTTTCCCCAGCAGGCAGAATCAGGGGATAAACCCTGCTTTCCATCGAGCTTTCCTGTGCCGCTGCTTTGATTGGTACTGCAAAAAATAAACTCAGGGCAAGCAAAACTGCCGCTGCTTTTTGTCTTTTCATCCGTTTCATCCTTTCAGCAGGGATTCTTTTTCTCTTATTTTGGAAGAAAATTTCTCCCTGCTCACAATTTTCAAAGATAGTATTTCCGGTTTATCCAATAATAGCAGCGTCATCTTTTTCCTTTTCTAAACAAAATTCCCATTTCGGGCAAAACAAATCCACAAAATCTTTGACAATTCTCCAGAGTTTTTATCAGAGCGGTGGATTTTATGCGGCGGTTATTTACAAAAATGCGTTTGTATCTTATAATTTAGAGTAAAATATTCATTTTATTCCGTTAAGATTTTCAGCTTATCAATATGAAAGGATGGTGTCTTCATGTCACATCAAAACGTACTCATCCTGGACTTCGGTGGTCAGTACAATCAGCTGATTGCCCGCCGTGTCCGCGATCTGGGCGTATACTGCGAAATCATCCCATTCCGCAAGGCTACTGTGGAGAAGATCCGCGAATATTCTCCAATCGGTCTGATCTTTACCGGTGGTCCAAACAGCGTTTATGCTGAAAACGCACCACAGATCGATCCTGCTGTTCTTTCGATGGGCGTTCCTGTTCTGGGTCTGTGCTATGGCTGCCAGCTGATCGCACACACTCTGGGCGGCAAAGTAGAAACCGCTCCAGCAAGAGAGTTCGGCAAAACCGCTACCCACTTCAACACTACTTCCCCTCTGTTTACAGACCTTCCGGAAGAAGCAACTACCTGGATGAGCCATGTTGACTATGTCGGCAAACTTCCAGAGGGCTTTGAGAGCATCGCTCACACCGATCATTGCCCGGTTGCTGCTATGCAGAATCTGGACAAAAAGATCTTCGGCTTCCAGTATCATCCGGAAGTAGAACATACTCAGAACGGCAGCAAGATGCTGCGCAACTTCCTTTACAATGTCTGCGGCGCAGTTGGCGACTGGAGCATGAAGGATTACTGCAACACCGCAATCGCACAGGTTCGCGAGAAAGTTGGAGACGGCAAAGTTCTGCTGGCTCTGTCTGGCGGTGTAGACAGCTCGGTTGTTGCAAAACTGCTTTCCAAAGCAATCGGCAACCAGCTGACCTGCATCTTTGTTGACCACGGTCTGATGCGCAAAAACGAAGGCGACGAAATCGAAGCTGTATTCGGCAACGGTGACATCAATTTCGTCCGCGTCAATGCAGAGGATCGTTTCCTTGGCAAACTGGCTGGTGTCAGCGAACCAGAAAAGAAACGTAAGATCATCGGCGAAGAATTCATCCGCGTTTTCGAAGAAGAAGCAAAGAAAATCGGTAAAGTCGACTTCCTTGCACAGGGAACCATCTATGCTGACGTTGTAGAATCCGGCTCCGGTGATGCAGCTGTCATCAAATCCCACCACAACGTAGGCGGTCTGCCGGACTATGTTGATTTCAAAGAGATCATCGAGCCGCTGCGCCTGCTGTTCAAAGACGAAGTTCGCGCACTGGGCAGAGAGCTCGGTCTGCCGGATTATCTGGTAAACCGTCAGCCATTCCCAGGTCCTGGTCTTGCAATCCGTGTTATCGGTGAAGTTACCAAGGAAAAACTGGATGTTCTGCGCGACGCTGATTTCATCTTCCGTGATGAGATTGCAAAAGCTGGACTGGACAAATCGGTTCATCAGTACTTCGCAGTTCTGACCAACATGCGTTCTGTCGGCGTTATGGGCGACTTCAGAACCTATGATTACACCCTCGCTCTGCGCGGTGTAACCACCTCTGACTTTATGACCGCTGACTGGGCAAGAATCCCTTACGAAGTTCTGGACAAGGTTTCTGTTCGTATCGTAAACGAAGTTGACCACATCAACCGTATCTGCTACGATATCACCTCCAAACCACCGGCAACCATCGAGTGGGAATAATTTTTCCGTATTAAAAACTACCAAAAAAGCTGACTGATTTAAAATCAGTCAGCTTTTTTTATCGACTCTGTTTCAAATGATTTTAATGTTTCTCCTTTATCATTCTTCCATTGTTGTGGGCCACTGATACTGTAACCTGCTGCAAATGCAGCAGCTGCTGAAGAACTTGAAAACAGTTTATCATTTTGAAGTATTCCATCCTTGATTTCACCAGATGCACGGCTTTGTTCCACTTTCTTCTTAATTCCATTTGGTAAAGAACCCGTTGATAATTCATGAATAGAAGATCCTTTTAAAAGTACAAAGCCATCAGCTGTCCTCATCCCGTACGCTTTCCCGGAGCCGGCAGAAACTGAAAATATAGGGTTCTCGCCTTGATTATTGGGTTGTTCCTCGGAATACGATTCAAACGCTTTATGGCCTAAAGCATTAATCAGCACTTTTGCATTATAAATAAACTCTTCCAGTTCAGCCTGTTCTGCCTCAGAAACAGAAGATTTTGTAGGTGTATTACTATTGTCGACGGAGTACCTATCACATTCTTTTGCGAGAGTATAAAAACGATTCTCTAAATATTTTATATGAGCTTTGTTAAGATTTGAATCTTTACTAATAAATACAATCGCTTCGTTCCAGTTATCTTTTTTCTCAAGATGTTGTTTGAGTCGTTTAATAATATCTTCTGCCTCACCAATGTAAATTAGAGGTCGATCCTTTATGTCATCATATCCAAAAAGAAAATATACACCAGGAGATGCAAGCTCTTTTCTTTTTTCACTTTCCCTAATCATATTTCTGGGTAACTTATATGCAATTCCTGTCCAGTTAGACAACTCACATATCCATCTACCATTAGGGGTTCCATCAACTAAAAACAGTTGAATTCTCTTTCCAAATGCCATAATACTCACCTTATCTGTCCAGTATATTAATAAACATTATCCATCGAAGAAAGTTTTATTTGATATAATCAAGATATCACACCCTTTTCAAAGCGTCAAGAAGATCCAAGCAGCAAAAAACCTCTCTGAATAATCAGAGAGGTTTTTCTTTTACCTTTACTTTTTACAATTTTCACAACAATGACTGCACTGCCAGAGACGATCTGCGGTTTCAGTCCAGTTTTGTGCGTATTCCAAACATTTTCCGCACAGATGTTCTGCACTTTCAGGGGACTGAAGGTCGGTCGAATGGGCACCCGTCCTTCTGACCATTTCCTGCAGTTTTTCCGGATTTTCCAGCATTGGGCAGGGGCGCAAATGATTCTGGTTAAATGGCTGCCCGTCATGATATGCCATGAACAGAGGTGAGGTCAGTGCTTCCAGCAAAGTTTTCTCGCGGATATTGGAATCGGAATAATGGATAAAGACGCACGGTTCAATATCGCCGTTTGGATTGATGTGCAGATAATTTCTTCCGCCTGCGATGCATCCTCCCACATATTCACCATCATTCTGGAAATCGATGGTAAAGATCGGTTTGGTACTGCGGTACTGACGAATCCTATGATACATCTGTTCTCTCTGCTGTGGGGATGGAAGCAGCTGCGTAACCGCATCGTTTCCAACCGGCATATAGTGGAAGAACCACGCAAATTTTGCTCCCCAGGAAACCAGCTGATCGATAAACTCTTCTGAGCTGATGGAATCAAGGTTCTGGCTGGTATAGCAGCAGGACACACCAAATGGAAGTTTCTTTCTTCTGAGGATCTCCATTGCCCGAACAACACGCTGATAACTTCCCTTTCCGCGGCGGCTGTCGGTATCCTCTTCTGAACCCTCCACACTGATTGCCGGAATAAAGTTTTTTACCCGAAGCATTTCGTCGGCAAATTCCTCATCAATTAAGGTCGCATTGGTAAATGCAAGGAATTCACAGTCGCTGTGTTTGTTGCACAGAGCGATCAGGTCCTGTTTGCGCATCAGCGGCTCACCGCCGGTGTAGATGTACATATAAACGCCCAGTTCCTTGCCCTGTGTGATGATGGAGTCGATCTCATCAAAACTCAGATTCAGGCGATTGCCATATTCTGCCGCCCAGCATCCGGTACAATGCATATTGCAGGCTGATGTCGGGTCAAGCAGGATTGTCCACGGAACATTGCAGTGATATTCTTCCATCACCTTTTCTCTCTTTTCTGCCCAATCCAAGTTAGCGTTCATGATAAAGTTTTCGAAGAATTTGCGGATGATCTGAGGATCGATGTCTGTCCACACACTTTCGATCAGTTCAAACCAGTTATTGTCCTGATTCTCCAGAATTTCTCGAAAGACCTTTCTTTGCGGAGCATAAACCGATTCCGGCAAAACCTTATCAATCATTTCCATCAGTTTTGGAAGGTTGGTTTTCGGGTCTTTTTCCAGGTAATCATATACTTTTCTCATTCCAAGATTCATCATTTTTGCAGAAAAACTCATACATTCCACTCCTTTGATTTTTCTGAAATAGCTTATCCTGATTGTAATCCCCTGTCTCCGCCCGGACAATAGACAAAAAGAATCGGGTGTCTAAAGTTTAGACACCCGATTTCCTTTGTCTATTTTGTTTCTTCAAATTTTTCCAGCGTATAAGCGATACTTCCGTCCATACAGTAAAACAGCTTGTCCAGCTTACCCAGTTTATCCTTCGGCATATCGTATTCCATCCATTCCATAAAAAAGCCGACCATCATCAACACATAAACATCCGCAACAAAATCCCGATTCTCCTGGCTGATTTCCATTGACTGCGCTACTTCATTGACAATAGAAGACAAAATCGGTTTGAGCCACGACTTTAAGTGATCTTCCAGCTGGACACGATTGACCGAATGATAAACATTAAGCACCAAACTGCGATTTTCCTGCATATAGTCCAGAATCCTTCTGCATCCCTGATGCCAGTTGGTATAGTCAGAATAATCCTTTAAAAGGCGCTCAAAATCATGATGAAAAATCCAGTCTACCAGATCATAGACATCCTGAAAATGATAATAAAAAGTCTGTCGATTTACCCCACAATCATCGACAATATCCTTGATGGTAATTTTATTCAAGGTCTTTTTTTGAAGCAAAGACTTGAGTGAATTTGCCAACGCCTGTTTTGTCATTTGAGACATGCTGTTTTCTCCTTTCCCTGCTGTTAAATTATTTATCATCATATCACACTTTATATATCGGTGCAACTTTTACACTTTTAAGCCTTTGTATAAAATCCAAACAGGAATTCTTTTTTGTCTATGGTAAATGCCAACTGATTCCGTTACAATACAATCACCAAAAGCAAATATACCCGATGCAAAAATGAAATTGCATCGTCCACCAACAATAAACATTTTACCGATTCCCAATGGAGGTTTCACTATGTATTACAGCAATGGCAATTATGAAGCATTCGCCCGCCCTTTAAAACCAGAAGGTGTTGACAACAAAACTGCATGGCTGGTCGGTTCCGGTCTTGCATCCCTTTCCGCAGCCTGCTTCCTGATCCGCGACGGTCAGATGAAAGGCGAAAACATCCACATTTTAGAAGAACTCAAACTTCCTGGCGGTGCCTGCGACGGAATTCAGGATCAGCAGCTTGGATTTGTTATCCGCGGCGGCCGTGAAATGGAAAACCACTTTGAATGTCTGTGGGACCTGTTTCGCTCCATTCCATCCATCGAAACTCCGGATGTTTCGGTTCTGGACGAATATTACTGGCTGAACAAGCGCGACCCAAACTATTCCCTGATGCGCGCTACACAAAACCGCGGCGAAGATGCCCACACCGATGGAAAATTCGCTCTTTCGGACAAAGCAGCTATGAGCATCATCAAACTGTTCATGACACCAGACGAACAGCTCTACGACAAAAAGATCACCGATGTACTCGACCCGGAATTCTTTGAGTCCAACTTCTGGCTCTACTGGCGCACCATGTTCGCCTTTGAGACTTGGCATTCTGCGCTGGAAATGAAGCTGTATATCCAGCGCTTTATCCATCACATCGGCGGGCTTCCGGACTTTTCGGCACTCAAATTCACCAAATACAATCAGTATGAATCCCTGATTCTGCCGCTCATCCGTTATCTGGAAGCACACAACGTACAGTTTGAATATGATACACAGGTCACCAACGTAAAATTTGAATTCGAAGGCAACAAGAAGATTGCCCGCCAGATTCTGTGCATCCAGCAGGGTAAGGAAAAAACCATTGAACTTACCGAAAACGATCTTGTTTTTGTCACCAATGGTTCCTGCACCGAAAATTCTTCTCTGGGTGACAATCATCATGCACCTGTCATGAACACCCAGCCGGGAGAAGGTGGCTGCTGGCAGCTGTGGAAAAATATCGCTGCACAGCACCCTGACTTTGGACATCCGGAAAAATTCTGTTCCAATATCGAAGCAACCAACTGGGAATCCGCAACCGTCACCACACTGGATGACCGCATTCCTCCTTATCTCCAGAAAATCTGCAAACGTGACCCATTCTCTGGAAAGGTTGTCACTGGCGGCATCATCACTGTCAAAGATTCTGCCTGGATGTTAAGCTACACCTTTAACCGTCAGCCTCATTTCAAAGCGCAGCCGGAAGGTCAGCTGGTCGGCTGGATCTACGGTTTGTTTACCGATGTTCCTGGAAACTTCATCAAAAAGCCGATGAAAGAATGTACCGGCATCGAAATCTGCGCAGAATGGCTGTACCACATGGGCGTGCCGGAAGACCAGATCATAGATCTGGCAGAACATTCTGCAAGCACCGTTCCATGTATGATGCCATATATCACCGCATTCTTTATGCCTCGTGCAAAGGGCGACCGTCCAAACGTCGTACCGGACGGCTGTGTCAACTTCGCCTTTATCGGACAGTTTGCCGAAACCATCCGTGACACTATCTTCACCACCGAATACTCGGTCCGCACCGGTATGGAAGCGGCTTACACCCTGCTCAACATCGACCGCGGTGTACCGGAAGTCTGGGGTTCCTGCTATGACATCCGCGCTCTGCTGGATGCTACTTCCAAGATGATGGACGGTAAAAAACTCACCGAAATCAAACTCCCATTCGGATACCGAATGATCGAGAAAAAAGCACTGGAAAAGGTGGAAGGAACCATCATCGAAGAGATGTTAAAACGCTATAACCTGATCTAACTTCTCATCAGTTATCTCCCAAAGAAAAGGAGGGCACCGTTTAGGTGTCCTCCTTTTCTTGATGACAAAAATAAACAAAGAAACACAGCGCCAGCAGATCGGCACAGCCGCCCGGGCTGATATTTTTCTCGATAAAAAGTTTGTCCAGGGATTGGACTTCTTCCTCTTTCACACCGTTTTTCAGCACCTGTTGGGCCTCTTTCTGTGCCCAGAGAAGGGTCTCTCTGTCCGAGCGGGTGATGATATTGGTATCCTGCACCTTGGAAATTAATGCAATCAGTACAGAAACACCTGCATCATTCATGGATTTTCCCTGAGAGATTTCTTCCTTTAACTTTGGCAAGCCAATCTCAAACACCGAAGGAAAACCCTGTGCCGCTTCTCCGCGGATTCCGGTAATGCCGTATTCTTTATATAATTTCTCTCCATAAGAAAGCGTCTCTTTTTTCTCGATGTCTTTAAAATCATCCATCAGATGCCGGCACATTTGGGCGCACAGGCTGGAAAATTCCTTTTCCGAAGCGCTTTTATCCGCCATTCTTCCTGCCGCGGCACAGAAAATCCCCATCGAAAAAATCGCACCCTTGTGGGTGTTTACTCCACCAGTTGCCTGCTTCATCTGTTCTTCTGCTTCCCGTCCCAGCGGACGCAGGGAACAAAACAGCTCCTGTGGATTTTCTTTTCCTGCTAATCCCTGCAAGGCGCAGCTTTTAAAATAGGGATAGAGTGCACAGGCACTGTCTGCAAAGGTGAAGATATCCATATCCCGATGTGAACCATTGTTGTTTCGGTCAACCAGCCCCGGTTTTGGGGTTACATTGACCTCATACAGCAGAGCGCGGCAGGCATCCCGCGCAATCCGGTCCGCCAGACGCTGATTCAAAAACTCACAGATGATCTCCACTGTCCTTGCCCATATCTCTTCGATCGAATGGGCGCGGCTGCGGGCACAAACTGCCGCCTTCTGACCGCAGACAAGACATTTTCTCGGCGGAAGGCCAAGATCACTTCGGGAAATTTTCGGAATATCCGGCGACATGACATCAATATCAAACAGTCGTCCCAGCTCTGAACCTTCCTCGATTGCCACCATCAACTCTTTGATTTTCTTCGGAGATTCGCTCACCAGCAGATAACATTCGTCCCCTGTTTTTCCACAAAACTCCCGTTTTTCGAGAATTTCCACCCCTGCATAGGAAAGTTCGCGCAAAATTTGCCGCTTTCCTTCCACAAATGCCTGGGTAAAAAGTGGAAAACTTTTAATTGCCCCTGCAATATTTAAGGTAAAGCTGATGAGCGTTTTCGGGGAGTTTCCTGTTTCCCTGCTCATCATCTCCTGCTGACGGCAAACCCTTTGCTCCTTTGCATCCAGAATCTGCGAAAGAGAAATTGGTTCCTGCTGTTTTAAGCTATCCAGAAGTTCTGCTGTTCTCATCCGTTTTTCTTTTCCTTTGCTAATTTTTCAGCTATTTTCTGTCCCTCTTCGGATACCAGAAAATCAAAGGTCGTCTGCGGTACTAACTGCCGGATGGTTTCATAGTCCCCTTCGATCATGCACGCGCGCACTCTGGATGCACTGATCTCCACGCCATCCTCTTTTTTGCGCAGGATCTCCACAACTTCGATGCCGTACTCGCCCAAGATCTCCTTCATCGCGCTGTTATAGGCATTGGTCACCGGGCAGAACGGCTCGGTGCCGACAAATCTCTTTGTGATACCCAGTTCCTTTGCAAAATATTCGCAGAAGATGCGCAGGTCAAGCTCGCAGTTGATTGCTTCTGCTCGGTGCTGCTCCTTGATAAAATAGGTCGGGAACACTGCGGAAGAAATGAGGTAATCCGAAGTATGGTGCAGGATAACATTTTCCAGTCCCCTGATTCCCTCTTTGACCAGCTGATAGCGAACCGATGCCGGGAAGGCGCTGCGATCTTCCGAAAGAACAAACAGATGCAGCACATCACATTGAGAAGCTGCTGTCTCAATCAAATAGCGGTGACCATTGGTGAATGGATTGCAGTTTGCAACGATGGCACCGATGGTTTTCGGGTTTCCTGTCGGACGCTCAAGGTTTTGTACATACTGTTTGATTCCATCGCGGACATTTTCCATCAGCAGGACATCGGCTGTTTCAATAATTGGAAAAAATCCCAGGTCGGAAAACATTGCCCTGTTTTTGGGTTTGGTAAAGACAAAGAGATGCTGCTGTCCTACTTCGGAAGCATGATTTAAAAGCAGAGTAACCACGCGGGATGAAAGTCCTTCGCCCTGATAACGGTCATCCACTGCCACACATTTGATCACGTTCTGCTGCAAAGAGCCGGTCGCTGCAATTTCGCCGTCCTGTGTGGTGAGATTGACGGTATATTCCACTCCTTCATCATACTGCAGCTGCATGGATTTTAGAAATTCCTGCACCTTTTTCTTTTTTCTTCCGGTAAACGGAGTTCCAAATTCTTCGTAAAACTGGCTGTATTCCATCGTGCCTCTCCCTTGTTCTTTCTTTGATTACCAGCAAATCTCCTCTCCTGGTTTTAAAATCAGGCGATTGTCTGCTGGGAAGCTCTCTGCCATCTGCTGTGAAAAGAGCTCACCGGGCTTCATATGTACCGGTACATTCTGCTTTGCCCCAATAATTTTGGCACATCTTGCTGCTTGCTGTGCATCCATATTATAGATGCCGTCGATCGGCAAAAAGGCATAGTCAAGCTGTTCTTTTGCAAGTTCCTGCATTTCTTCGGTCTCGGAGGTATCGCAGGCAAGATACAACTTCTTTGAACCTGTTGTAATAACAAAACCTACACAGGCATTCTTTGGATGGTTTCGGTTGTAAGCTGCTACAGCCTGAATCTGCACATCCTGCTGCTGGATCTTTTGATAATGGATTGTTCCATCTTTGTCCTGACTGATAAAATCTTTTGCCCGCAGTATCTTGCCGTCTGGTTTGAGCGCAACCAACTGAACCTGATTATGGTCACCGTGCTCATGGGAAACCAATACCAGATCGGCGGGGAGGTCGTAACCTTCCCCTGCAAACGGATCAATATAAATAACACATCCGGCATCACTTACCAGTCGAAAACTGCCATGTCCCTGATACAAAAAATCTGCCATAAAATGTCCTCCCTTCCTTTTCTTTATCCCTTATTATACCCTTTTCTTCGGTTCTTTAAAAGGGCTTACTTTGTCTTTTCCCGCAATGTTTTGCACAATCCTTTCCCCTTGTGTAAAACACATGACAAAAAGGATTCCCGATAAAACGGGAATCCTTTTTAGAATAAATATAGAACAAATTTTGTTCGTTTTAGCAGGGATTCTTATGCTCCTTATTTTACCGAGTGGATTTCATCCAGCAAGGTTCCGTCGCGGTAGATAACCTTTGCGACGACCGGGGCGGAGACTTCTCCCACTCCCTATTTTACCGAATGGATTTCATCCAGCAGAGTTCCGTCTCTGTAAATAACCTTAGCAACAACCTTCTCACCCATCTGAACTGGCTTCGGTACGCCTGCAAGTTCCTCTGCCATACGTTTGAGGTCAGCGATCTCAACAACCGGCAGTTTTGCGTCGATCAGTTTCTGTTTGAGTTCCTGATTCTTTCCGCCTGCTGTGTTGACTGCGATACCTCTCTGGGTAACAACAACGTCAACGGTCTTGCCAGGAGTGGAGATGCACAGGCATCTGTCTACAACCAGAGGCAGTCTAGCACGGGTCAGCGGAGCAATGATGATAGCCAGTTTTGCACCTGCTGCGGTATCGCAGTGGCCACCGGAACCGCCCATGATATAGCCGTTGGAATCAGTGTGTACGTTAACGTTAAAGTCAAGGTCAACCTGAGTTGCACCCAGCAGAACAACGTCCAGATTATCAACACCGGCACTCTTGCCGCTGACACCTGCATACTGAGTTGCAGAAACTTCCATATGTTTTGGATTGGAACGGATGGATTCAACTGCTTTCAGGTCGAAGCACTGTACGTCCAGCAGAGCCTTGAAGCAGCCTTCTTCCAGCATATCAACCATGTATCCGGTGATACCGCCCATACCGTAGCTACCATGGATGCCTTTTTCCAGCATCATCTCTTTGACGTATTTTGCAGTAGCCAGGGTTGCGCCGCCTGCACCGGTCTGGAAGGAGAAGCCGTCTTTGAGCAGTCCGGAAGCATCGATAACCTTTGCAGCGTAGCTTGCCATCTTTAAGCCGACTGGGTCACGGGTGATCTTGGTGGTACCGGAAACGATACCAGCAGGATCGCCGATCTGATCAACCGCTACCACATAGTCAACATAAACTTCTGGGATAGAGAAGTCAACCAGTGGATATTCTACGAGGTTATCAGTGATAACAACAACCTTCTTTGCGTTCATGGCATCTGCAAATGCATAGCCGATAGAACCACAAGCAGATTTACCGAATTTACCGGTGCAGTTACCCATATCATCGGAGGTAGGAGCTGCGATAAATGCGATATCAATTTTGGAGGTGCCTTTTTCCATGTCGGAAGCACGGCCGCCGTGGCTGCGGAAGATAACCGGTTTGTCCATGATGCCTTCAGAGATTGCTTTACCAACCTTTGCACCCATGTAGTTACATTCGATGCCGGTTACAACACCGTTTTTGATGTGTCCGATAATTGGTTCGTGAACATCAAAAACAGAGCTTGCGTTGACGGTCAGGTTTTTATATCCCATCTGTGCGATCTGTTCCAGAACCATGTTCAGGACATAGTCGCCGTTTCTCATGTGGTGATGGAAGGAGATGGTCATGCCATCCTGCAAACCACATTTTTCAATTGCTTCTTTGATAGATGCTACTAACTTACTCATCGTCTTCCACCTCTCCAAACATTGCTTTTTCCATCTCAATAACCTGTCTTGCACGTTCTACGATTGGAGCATCGATCATCTTGCCTCGCAGAGAAACAACGCCTTTACCCTGTTCTTTTGCAATGCGGATGGTTTCCATAACTTCATGTGCATAATCAATCTCTGCCTGTGTTGGGCTGAATACTTCGTTGATGCCCTCAACGTGTCTTGGAGAAATCGAAGCCTTGCCGGAGAAGCCCAGAGATTTTGCAAAGCGAGCATCTGCATACAGACCATCGATATCGTCAACATCGGTAAATGGTGTGTCGTAAACGTCAACGCCGCATGCACGAGCTGCGCAAACCAGTCTGGTGCGGGCATAGAAGATTTCGTTGCCCTCTTTGGTTCTCTTGCAGCGCAGGTCAGCGGTGAGGTCCTCGCCGCCTAAGAACAGTGCCGCAACCCTCTCGTCAGCAGAAGCAATCTGGAATGCGTTTTCAACGCCCATTGCAGTTTCGATCAGTGGAATCAGTTTTACAGTGTTCTTTTCGAAGCCGCATTTTTCTTCCAGTTTGGTGATGTACTCGGAAACAGTCTTTACGTCCTGAGCACAGCTTACCTTTGGAGGCATAATCATGTTTGGTTTGAGCGGAATGATTTCATCCAGGTCGTGGGTCCAGTAATCGGTTTCAACTGGATTGATACGGATGATGATTTCGCAGCCTTTGTAGTGCAGGGATTTGAGCGCGTTGCGCACCAGAATACGGGCAGAATCCTTTTCAGCTGGAGAAACAGCGTCCTCAAGGTCGAGGATGATGCTGTCTGCACCCAGCACGTCACCGTTCATCAGAAGGTTTGGGGTGTTGCCAGGGATAAATAACATAGATCTTCTCATTACTGTTCCCCTCCTGCTCTCTTGATGGCGGTTTCTACGCGCGCTTTGATAACACAGTCAATTGCACCTTTGTCATTAACGGAGATTTTGCCGGAAGTAACGCCCAGCTCATCCACAACTTCGCGGATGCTCTTTTCGATTTCCTGTGCAAACTGGTTATATACAACCGATTCGATGCTGATTTCCAGTTTATCAGAAGGTTCTACCTTTACATATACGTCGCTCGATTCCAGTGTTCCTGCAACGGCGTTTGTTTTAATGTTCATGGTTTTGTATTCTCCCCTCATATTGTTTTGGGATAATCCTTTATTCTTCAATTCCCTTGCGGCATGGCATACCAAGGTCAAAAGGATGTTTTTCCTTGACAAACTTGGTCACATAGTCCGCGCGGTCGGTCAGCGCACTGATGTCCATTCCGTACTGATGTCCGGTGATAACAAGTTCTGTTCCTTCCGGACGTTTGTCCATCATTTCCAGGAGCTGATCTTTCGGGATGGTTCCCAGATTATAAGCATCGATGACCTCATCGAGCACCACCAGGTCATAATTTCCGGAGAAATATTTTTCTCTGACCTCGTCAAATTTTTTCTGGAATTTTTCTTTGTAAAATTCCTGCTGTTCTGGGGTCAGATTAAACATAAATGGAATTGGGCCTTCATTTTCGATGTAATCGACACCTGGCAGGGAACGGATTACCGATACCTCACCGCTGTTTGGCTCCTTGAGGAACTGATAAACCAGAACCTTGAAACCATGTCCAACACAGCGCACAATCTGTCCCATTGCTGCGGTAGTTTTTCCCTTTCCGTCTCCATAGTAGAGCTGAATACAGCCTTTCTGCATAATGAATGTGCCCTCCCTTCCTTAAGGTAAAATTTTTTTCATAACAAAGGCCGCACCTGTATTGTGTGCAGCCTTTGTCCCGATCTTTTAATAGATTCGTTCAATCTTATCGATATCCGATCCAATCTTTGGTTCTTCCTTCTGTCCTACCAGTCCGACGATCAGATAACATTTTCTGACCGGATCGTATGGAATATCCTTGATCAGGGTAAATCCTTCGATCTCTCCACTGCTTCGAACGTGGTTTCGCGGAGCGGTACATTCATAGATGACGTCTCCGATGCTGATGTGCTCCTCATCGTGGAAGGAAATCGGAACATTCTGCTCAATGACTGCCTTTACCTTCTTCTCAATCATATCCAGAGAAACAATTGGTTTTTCCTTAAAGCAAAGCACGAAGCCATGTTTTACCTCTGCGTGCTCATAGTCCTCCGGATGTCCGTGCGAAAGGAAGTAACCGGTAATATCCTCCGCAGAATGTACCATCTTGCGGTAACGGATCGACTTAAAGACGATGTTGGCAATGTCCTGCGGGATTGGTCCAAACAGGTCCGGTCGGGTTACGATGACCTCTTCCCCGACGCCAAGCATCAGGTCCGCGTTGACCGGCAGGTCACTTCCTTCCCTCTTGAGGAAAGGATAAACCAGATCAAAGTGTTCTACGACCACTCTCTTTCCCTTCTGGATTGCCGCCATGATGGCGCGGGCCAGCTCAGGGCACTGAGTGAATCCCTGCTCAAAGCGGATATCCAAATGATAGGTGTGCGGGGTAGCAAAGAGGGAAAATCCCTTTTTGCTGATACTTCCCATTCCCAACGGGTCATCCAGCATCTCCAGCAGCGGCAGAGGGCGAACGTTGACACCTTCATCATCATTTGTCAGTTCCAAACCTGGGAACATACCTTTAACCAGCATACTTTTTCCCGAACCTGCGTCACCGATTACGCCGATGAGCTTGTCGGTCGGGCGAAGATACTGCTGGGCAATCTGCATTCCCAGTTCGGCCATACGGATATTGCCTCGCGGAGCAAAATAGATACTGTACAGATGGCTGATGTACGACATGAAATGCCTCCCTGTCCTGATACGCGGATAGGGATTCTGTGCCAGAATCCCTATCCGTTTTCACCTTTTACAGTTTGTTTATTTGACTAGCATTTTTTTGCATTTCTCAGAGCGAGGACACGGTTCATTTCGTTGTAAACGATCATGAAGCCTTCGTCAACGCCCATACCTGGTTTAGCAAGGATCTGGTCTGGTTTGGTAGCCATTGCACAGTCTACGCAAACCTGGCAGGAACGGTCTGTTTCGTTGCAGGTACCGCCCTGGTATGCGCCGAATCCATGTTCTTTGCAGTAGAGAACTGCTTCGATGGTGTTGTTGATACCACCAAGGTCTGGGGTCTTGATCTGAGCCATGTGGCCAGCTTTGTTGTCGCAGAAGTAGATAACGTCTTCCAGAGTGTTGCACCATTCGTCAGCTACCAGCTCAACGTTGATGCCGCGTCTGTCAACTTCTTCTCTCAGACCTTTGAGGCAGAGCATCTGTTTTTCTCTTTCGCCTGCATCCATTGGGCCTTCGATTCTCAGGTGGAATGGTTTAGCAGCTTCTTCGAGCTCTGCCAGGTAATCTGCCATTGCTTTGAAGTTGTCATCGCCAAATGCCTGACCGATGGTTCCGTATACGTCAATGTGGAAGATTGGAGCGTAGGAATCATCTGTGCGCAGTTTGAGGATACGATCTCTCAGCCAGCAAACGTACTCTTTGAGTTTGGAGCCGTCTCTGCCCAGTTTTGTATCAACGTTGTTGATCAGAGCGTGTGGCAGGATTGCAGCGCCTTTGAGGATCATCTTGTCTGCGTTTTCATAACGGTTATCACCGGACTGGGTGAAGATCGGAATTGGTGTTTCGGAAACGGTTGTGCCGTATTCGTCAGCAACAACTTCGCTCATCAGACGTTTTGTAGCTTTTGCAACTGCGTCCAGAATTGCCTGGGAAACGCCGTAACGGATTGCGGTATGCAGTCTCTTGCCGTCAACTTCGATTGCTTCCATCATTTTGGTCAGTTCTCTGAAGTTGTCTGCTTCTTTGCCTACCAGAGCAGGTTTGATGTATTTATCGATAACTGGGATGAAGTCCTCAGCCAGGAACAGAGGGTCACGGCCGCCTGCACCGGAGTACTGAACTGCTGCACAGTCGCCCCATGCAACCTGTCCGTCTTCCAGAACCAGCATAACCGAGATGGACTCGCCTGCCTGACGGATGGATTTGAATCCAGGAGTCATTGTGTCGCCAAAGTAAGCAGCACCGTCGGAAACTGCTCCAGATTTGATTGCTTTCTGGTCGTCAAAGAAGAAACCTGTACGGCCTGGTGCGCATACTACGTTTACGATTTTCATTTTAAAAATCTCCCTTCTTATTTGACCCAAAAGGCATCTTGGTCTTTTGGGTGCAAACCCGGATGTTAAAACCCGGGTTTGAAATATTCATTGATCCGGCGCAGAGTTTTACTGCGCCGGTTTGTCACAGTAAGTAAAATCCCTGATCGATTAATATCTTGGTCTGCCTACCAGACGGCCTTTGCTGATTGCATAAACGTCGTCGATAACCATCTGGAAAGAAACTTCACGGTTTTCAGCTTTGCCGCGTTCTGCCAGTTTTTCTTTGTGGAATTTCTTCAGGTCATCGGTGAATGGCAGGTTGCCGACTTCCAGAATACGAACTGCACCGCCGTTGTCACGAGCTGGCAGCATGATGCCTGCGTTGCATTTTGCAGGACCGAATGGGATATCGATAACACCTGCATTGATTGCAGCGATTGCACCCAGGATGATGTCGCCATGACCCAGAGCGATTACTTTGTCCATGATGCATCTGGTTTCAGCTTTGATAACTTCTTTTTCATGCTCCAGACGGCTTCCTACGGTTACCTGGTCAACCAGCATGTTGGTCAGCTGTTTGGTGCAGCGCAGACCCTGTGCGTTAGCTTCCTTGGTTGGAACGCCAGCAGCTTCATGTGGAGTTTTAACGATAACTTTGGTAGCTTTTGCCAGAGCAGCACAAGCAGCACCCCAGGAGATTACGCCGAATGCTTTTGCTTCGTCAGCTGGGAAACCGCCCATCCACTGATGGAATACGGTAGTAACATTAACATCGGTGTAACCGAATTTGTGCATGTATTCGTCAGTCAGCTCTTCCAGAGTTCTGATTGCAGCAACGTCCTGAATCTGGTTACCCAGCTGGCCGTAACCAACAGTGATGTTCTTAACACCCTGTTCAGCAGCAGCCAGAGCTTCGATGATTGCAACCGAGTGAGAGATACATGGCGGAACCAGAGTACCGGTCAGAGGGCCGTATGGCTCACGGTTGATTGCAACGCCAGCCTCTTCATAGATACCGGTCAGACGGTCAACATACTGCCAGTCATACATGGTCTGCTCAATCGGAATATTTTTAGCGTATGGGATGTTGTAGGAGATACCGCCACCTTCGTAGGAGGTAAAGCCGCCTGCGTAAGCGATTTCGGTCAACAGTCTTGCATCTGGGGTACCATGTCTTACCTGAAGAGGAGTATCCAGAGCTTCTACTACCTGACGGCAGCCGCGTACACCATGGTTAACTGCTGGAAAGCCGTTGAGGAATGGATGGAAGTTGCCGTTTGCCATACCTTCTTTTTCACGACGGATACCTTCTGCACAGTTTTCATACTGGTTCTGACGGGTATAGGAGTCGATGGTGGTTGGCAGCAGGTCTGCTTCACCAGCATCCTGCAGATGTTTGAGCAGTTCGATGTGGTTTTCGATCAGACCAACACCAGCTCTTGGCTGAACCAGGGTTTTGCCCTCTTTCTTTGCCTTGTTGAGCTTGTTGGAGAAAACTTTATGTTCTGGCAGGGATTTGTGGTAAGCGATTGCTTCGTCCAGATCTACTTCTTTACCGGTTTCCCAGGTAGCAAGAACTTCTTTACGGATTTTGTAAAATTCGTCGTCTCTCAGCTTTTTATTTTTGATATCAATCATTTCCATCTTTTACCAGCTCCTTTTTCATGATTCTCAACGCCACGTCAGGATATTCGGTGCTCAAAAGGCCCATTGCAGCCAGAATATACTTTCTGTCTACCAGAACCTGAGCGTCCTTTGGCTTGAGGGAGAATGCATCGATTGGATTAAACAGCGCGTGCGATGCGATCTCGGCTGTTCTCTTGGTGTGGATCAGTGCTCCTCCGGTTACGATTACCGTCTTAACTGCGGTCAGATCCTTTCCGGTCTGCATATAGCTGATACCCATTGGAGAATAGTACTGTTCCAGATGTCCTGCATGACGGGTTACTGCAACCTCAATAGCAAGGGATGCAAGTGCAAAGTCGATTGCTTCCAGCTCATCGTCATCATTGGATGGAACCACATCGGTGTGGGTTCCCAGATAATCGATCAGTTCCTTGCAGCGCTCCTCGCTCAATCCCGAAAGTTCAGACACACGCATGATATCGGTTGCATCCACGATTCCATGAATGCTGTAACGCATGCCGATGTCGCCCTCTACGGTACGTTTTGCATACTCTTCACGCAGACCTTTTAATGCAGTCATGCCTGTGGTTGGAAGTCCGTAGGACATCGAGTAGATATCGGTGGTTGCTCCGCCTAAGTCAACGCCGACCAGATCGCCGATTCCATCCTCGTCCTTGGTTCCCTTTGCAAGCAGCTTCATTGCAGTCAGCATTGCCGAAGGGGTAGGCATCAGGATGCCCTGAATCAGCTGTTCGGCGTTGCTCAAACCTTTTGCTTTGACAATCTGCTCCAAAAAGATGCTGCGGATCTTCTGTTGAACCGGCTCAACATTTGGAATATCGAGCCTTGGCATAACGTTTTCGCAGACATAGGTCTGTTTGTCTTTTAAGATCTCTTCACACTGGTCAGCACAGTTGCGGTTTCCTGCGATAATAATCGGGAAATGGTTCTTTGCTCTTGCCAGCATGCGAGCGTTATAAACGATGTTTTCCTTGTTGCCGCCGTCCGTTCCACCGGTCAGCAGGCAGATATCCGGATTGATCTCATCGATTTCCTGAAGGTCTTTTTCGGTCAGTTCATAGGAGTAGGTTTTGAGAACCTTTGCTCCTGCGCCAAGCGATGCCTGTCTTGCTGCTTTTGCGGTCAGCTCCGGAACCAGGCCGATTGCAACCATACGGAGACCTCCGGCTGCACTGGAGCAAGCGTACTGCTCCTCAAACTCGATATTGCCAATTTTTTCTCTTAAAATTGCGAGCGCATTGTTTAAGCCATTGATAATATCGGTTTCAATTGTGGTATAGCTTTGTGCTGTACCCAGAATTTTTTCTTCATCCACATCGACTGCGGTAATTTTAGTATAGGTACTTCCGAAGTCGATCAGTAAAACAGGCTTCATTGCCTTCACCCTCTTTAAGTAATCTGCTTGTTTTTGACAAACGATTCCTTATTCAATACCCAGGTCTTTTTTCAGGCAGTCGATGGTAACCTGTGGGTCGGTGCCAGGACCAAATGCGCGGTCAAAGCCCATTGCTTTGTAACGTCTCTCGATTTCTTCAACCGGAACTTTACCAACAACCAGGTTGCCGCCTGCGTACAGCAGGATTCCTTTGAGGCCTGCCTCGTCGCATTTTTCTCTCATGCCTGTGCAGTCGATTTCGCCCTGTCCGTAAAGGGAAGAAACGATGATTGCATCTGCGCCAACTTCTACTGCTGCTTTAATGAACTCATCCTGCGGAACCAGTACACCCAGGTTTGTTACGTCAAATCCAGCGTCCAAAAATGCACGGTTGAGGATTGCATTACCTACTGCATGAACGTCTGCACCGATAACGCCAAGGATCAGTTTTTTCTTTTCCATTTTCTTGCACCTCTTAACAATGTTTTGTGGTATGCTTTTTTATCTCAGTTACCGGAGAGATTCAAGATATTCTTTTCTTCCGGTTTCATACAGATTGTTGCCTTCGCAGTCGATGATAACGAAAGCTGGCAGATCTTCAACTTCCAGACGTCTGAGTGCTTCTGCGCCCAGATCTTCGTATGCGATGATCTCTGCCTTTTTGATGCAGCGGGAGAGCAGTGCGCCTGCGCCGCCGATTGCACCAAAGTAAACTGCACCGTGTTCTTTCATTGCAGCAATAACTTCAGGGCTTCTCTTACCTTTTCCGATCATGCCTCTCTGACCGAGTTTGATCATGGTTGGGGAATATGCATCCATACGGTAGCTGGTGGTTGGACCTGCAGAACCGATAACCTGATTGCCTTTTGCCGGAGCCGGACCTACATAGTAGATAACAGAATCCTTTGGATCAAATGGCAGTTCTTTGCCCTGTTCTACCAGTTCGCACAGACGTTTGTGAGCTGCGTCTCTTGCTGTATAGATGACTCCCGAAATTAATACGCTATCTCCACATTTTAAGTCTTTTACCTGCTCTAAGGTAAGTGGAGCTGTTACTCGTTTTTCCATAACCTTCTCCTCTTATAACTCTACAGATTTATGACGTGTTACATGGCAGTTGATATTAACTGCGATTGGCAGGCCGGCAATATGGGTCGGCATCTTTTCGATGTTAACTGCCAGAGCGGTGGTCTTGCCGCCGACACCCTGTGGGCCGATGCCCAAAGCGTTGATCTTTTCGAGCATCTCTTCTTCCAGCTGTGCATAGAACGGGTCTGCGTTGCGGACATTGGTGTTTCTCATCAGTGCTTTCTTTGCAAGCAGTGCTGCTTTATCAAAGGTTCCGCCGATGCCGACACCAACTACGATTGGTGGACATGGGTTTGGACCTGCATCCTCAACAACTTTGAGGATAAAGTCCTTGACGCCCTGCAGGCCATCGGATGGTTTGAGCATCTTGATCTGGCTCATGTTTTCGCTTCCGAAACCTTTTGGAGCAACGGTCAGTTTAAAGCCGTCACCAGGAACAATATCATAGTAGATCATTGCAGGAGTGTTATCGGTGGTGTTGACACGGTCCAGTGGATCTCTTACGACCGATTTGCGCAGACAGCCTTCGGTATAACCTTGGCGAACACCCTCGTTTACTGCTTCTTCCAGGTTGCCCACAATATGAACATCCTGTCCGATTTCCATAAATACGCAGGCAACACCTGTGTCCTGACAAACTGGAACGTATGCATCCTCAGCGATCAGATAGTTCTCGCGGATGATGCCCAGAATGTTTTTAGCCAGTGCCCAAGGCTCTGCCTGTTCGCTTGCGTTGATCTTCTCCTTAATATCCTCAGGAAGATAGGAGTTTGCTTCCATGCAAAGACGTTTTACCTGAGCGGTAATGTCCTTCGCATTAATCTCTCTCATCGTGTTTTCCCTCCCGGTTGTTTTTGGTTTTGTTATAAATCGTTCCAGAACAAATCTGCGTCAGGCCAATTCCTGTTTTCCCCTTGCTGCACAAATTCATTCTGTTTTGATAAACGCTTCGGGTTTCCCTTGCGTGTATATCCATTTTCATTTTTAGCAAAAAACTACTGCGTGTTTTAATTTATCACCAATACATTTTGTTTGCAAGTTTTGATTCAAAATAGATTTTTTATGGTTTCTTTCCTTTCTTATACAGAAACCATAAATTTGTTTGAAGTTTCCAATCACTTTAAACGAAACGCACCTGTGATTTCTTTGACGATCGTATTTTTTTGTTTAATTTATCTATAAAATGCAATATTTTTTTGTGGGTGCATTTTCCATAAAAAGTACCAGAAAATACCGGATGCTTTCAAGTACAATATACCACAAATCCCTCGGTTTTGAAACACTTTTATGTGATAAATTTATTGGTTTTATTTTTAAACATTTTATCTAACCAGAATTGCTGTATTTATGAAAAAAGAATGTCATTTTTCATAAATATCTTTTGTTTTAAGATGGCTTCGGATATTGTGTTGTGCTATAATAGGAGCTGCTTTTGAGCACAACCAATCACTGTGAAAAGAGGAATGATGATGCAGACCAGAACCATCGATCTGACCCGCGGCAGCATTATGAAAGCACTGCTTTTGTTTGCTGTACCGCTTTTTATCTCCAACCTGTTCCAGCAGCTGTACAACACCGCCGACACGATGATTGTCGGAAACGTATTGGGAGATCAGTCACTCGCCGCTATTGGCTCTACCTCCGCCGTGTTTGAATTGATCATCGGATTTGCAAACGGTGTGGGCAGCGGATTCGGCATTGTAATTGCCTGTTTGTGGGGCGCCAACGACCGTGAAAAACTGAAAAAGGCGGTAGCCTCCTCGTTGATTTTGAGTTTGATGCTGAGCGCTGTTTTGATGATTGTTTCTTTTGTTGCGCTCAAGCCCCTGCTGATCCTTCTCAAAACACCTACTGACATTCTGGAAGAAGCCTACGGCTACATCTCCATTATCTGCATGGCGGTCGCCATCACCATGCTCTATAATCTTGGGGCTGCTCTTTTACGTGCCATCGGTGACAGCATCACCCCGCTGATTGTTCTGCTGATCGCTTCGGTATTAAATATTGCGCTGGACTTTCTGTTTATGACCCGATTTTCTATGGGGATTGCCGGAGCTGCCGTCGCCACCGTCATCGCACAGGGCGTCTGCTGTATTTTCTGCTTCTGGTTTATCCTGCGCCGCGCAAAGGTCCTGGTGCCTTCCCGCAAGGATTTTTCCTTTGATTCGGCTCTGTGCCGGGAACTTCTGGAACAGGGCTTTTCGATGGGATTCATGCTCTCCATCGTCTCTCTGGGAACGGTTGCTCTGCAATCCTCTATCAATGTACTGGGCACTCAGATTATCGCTGCACACACAACAGCCCGCAAACTGTTCGGTTTGCTGACCATGCCATTTGCCACCGTAGCTGCAGCAATCGCTACCTTCACTTCCCAGAATAAGGGTGCAGAGCAATATGACCGCATCCGTCAGGGTGTGTATCAGGCAAATATGCTGACCACCATCTATTCTGTTGTTGTCACCATTCTGATCTTTTTATCGGCTCCATTTCTGGTTCATGTCATGAGCGGTTCCTCCGACCCGTTCATCTTGCAAACCGGTTCCATGTATATGCGCATCAATTCCCCATTTTTTATCGTGCTGGGCGTACTGCTTAATCTGCGAAATGCTCTTCAGGGAATGGGACGCAAGATCATTCCATTGTTCTCCAGCATCATCGAACTGGTCGGAAAGGTCATCTTTGCTTCGCTGCTTATCCCATTTATGGGGTATCTCGGTGTATGCTTCTGTGAGCCGTTTGTCTGGAGCTGTATGGCATTGCAGCTGTGGTTTTCCTTCTACCGCAGCGAAGAAATCCGGGCAGTCAAATAACTCCCTGCCCCAGAAAATTTTGTACCGGTCCTAGTCACCCATCTGGATGTACTTGAATCCTTCTCCATGTACCTCGTTGGATTCCAGCACCACCATGAAGGAAGCCGGGTCTGCCGCTTTGACTGCCTGCTGTACTTGATACATCTGTTTATCGCTGCATGCACACATAACGACCTGTTTGTCATCCTTGCTGTAACCGCCTGCCGCCTTGATGAGGGTGGAACCGCGATGACAGGTATCCTCGATGGTCTGGGAAATCTTGTCCCCATGATCGGTAACGATCAGGGTGAGCTTTCCGGCATTTGCACCGTACATTACCTTGTCGATCACCGCGGAGAAGATAAAGTTCACGATCATACCGTAGATAACACCATCCACATCCTTAAAAAGAATGTCGCCTGCCATGACAATGACGAAGTCGGTCAGGAAAACCAATTTTCCCAAAGACAGATGCGGATGCAGGCTCTTGAGCGCCATCACCATAAAGTCTGCACCTCCGGTAGAGGAATTCTGCATGTAAATGAGTGCATAGCCGATTCCCATAATAACTCCTGTACAGAGGGCAGCAAGCAAACGATCCCCATCATATGCCGGGAACATCGGTCCGATATAGTCTATGAAGAAAGAAGAGATAATCATACAGCGGATAGAACGGAAGAAAAATCCCTTTCCCAGCAGCTTATAGCACAGCAATGCCAGCGGGATGTTGAGCACCACGATGGTTGCGCCCAGCGGAAGCCCAAACAGACGATTGAAAATTAGGGCGATACCCGAAAATCCGGTCAGCGGAAATTCGGCATTGACCGCAAAGCTGTCCAGTGCAACTGCAACCAAAATTCCGCCCAGTGTTTCCATCAAAAATGGGATAATCCTCCGTTCCCATTTCTCCTTCATTGTTAAACTCATGCCGTTTCCTCTTTTCTTTCTGTCTTTTTTCCATTTTCTTTCCTACGAAAAAAGAGCGTTTGCAGATCTTCCATATGATCCGCAAACGCTCTTTTCTGTTTTTAACTATATCATACAGTTTTTTAAAAGTCAAGCAATGTATTTTTATTCTTTTTAACTAAAAAATATCCCTTTTTTATTTTCTACAAACCTCCTTGTTTTTTCAAAACTTCCATGATATGATAATTTTAGTAATAATCCTGATTTTTATCGAATCGAGGTGCTTTTTATGAAACGAATCCTTGGGCTGATGCTTTCCCTGACCCTTTGTATGACGCTGCTCTGCGGCTGTCAGGTACAAAAAGGAAACTATCTCAAACCGGTCAAACTTACCGAATCCGAGCGTGAGCTGCTGACACTTACCAATCCAAACCTTCCGATTCTGCTGGACTACCATGTGGAAGGTGCAAAATCAATGGCAATCGAAAAGATGATCTTAAAAGATGGAGCATGGGTCAAGGAAGAAGGTTCCTTGTTTGCTATGGAAACAGATGACACTTCCAAGCCGATGGAGGGCCGCATGGCACTGAATTACAGCACCGAATCCAACAGTTTCGGACTGACCTCCGCTGCGGTGCGGGAAACTGCCGGAAGCCTTGCGCGCACCGCTGAGCTGAGCAATCACTCCGATTACGAGATGCGCAGTGCAGCTACCAATCAGAATGAGACTACCATTACCCTTAACGAGCCAGCCTGGCTGCTGCTCTTCTGCGCGGACAAACCGGATAATCCCAGCGATGGAACTGTCCCAACCGACCCGCTTGCTCACCCAGAAACCTTTACCAGCGAGTATGTTGAGATGATTACCGTCACCTTTTCTGATAAACCACTTCACTAAAATTCCGTCACGGAGGTACCGATGAAAAAACTACTTTTTTCTCTGCTGAGTATCCTTATGCTGATTTCCCTGCTTTCCGGCTGTACGCCGCAGCAGGAAAAAGTCGGCAACTATCTTGAAAAGGCAGAGCTTACCGAAGAGGAAATCAATATTCTCAAGCTGGCAGAGGCACAGGAACCGCTCCTGTTTGACTTTACCGTCAATACAGGAAAATCCTTTGCCATTCAAACCTTTGAGCTTCAGGATGGACAGTGGGTCGCTTCACAGGGCTATTCTTCCAGCATCAATCAGGATAACCTTCCGATCGATGGACGCATTGCCATCCGGCAGGATGAAAAAACTGGCGCACTCCTTTTGATTGCAGTACAGAGTAAGACCGGTTTTACCCATTCCGCTCCGATGCCGGATGAAAGTGTACCGGAATATTCTGCTCATTCCACCACTTCTCTGAGCAGCCGCACCGAAATTCAGATAAACAAACCAATTGCGTTTCACGTATACTACGGTTACTCGGATAGCCAGACCTCCCACACCGCTTATTTCCCGGACTATGCGCTGGAGCATCCAGAAGAAATCGACAGCGACTATGCTCAGATTGTTGCAATTACCTTTTCGGACAAACCTTTGTCCTAATATATCCCAAAACATATTCTGAAAGAAGGCGGACAGATGAACCATCTTCTAAATTATCTTGAGCACAACGGCATCTTGCTGTGCAACCAAAACCCGTTTCTTCCCGCGTTGGAAGACATCGGATGCAGCTGGAACGATGTGGTGGAACTGATTGACAACCATCAGCTGTTTTACTGCAAGGTCTTTCAAAAGCGCACTACCTATCTCAGTGCGGAATGTTATTACCTTTTGAAATGTCTTCGTTTCCCAAAGCCTCTTACTCCATCCGCCGAAAGAATTTATTCCTTCCTGCTCAACAAAGCTCCCGCAGAGACCACCTTTTTAAAAAGTGTCTCTGCGCTTTCTCCCAAAAGCTATCAGCAGGGCTTTGACTTTTTGCTGCAAAACCTGTATGTGACCGCATTTTCCAACTGCCAAACCCTCAACCCGAACTGGTCCTCTTTTCGGTATTGTACCAGTGTGACGTGGGAGGATGTTTCCCCTAACTGCTATTGCATGGAAAATGCAAAGGAGCGTCTTTGGGAGATTTTATCTCGCACCATGTCAGAAAAACTGTTTTGTTCCTTACTGCGATAAAAAAACGCCGCTTAAATTAAGCGGCGTTTTTTTATGATTTTTTATCCTATCTGCCCAAAATTTCCTGTGCCTGCTCTTCGGTCAGGTCATAGTGGTAAAACAGGCTGTAAAATTCCTGCACTTCCTTCACCATATCGTAGTCATAGATTTCAGGATAAAGCAGATTTCCCAGCCATTTGACACCGATCACGCGGTTTGCTGCCGGAGGCTGGTCCAGAAAGCTGTACGGCTCGGATGGAATTTTGCTGTAATTGCCTTCCTGTACCGCTGTCAGCTCCTGCCAAACCGGATCATTTGCCACGCCATCTGCCATCGACTGCTCGCCAAACAGCAGAACATCCGGATTCCAGTTGAGCAGCTGCTCAAAGCTGATCTCCATTGCACCGCTGCCAGCACCTTCCACCTGCACGCAGTTGTCAGCGCCCACAAGTTCAATTACTTCGGTATGAAAAGAGCCTTGTGCAAAGCTGCTCAGTCCGTTCTCATTCAGTCCATAATAAACGCTCTTGCGCTCCTCCTGCGGAATGGATGCCGACTTTTCCTGTGCATCCTGCATGGTCTGGTCACAGTAATCCGCAATTTTATTTGCCTCTTCTTCGCAGTCCAGCAGCTGTCCCAATGTACGGAAGGCTGTTCCTGTTCCTTCCAAATCTGCTTCGATAAAGACGACCGGAATTCCCAGCTGTTCCTGAAGATCGTCCAGCTCCTCCTTCATGCCGTCCTTGACCTCGCCGATGTCGATGATGACCTGTGGATCTGCCGCAATTACCGCTTCTTTGTTGAGGTCAGATTTGCTTCCGTAAAAAGCGCCAAAGACTGGAAGATTTACAAACTCTTCTCCATAATAGGCTTCTGCGTTCTTGGCAACCTCACCGGCACGTCCCACCATCTTGTCAGCCGCAATAGAAAACAGACACTGCTGCGCCATATTGCCGGACGGAGCGACCCGCTCGATCTGCCCTTCAAAAGAAACAGTTCTGCCCAGCGAGTCAGTAAACTCCCACTGTCCTTCCTTTGTCTGTTCCGATGCCTGAGCACTTTCTTCCGATTTTTCTTCTGTCTGTGTCTGCTCTGTCTGTTCAGTTTGCTGTGTCTGTGAGCAGGCAGAAAATGCTGCTCCCATCATCAGTGCTGCCAGCATCAAAGCCATCAGTCTGACTGTAAAATGTTTTTTCATCATATAAAATTCTTCCTTTCGATTATTGTATCTGATCCGGCACGCACACCAGATAGCTTCCATCCGACTGCTCAATCGAGTGAATCTGGACATTTACTCCATAAGCCTCATTTAAAACCTGTCGGTCAACCGCTGTCTGCGGATTGCCCTCACTTAATACTTTTCCGTCTTTGAGCACCAGAATCCGGTTTGCATAATTTAATGCATGTTCAGGATTATGGGTAGAAAGCAGGATACCGTATCCCTGCTGGGCTAAGGAGGAAATCATCTGCATGACCCGAATCTGGTTGCCGTAGTCGAGATTTGCTGTCGGCTCGTCCATCAGCAGGTAGTCCGCATCCTGTGCCAGTGCCCGCGCAATCAGCGCAAGCTGACGTTCCCCTCCGGAAATTTCCGCGATGCTGCGGTCGCTCAGATGGGAAATCCCCATCCGTTCAATTGCCCTGTGCGCTGCCTCTTTCTGCGCTTTGCCGGGACTGGAAAAAAGGCTGTGGGAACCAGCTGTTCCCATCAGTACCATCTCAAAGACGGTATATCCAAACACCGGTGTACTGTACTGTGGAATATAAGCGATCTTTTCTGCAAGCTCTCTGGTACTTAAGGTGCGCAGATTTTTATTTCCCAGGAAAATATTGCCCGAATAACCGGTATTGATTCCCAGAATGCAGCGAAACAGCGTACTTTTGCCGACTCCATTTGGACCGAGCAGGCAGAGAAAATCCTTTGGTGCAAGGGAAAAGCTCACCTTTTGAAGCACAGGATGATTTCGATATCCAAACGAAACATCCTGGACTGAAAGGATCTCTTGATGTTTCATCATATGTCTCATCACATGTTCCATCATCGCTTTCCCTCCTTTAACAGCAGATAGAGAAAGAACGGTGCCCCCACAAAGGAGGTCAGAATTCCCAGTGGGATCTCCGCCGTAGTCAGGGTACGCGACAGATTGTCCACCAGCATCATAAAGCTTGCGCCCAGCAAGAGGGACACTGGCAGTGTGGTGCGGTAATCGTATCCGACCATCATTCGCGCAAAGTGTGGGATCACAAGTCCCACCCAGCCGATCATACCGCTAATCGACACACAAGCGGCTGTAATCAGCGTAGCACACAGAATAACCACATAGCGCAGTATTCTAGTATTCACCCCGATGCTCCTTGCTTCTTCCTCGCCCAGCGTCAGGATGTTAAGCCGCCACCGAAGCAGCAGCAGAATGAAACATCCAATCCCAATCGGGATAACTGCAAACAGGAGATCCTGCATCCGGATGGCGGACAGGCTTCCCATCAGCCAGTAGGTAATCTCAGGCAAAGTATCGTTTGGGTCTGCCACCAGCTTGATAAAGGATATCCCCGAAGAAAACAATGAGCTTATCATGATGCCGCCCAATACCAGACCGATCATCGGACTGGATTTTACCTGGGATGCAACCAACTGCACCAGCAGCACCGCACCAAGACCGCAGACGAAGGAAAAGGCAGAAATGTTAAAATAGGAAAAGCCCAGCAAAATTCCCAGTGCCGCACCAAAACCAGCTCCCGCCGAAGCGCCCAGCACATCCGGGGAAACCATCGGATTTTGAAACAGTCCCTGATAGCAAAGACCTGCTGCCGAAAGCCCTGCTCCAATCAGTGCTGCCGAAAGCACGCGCGGCAATCGAATATTAAACACAACGCGCTCTGCTGCTGAACTCCAGAATGGTTCTATTGAAATCAGGCGGGAGAGAAGGATTCCCCCCAGCTCTTTTGGGGAAACTGCATATCTTCCCAGCAAAAAAGATCCCAGAAAGCAGACAGCAAACAAAATCCCAAGCAGCAGAATTGTCCGAATCCTGCCTTCCCTGCTTTCTTTTCTGATCCCTTCTTTTTTTTGCATCCAATTCCTCCTGTCCTGCGTTATTCTCAGATAAGAATAACGCATTTCTTCTAATTCGTCAATAGATTGCATTCGTCCTGGTTTCCTGTTTACAAAAATCGGATTTGTGATACAATCATCTTGTCCGTATATTCTCCCATCATGCAAAGTTCTTGCAGAGGAAACAACATGCCGACTCGATTTGTCACTATACAAAACAAGGTTTATCAGTTTGACTATGACTATAAAAACACCGATTTCCGCCGGGAGGCACTCAATCGGATGACCAAAGAAACCTGGGGATTTTCCTTTGAGCGCTGGTATCAGAATGGTTTCTGGCCGGACAGCTGCGTGCCCTATTCCCTGTTTGACCTGCAAAAGATGGTCTCCCATGTCACCGCAACGATTTTCACCTTTGCGCTGGAAGGAAAAACGCTCAAAGCGCTCCAGCTTGGCACAGTGATGACCGACCCGGATTATCGCGGTCGTGGACTGAGCCGCTGGCTGATCGACAGGGTGCTGGAAGATTTTGAACAGCAGGTCGATTTTGTCTTTTTATACGCTAACGACAGCGTGCTGGACTTCTATCCGAAATTTGGATTTAAGCGTGCTCCGGAATTTTTTGCCGTTGCTGAATTGACTGGTAAAGACAGGATTGCTGCAAATAAGACTGATGTCCGCAAGCTGGATGTAACACAGCAGCAGGACCAGCAGATTCTTATGCGCATCGCTTCCCAAACAACTGCGCAATACCGGATGACACCGCTGCAAAATCAATCAATGCTCTTTTTGTACAGCGGCTTTTCCGAGCTATCCTTTCTGGAAAACAGCCTGTACTATTTCCCGGAAATGGATGCTGTTGCCATTGCTTCTGTCAAGGAGGATATTCTGGCTGTCTATGATGTTCTTTCCCCGAAAAAGGTTCCACTGGACCACATCATTTCTTCCCTGTCTGATTCCCAGACCAAGCAGGCGGAGCTTTATTTTCTTCCGGAAGAACTGTCCGGTTTTTCCGTTTTCCCTCTTGAGCAAAAAGACTCCACCTTATTTGTGCGGGGAACTGATTTGTTCTTTACAAAACAGCTCTGTCTTCCTATCACCAGCCATACCTGATTTCTTGTTTGTCTGCCCTTCACCATCATGGTGGAGGGCTTTTCTTTTTTTGACACTTGACGGTTAAAAAATTCTATGGTAATATCATTAAGTCAATTTAATTATATTTGCTTAACTATTTGGAGGTGTTTTCCTTGACACGCGATGTTGTAAAAAAATTTTTCTATACTCTTTCCTTAAATGAACTGAATCTGATGAACCATAACCAGCTTTGTCCGGATGTCAGCTATAACACTCTGCTTTATCTGGATCTGATCTACTTTATCCCTGACTGCACTGCCAGCAAGATTGCCCAGCAGCTTCATATCTCAAAGCCAGCAGTCACCTCAAAAATCAATGATATGATCGCACAGGGTCTGGTCAAAAAGGTGCAGAGCCAGAAAGACAAACGGGTCTACTATCTCACCTTCAATGATCAGGTTGCCAAAGCTTATGAAAATTATAACCGCAGCCTTTGTCGTGCGGTTTCTCTTGCAGAGCAGGAACTTTCTCAGGAAGAAATCGATGTTTTCTGCCGCGTACTGGAAAAAATCGGAGAAAAATATATGGAGGACATAAACCATGAACAACCAGATTGCAAAAAAATTTGATACCCTATCCCTGTTAAAATTCACCCTTCCTTCTATGATTATGATGCTGTTTATGGCATTATATCAGATGGTGGATGCGGTGTTTGTATCAAATTTTGTTTCTGAAACTGCGCTGTCCGCGCTGAATATCGTCTATCCGCTGATCAGCTTCATCATTGCAGTGGCTGTCATGCTTGCCACCGGAGGAAGTGCTGTCATCGCCAAAAAGATGGGAGAAGGAGAACACGCCCTTGCCCGTCAGTTATTCTCAATGGTGGTGCTGATCGGTGTGCTGTTTGGTATCGCCATGACTCTGGTAGGGATTTTCTTTACCCGCCCGCTGATTCATCTGATGGGCTCCACCCCTGCCTTGGACCCTTATTGCTACGACTATCTGTATACCCTGATGCTGTTCTCTCCGTTTGCTGTGCTTCAGCTTTTATTCCAAACCTTCTTTATCACAGCCGGCAAACCTCATCTTGGCCTGGTTGTTACTGTCCTTGCCGGAATTGCCAATATCTTTTTCGACTTTTTGTTTATCGTTGTCATCCCTCTGGGTGTAAAGGGAGCCGCTTATGGAACGGCCATCGGCTACTGCATCCCGGCAATCTTTGGGCTTATCTTCTTCTCTCTGGATCGAAATGGCAGTCTGCACTTTGTAAAGCCGACCTTTGATGCCCCTGTTCTGGCACACATCTGTGCAAACGGTTCCTCCGAGATGGTAACCAACCTCTCCAATGCCGTAACAACCCTGTTTTTTAACCTTACCATGCTGCATTATCTCGGGGAAGCAGGCGTTGCTTCCATTACCATTGCTCTGTATGCACAATGGTTTTTGACCTCAATCTATTTTGGATTTGCTTCCGGTGTTGCACCGGTATTCAGCTATAATCATGGCTGCGAAAATCATGAACAGCTGCACCGCATTTTCAATATCAGCATCCGTTTTGTTGCTATCAGCGCTGTCGGTGTCGTGCTGTTTGCGCTCCTTGCCTGCGATATGCTGATTTCCATCTTCGTCTCTCCTTCCAGCGAGGTATTTTCCATTACCTCGTCGGGATTTAAACTGTTTGCCACAAGCTTTCTTTTTGTGGGAACCAATATCTTTTCTTCCGGTATGTTTACCGCACTCTCCAACGGAAAGGTCTCCGCAATCATCTCCTTTTTGCGAACCTTCGTCTTTCTGCTGCTGTCCATGTTCCTGCTTCCAATGGTGATAGGAGTAAACGGAATCTGGCTGACCGTTCCGGTTGCAGAATTGCTGACACTGGGCGTTTCTATTTTTTACTTCATTAGACTTCGTAAAGTTTATCACTATTAATTTTACACGATTTTATGCTTAGAAAGGGCTGATGAGGCATGCATGGCCACAAGCGCAAATGGTCCCATACGAAAGCCAAATAAACTGAATCTATTTTCGTATGGGGGATTTAATCATGAAAGAGAACAAATATAACGAAAAAACTTTTTTTGAAAAATATAGTCAGATGAGCCGCTCCAAGCAGGGTCTTGCGGGAGCAGGTGAGTGGAAAACACTTGAGCCGCTCCTTCCTGATTTTCGTGGAAAAGTGGTGCTGGATCTCGGCTGCGGCTATGGATGGCACTGCATTTATGCAGCAGAACACGGTGCTAAACAGGTCATCGGCATCGATATTTCCGATCGCATGCTTGCTGTTGCCCGGGAAAAGACTCATTTTGAACAGGTGGAATATCGCTGCACCGCAATCGAAGACGCTCAGTTTGAGGAAAGCAGCTTTGATGTTGTGCTTTCTTCCCTTGCACTGCACTATATCGAGTCCTTTGATATGGTTGCAAAACAGGTTTCCCACTTCTTAAAACCGGGAGGAACCTTCCTGTTTTCCTGTGAGCATCCTGTCTTTACCGCAGAAGGCTCCCAGCAGTGGGTGACCAATCCGGATGGCAGTATTGCACACTTCCCTGTCGATAACTACTATTATGAGGGAAAGCGCACCGCAAACTTTCTGGGGGAATCGGTAACGAAATATCATCGCACCCTTACCACCTACCTGATGGGTCTGCTCAACAACGGTTTTGAAATTACCGCTGTTGCAGAACCTATGCCTCCGGAAGATATGCTGGATCTTCCCGGAATGAAAGATGAGATGCGCCGCCCGATGATGCTGATTGTGCGTGCAGTCAAAAAATAAGTTTCTCTGGAAAGGCTCCCTATTCTGGGAGCCTTTTTTATATTCTTTTACCAAAGAACTACAGTATTTTGTAAACTTATTGCATAAAATATGTTCTTTATGGATGGTTTGTAAATATTAGCACTCTCCTATTGACAGTGCTAATATTCAGAGTTATACTATGTTCAGAACAAAAGAAAAAGACCTCCAGAGGAACGAAAGCTCCTCGCAGAGATCCAATCCCGATGTTCTTACGAACAATTATAATGGATTTAAATGGAGGAATGATTTATGTTATTACCAAGCCTGTTTGGAGAAAACCTTTTTGATGAAATGATGAACTTTGATTTCGACAAAGAACTGGAACGTATGACCAGACCTTTGTACGGAAAACATAATAAGAACATGATGAAGACCGATGTTCGTGAAACTGAAAACAGTTATGAACTGGACATCGACCTGCCTGGATTTAAGAAAGATGAAATCAGCATCCAGCTGGACAACGGCTATCTGAGCATCCAGGCTGCAAAAGGTCTTGATAAAGACGAAGAAAAGAAAGATGGTCAGTATATCCGCAGAGAACGTTATGCAGGCAGCATGAGCCGTACCTTCTATGTCGGCGATGCTCTGACCCAGAACGATATCCATGCAAAATTTGAGGATGGTATCCTGAGACTGACCGTTCCGAAAAAAGAGCCAGCTAAAATCGAGCAAAACAAATACATCGCAATTGAGTAATTTTCCTCTCTAAATGCGTCAAAAAGCAGGGAGCCAAGAACCGAATGGTTCTTGGCTCCCTGCTTTTATTATGCTATACTTGATACAAAGCTCCGACAAATATCTATCTTAAAGGAGGAAGGTTTCATGTTTTCCTTTTTGGATTGTTTCGACAGAATTACTGGAGAAATCCTTACCTTAAAAATCATCGAGAAAAATCCCGGTGATGAGCAGGCAATTCCTTTTTACTATTATGATATTTACAAAAACGATTCCGACCAGCCCATCGGAAAGATCAGCATTCGGATCGGCTATAATTTCCACTCCTACTATAACGGAAATTTAGGTTATGAAATTGATGAACCATACCGCGGACACCATTATGCCATGATCGGCTGTCAGATGCTGCTGCCTGTTGCAAAAGCGTACGGGATGGATTATCTGGACATTACCTGCAACGAGGACAACATCGCCTCCTATAAAACGATGGAACGCCTTGGCGCAGAATTACTTGAAATATGCGATGTTCCAAAAACCTATTGTTACTGGGAGGAAGGAATCAAACCACATCGTATCTACCGCTTAAAACTAAGCTAAATCTTTTCAACTCCCTTTCATGGGAGTTGATTTTTCTCTTAAAAAGTGATATATTTGTCTTATAAAGAGATATATTTATCACTTTTAAGGAGGAACCTTTATGAAGCAATTCTTCTCCCTCAAATTTCTGTGGAAAGTTTATGCCGTGCTAATTACAATTTCTATTATTCTCATGCTCATTAACCCAGATCTCCCCATGAAAGAGGTCATTTTATGTCTTACCATTTTGATCGTATTCAGACAGGACTACACTCAGCTTGTTTCCGATCAATCAAAAGAACAGCCTTCCCGCACTCCCCATGTCAACCCTAAGCTGGGCTGGCTGGGTCTGCTGGGATTTTTGGGACTTTCCGGAATCCCCTGTTATCTGCTTTCCGGACAGACTTTTCCCTTCCTTTTCTTCTGTTTCTTCGGATTTTTCGGATTCTTTTTCGAGGGAAAACTTTCCGATATCCTGCGCGACGAACGCTTTTGTCAAAATGAACTGCGTGCCACTGCAAATGCCTCTCGTTTTTGCATCCAGATGATCGCTTTTTGTGTCGTCATATCTGCACAGCTGAACTCCTCTCAGTTCCTTTCTCCATTTTTAATGTCCTCTCTGGGGCTATGTCTGGGATTGGTCAAATTTTTGCAGCCCTATCTGCTGTACCGCTACGACCAACTGGAGGACTAGGATATGCTGGAATTTCGCTGCGAATTAAAAAAATACAGACAACTCAAAAACCTGACACAGGAACAGCTCGGTCAGATGGTGGGGGTGCGCCGGGAAACCATCATGCGCCTGGAAGCTGGAAAATATAACCCTTCGCTGAAACTGGCGGTGGATATTTCCCGTGTTGTGGGCGCACCGATTGAAGATATCTTTATCTTTGATTAACACCTTGACCTTCCCATCTGCATATGATATAATATTGGGTATACTCTTTGCACTGCATCTTATCTACAGTACAAACTGAGCAGGCGTAATGCCGGGTCACCTTGGTGACAGCGGATGAACAGTATGGGCATCTGCGGGACAGTAGTTTACTAGTTATTGTCCCGCAGGTGCTCTTTTTTTTCGGGACGGTAACCTGATAAACTTTGCAGGTCACAGAGTTATCTTTCACTTTTTACACTGGAGGTAACTTACCATGAAAAACCAAAACCCATCCCAAACCATCGTCAACGAAACCCACCTTGCCATGCGTGTTTCGGTCATCAGCGTCATTGTCAATCTGGTGCTGTCCGCCTTTAAGCTGCTGGCAGGTATCTTCGCCAATTCCGGCGCGATGATCTCGGACGCTGTCCACTCCGCCTCGGATGTGTTCAGCACCTTCATCGTCATGATCGGCGTCACCATCTCGGGCAAAAAAGCAGACAAAGAACATCCATACGGACATGAGCGCATGGAATGTGTTGCTGCCGTTGTTCTTGCTGTCATCCTCTTTGCAACCGGACTTGGAATCGGTTGGAGCGGTATCCAGAAGATTTTCTTCATGAACTCAGATTCTCTGGAAGTTCCGGGAATGCTTGCACTGATCGCCGCACTTGTTTCCATCGTCACCAAAGAATGGATGTACTGGTTCACCAAATTCACAGCAGATAAAATTCGCTCGGATGCACTGCGTGCTGACGCATGGCATCACCGTTCCGATGCGCTTTCTTCTATCGGTGCTTTAATCGGTATCGGCGGCGCAAGACTGGGGTTCCCTGTTCTGGACCCGATTGCCAGCGTGGTCATCTGCCTGTTCATTCTGAAAGCTGCCATTGACGTATTCCGCGATGCAGTCGACAAGATGGTCGACAAATCCTGCGACGAAAAGACCATGGAGGAAATGCGCCAGGTCATCTGCAAACAGGACGGCGTGCTGGGCATCAGCAGCCTGCAGACCAGAATGTTTGGCTCCCGCATCTATGTGGATGCCGAGATTGAAGCAGACGGCAGCCTGACACTGGTACAGGCGCACGATATCGCTGAGGAAGTTCATCAGTCAATCGAAGACTCCTTCCAGGATGTAAAGCACTGCATGGTGCATGTAAATCCGGTTCACAATGTATAAACTATGATAAAGAAAAGGGACTGTTCCGTTGGAACAGTCCCTTTTTATTTTCATGATTATTTTGCAGCTTCAGCAGCTTCCAGTTCTGCTTTTTTGTCCAGATAGAGGCGGTGGATCATCGCCAGTTTATCCGGGATCTCAATGCTCTGTGGGCAGTGGTTCATGCACTGCTGGCAGCCAACACAGTGTTCTGCGCCGTTGCCGTTTTCCATAACCTCTTTGTAGTCCTCTACAAAGGATTTGTCCTTTCCAAAGATCTTTAGGCGGGAATAGATTGCAAAGATTTCTGGAATATCCACACCCATCGGGCAGTCCATACAGTAACGGCATCCGGTACATGGAATATCGTTTACCTTGCGGATTTCTTCCACTACCTTTGCAACTGCTTCCAGTTCCTTCTCGTTCATTGGCTCAAAGTTGGTCATCATTGCAACGTTATCTTCCAGCTGTGCCATATCGCTCATACCGCTGAGCACAACGGTAACCTGAGGAAGAGATTCTACCCAACGGATTGCCCAGCTTGCAATCGAGCGGTTCGGTTCCATCTCTAAAAATGGTTTTGCTCTCTGTTCATCCAGTGTTGCCAGATATCCGCCGCGAACCGGTTCCATAACCATACAAGGCAGATTTCTCTTTTCCAGTTCACGATACAGCTGTTCTGCGCCCTGATTCTGCCAATCCAGATAGTTTAACTGAATCTGAACAAAATCCCAGTCATAGTCATTAAGAATCTGGGTAAATACCGGATAGGTGTCATGGAAGGAGAAGCCCAGATGTTTGATCTTACCCTGACGCTTCATTTCCTGCAGAAATTCCACACAGTGGAATTCTTTTACCTTCTGATAATGATTGCGGTTTAAGCTGTGTACCAGATAAAAGTCAATATAATCGGTTTTGAGTGTCTTAAGCTGACGCTCAAACAGATCTTTCATCTCCTGCTCATCCTTGCAGACCCAGATGCTCATCTTGTCTGCCAGATAGTAGCTGCTACGATCGTAGATTTCAAATGCTTTGCTGAAAATCTTTTCAGATTCTCCTTTATGGTAAACCACAGCGGTATCAAAATAGTTGACGCCCATGTCGTATGCTTTTCTCAGAAGTTTTACAGCTTCCTCAACATCTACTTCATCACCGTTCTTTGGGAAACGCATTCCGCCATAACCCAGACGGGAAATCTCGCATCCTAATTGTGGAATCATTCTGCGGTCAATCATGTTCTTTCGCTCCTTCTTCTCAAAAACAAATTTTGTGCTTTTGATTTTCTTCTTTACCACTTTATGGTATCACAACATTCCGTTCGATACAATCTGCATTTTGACAAAATATTTCCATGCAGATTTTACCACAGAAATATTCCGCTTCAAATATGAACATTCCTAAAATTTACGCCTTTTTCTCCCCGAAAAAAGCCGAAAAGATTGACCTTTTACAGCAGTTGGTTTAAAATAAAATGGAATTTATCTGCCCAAAACGCAATTTTTATTTCAGAAAGGTGATGTCACTTTATGATAAAGGTTTCTCCTTCCATTCTCTCGGCTGATTTTGCAAATCTTGGAGAAGAAGCACGCAAAATGCAGCAGGCTGGTGCTCCATGGCTGCACATCGATGTTATGGATGGACATTTCGTTCCAAACATTTCCTTTGGTGCTCCGGTTATGAAATGTATCCGCAAGGATTTTGACGGTATCTTTGACGTTCATCTGATGATCAGCGAACCGCTGCGCTATCTGGATGACTTTGTAAAGGGCGGCGCTGACATGATTACCTTCCATCTGGAATCGGACAGCGATCCAGATGCTACCATCGCTGCTATTCATGAAAAGGGCTGCAAAGCCGGCATCTCGATCAAGCCAAAAACTCCTGCTGAAGCAGTAAAACCATATCTTGACCGCGTTGACATGGTTCTGGTCATGACCGTGGAACCTGGTTTTGGCGGACAGAAATTTATGACCGACATGATGCCAAAGGTTACCCAGATCCGTCAGTGGATTTCCGAAAGCGGCAGAGAAATCGACCTGCAGGTTGATGGCGGTGTCAATGCTGAAACAGCAAAGGTTTGCGTCGAAGCTGGCGCAAATGTGCTGGTTGCAGGCTCCTACCTCTTCTCCAAGCCGGATTATGCGGCTGCAATCAAGACTCTGGTCGATTAATTTTTTGAAAAATGGTGATCCAGCTTTTTCAGTGCATCCTTTTTCATTAAACAGCTGCCGTGCTCGGAAAGTACCGCGGCAGCCCCATTGGGATGCAGGGCACAGCTTCCATATTCCAGCAGGATTTCTTTTGCGGCAGCTACCTCTTCTTCCGGCAGCAATACGGTCAGATAGTAGCTGTCATCCATCCAATAAAGCCTGTTTTCTCCGGCTTTATTTCCCATCCGTTCATACAGCCGCAGGCATCCGCCCAGCATCTCTTCACTGGTGCCAAAGCGAAACACCTGCAGCTGTCCCTGATCCTGCACAATGCGGGTCAGATGAAAGATGGTCTGATCCTCGTCCTGGGAAATCTCGATTGCAAACTCCCCCTCTTCGACCGGAAACCCGCTTTGCTGGGATGCTTTGTGTAAAAGCCGAGCCAGAATACTCTGGGTCAGCGGGTCCGGCTGTTTGATCTGCTGGGGACACAATTCCCACGCGGCAAGCTCTGCTGCGCTGAGGATAATTTCCAGCTTATTTTCTCCCAGGCGTTTTAACTTCATCGTGACCACCATACCTTTCCAGAAAGATCTTGTTCTGTCTTAAAAACAGAATTTTTTGCTCTGACCCTTCCACCACCTATTTTGTTTTTGATTGAAAGGAGTCTTTTCCCGAATGTCTTTTTTCGATTGGCTGACCACCGGTTCTTCTCACGGCATTCTGCTGGAACAGGAAAAAGAGCCTGCTCTTTCCAAGCCGTTTCTGCCGTTTTTAAGTTCCGTTTCTTTGCAGACTCAGCCTTTTTCTCATGGATATGACCTCTCGAAGCCTTTGAGCAAGGCACAGCTGAGTCATATCGCAGCCCTTGCCCACATCATCGACGAGCGTGACGGGAAACCTCTGTCCCAAAAACTGGACAGCTGCACCAAGCAGAGCATCGACTTTTTGTGTGCTGATGCCATCGATGATGAGCCGTACGTATCCAGCCAGCTAAATCCCCTGCTGCACTGCCGCACCGAGATTGTGACTGCACTCAACTGGCTGGCAGACGCTTTTGAAGCAAAACATCGCTTTATTGCTGTATATAAAAATATGTCCTCACTGGACACAAAAATTCCGGCTTCCATCGAGTCGGTAGAAGTTCGCCGTATGGAAGGCCGCTACCCGATGGAGATCCGCGCTTTCCGCAACCTAGGCAAAAACACCCTGATCATCGGTTCCGCTGCGCTTCTGCATCTGTATCGCGCGGTCACCGAAGGAAGAGTACAGACTACATCCTTTATCACTGTTGCCGGAAACTGTGTCACCAATCCCTGCAATCTGGAAGTCACCATCGGCACTTCGGTCGACCAGGTTTTAGAGCGCTGCGGCCTTTCTCGCGAGCCATCCTGTCTGATCGAAGGCGGTGCGATGCACGGCATCCTGATTCAAAATCCGCTACACACCATGGTGCGTGCGGATACCCGTTCCATCCTGGCTTTCCACATTGACCGTCAGGAACAGCTTTACAACTGCATTGGATGCGGCCGCTGCATCGAAGCATGTCCTTCCGGCTTAAATCCTCACAAGCTGTACCGCTGTGTTACCACAAACCATGCTCAAAAAGCCATTTCCTTAGGACTGCACAACTGCATCGGATGTTCCACCTGCAGTTATGTCTGCCCTTCGCGCCTGGACCTTGCCTACACCATCACCAAGGGAAAACAAAAGTTCCCAAACGCAAAGGACTAGGATCTCCCTTTTCCAGAAAGGAGCATTGTATCGTTGAATTCATTACGTCACCATGCACCATATATCCGGCATCCTGAATCCAGCCGGACTGTTATGAGCGATGCTGTGATCGCGCTGGTGCCTCTGTATTTCATGTCTTACTTTTACTATGGTTCGCGCGTACTGTTTGTTGGTGCCTTTTCTGCACTGCTGTGTCTGGCCTGCGACTGGGCATGCAACTATCTGCTGTACCGCCGAATCAATTTTCGCGACTTAAGTGCGTTGGTCACCGGCATCATCATCTCGATGCTGATGCCTCCAACCATCGATTTTTATGTTGTTGCCGCCGCCTGCCTGTTTGCTATTCTGGTTACAAAGGCTCCGTTTGGCGGTACCGGCCACAACGTATTTAATCCGGCCGCCGCAGGTCTTGCTTTTGCAACCCTGTGTTGGAGCAGCAAGATGTTCCAGTATGTGCAGCCTCTGCAAAAACTCCCCTTTACGATTGATGAATCTGTCTCCATTCTTCAGGGACCAACCGCTACCCTGAAGCTGGGTGGTATCCCACGTCTTGGTCTGACCGAGCTGCTGCTGGGTAACTTTCCCGGCACAATCGGTTCCACCTACACACTGATTATTTTTGCGTGTCTGATCTATCTGATTGCAAGAAATGCGGCAAAGTGGTATCTGACCTTAAGCTATCTGATTCCGGTTGCACTGCTTTCTGCCGTTAACCATCCATACGGTGTTGATCCGCTGGAGTCGATTGCAAACGAAATGTTTGCCGGTTCCCTTTTCTTTGTCTCGGTCTATCTGTTAAACGACCCTGTCACCACACCAAAATACCGCATTGCGCGGATTCTTTACGGCTTCTCTGCCGGACTGATGACCATGTTCTTCCGCTACAACAGCCCGTTCGAGCTCAGCGCCGTATTTGCGATTCTGCTGATGAATGCGCTTTCCCCTGCCTTTGACTGCTTCTGTGAATGGCTGATGCCAAAACTCCAGACAGCAACAGAAAAAGGAGGAACCAACGAATGAATCTGACCCTTGTACGAAAATATAACAAGCTGCTTCGAAAAACAGATGGTATTCTGCTTCGCAATCCTCTGCTGACACTGGGACTTGCCCTTCCGCTCGCCATCATTCCATCCTATGGTCTGATCGGCACCGCTGCCGTTTCGGTTGCCATGCTGGTCTGCTTTGTTCCTACTGTTTTTCTTTCGGGACTGATCGGCAATCGACTTCCTCTCTGGCTGAGAGTTGTGGTTTATCCGGTTGTCTCCTGCCTTCTGCTGATTCCGGCAAGATATCTGGTTCAGAACATCTCTCCTCTGATTTTTGATACGCTTGGCGTTTACTTTTCTCTGATCTGCGTAAACTCTTTATTGATGTACTCGATCGAAAAGGTTCAAAACAAAAAGCCGGTCGCTGTTCTGACCTTTGCTCTACGCCAGTGGCTGGGCGCCTGCCTGATCGCTTTTCTTTGCGGTGCAATCCGTGAACTGCTTGCAAATGGTTCTCTCTGGGGTTTTGTGATCCTCAAAGATCTGCCCCGACTGCCGGTAGCCCAGATGGCTTTGGGCGGATTTATCCTGTTTGGATTCCTTGCTGCTTTGTGCCGCCTGATCCATCGGTTGATCCTGTCTTTCTCCTTAAAAGCCGGCAGCAATCTGCCGCAGCCTTCCACCGAAAGGGGTGAAGCTGGCAAATGATTTTTTTGACTGAACTTTTTGCCGCATTTTTATCTGCAATGATGGTTGAAAACCTGCTCTTTGCCCGCGCAATCGATATTCCGGGACTGTATGAAAAACGAACTCCCGGACAGATTTTCACCATCGGTGCTGTTTTGACGGTTATTAACTGCATCTCATCGATTCCTGCTTACCTTGCAAGCGGGATCTTCCGCAGTCACGCTGCTTTCGTTCCGTTCATGACTCTGAGCTTTCTGCTCATCAACGGCATTGTCTTTATCCTCTGCTATTTTGCAATGCAGCGTCTGATGCCGGAACGCTTTGCCTCGATTCAGAAGTCCCTTCCGTTCTATGGTGTCAACTGCGTCACACTGGGAACCCTTCTGATTGCGGCAAGGATGAGTAACAGCTCACATTTTTCTTCCTTCTTTGGCTACTGCCTAGGTGCCGGCGTAGGATTTACCTGCGCGATGCTGGTGCTCTGGTCGATCCGCCAAAAACTTGCCCTCACTCATACGCCTAAGACGTTCCGCGGGCTTCCAATCACCTTTATCTATCTTGGAATTGTTTCCCTTGCGCTGTTTGGTCTGCTCGGGAACCAGCTTCCATCCTAAATTTCTGTACTGCAATCGCCTGCCTTCTCGTGATTGCTCAGGGAGGATTTCTCTATGGGAAGACCTTATAAAATTAAACGTCACAAAAGGATTTACCGCCGTTCTGCGGGAAATATCATTCTGCGCGTGTTGATTATCGTCGCTGCTGTGGCTGCTCTGTTCGGTATTGGCTGGATGCTGTACACTCCCGTCTCGGACTGGATCTCGCAGCGTCAAAATCCGGATACCGCTGTCATTGGCGAGTCCTCCACACAGTCCGACGGACTTGATGTCGACGAAACAACATCTGATCAATCGGGTGTTTCAGAAGAAACCGGAACCGAAGACCAGCAGCAGGCTGTTCTTTCTCAGGCACAGACCGCTTATCTGCCAATTGAAACAGTTGCTGACGAGCAGCAATTTGCTCAGGCTCTGGAGCTTGCAAAGGAACAGGGATATGACAGCATTCTGTTTGACTTAAAGTCTTCGGACGGAACGGTAAACTATCCAATCTCCTATAACCCATCAACCGATGCTCTGGTAACCGGCACAACCACTGTTGACCTGAATGCAGTTGTCCAGCAGATTCGGGATGCAGGACTTGTTCCAATGGCATCCATCTATACTTTCCGCGACCACCGCTATCCTTCTGCAAACAACGCTGCTGCTACCCAGTATATGGACTCCGATTTCCTGTGGGTGGACAACGATCCTGAAAAAGGCGGAAAAGCATGGCTCAATCCATTCTCGCAGCAGGCGCAGGACTATATCCGCAAGATTGTCGATGATGCCTGTGCTGCCGGATTTGAACAGATCGTTCTCCAGGGCGTTCAGTTCCCGGAAGGCTATTCTCTGGATATGATAGACTACGGAGAACACGCTTCGGACGATAAACATGCTTTCCTGCAGCAGTATCTGCAGGAAATGACCACTTATGCCGAAGGCAAAGGGGTAGAGCTCACCGCTCTGTTCCCGGCAACCAGTGTGCTGGGCGGCGAAACCAAGATGTACTTTGGCGATGTTTCCACCATTATTGGGGATTCTGCTGTCCTTGATCTGCGTCTGGAAGTGTTCGGAAATGGAATTCAAACCGATCTTCTTTCGATCCCTGACCCATCCGCTGACCTCTACAATACCGTTAAAACTGCCAGTGCCGCTGCAAATCAGCAGCTTTCCGGCAAGGAGCTGACAGTCATGGTGGATGGCTCCGGACTTTCTGAGGATGAGGTTGCTTCCCTGATTCAGGGTGCTTCGGAAAGCGGCATCGAACACTGCATCGTCTTTGAGCCTTCTCTCGCCCAATAACAGTTCTTCAAAAGCACAAAGCGGCTGAGAAACTTTTGGTTTCTCAGCCGCTTTCCTTATATTAAAACGGTACAGGGGTTTCTCCCCTTTCCCTGACACTCCTATCCTATGCATCCATTCCTGCTTTTGCAAAAGGAGCGTTTCTTTTGATATCTCCTGCTTCTGTTCCCCTGAGGTATTCTTCCGGTATTCTCTGCTTTTTGTCCTGCTGTTTTCAAAACAAAGTGGAAGGAAATTTTTTTACACTCTACTTTCCCTCCCTTTGATCTTATCTTCTGGGACAACAACAAAAATCCCGTGCAGAAAAATCTGCACGGGATTTTCAGGGGAATTGTTATCTGTCTATTAATAGTTCTGTGCTCTGAGTTCAAAGTATGCTTTTGGATGAGCGCATACTGGGCAAACTTCTGGAGCTTCTTCGCCAAAGTGGATGTGACCACAGTTGCGGCAGATCCAAGCTTTTTTGCCTTCACGGTTGAATACTTTGCCAGCCTCGATGTTTTCGCACAGCTGTTTGTAGCGTTCTTCGTGTTCTTTCTCGATCTTGCCTACTTCTTCAAACAGGAATGCGATGTGATCAAAACCTTCTTCTCTTGCTTCTTTTGCGAAGGTTGCGTACATATCGGTCCACTCATAGTTCTCGCCAGCTGCTGCATCTTTGAGGTTTTCTACTGTATTGCCGATGCCGCCGTTGAGCAGTTTGAACCAGATTTTAGCATGTTCTTTTTCGTTGTTTGCAGTTTCGGTAAAGATTGCAGAGATCTGCTCAAAACCTTCCTTCTTTGCCTGGGAAGCATAGTAGGTGTATTTGTTTCTAGCCTGGGATTCTCCTGCAAAAGCTGCCTGTAAGTTTTTCTCTGTTTTTGTACCTTTCAAATTCATAACCATTTTCCGCCTTTCTTCTAAAATAATATTTATAATGTGTCTTTGCTTTCTTTGTTTTCTCTGCACCGTCCGCAAATTCCCCATGCCCTGATCTGGACATCCTGAATCTGCGCGCCGCTTGTCTGCAATGCCTGCCTGAGCAGTTCGGTCTCCTTGTCAATCTGGCAGTCCAGATCGGATACGCCGCCGCACTCGGTGCAGATTAAATGCGGATGCATCCGGGTTACTGCATCAAAGCGATCTCCGCCGATTCCTGTTTGAATCCGGATGATCTGGCCCATCTCTTCCAAAAGATTGAGGTTGCGATATACCGTTCCCAAACTGATATCGGGAAGCTGCTGTTTGACAGCGAGATAAACTTCCTCTGCATTGGGATGTTCGTGAGAAGCTTTGAGCACATCCAGCACAAGCGTTCGCTGTTTTGAATTTCTTCTTGGTTGTGCCATTTCTTAGCTCCTTATCAGTAATAATTCTTGTTACTGACTAAAGTATATCAGTTCTTTCTCTTCTTGTCAAGCATTTTTCTTCGATTTTTTTAAAAAATTCTATACCGATTACACAAGTCATTTTCCCCCTGCTTTTTTATTTTTATTCTAAAGATAAGAAGTTAAAAATGATGTCGAAAAGGAATTGACAAGCACCTGTTTTGGCTGTACCTTTAGTCAGGTAACTTTTGTGTATAGAAAACGGAGGATTTTGTATGGAGAAAAGAATGAATCTGCTAAGCCTTACCTGGCCGATCTTTATTGAGAATGTGCTGTTTATGCTGCTGGGCTTCATCGATATTTTTGTGCTCAGTCGTTACAACGACATTGCTGCCAGCGCCGTCAGTGCTGCCAATCAGGTGATTTCCATCTGTAATCTGGTGTTCAGCATCATCTCGGGTGCTACGGCTATCTTGATTTCCCAGAGCCTGGGTGCACAAAAACGTCAGACTGCTTCGATGATCGCTGCCCTTTCGCTGGTTTTCAGCAGTATTATCGGTATTGTGATTTCCGCACTGATTGCCCTGTTCCATCGTCCGCTGCTGGCTGCTCTGGGTGCACAAGGTCAGATTCTGGAATATGGCTGTGAATATCTGCTGATCGTTGGTGGATTCATCTTTACCCAGGCAATTTTAAACTCAGTCACTGCTATTTTAAGAAGCCATGGATACACCAAAACTTCCATGTATGTCACCGCCATCATGAACATTTTAAATGCCGTGCTGGATACCGCGTTTGTTCTGGGACTGTTCGGACTGCCTTCTCTAGGAGTTCGAGGTGTTGCCATTGCGACCACCCTTGCCCGCGTTGCCGGTATTTGTATCCTGTGCTTTTTGCTGTTCAAAGGGGTGGAATCCCCAAGCATCTTTGCTCTGCTTAGACCTTTTCCAAAACAGGAAGCCAAAAAAATCCTGCTGGTGGGTATTCCTTCTGCCTTTGAAACGATCAACTATAACGTTGCTCAGCTGGTCGTTACTTCCATTATCTTTCACTTTTTATCAGACAACGATTTTATTGCGAAAACCTATTTTTCCAACATCGTCATCTTCTTTTATGTCTTTTCCAACTCGATTGCACAGGCAGCACAGATTCTGGTCGGCTACCACATCGGCAACGGGGATACCGACTCTGCCGATCGCGTCTGCATGCATTCGCTGAAAGTTTCCCTGCTGATCGCCATGTCCATCAGCATCGGGGCGCTGTTTGTGCGCCAGTATCTGATGATGGTGTTCACTACCGATCCGGTGATTGTACAGATTGGCGCATCTCTGTTCTTTATCGATCTGTTTGTAGAGCTGGGACGAACCTTCAATATCGTAGTCATTAATGGCCTGCGCGGAGCTGGCGACACCGTCTTTCCATCGGTGGTCGCGGTATTTTCGATGTGGCTTGTCGCCACACTCGGTGCATTTATTCTGGCAGTTCCGATGGGGCTCGGGCTGCCCGGCATCTGGATCGGCTTTGCTGCTGACGAATGTCTGCGTGGTCTGCTCATGCAGCTGCGGTGGAAGAGCGGCAAATGGAAAACCAAGAGCCTGTATCACAAAGCCGCATAATCACTGCATTTTTGCCGTGTCAAAAGGACAATCCCGGCTGATTGTTATGCACAATTCATAATTTTTGAAAAATGGCTTAAAAACCACAAATTTCCTATTGACACGCCATCTTTCCTCGGCTATAATAAAAAAGCTGTCATGATTCCATAGACAGCAGGTGCAAATGCAAAAAGCATTGCTTAAAGTTAGCCTGCCGAGGAAACGATGATAAGGATATTTTATGACTTTTCATCCGCTCTTTTCTGCCTCGGTGGTCTCCACTGGGAGAAAGGAGCTTTTTTAGTTTTCGGGTTTTCTGAGAAGACCCTGACGGGCTTCTTCTCAGGGCGGCTTTGCATCGAATCCGCGTCGCGGGCATTGTGTCCGGGGCAAACAACTTTCAGGAGGTGAACTGATTTGCCAAACGAAAAGGTTTTACTCGAAAAACAGCAGTATGTTGCTGAGCTGAAAGAAAAGCTCTCTAACGCTGCTGCAGGTGTCCTGGTTGATTACAAGGGCATCACCGTTGCAGACGATACCAAACTTCGTAAAGAGCTGCGTGAAGCTGGCGTTGAGTACCGTGTTGTTAAAAACACCATGCTCCGTCTGGCACTGAAAGATACTCCATACGAGGAAATCTCCAGTGTTCTGGAAAACACCACCGCTATCGCAATCTCCAACGATGATCCGATCGTTGCTGCAAAAATCATCTGCAAATACATTGAAGATAACAAAAACACTTCTTACGCTGTAAAAGCTGGTTTTGCTGATGGTAAACCGATGGATAAGGCTGGCGTTGAGACTCTGTCCAAACTGCCAAACAAAGAAGGCCTTGTTTCTATGTTGCTCAGTGTACTTACTGGCAACCTCAGAGGTCTTGCTGTTGCTATTAAAGCAATCGGTGAGAAGAAAGAGGAAGAAGCTGGCGCTCCAGCTGTAGAGGCTGCTGAAGAAGCACCTGCTGCTGAATAATCCATCTTTTACGGACAAACTGTCCGAAACATGCGCGGTTTTATAAACCGACGCCACTACATTTTATTTGAAAATTATGGAGGTACTATCATGGCTTCTGAGAAAGTTTTAGCATTTGTTGAAAATGTTAAAGAACTGACTGTTCTTGAGCTTGCTGAGCTCGTAAAAGCACTGGAAGAAGAATTTGGCGTTTCTGCTGCAGCTCCTGTAGCTGTTGCAGCTGCTCCTGCTGCTGCTGCAGCTGCTGAGGAGAAAACTGAATTTGACGTTATCCTCAAAAACGCTGGCGCTAGCAAAATGGGCGTTATCAAAATCGTTAAAGAGATCACTGGTCTCGGCCTGAAAGAAGCAAAAGCTCTGGTTGACGAATGTCCAAAGCCAATCAAAGAAGGCGCTTCCAAAGCAGAAGCAGAAGAAATCAAAGCAAAACTGGAAGAAGCTGGCGCAGAAATCGAACTCAAATAGTTCTGATTTTAAACCTAGTTTACAGTTTACCGGATACAGAGCAATCTGTATCCGGTTTTTTTATGTCCTGATTTTCTTTGCCAGAATGCCTTGTCTATGGTATACTATCTGGTATCAGATGAAAAAACACTCTTTCAAAATAAAAAGGAGCGTAGCATGAGCTCAACATTTCTTCCTATCACAAAAAAGGAGGCGCTCGAGCGCGGCTGGGATCAGCTTGACTTTGTCTATATCATCGGCGATGCCTATGTTGACCATCCGAGCTTCGGTGCTGCCATCATCTCCCGCCTGATTGAATCGCTGGGATTTTCCATCGGCATCATCTCACAGCCGGTATCCGACCGGGACTATCAGGAATTTGGCAAACCAAAATATGCCTTTCTGGTCACCGGAGGCAACATCGACTCGATGGTTGCCCACTACACCGCTGCCAAACGCAAACGCAGTGATGATGCTTATACCCCTGGCGGCAAGGCTGGCAGACGTCCTGACCGCGCAACCATCGTTTACTCCCGCAAACTGCGCGAGCTTTACCCTGATTCCTCCATCGTTATCGGCGGTCTGGAGGCTTCCCTGCGCCGTTTCGCCCATTATGACTACTGGGATGATGCGGTTCGTCCGTCCATTCTGATCGACTCTCAGGCCGATCTGCTGCTGTATGGTATGGGCGAAAAGGTCATCAAACAGCTGACCGAACAGCTGCAGCAAGGCAAAGATATCCATTCCATCCGCGACATCCGCGGAACCTGCTATCTCTGCACTCAGGATGAGATTCCTGCTGAAAGCGTTTCCTGTGCTTCTTTCCGCAAGGTTTCCGAAAACAAGGAAAGCTACGCCAAGGCACATCAGATCCAAAACGAGTGGCAGGATGCTGTCTACGGCAAGATTATTGTCCAAAAACAGACCGACACCGAATATCTGGTACAGAATCCTCCGATGCCGACCCTCACCCGTGAAGAGCTGGACGAAGTTTTCAAGCTCCCATTCACCCGCACTTATCACCCTTCCTATGAAAAGCTCGGCGGTGTGGATGCCATTGAGGAGGTCGAATTTTCCATCATGCAGAACCGCGGCTGTTTTGGCAACTGCAACTTCTGCGCCATTACCTTCCATCAGGGCAGACAGGTCGTTTCCCGCAGCGAAGAATCCATCATCGAGGAAGCAGAGGAAATGACCCGCAATCCGCGATTCAAGGGATATATCCATGATGTAGGCGGCCCAACCGCAAACTTCCGCTATCCTTCCTGCAAAAAGCAGCTGAAATACGGCCTGTGCCAGAACCGCAAGTGTCTGGCTCCAAAACCATGTCCGCACATGGACATCGACCACAGCGAATATATCGACCTGCTGCGCAAACTGCGCAAGATCAAGGGAGTCAAGAAAGTGTTTGTCCGTTCGGGCATCCGCTACGATTATGCAATCGCTGATCCAGACCCGACCTTCATGCAGGAGCTGGTAAAATACCACATCAGCGGACAGCTCAAGGTTGCACCGGAACATTGTGTCAACCATGTTCTGGACAAGATGGGCAAGCCACACGTTCAGGACTTCGACCGCTTCTGCAAGCGTTTCTATGAGGAAACCAAGAAAATCGGCAAGGAACAGTATCTGGTTCCTTACCTGATGTCCTCCCACCCTGGCTGCACCATTGCAGATGCAGTGGAACTTGCCGTCTACCTCAAAAAACACCACATGCGTCCGGAGCAGGTACAGGACTTCTACCCAACCCCGGGTACAAACTCCACCTGCATGTTCTATACCGGACTCGACCCGCAGACAATGGAACCGGTCTATGTTCCAAAAACAGCGGAAGAAAAATTCTATCAGCGCACTCTGTTGCAATACTATAAACCGGAAAACCGCCGCAATGTCATCGAGGCACTTATCCGCGCTCACCGCGAGGATCTGATCGGCAACGGTCCAAACTGTCTGGTCACTCCGGATATCGAATATATCCGCACCCACAAGCAGCAGCCTGCACCAAACAAAAAGCAGGATTCCCGCAGAGCAGGCAAACCTGCCGGCAAAAATACCCGAGGAAGAAACACTTCCCGCAAGACACCGGTGGTTGACCGCGGCGGCGTGCTAACCAACGATACCCGTTCTTCCCGTTCCCGTAAATACAGATAAACCGGAGGCCTTTTTTCTATGGCAAAACGCAAACGCAAAAATTCCTATCAGCAGGCCCTTCCCAAATGGGTCATTTCGGTCTTTGCTGTCATCGCCGTTATCTTAAGCATCCTGACCTTTGGCGGCGATATGATGGGGCTGGACACCTCTCTGCTGACCGAATGCATGAATACCATCGACCGCATCCTTTATGGCGGTCCTACCTCCCCGACTCCGACGCTGCCGACCTCCGGTCAGGCTAAGGTCTACATCATTGATGTCGGTCAGGGAGAAAGCATCCTGATTACCACCGAAGAAAAATCCATGCTCATTGACGCCGGTGAAAACAATATGGGTGATGATGTCCTGACCTTCCTGGATACGCTGGGACTTGAGAAAATCGACTATGCTATCGCAACCCATCCTCACTCTGACCATATTGGTGGACTGGACACCGTGATGCAGGAAATTCCGGTTGGCGAAGTGTTCTTCGGACCAATTCCGGACAAAATCGTTCCAACCACCAAAACCTTTGAGGATGTGCTGGATGTCATCGAGGAAAAGGACATCCCTCTCTCCACCACCACACCTGGTCAGACCATTGACCTTGGCAGCGGAGCGGTCGTCACCATTCTGGGCCCTGTTACCGAAGATATCGATGACCTCAACAACACCTCGGTGGTCTGCCGCCTTGACTTTGGAGAAACCTCCTTCCTGTTTAACGGCGACCAGGAAACCCCTATGGAAGAACTTTTGCTGCAAAGCGGCGCGAACCTTGACTGCGATATGATGACCATGGGACACCATGGCAGTTCCACCTCTTCTTCTCAGGAATATCTGGACGCAGTCTCCCCGGAATATGCTTCCATCTCCTGCGGACGCGGCAACAAATACGGTCATCCACACGAGGAAACCGTAGAAAAGCTGGAAGAAATGGGGGTAGAATATTACCGCACCGACCTTTCGGGCAACATCACCTTTACCAGTGACGGAGAGAACATCTCGGTCCGCACCGAAAAACCATAACCGCACAAAAAGGAGTGTCACAATATGAGAGAACTGATTATCGACCGCTTTGAGGAAACCTATGTTGTCTGCCAGACACCGGACGGACAGCTCGATGCTTTTCCAAGAAAACGTCTTCCGGAAGGCGCAGAGGAAGGCAGCTGGCTGGTCATTCATGATGACGGCACCGTTGAGATCGATGAGGAAAAGACCATCCGCCGCCGTCTTGCAAACATGTACCGCATGAAAAATATGCTTAAACGCAAATATTAATTTGCTTTTCGGGACGATTTTAAAAATCGTCCCGATTTTTTTATCATACATATTGACATTTATCTATGTATTGATTATACTATATATCGAAATATATCAATATGAGGTGATGGGATGGATTCTTGCTATCAAAACAGAGCAGTGATTTTCAAAGCGCTTGGGGATGAAAACCGCTGGAAAATACTCGACATTCTCAAAGGCGGCGAAAAATGTGCCTGTGTGCTGCTCAACAAACTGGAAATCAGCCAGCCGACTTTGTCCCACCACATGAAGATTCTCTGCGATGCCGGACTGGTAACGGGACGCAAAGAGGGAAAATGGACCCATTATTCCATTAATAAGCCAGGAGTAGAAGCTGCTTGTCAGCTTTTAAATACATTGACTTTGGATAGCTGCAGTGATAGATGCGATTGCAGCTGTTCTGATTCCGAAAAGCGAGGTAACGGTATCATGGAAAACAAAACACAGCTTTATGTTCTGACCGGATTTTTAGGTTCCGGTAAAACCACCATCCTGTTAAAACTGCTGGACAGCTTAAAAGGCAAAAAGGTGGGCATCATCCAGAATGAATTTGGCAAGCTCGGCATTGACGGCACCATCCTGCGCAACGACGACATCCAGATGGTAGAAATCAATCGCGGCTCCATCTTCTGTTCCTGCTTAAAGCTTTCCTTTGTTCAGGCTCTGGCAGAGATGGCAGAACACGAATTTGATTACCTGTTTGTCGAAAGTTCTGGTCTGGGCGATCCATCCAATGTGGAAGAAATCCTCGCTGCTGCCGCTACTCTGTGCGGTGATAAATACAACTTCAAAGGTGCAATCTGTCTGGTGGACGCTGTCAACTTCTTTGACCAGCTTGATGACCTGGAAACCGTTTACCGTCAGCTCAAACATTGCCACCTTGCTGTGCTCACCAAGGTAGATCTTGTGGATGGTCAGCGCATCATAGAACTGAAAGAAAAAATCCGTGAAATCAACCCTGTCTGCCGCATCGATGTCAGCTCCAACGGAAACCTCGATCTTTCCTTCTTAAACGAAGATCTGATGCAGTATCGCTGGGCAGAAGGCGAAGAAACTACCAACTCTGAGGAAACCAAACCAAAAACCCTGTTCTTAAACTTCGAGGGCGAAGTAGAACTGGAAAAACTGGAACACTTCCTTCAGGCTGTGGAAGCCGACCTCTACCGTGCAAAGGGCTTCTTCCATCTCTCCGGCAAAGGCTGGAATCAGATCGATCTGGTTGGAAAACGTGTGGATGTAAAACCATGTGAACCACAGGAAAAATCCCAGATGGTATTTATCTCTAAGATTGGCCCTGCTGTCATCCGCAAAATTATGAGCGCATGGGAAGAAACCGTCGGACTGCCAATGCAGCTGAAAAACTAAGGAGGAAAAATCATGATGAATCTCAAAGTAATCGGTACTGGCTGTGAGGACTGCGACCGCCTGTACGAAAATACCAAACAGGCAATCGCTCAGTTGGGGATTGAAGCAGAACTCGAAAAGGTCGAAGACCTGATGGAGATCGTGAAATTAGGCGTCATGACTGCTCCTTCCCTGATGAAGGATGGAAAGCTCATTATCAGCGGTCAGGTTGTTTCCACCGATAAAATCGTAAAGCTCCTGCAAAAATAACAAAAAAACCGGTCGCCGAACATCGGTAAGGCGGCCGATTTTATCCCACAATATATCGATATTTATCAATCTGTTTTTGAGGTGTAATATTTTATGGCTATCGTACAAAATGTGTGGTTTTTCTTTCAAGATCAAATTCTGGGAATGAAGTGGCTCAATGCTCTGATTGGAAATCTTCTGACTGCCCTAGGGCTGGATATCAGCTCCCGAATCGGCGGTGCTGTTCAGTTTTTTCTCTATGACACCATCAAGATTTTTGTCCTGCTGTCTGTTTTGATTTTTGTGATCTCCTATATTCAGAGCTACTTTCCGCCGGAACGCACCAAAAAGATTCTTGGCCGCTTCCACGGAATTGGAGCAAACACCCTTGCTGCACTGCTTGGTACCGTCACTCCGTTTTGTTCCTGCTCCTCCATCCCGCTCTTTATCGGATTTACCGGTGCAGGACTTCCGCTGGGTGTTACCTTTTCCTTCCTGATTTCCTCCCCTCTGGTAGACCTTGGCTCGCTGGTTCTGTTAACCAGCATCTTCGGCGGAAAGGTTGCAATCGCCTATGTCATCGTTGGTCTGGTTCTGGCGGTACTAGGCGGCTCGCTGATTGAACGCCTGCATCTGGAAAATGAGGTGGAAGAATTTATCCGCAAGGCAGGAAGAATTGATTTGGATTCTCCTGAATTAAGCCTTTCCGACCGCCTGGAATACGCAAAGGATCAGGTTGTCGCCACCGTAAAAAAGGTTGCTCCTTACATCTTCATCGGTGTTGGTATTGGTGCATTGATTCACAACTTTATCCCGCAGTCTTTTGTTGAGACGGTGCTCGGCGGTGATAAATGGTATTCGGTTCCTCTTGCAACGCTGGTCGGTGTACCGATGTATGCTGATATTTTCGGTACCATTCCGGTTGCCGAAAGTCTGTTTGCAAAAGGTGCAGGACTTGGAACCATTCTTTCTTTTATGATGGCAGTAACTGCACTTTCCCTTCCTTCGATGATTATGCTGCGAAAAGCAGTAAAGCCAAAACTTTTGGCAGTATTCTTTTCCATCGTAACAGTCGGAATTATGCTGATTGGATTTTTGTTTAACTATTTTTCTTTCTTGTTTGTTGTTTAAGATTAAAGGAAAAAGAGCGGTGAGGCAAAGCCTCACCGCTCTTTTTCTGTTTTGCTAAATCCGTCGTTCTCTTGCCGTTTCATGATGCACTTCGGTATCCCGGAAAAAGAAAGAAATCGCCCAGACACCAGCCAGTGCAACCAGGGTATAAACAATACGGCTAATCATGGATGCCTGGCCGCCAAACAGAGCAGCTACCAGGTCAAACTGAAAAATACCGATGCTTCCCCAGTTGAGTGCGCCGATTACTACCAGCGCAAGTACCAGTTTATCAATCATAATAACATCTCCTTATCATTTTTAAGGACAATGTTATTGTGAGCAGTTTCTGTGCGTTCTATTCTGCATTTTTCTCTCATACGTTAAAAAGAACCTGGAAAATATTCCCACCAATTATTTTCCTAACAGTTCCTCCCTGCATTTTTTGCAGATGCATCTGCCTTTAAACTCTTCCAGGTTTTCTTTGGAGGAACAGAACACGCAGGATGGCTCATATTTTTTCAAAATGATGCGATCATCCTCGGTCATAATCTCCAACGAATCCTTAATCTGGATGTCCATGACCCTTCTTAATTCAATTGGAAGAACGATTCGTCCTAATTCGTCCACTTTTCTTACGATTCCCGTCGATTTCAACTTTTAACACTCCTTTTTATTTGCAAGATTTGTCGGTTCTTGATAAATATACCTGATTTGTTAAATGCTGTCAATCGAGAAGATTCCCATTTTTTGGAAAATTTGCATGAAAAAAGTTAACTTTTCGTGACTGATTGTCGAGCAGTGTCACAAAACATAAAAGCAAGGAGTTTTTTGTATGCTGAATTTCCTGATTTTACTGATTCTGATGTTCTCCCTGGTTACCGCTTTGTTCAATGGAAAGATGGATTTTTTGTGCAATCAACTGCTTGATTCCCCCCAAAAGGCGGTTGAACTGACCATCACGGTTGGATGCAGTATCTGCCTTTGGAGTGGTGTCATGGAGGTTGCTCGCCAGTCCGGTCTGCTGCGATTTTTATCAAAATTTTTTTCTCCCATCCTCTCACTGCTGTTTCCCGGCATCAAAAAAGACTCTCCGGCTGCTCAAGCGGTCTGCCTGAACCTTGCCGCCAATCTGCTGGGACTGGGAGCAGCCGCAGCTCCAGCGGGAATCTGTGCAGTGTCACAGTTTCAGCGTGCCTGTCTCGACCAGTCCGTTGCGTGTGACAACAGTATCCTGCTCATTCTGCTTAATACCGCCTCCCTGCAATTAATTCCAACCACTGCCGCGATGCTGCGCTTACAAGCTGGCTCCGCTGCTCCTATGGAGATTTTGCCTGCTGTATGGATGGCATCCGTTCTTTCGGTCACCACCGGTATTTTTGCCGCAAAAGGAATGGCTCATATTGCTAACGCAAAACTCCCTTCTCATTCCAAAATCATAAGGAAGGAAAACGCATGAACTTTCTGTCTTCTTTTATGATTCCCTTTCTCATCTGCCTGATCTTTGCCTATGCCTTAACCCATAAGGTAGATCTTGTCTCTGCTTTTTCCACCGGGGTCTGTGACGGGCTTAAAATCGTTTTAAACATGTTTCCGGCATTGCTGCTTCTTACCCTGACTATCAGTGCCTTTCGCTCCTCCGGCGCTCTGGAACTTCTGTCCCGGGCTCTGGAGGCTCCTGCTGCCGCTTTAGGGATTCCCTCGCCAATTCTTCCCCTTACCCTGCTGCGGCCCCTCTCAGGCAGCGGTGCGCTGGTTGTCTTTGAGGATATCCTGACTCAATATGGTCCGGACAGCCTGATCGGAAAGATTGCCAGCGTTATGATGGGTTCCACCGAAACTACCTTTTATACCATTGCGCTGTACTGCTCGGCAGCGAACATCAAAAGAAGCCGGTACGCTGTACCGGCTTCGCTCTGTGCAGATCTGATGGGATTTTGTGCCAGCGTGCTGGCAGTAAAATTGCTGATCAATTAAAAACAATCACTCCCTAAACCCTCGCAAACTTCTGTTTTTGCATGTACCTCTATTTTTACTAATTTTTGCAAACCCCCGCGTAATCGCTGCCGCAGGGAAAAATCCGTTCCGTAAATATCCGGTACTGATCGGCACACTCTGCCTCCAGTTTTGCAAACTGTGCTGCCTGAGGGGAAATTTTCTCAAGCTTTACCAGACTTGCCGATACTGGCAGGGTTGCCGTCTGTTTCATCCTGCCCAGAATTTCCCTGCCTTTCTCGTTCATCGCCAGCACCCGCAGATAAGGCGGTGTCTGCTTGTGCATCTGCGATGGAATCTGTAAAAATGCAGATAACACAAGCCTTCTCACCCTTGAAAGAGGATACCGTTTGGTTTTGATCTGCTCATACAGTTCTTCAATGCCGCAGCTTTTTCTCACTGCCTGATACAGTCGGTTCTCGATTCCCTCCGAAACATCCGGCAATGCTGCCATCTGCTCCCGACTCATCCGGCGCAGGACAGACAGAACTGCCCTCTCTCCTGTCTGCATCCAGGCTGTCTCCCCGTTTTGTATCGCTTGCTGATAAATTTCCCATACCGATTGCGGAGCATACTCCCTTGCCTCATTCCAGTTTCCATTTAAAATCAAGCTGCGGATATGGCTTGCAGAAGCAAACCCTTCTTCCGGTTTTCCATCATGCGCATTTCCAATACGGGAAATCGGCAGCGGCTGGATACTGCTTTCCTTTGTCAGCTGTGCCAGATATTCCACTCCCAGAATATTATTAGGCTTTTGCAAAACCTGGGAAACCTCTTTTCCAAAAACGCGTTCCACTGCAAGTTCCCTTGCCTTAGCAAAGGTAATTCCCGCGGCAAGCTCTTCCCTGAGGACAAGCTGCACCTGTGGATGTTCCAATGCATCTGCTGCCTGCCAAAGCAGCATAGGGTCTGCATCCTCTGCCCCGAACGCTAAAAAGTCGACACACCCCATCGCCTTGACCAGCTGTACTGCACCAAATGCAAAACCCTGTGCCCCTGCACAAGCGTAACAGACCGGCAATTCTAAAATCAAATCTGCTCCATTTTGTAAAGCAGCCTGAGCACGCACCCGTTTTGGAAAGACAGCTGGCGTTCCCCTCTGGGTAAAATCCGGGCTCATGATCACTGCCACATGGCTGATACCCTGTTTTTTTATCTGTTCCAACTGCCACTGGTGTCCTTTATGAAAGGGATTGTATTCGGCAATCACTACCCCAATCTGCATTTTGTTTTCTCCTTCCCGGATGGATTTTCTGTATTTTATATCTCTTAAAAGATCAGGCAAAACGTCATATCTTTTGATATTTAAATTTAATTGACAAAAAAACCTGAGTAAAAACTCCGAAATTTGATATTTGGACTTGAAAACTTTCGTTAGATATAATAATATAGTAAGTGTAAAATCGTGTCAATCTGCCCCTTTTTTCGGGCAGTCGGCGTTAAAAATTATGGGAGGAATTTGATATGAAAATTCTCGTTTTAAACTGCGGAAGCTCTTCTCTGAAATATCAGCTGATTGATATGGAAAATGAGCATGTTCTGACCAAAGGTCTGTGCGAAAGAATCGGTATCGACGGTTCTGTTCTGACCCACAAAGTTCCTGGCAAAGACAACTATGTTGTTGAAACTCCAATGCCAGACCACTCTGTAGCAGTACAGCTCGTTCTGGACGCTCTGACTGACAAAGATCACGGCGTTATCGCTTCCGTTGATGAAATCAATGCAATTGGTCACCGCGTACTCCACGGCGGCACAAAATTCACAAAATCCATCGTTGTTAACGAAGATGTTAAAGCTGCTATCCGTGAATGCTTCGACCTCGGTCCTCTCCACAACCCAGCTAACCTGATGGGTATCGAAGCTTGCGAAAAAGTTTGCCCAGGCAAACCAAACGTAGCTGTATTTGACACCACCTTCGGTATGGGCATGGATGAAAAATCCTACCTGTACGCAATTCCACACGAATACTTTGAAAAATACGGTGTTCGTCGTTACGGCTTCCACGGAACCAGCCACGGCTTTGTTTCCAAAGAAGCAATCAAATTCGGCAACCTCCCAGCTGATGCAAAAGTTATCGTTTGCCACATCGGTAACGGTGCTTCCGTTTCCGCTTCCATCGGCGGCAAATGTGTAGATACCTCCATGGGTCTGACCCCTCTGGAAGGTCTGATCATGGGTACCCGTTCCGGTGACCTGGATCCAGCTGTTATTCAGTACATCTGCAACAAAGAAAACAAATCCGTTGACGAAGTTCTCAACATGCTCAACAAGAAATCCGGTCTGCTTGGCATGAGCGGCGGCCTGTCCTCCGACTGCAGAGATATCACCAAAGCTGCTGAAGAAGGTCACCACCTCGCTAAAGTTACTCTGGATGCTTACACCTATCGCATTGCAAAATACGTTGGTGCATACGCAGCTGCTATGAACGGCGTTGACGCTATCGCATTCACCGCTGGTGTTGGCGAAAACGACATCGAAATCCGTGAAGAACTCTGCGAAAAATACTGGGGTTACCTCGGCGTTAAAGTTGACAAAGAAGCTAACCACACCAGAGGCGAGAACAAAGTTATCTCTACTGCTGATTCCAAAGTTAAAGTTATGGTTATCCCAACCAACGAAGAACTTGCAATTGCTAGAGACACTCTGGCTCTCATCTAAGTTTTTTGATGAAAATTATAATCGCTCCTGTCCGTTTGGACAGGAGCGATTTTTTATGTCGATATTTCTTACAATGGCTGTGTTGGATCAGAGAAAAACAGTTCTTCCTTTCCCTCCCGCAGCAAAATCATCGAAACGGAGAGCAGAAGATACAAAAACTGCTCCGGATCATCCAGCGGGATTTCAAATTGATCCTTCATTTTTCGAATTCGATATAACGCTGTATTTCGGTGCAGAAAAAGTCGCTCACAAGTTTCCTGCAAGGAATGGTGACAAATCAGATAGGTATACAGCGTCAGACAGTATTGCGTATGGTTGCTCCGGTCATATTCATCCAAAGCTGAAACGGCCGGATGACAGAGAGAATTCTGATCCTGAATCTGGGAAAGAAGGATTCGGGGATAGAGACGCGGCGCCCACACAACAAACGGCTGATTGGACTGGGTCAGCATATATTCCAGCGCTTTCTGTGCGGTTTGGTACGCTTGAGGAAGATGGTACAAACAGTCGAGTGCTCCGGAAATCACAATACGAAGCTGAAATTTCTGGCTGAAACTGTGGAGCAATGTTGTGTCGTGATCGCCAGTCAGGAAAAACAAAAGCTGCTTTTGATAGAAAAAAGGATGGCTTGCATAAAACAGGTATCTCAACTCTGTTTTGAGGGTGTCCTGACCAAAGTGCAGATTCCGGTACAGTCCCAAATCCACGACTGCCAGCCGATGCGGATGATATTGTGCCAGATAGGACGAAGCGGTTTGGAGCTGAAAAACGGATTCGCTCGGAAATTCCCCCTGAAGCAGCCGAACCAGAATCTCTTCCGAGGTGCTGGACAAAATCCGGTTGCGGCTGGATTCGGACAAAAGCTGTTTTGCCAAAATCGTTTGCAGCATCTGCAAATCACTTTCCGGTACCTGGGATAAGGTATCCTTCCAGTCCACATAAATCAGATACCCGATTCGGATCTCGCTGCTGATTAACGCCGCAAAACATCGCGGATACGGTGTATCCTGCAGCTGCATCCGCACCGATTTTCCCTGTGAGATCTGCTCATTTTGACTGATTGCCAAAATTGCTTCGTAGGTAATCTCTCCCCTGTGCAGCGCCGCAAAAAAAACGTCATCCTGAAAGTTTTCCGGAGAATAGCTCGCCTGAATCTGAAAAGCATCGTCAATCGCAATCATCGGACAGTTCAGCATCTGACCTGCCTGATGCATCAGGGCTTTTAAATCATCTGTTTTAAAAAAAGTATCAATCAATGACATCATGTCCATACCAAGCCCTCCTTGTGCTCAGAGCACAAAATCATTTTTAAAAATTATAGATTCAAATTGGTGAAAAATCAAGAAACAAATTATATAATGAGCCTGTAATTGAAAAAACATACATGAAAATGTAAAAACATGAAGAAGGTGTTGGTATGAGTAAGAGTCATAACGTCAATATTTGGAAGTCATTGCAGAAGGTTCCAGCAGGAACGATGTTTGTCCCATTGATTATTGGTGCAATCATCACAACCATCTGTCAAGGTTTCTTCCATTTCGATCTGTGGGAAACATTGGGCAATCCAATGAAGGATATGTTCTCTTCCAGTGGACAGATGCTTCTGATTGGTTTGATGCTGTTCTGCACCGGTACTTCGTTGAAGCTAAGTGATATGGCAGATGCATTACACCGCGGTGTAATCCTGATTGCCACAAGACTGATCGTTGCTTACCTGCTCAGTGCGCTGTACTACCTGGCATTTGGCTATGAAGGTATCCTGGGAATTTCTTTCCTTGCTTTTGTTTGTGCCGTTTCCAGTGCAAATGCTGCACTGTACATGGGCATCATTCAACCGTTTGGTGATAAAGCAGACAAAGCAAGCTTTGGTATTATGCTTATCTGCTCCATGCCACTGCTTCCTCTGCTGTTTTTAGGATTCTTTGGCACTTCGGGATTTGGCTTGCCACAGATTATTCAGATCATCTCCCTTTTGATTCCATTCATTTTGGGTATGATTTTAGGTAATCTGGACGAGGATATCCGCAAAGTTTTTGCCGGCGGCAATGCAATCATCCTTCCGTTCTTAGGTTTTGAGTTTGGTTCCACCATCAATCTGGTCGACGCTGTTAAGATGCTCCCACAGGGTCTGCTGATGAGCATTCTGTACTTTATCATTGTCATCGGTCCTTCCTATCTGGTAGAACGCAAGATCCTCAAACGTCCTGGTTATGTTTCCTTTGCATCTGCATCCCTTGCAGGTGTTGCACTGAGTATTCCATCCATGGCAGCTTCCTCCAATGAGGCTTTGCAGCCATATGTCGCAAGTTCCGTCGCGATCCTTGCCTTTGTTCTGGCAGTTACCAATATTCTGGCTCCATTCTTTGTAAAGTGGGAGCTCCAGCGCCATCCTGCAAATGAAACCCGATAATATCCAAATCAAATAAAATTTATTTTACTCAAAGAAAGGTTGTGTCTTTATGAAACCATTGATTCAAGCTTCTACTCTGAACGCATTAATGCTGGGCAACTTTGACCAGACCATTTCCGTAAAAGAATTTCTGCACCATGCCGACACTGGTATTGGTACTTATACCGGTCTGGACGGAGAAGCTATCTTTGAAGACGGCGTTGCTTATCGTGCTACTGCTGAAGGAACCGTTTCTCAGATGAAACCGGAAGACGGTGTTGCATTCGGAACAGTCGTTGCTTTTGACAGCAATGTTCCTTCCCATACTTTGTTTGGTGTCAACTCTCTGGACGAACTCAGACATCAGCTGGAACCATACGTTCAGGAAAACAAGAATATCTTTTATATGATTAAAGGTCAGGCAGAATTTAATACCATGCATGTCCGCAGCTGCTTTGCCTGCCAGAAACCTTATCCTACCCTTTCGGAAGCTGCCAGCAAACAAAGAGAATTCCATTACGACCACGTTTCGGGCAGTCTGATTGCAGTTTACTGCCCTGCTTATGTAGAAGGTATCAACCTGCCAGGATGGCATTTCCATTTCCTGAGCGGCGATAAGAGCAAAGGCGGTCATGTCCTCGGACTTTCTGCTGATCACTTCACCTTCCAGATTAACCCAATCTCCGAGTTTTCTCTCCTTCTTCCATCCAATCCAGAATTCTCTAAACTGAATCTGTGCGAAGATCTGAGTGCCAAAACAGCTGCTGTTGAGGGTTAATTGAAAGTTTCCATCCACCTTTTATAAAATCTCTCACCATGAAAAGACCTGTCCATAAATGGACAGGTCTTTTCACTCTTTTAGTTGCTGTTTTTTCAGATAGTCCGCATACTGGTTTAGCTCCTCACTGGGCACATCCCGGCATTGCCAGTACCTTCCATCCAAAATCACAACAGAGTCGTATGCTGTCACAGAGCGTCGGGTACCGTCCTTAAAATAAATCCAATAAGTTTCTGCCTGATCTGCCAGTTCCTGATCGATTTGCTGAAGTGGACATTCCAGAACTATCTCCCGCAAAAGTAAGGCCAATTTCTCTGTATCAGTGACCAGAACACCCTGCATCAGTTCTTCTGTGCCCTCTACTGGAATACCCGGAAGAATCTCTGCTCCATCAATCCACTCTGCCTGAAGCCCTGCAAAAGGCCGCATGCCCCATGCGGTATACAAACCAAATGCCACCACAATCACAGTTAATAGTAAAACTGCTTTTATCCGTTCCATCCAGATACCTCCTCCTGGAAATTTTCACTTATTTTTTTGTTTTTGACTTCTGGAAAAAGGCTCTTGCATCTTAGAAAATCTGTTGTAAAATAAGGATAACAGACTTTTTAGGGAGGAAGATGTTATGCTTACGCAAGAGTGTCTTCAGGACGCTGTTAAATACGGAGAATGTTTCATTAAGTTCGGCAAAACTGCCGAATACATCCCCGAACTTGCTCGGGTCAACAAGTATCACCTTGGCGCCTGCATCGTCGGCTTGGACGGTACTGTGATGGAATACGGCGACACCCGTACCCCATTCACCATCCAGAGTATCTCAAAACTTGCTTCGCTGATCCTTGCCATCAGCGACCGCGGCGCGGACTATCTGTTCCATGACAAGGTGGGAGTCGAACCAACCGGCGACCCGTTCAACTCGATCATCAAGCTGGAAACCAAGACCAAACCATTTAATCCGTTTATCAATGCCGGCGCAATCACTGTTGCCAGCTGCATCGACGGCAAGGATTCGGATGAAAAGTTCGAGCGATTCTTGCAGTTTATCCGCAAAGTCTGCGGCAACGAAGAAATCGCCCTCAATGAAGCGGTCTACCTCTCGGAAAAATCTACTGGTGACCGCAATCGCGCTCTTGCCTACTACCTCAAAGCCTCCGGTATTCTGGAAGGCAACGTCGAGGAATGTCTGGACTTTTACTTCAAGATGTGCTCGGTCAATGTCACCGCGGTGGACATTGCCCAGATGAGTGCAGTGCTTGCAAATCACGGTGCCTGCCCATCCACCGGTGAGGTGCTCATCGAGCCGGAAAGTGCAAAAGCAATTCGTGCGCTGATGCTCACCTGCGGCATGTATGATGGTTCTGGTGAATTTGCCATGACTGTCGGCTTCCCTGCAAAGAGCGGTGTCGGCGGCGGTATCGCAGCTGCACTGGTTGACCGCATGGGAATCGGTGTATTCGGACCTGCTCTGGATGAAAAGGGCAACAGCATCGGCGGTATCAAGATTCTGGAATATCTTTCCAAGAAGATGGATTTTAATTTGTTCTAATAAAAGGAGTCTGAGAGTTTTCTCAGACTCCTTTTTATTTAACTTAAAACTCCACTTTTGCTTCGCACGTTCCCTGCTTTCTTTTATCCGAAAGTTCCACATAAAAACTTTCAGAAAAAGAAATAGATTTTTTATCCTCACTCAAGTGGGCATCGTTGGAAAATCCATTGGCGTGGATTTTTTGACCACCTTTAATATAGGAATCTTCCTCACTCATTGCTCCGTTTTCGTATTCCAGGATTTTACCTGTTTGATTATCACGAATAAAACTTGATCGGATAGAAGTAATCATCTCATAATATTTTGGATTCTCTGTTGCTGTTTTACCCAAATGATAAAATTTGCTCACAAAACGAGTTTCTGTCCTATCTCCATCCAGAGTCTTTTCCTCCTGATCTGTCCATGAAATAAATGATACTTCATCCACAATCATTTTTCGCAGAGCTTCTTCATCCTTCTGTTCGGATATCTCCTGCAAAAAACACTCGGTAATATCCTGCTGCTGCCGATCAATCACCTGATACTCCGACGGAGAAGCAATCATCTTTTCGCAGAGTGGCTCTAATAGTTTGGTTGGTGCAGCGTGATCAACCACAAATACTACGCCGGAAACTACGGTAAGCATACATAATATTGACAGGAGGATTGTCGAAAACGAATATTTTCTTTGACACCATCCCGACCAAATCAAAAAGCAAAGACAAAATGCGCTGATAACCACACTCCATACGCCATGCAAAACCGTAGCTGCTATCAGCCATAAAACACTTACTACTGTGATTTTTCCGTTCCATTTTATCTGTTTACTCTGTTCCATCTTTTCTCTCCATAGATTTTAGTTTTCATACCAGATATTTTTTATTACAATGATAGCATAATATTTTTACAAATTCTATCACATCATTCTACAAAAATAATTTGACTTCTTTGCTAATAGTCAATAGATGCAAAAAATCCCGGAACTAAAGTTCCGGGATTTTTCTAGTCTTTTACAGTCCTTCTTTCCATCTTCCCTTTTGGTCAAAGTTCTGTTTGAGCTTTTTCTCAATCGAGAAGTATGGAATCGAAATACCGATAATATCCATGACAATCAGCCATTTTGCTGCTGTCATCAGCGGCAGCAAAATGATTCCTACAATCGAAAATACCATTGCTACAATGCCGATTGGCAGCATCATTCTGCCATAGCAGATGTGCGAATAGTTCCAGGTTTCAATGCTCTTCATTGCCCACTCGGTGCGGTAATCAATAAAGAAAATTCCTCCAAAGACAGTATCCTGATGTTTTGGGTATTTCGGTGGTTTTCTTCTCCAGCGCAATCCGCATCCAATCATCATAGCTGGTATCAGCAGCAACAATAAATAAAGCAACATTCTGTTTGACAATCCTTTCTGTTTCATGCTGTGCATCCCTTTGATTCACAGTGTTCAGTATAGCACACTTTTTCCCTTTTGTAAAAAAGATTTTTGGAAAAAGGTTTTAAAAAAATCCTTTTCCATGAAAATTCTTCCATAGTTTTTTCTACTCCCCTTGACAAACGAATTAGACATGGTTATAATGGAACCATAGTTAATTACTCAACCAACTAACCAGTATACAACCAGAGAGGAGGACACAGATTGAAGATTGACTTTCAAAGCCAGACACCAATCTTCCTTCAGGTCTCGCAGGGACTGGAAGATGAAATTTTGTCCGGCATCTACGGGGAAGAAGAACAGATCCCCTCGATCACCGAACTTTCTGCAAACTACAAAATCAATCCCGCTACCGCACTCAAGGGAATCAACCTGCTGGTGGATGGCGGAATCGTCTATAAGAAAAGAGGAATTGGCATGTTTGTTGCGTCAGGAGCTGTGCAGAAGCTGAAAGAAAAACGGCAGGAGGAATTTTATAATCAATACATTCTGCCTTTGGTACAGGAGGCAAAACGTCTCGACATCGAACCTGCAAAACTTCAGGAATGGATTGAAAGGGGATTTGCAAGATGAAACTAAGCTGTCATAATCTGACCCGTAAATTTGGGGACACCACTGCTTTAAATGGAGTAAACTTGTGCTTAGATGAACCGAAAATCTATGGATTACTCGGTCGAAACGGCGCCGGCAAAACTACCCTGCTCCGCCTGATAACCAACTACATCCAGCCGACCGAAGGCTCTATTACACTGGATGAACAAAATGTCTGGGAAAATGAAAAAGCCCAGCATCAGATTTTTCTGGTCACCGAAACTTCCTACTTTGCCGAAATGAATGCACACAAGCTCATCCAACTCATGTCAGAAATCTATCCCAGCTTTGACAAACAGCAGTGTCTGGACTATGCAAAGCGCTTTGAGCTTGATTTAAACAAAAAATATACCGCTCTCTCCACCGGCTACAAATCGGTCCTGCGCGCAGTTCTCTCCTTATCGGTACACACACCGTTCCTGTTTCTGGATGAACCGACACTGGGTATGGACGCCTTCCACCGCGAGCTGTTTTACAAGCTGCTGATCGAAAGTTACAGTGAGTCTCCGTCCTGCATCCTGCTGTCCACCCACCTGATCAGTGAAGTGGAAGGGCTTCTGGAAAATGTTATCATTCTGGACCACGGCAAGGTGCTGATCGACGAATCCTCCGAGCAGCTGCTTGCACAGGGATACTGCGTATCTGGCAGAATCTCCGATGTGGATGACTACTGCTCCGGCAAAAATGTAATCGGCTCCAGTGTCGTCGGTGGACTAAAAACCACCGCTGTTTTGGGAGAACGGGAACAAGTTCCTGACACATTGGAAGTCACCGGACTGAGCTTACAGCAGCTATTTGTGCAGCTGGTAGGCAGCGAAAACCCATCATAAGAGGAGGAATCTCGATGAATACTGCAACGTCCTTTCGTCTTCAATTAAAAGAATGTCGTTCTGCACTTACGATCTATTATATTATCATCCTGCTCATCTTTGCCATTGCCTCGATTGGAATGTCTTCCGATAGTTCCACTTCCGGGCTGGAAGCCAGCACCGCCTGGTTTCTGTTTGTCTACGGTATGAACACCTTCCGAGCAAACTTTCTGTTTCATTTACAGTTTGGTTCCACCCGCAAAACCCTGTTTAAGGGCTGGCTTTTCTCTACCGGAACCATCTGCCTCGGTATGTCACTGATTAACCTTATTCTGCTGCTGGTGTTAAGTCTGCTGCTCCACTTCCCCATCGGTTCCTTTGTTTTTTCCATCCAGATCGACAACGTTTTTCTTCGCCTTATTGCAGGCACTGTCTATTATTTCTGTGAGTACCTCATGCTAACCTCTGTCGGATACCTTATCACCAGTGGATTTTATCGCTTGAACAAGACAGGAAAATGGATCGTTGGTACTCTGATGGGCGGATGCGGGATGCTGGCAATTTTCCTGATAGAACCGTTTGAGTCATACATCGACGCGATTTTCCTTTATCCTTCATTCCATCCATTTATTGTATCGGGAATCTTTCTTGTTGTTGCAGCAATGATGCTCAGCTTCTGCTGGCTGCTCATCCGCAAAATGCCTGCAAAAACCGCATAACATGAAAAAAAGCACTCATCAAAAGATGAGTGCTTTTTTCTATTCTCCAACAATCGAGATTGCCACTCGGTTTGGCATACAGACCGCACTTTGCGGTTCATGATCGATCCATCCAAAGCCCATGCACAGATGGTCGGGACAGTCCGAGGATAAAAAGCGAATCTGATGGTCCTTGATTTCCAGCACAACCTGAACTCCATATTCTGAAAGGTCGATCTGTCGGTCCTCCTCCTGTTCGAGCTTAAGTTCCATGATCTGTTCCCCATCGATGGAAACCAGTGCTGTCGCACCCTCCGTTTGGTTTTGCCACATCAGCAAAAAAATCCCCATCGAAACCAGCGCCACCAATGCGATGATTGCTAAAATAATTTTATCTGCTTTTCCCATTTATTTTCTCCAATCTGTAAAAACATAGAACCATTATACGAAGAAAAGTCTCCTCCGTCAAGATAACAGAAGGACCATCAAGGCTTTGCCATGATGGTCCTTTTGCTTTTAGAAAAGTAATCTAGGGGAAAAGTTTTAAACTAGATGTCAAAATTAAGCTTCTGCTTTCCACAGACCGTGCAGATTGCAGTATGCGTAAGCAGCAACTACTTTGTCTGTCTCTGCCAGCATGAATACTGCCTGTGGCTTGCTGCCTGGTTTGAGCTCTTTGCGCTGGTTGCCTTCCTGGGTCTCCAGAGCGATCCACTCGATGAAGTGTTCCTCAGCCATTGGATGTTCTACTTCACCAACAGTTACGGTTACTTTGTTGCCCTCTACCGAGATAACTGGAACGTGTTTTTCGGTTGCAGCGTCAACGCTTCCTGGAACCAGTTCGCTCATCTTTTCGCCGCAGCACATAACCGGAACACCTTTGTTTTTTGCATAAGCGATAATATTTCCACAGTGTTTGCATACGTAAAATTTCATATTCATTTCCTTCTTTCTTTGTTATCGTGTTTTATCTTAAGTATACCGATTTAGTTTATTTTCTCTTTGATTATAGTATACCTTTTCTGTAGATAAATTGCAATAGGCTAACAAAAATTTTCTGTTTTAAATAAAAGAAAAAGCAGCTGTTTGGGGATTTTACCCCAAACAGCTGCAAACAGTCTGCTATTTTCGATTGTCAGAGAGATTATTTCTCGTCGACTCTCTTTTTGCGCAGATATTTGTCGATTGCTTCGACCATATTTTCCGGCATCTTTCTTGGAACTGGGAATACAACCGAGTTTACCATACGGTCAGAGAATTCCTGAACGAAAGCTGCGGTCTTGCCGAAGTTCTTGTAATCGAGGTAATCGATTACGTCGTGGCGGCAATGGATCATTGCACCGCCGTTTCTGCCAAAGCGGCAGAAGTTGATAGCTGGAACACCTTCGTTGGAGAATGGAACCGAGTCACTGGAGTACACTTCCTGAGTAACGTCGGTAGAGAAGCCAAGCTCTTTGGAGAGGTATTCTACATAGCGGCAGAGAGATTCATCTGCCATAACAGCAGCCCAGTCAGCGCCCAGAACAGGACCTGCAACGTCGACGTTGATCATCAGCTGGATATCTTTGAGTTCTTCTTTATGTGCTTCTACATAAGCTTTGGAGCCAAGCAGACCACATTCTTCGGAACCGTACCAGCAGAAGGTCAGATTTCTCTTTGGTGGGTTCTCTTTATAGTGGCGTGCAAGCTCCATCAGGATAACCGAGCCAGCACCGTTGTCATATACACCATGGCTGAACTGTACACTGTCAAAGTGTGCGCCGAAGGTAATGTTCTGTTCGGTTTCATCGGTGCCTTTGATATGCAGGATAACGTTTCTGGATGGACGGGTAACATCTTCCTGAATCAGGGTGAAGGTTACGGTTTCAGGCTGAGCTTTTACCAGTTCCATTGCATCGATTGCACGCAGAACACCGCCTGGGATCTTGCCGTAACGCAAAGCCCAGCCGCGCAGTTCTCTTTCTGGCAGATCGGTCTGTTCGCGAACATCGGAAACGTTGCCGTTCCAGGTCAGGAATGCTGCTACACCGTAGCGAACCATTCTTTCGTAAACTTCTTCGTTCATCTTGCCGTTGTTGACAAGGACGATCATGCCTTTTTTATCATACAGGTCAACGTCAGTTCCCTGCTGAACATATGCAAATGGAGCGGTCAGACCTTCTGCCGGTGTGCTGCCGGAACGACGATAGCCCTGAATTTCCCACTCTTTTCCTGCTGCTGTCAGGGAAACCTTCTCGATGTCTGCGGTCTGAACCGGGAATTCCTCGATTACAGCTTCCAGACCAACCTTTGCAAGCTCATCGCGGATGATTTCGGCTGCTTTGGTTTCTTCTGGAGAAGTGCTGGTACGAATAAAGTTGATTTTCTGCAAATCCTCAAAGATTCGTTTTCCCATTGCTTCTGTGTTCTTCAAAATGTCCATGTTGCCACACTCCTTGTCTATTTAAACTCATAAAATCAGACTGGGTCGTTAAGCGACAGGCTGCAAAAGCAGCCTGTCATATGTACAACTTTTACATAATTTTACATATATTTTTATCAAAATATATGCTTAATTTCCCTTTTCCTAGTATAGCACAATCTTTCTTCGGTTACAATCCCGAGACAGCCAAACCTTTCAGAAGCAGAGAAGGAGTCTGTACAAACTGGCTTCCGGATGCTGTTGGAACCGGATCGTTTCCGATTGCAACAATCTCCTTAAGCAGTTCATAGATGCTGCCTGCAATGGTGACCTCACAGAACGGCTTTGTCATCTTTCCATTGTCTACAACCATTCCCTTGCACAGCAGAGAGAAATTACCGGTAATGGTGCTGACACCTGCAAACACACCTTCCAGTCCTGTTACAACCAGACCATTTCCCATCTTCTGGCAGAGTTCTTCCATCGAAAGGGTATTACCGGAAATGCTCTCGAACACAACGTTTGTGACGCCGGTGCCGACTGCTGCCTGTACATCCGACTTAAATCCGTTGCCGCTGCTCTGGCAGTTTGCTTTGCCCGCACTCTTGCGGTTGTACAGAGCCGATTCAAATTTTCCTTCACGGATCAGGTATTTTTTGCTGACTGGTGTACCCTCATCATCAAAGTGACGATGTACTCTGCCCTGTGCAAACTGAGGATCTTCCACAAGGTTGATATCGGAAATTGCGATCATTTCCCCTTCTTTTCCTGCAAGGGAGCTCATCTCGTTTTGCATCTCGGTCGCATAAAAGATTGGAAGGTATGCTTCCAGCAGTTCCGCTGCTGCATCGTTTTTGAGGATAACCGCATATTTTCCCGAAGCAATCGGTTTTGCATGCAGGCGCTGTGCGCCAAGCTCTGCTACTTCTTGTGCCAGTGCTTCGGTATCAATTGTATCGAGGCTCTGTGCACTGCGTCCGCCCCAAGCGATCTCGGTGTCGCCATCTTCGCGGGAAACTACGCCTAACGAAACCGAAACGGAATGTCCACAGTCGGTCAGGGTAGTTCCGTTATCGTCCATCAGAATAATTTCCTCATCATACTGATGACAGGAACAATCGCTGACCGAGTCAATCTTGCTTTCTTTGCGCAGAACCTGCTCTGCTTTTACCAGAGTTTCTGCTGCTTCCCTTTCATCCAGCGAAGCAAACTCCTCTGTATAGGACAATTCCTTCTCAAATGCCGGGATTGGGTGGTAATCTTCTTCGGATGCCATCGCAGAAACCTGCATCTGCTCTACAACATCTTCTGCACAGTCCAGCTGATTAAAGAAGGTACAGCATCTTTTTCCATCCTTGCCAGCTTCCACAAAATAAACACTTTCACTGGAACGAACCGATTTTTCCTTCTCGCCATCCAGAACATTCAGTCCAAACTTTCTGGTCTTTGCAATATAAAAACGAATGTCTGCAAAACCTTCCTGTTTGAGCTTTTCTGTCAGTTCTCTGAGTGCTGTTTTCTCCGATGCCATCATGCCTGATCCCCTCCTACTGTCATTTCAGTTACACGGACGGTCGGCTGACCTGCTCCGATATAAAGCGCACCGCTTGCTGCATAGCAGAAGCCCTGTCCCAGTGCGTAGTCGTTTCCAACCATATCCACCTTCTGCAGAATATCGCCGCCGGTACCGATCAGAGTTGCACTGCGTACCGGTGTAGTGATCTTTCCGTTTTCGATCAGGAAGGTCTCGCTGGTGTTGAAGTTAAACTCTCCGGTTGCCGGATTTACCGAACCTGCGTTGATGCTGTTGACAAAGATGCCGCGCTCGGTTGCTGCGATCATCTCTTCCGGTGTGCTTTCTCCCGGTGCGATATAGGTGTTGGTCATACGGGAAGTTGGAGCAAAACGGAAGCTCTGGCGTCTGGAGGAACCAGTTGGAGCACATCCCATTCTTCTTGCATTGAGTTTATCTACCATATATCCTTTGAGGATACCGTTTTCAATCAGTACATTCTTCTGGGTTGGTACACCCTCGTCATCTACCTTGAGCGAACCCCACTGATCCGGAATCGAACCATCATCAATCAGAGTCAGCTTGTCAGAAGCTACCTTCTGACCCAGTTTTCCGGAGAATTCGGAGTTACCTTTTGCTACACCGGATGCTTCCAGAGAATGTCCGCATGCTTCGTGGAAGAACAGTCCGCCAAATCCATTGGTGATGATAACCGGCATTCTTCCGGTCGGGCATGCTTTAGCATGCAGCATTGCTTTTGCCTTCTTTGCTGCCTGCTTTACATAGTCCTCGACATTGATCTCGTCATAGAACTCAAATCCCTTCATTGCACCAGGGCCAACATAGCTGGACTGTCTGTCTCCGCCTTCCTCACAGAAAACGGTCATATGCAGTCTGGTCTTAACACGGTTATCTTCTACAAATAAACCTTCGCTGTTTGCAATCCAAACCTTCTGATCCATATCAACATAGTTGACACGAACCTGGCTGACTGTTTCATCTGCCTTCTTACCAGCAGAAACAACACGGTTTGCAAGCGCCATTTTATCCTTTAAGCTGACACTCTGCGGATAGCGGCTGATTGGATTTAACGAGACACGGCGCATTGCTTCCAGCGCTGCACGCTCAAAGCTTCCGTCACGATAGCGGCAGGTTTCTTCCAGCAGGCGGAAAATTTCCGCTTCACTTAAATCGGAAGTATACAGGTAAGCGCTCTCCAGCCCCTTAAACAGGCGGATGCCCACTCCCTTTTCTCTTCCCGAAGATGAGTTGAGGATTTTTTCTCCCAATACGGTCAGATTGCTTCTGCGTACATCTTCGCAGAAAATTTCGGCAAAATCTGCGCCGTGGCTGACTGCATAGTCAAGGATTTTTTCCATCAGATTCTGGCTTAACACAAAACCCCTCCATTCTTTGTTACAAAAAAGGCGGCTGCAAAAATTTGCAACCGCCCGAATTTCTTTATTTGTGCTGCTGATGGCACAGGTGGCACGCTACAAAGTGATTTGGTTTTACTTCAATCAGCTTTGGTGCTTCTTTTTCGCAGATATCCATTGCATATCTGCATCTTGGTCTAAATTTGCATCCCGGTGGTGGGTTGATCGGGCTTGGAACTTCGCCTTCCAGTTTGATTCTTTCTCTGGTAGCTTCTCCATCCGGATCTGCCATTGGGATTGCAGAGATCAGTGCCTGTGTATATGGATGCAGCGGCTCGCCGTACAGGTCATAGTTGCTTGCAAGTTCTACCATCGAACCTAAGTACATAACACCAACTCGGTCAGAGATGTGTTTTACCATCGACAGGTCGTGGGAGATGAACAGGTAGGTCAGACCAAATTCTTTCTGAAGTTTGATCAGAAGGTTTACTACCTGAGCCTGAATGGATACGTCCAGCGCGGAGATTGGCTCGTCACAGACAATGAATTTTGGTTCTACTGCCAGTGCGCGGGCAATACCGACACGCTGACGCTGACCGCCGGAAAGCTCATGAGCAAAACGGTTTGCATATTCTGCGCTCAAGCCTACCTTGTTAAGCAGGTCTGCAACTCGTTTTGTTTTTTCTTCTTCGCTGAAATGGAAATGAATGTCCATTCCCTCGGAAATAATTTCACCGATTGTCATACGAGGGTCCAAAGATGCATATGGGTCCTGGAAAATGATCTGAACATTCTTTTTAAATTCCAGAAGATCCTTGCCTTTGAGAGTGGAAATATCCTTGCCGTCAAAAACAACTTTACCGGATGTTGGCTCGTAGAGCTTGATCATGGTACGGCCGCAGGTGGTTTTTCCGCAGCCGGACTCGCCTACCAGACCCAGTGTTTCTCCTCGTTTAATGCCGATTGTTACATGGTCTACCGCTTTCAGTGTCTGTTTGCGTCCTGCTTTAAAGAACTTGCACAGGTCGGTAACTTCCAGGATGTTGTCGGCGTTCTGCAGTTTTTCAATTACCTGATCCATTATTTTGCCTCCCTGTCATAGAAGGATTTTACCTTCGGCGCATTTGGATGCTGCAGCCAGCAGGATACGCGATGAGTATCTGTAATGGTGGTTTCCAGTGGATTCTTTTCCTTACAGATCGGCATGCAGTATTCACATCTGGATGCAAACGGACAATGGTTAAGTGGCAGGATCAGATCCGGTGGAGTACCTTTGAGTGCATACAGTTCCTGTTTGGATTCTTTTGCCAGTTTTGGAACAGAGCTCAGCAGTGCCCAGGTGTATGGGTGCTTGGAATCATAGAAGATTTCTCTAGCGGTACCTCTTTCCACAACCTGACCAGCGTACATAACCTGAATGCGGTCTGCAAAGTTTGCAACAACGCCAAGGTCATGGGTTACCAGAATGATTGCAGTGTTCATCTTTTCTTTCAGCTCACGCATCAGGTCCATGATCTGTGCCTGAATGGTAACGTCCAGAGCAGTGGTTGGCTCGTCCGCAATCAGGATCTTTGGACTACATGCCAGAGCCATTGCGATCATAACACGCTGACGCATACCACCGGACATTTCGTGCGGATAGCTGTCAATTCTTTTTTCCGGGCTTGGGATGTTTACCATCTTAAGCATTTTGATTGCTTCTTCCCTTGCCTGTTTTTTGTCCAGATGACGGTGAATGCGCAGGCTCTCCATGATCTGTTTACCAACAGTCATGGTTGGGTTGAGGGAAGTCATTGGGTCCTGGAAAATCATGCTGACTTCGTCGCCGCGGAACTCACACAGTTCTTTCTTATTTAAAGAGAGAACGTCTTTGCCATCGCAGGTAATCTTGGAACCTTCCTTAATTACTGCAAACGGAGGTTTGAGCAGACGAAGGATGGATTTTGCGGTTACGGTTTTACCGCAGCCGGACTCGCCTACAAATGCGAGGGTTTCACCGCGGTTTAATTCGAAGCTGACACCGCGAACAGCTTTAACCTCTCCTGCGTAGGTATTAAAGGACACGCTGAGGTCTTTTACTTCTAAGATCTTATCGTTTGCCATTTGTATCCTCCTCCTACTTTCTCAGTTTCGGGTCAAGTGCGTCACGCAGGCCATCACCCAACAGGGTAAAGGAGAGCATGGTGAGCGCGATCATAATCGATGGGAAGAACAGCTGATATGGATAGAACATGAAGTTCTGCTGTGCTGCGGAAGCCAGAGCACCCCAGCTGGTATCCGGTGGCTGAATACCCAGACCGATGTAGCTCAAGAATGCCTCGGAGAAGATGTAGCCTGGGATATCGAAGGTGATTGCTACGATGATGATACCAATGGTATTTGGAATCATATGGCGCATGATGGTTTTAAATGGAGATACACCCAGAGCATTTGCAGCCAGAACGTACTCCTGAGATTTTAACTGGAGCATCTGTCCGCGAACCAGACGGGCAATACCACACCAACCGGTCAGGGTCAGTGCCAGCATCATGGTGCCCATGCTCTTGGAATCGGTTACAACCGAGATCAGAATAACGATAATCAGATAAGGAATGCTCAGCAATACCTCTACGATACGCATCATGATATCGTCAACAATGCCGCCAAAATAGGAAGCGATACCACCGTAGATACTGCCGACAACGCTGGCTACAACTGCACCAACGATACCGATTGCCAGAGAAACTCGACCAGCCTGCCATACACGTGCAAACAGGTCACGACCCAGGGAGTCAGTACCAAACCAGTGCTGTGCATTAGGAGTCTGGTTGATTGCAGAAGTATCCATTTGTTCAAAGTTATATCCGGAGATTGCAGGGCCAAAGATTACCATGATAACCATAAGAACAAGGATAATCAAAGCAACCAGAGCAATCTTGTTTTCTCTAAATCTTCTCCACGCGTCTGCCCAATAACCAACCTTTGGACGAGCAATAATGTCGCCGGAGAAATCGTCGGTTCCAATAATCTGGAACTTTTCTGCTGGAATGTCTTCCCATTCTGTCGCAGATGTCACTTTATTTTCTTCTGTAGACATATGTTCTCCTCCTTAAATTATTTTACGCGGATACGTGGGTCAAGGATTGTATAAGCGATATCGATAAGCAGCTGTGCTACAACAAACAGTGCTGCTGCAAAGATGGTGGTACCAATAATCATGGTGTAGTCACGGTCATTGATCGAAGATACATAGTAGAAACCAAGACCAGGGATACCAAACATTTTTTCGATAACGAAGGAACCTGTAAAGATACCAGAAATCTGTCCACCCAGAATGGTGATACATGGCAGGAATGCGTTTTTCAAAACGTGGTCCTTAATGATATGGAAACCACTAACACCTTTTGCCTCAGCAGTCAGGATGTAATCCTGTCCCATAACTTCCAGCATGTTGGATTTTAAGTAACGTGCGTAGGTTGCAATGGTACCAAAACACATTGCGATAACCGGCAGAACCAGGTTCTTCGGTTTGCCCCATCCGGTGGTTGGAAGGATCATCCATTTAACAGTAAACAGATACTGGAGCAACGATGCCATAACGAATACTGGGATGGTGATACCCAAAATTGCAATGAACATAACCAGATAGTCCGGCCATTTGTTTTTGTTGAGTGCTGCGACAATACCCAAAGTAACACCGATTGCTACACCGAATACCAGAGCCAAACCACCGGTTACACCGGAAACTTTGGAGTTTGTAAGCAGTGTTTCGGTAATGCTCTTACCTGGATATTTGAGCGACTCACCCAGATCACCTTTTGTGATCAGGTTTTTCATAAAGATTGTATATTGTTCGGTCAGTGGTTTATCCAAACCGTATTTTGCGTAGTAGTTTGCTTTTGCCTGTTCCGGCAGCTTGTTCGCCATCGCACCCAGAGGGTCACCTGGGATCGAGTGCATCATGAAGAAGGTTGCTGTTGCAATGATAAACAGTGTGATCAGCATGTAGCCAATTCGTTTGAGCACATACTTAAGCATACTTTTCCCCCTTATCCTCTTCTATTTCTTACACTTCTGATTCTTACATTTTTGATAAAGGAACAGGCAGCCAAAACCGGCTGCCTGTCCGCGCTTCGCTTGTAAAAGAAAGCCTTACTTCGTTATGAAATTAAATTATGCGTTGCGTCCGCTTACATAAGCGTATTTCAGACCGGTAGAAGTAAATGGCATTGTGTTGCTGTTCTTGATGTAGTTGTAACGGAAGGTGTTAGCAGCTTCGTTAACAACTGGGCAGAGAGGGCCTTCCTCGAAGAGGATTGTTTCTGCCTGTTTGTACAGTTCCAGACGTTTTGCATCGTCCATCTCTACTGCAGCCTGATCCAGCAGTGCATCATATTCTTCATTTACCCAACCAGTGTTGATGTTACCGGAAGTGGAGTACATAACAGCCAGCATGGAGTATGGATCGTTGTAGTCGATACCCCAGGACATGTAACCCATCTGGTAGTCACCGGAGTTAACTTTGGACTGGAAGGTTCCCCATTCATTGAAGTCCAGAACAACGTTTACGCCCAGAACGTTTTTGAATGTCTGCTGATAGTATTCGCCGTAGTTCTTCATCCACTGGTCAACACCACCAAGGCTGAAGGTTACTTCCAGAGTGGAAGGATCGGAACCAAGACCGAGTTCTTCCATACCTTTGAGGAGCAGTTCTTTTGGATCTTCAGAACCAATCATAGCTTTCAGAGGTTCTTCAACTTTTTCTCTGTAGATACCCTGATCGCCAACGGAAACGCCATCCGGTACCCAACCGTATGCTGGAGCCATGGTACCAAAGTAGATAGTATTTACAATGTCTTCACGATCCAGAGCAAGAGTGAATGCGTTACGGATGTTTGCATTCTGGAACAGTTCGTCTTTGGTGTTGTAGAAGTTAAAACGTACTGCTGGAGAAGTGTAGTGGATGTAGTCTACATTTTCCATGGACTGGAATTTTTCCATCCATTCTGGAGTACCACAACCGCAGGAGTCGATAGAACCGTTTGTGAAGGAGTTGAAGATGGTGTTCTCATCGTTCATGATCTTGTAGTTGATGGTCTGCAGGTTTACATTTTCTGCATCCCAGTACTGATCGTTTTTAACGAGGATCAGTTCAGAGTTGTGGGTCCAGGTTTCGAGTTTGAATGGACCATTGTATACCATGTTGGAAGCTTCTGCACCATAGCTTTCACCGTACTGTTCTACGATATCCTGACGCTGTGGCATCATAACACGGGTATCGGTCAGAGCCAGGAAGTATGGGGTTGGGCTTTCCAGAGTAAATTCGATTGTTTTGTCGTCAATTGCTTTTACGCCCAGTTCGGAAGGATCCATCTCGCCTGCCAGAACTGCGTTTGCATTTTTAACACAGGTCAGCAGCCAGGAGTTTGGAGAACCGGTTTCTGGTGTCAGAACACGGGTAATTGCGTAAACATAGTCGTTTGCTGTTACAGGCTGTCCATCGCTCCATTTGTTGTCGCGCAGATGGAAGGTCCAAACAGTACCATCTTCGTTGGATTCCCAAGACTCAGCAGCAGCGCCTTCACGAACGTTCTCGCCGTCTTTTTCAGCCAGTCTGGTCAATGGTTCCATCGAGTTGGTCAGAATGCTGGAGCTGTAAGAATCGTTACCTGTTACGCTGTCCAGGGTGGTTGGCTCACTGTTCAGATAACCATTAAAGTACTGTTCTGCATCCAGAACGTTACCATCGATGGTTTTCTGTTCACCAGTCGATTCAGCAGTTGTTGTTTCTTCGCCGCCGCAAGCTGCCATGGAAAGCATCATTGCGCCTGCCATCATAACTGCCAGGATTTTCTTCAGTTTCATGATAATTTCTCCTTTCGGGCTTATCAAACTCTCTCTTATTTCGACACGTTTCCTCGTATTTACAAAGACTCGTGTGATTGACAATGAAAATTGGGATTATGATAATCCCAAAAGCAAAACAGGATATCCTGTTTATAAATACAAATCAGCGTTGATCGCTAAAACGGATGCTAACGATTCCTGATTTGATTTTTTCACTATACTCTCGGCTGTGGTGCTTCCTGCTCCCACATCATAGTGTCTTTTCAGCTCGTCCACCATCGCTTCCGCGTCACCCTGTTCATAACAGGTCAGCAGATTGAGATGTCTTTGATAGCTGTCCTTGACACTTTGTTTGTCGATTGCACAAAAAATCGCAAAATTATTGACATTCATACTTTTCCAGACATGCTCAATCTTTCGAAATCCTGTCTGTTCAATAATGCGGCTGTGGAAATAATTGTCCTCCTGCGTCAGCTGATACAGGTCATCTTCCAGAGCTTTCATCCGCTCCAAACTCTCTCTCATCTGTTGCAGGCTTTCAGCAGAAAAGTTTCCTTTGTTCAACCTCACTGCCAGTATTTCCAGTGTGGCACGCAGCAGGCACACTTCATAGATATCCTGCTCTGTCACTGCAGCGACCGAACAACCTACATTCCGTTCATATCGAACCAGGCCTTCCTGTTCGATCTGCCTGAGTGCTTCCCGAACCGGTCCGCGACTGACACCAAACAATTCTGCGATCTCGTTTTCCTTCATCCGATCCCCCGGCTTAAATTCGCCTCCCAGAATCTTTTGACGGATTTCATCCACGACTTCCTGCCGCAAAGTTTTATAGTTCAGTTTTGGCATACCTTGTTAATCTCCCTTAGCTTTGCAGGTTGTGTGTATGTAGATTACAGTATTTTGAAGATTGTATACAATCTTATGTCCTGTATTGTACCATAGTTCTTTATCAATTGCAACAAAGTCGCTAACATTTTGTTAATGTTACACTCTTTTTATTCTTGCATTATATACAAAATACATAATAAATTCTTATTTGTCACAGTTATTTAAAAATTCTCGTTGTTTTTCACAACAATCTTCCCGTCCTCATTTTGTACTATATACAAAAGAGAACAGACCAAAACGGTCTGTTCTCTTTTTAAAATTCCATATTAATCTTATAAGGAAAATCCTGCGCAGAAATCTTGTGTTCTATCAGATAACCATTAATTGTTTCCATATAATGTTCCATTAATGTCGAGCAAATCAGGTTGACATCCCCTGTTTTGAGCGCATCAAAAACCTTTTGATGGATCTTGCGCTGATTGTGAATAACATACTCACTTTTACCAGCTCCCCGATAAAAGACGATGGTGTTTCCCCCAGACATGCTGTTCCACAAAGTATACAGCCTAGTCAATTTGGACTCTTTTATAATGCATTCATGAAATTCATTGTCATTTTCAATCGCTTCATCAAAGTGTTCCAGATCTTCAATGGAGTCCATTCGATTCAAAATCTCCTCCATTCGCTTAAGCGTTTGTTGAGAAAAATGTCCTTCGCACATTTTTACCGATAAAATTTCCAGATTTGCCCGCAACAAATAAACTTCATACACATCCTGAGCGGTAAAATCCTTCACCGAACAACCTACATGAGAAGTATATTCCACTAAACCTTCCTGTTCAATCTGACGCAGAGCTTCCCGAACCGGTCCACGGCTGACTCCTAGTTCTTCTGCCATTTCTTGCTCCACAATCTTGGTTCCAGGCTTAAGCTCTCCTGTTAAAAGCTTCATTCGTATTGCCTGAGTGACTTGTTCTCGCAGGGTCTGGCGCATTATCTTCGCCATGTTTTTATTTCCCTCCCAGCTGCAAAAATAGATTCTTTTCATTCCTGAAAAGATAAGCAGACATTTTTACGATATCATAATGCTACCTTCTTTGCAATCCAAAAAATGTTTTTTCTACGAAATTCATCACTTTTATCCTTTGACATCTGTTTATTTTTGCTTTTTTTCACCGATTTTAACGAAATTTATTTTTTGATTCTTTCTCTTGACATTTCAAGGTTGCTCTGGTATTATTGTATTAAGCACTTAATACAATAATGAAAGGAGGCGGGAATATGACCTGGTCCTTTGATGACAACCTTCCCATTTATCTGCAAATTATCCGCATCTTAAAATATGAGCTTGCACGAGGAAAATACCAACCCGGTGAAAAGCTCCCTGCTGTACGAGAGCTTGCCATGACAGCCGGAGTCAATCCAAACACTATGCAAAAAGCTCTCGCCGAACTGGAACGGGATGGGTTAGTAAAAAGTCAGCGAACCGCTGGACGTTTTGTCACTGATGATAAGGAGAAAATTATGGAAGTTGCAAAAACACTTGCTTATGATGAGATTGCCCGAATGGTAGAAAATATTTCTTCTCTTGGATATCGCAAAGAAGAAATCCCGCAATTAATTGAAAAGTATCTGGACGAACATTAATTTTATTGTTTTCCCGGGAAATATTTCGACCTTTCTCTCCCATTTATGCAAAACCATTTCCCAGGAAATAGCTTGTTATCCATCATTCCTGTATAAAATAAGGAAGGAGTCTGTGTAATGAATCAAAATACTGAACTGATGCAGGGCGGTTCTATAATGGAACTTCCTGTGCTGGAGATAAAAAACGTTCATAAAAAATATCTGTCCCATTCCGTTTTGGAAGGAGTAGGTTTTTCCATTCCAAGAGGAAAGATTGTTGGTTTGCTGGGGCCAAACGGATGTGGAAAAACCACCATCCTGAAACTGATATCCGGTCTGCTGCAACTGGATGAGGGTGAAATCCGAATCAATGGAATCTGTCCGGGTCAACAAACAAAGTCCATGATTTCCTATCTGCCGGAGCGCAGCTATCTGAATGATTGGATGAAGATTTCCGATATCTTAAATCTCTTTTCTGATTTTTATACGGATTTTGACCGTGAACGTGCAGAGCAGATGCTGACCGACCTCAAAATCAGCAAAGAGGAAAAGCTTAAAACCATGAGTAAAGGAACTAAAGAAAAGGTTCAACTGATTCTGGTTATGTCCCGTCGCGCTTCCCTTTACCTGCTGGATGAGCCAATTGGTGGTGTAGACCCTGCCACCAGAGAATATATTCTCCATACTATCTTAAAAAACTTTGATGAAAACTCTTCTATTTTAATTACCACACATCTGATTCAAGATGTAGAAACTATTTTTGATCAGGTTCTGTTTTTGAACCAAGGCAAAATCGTGATCGACGGTGAAGTCGATGAAATCCGTGAAAAATACGGAAAATCCATCGACGGATTGTTCCGGGAGGTATTTCGATGCTAAGAAAAATGCTTAAATACGATATTCAGGCAATGTCCAAAACTTTCATTCCCTTTTTCATTGCGATTTTAGTAATTTCTATTTTTAGTGCTCTTTCCATGCATCTGGAATGGCTGATTGGCATCTTTGGAGGAGCCACCATTCTCTTTGGTCTCGGTATTGCTCTTTTTGTCACTAGCCTGGTTTTGATTATCACCCAGTTTTATAAAAACGTACTGGGTGACCAGGGATACCTGACCAACACCCTGCCTGTCAGTGTAGATACCATCATCCTTTCCAAACTTTTTTCTGCTATTTTCTGGTTAATCTCAAGCGGCATTGTTGCCATCCTCGCTTTTCTGATTATCTTAATGGGATCGATGGATAACGTTGGTGATTTCTTTACCAGTGTTGCTGTGGTTTTGCAGTCCGCATTCGATTTTATCTCCACACCAGAATATTTTAAAGATGCTTTGTTGATTATCCTTTTGCTTATACTGCTGTTTATCTTTGCAGTTTTACTGATCGCAAACGAAATTCTTCACTTCTATTGTGCTATGTCCTGCTCTCAGATTTATCCGTTTACCAAAAATAGAATTGCTGGTTCCTTTATTGCCTACCTGCTGATCAACATTCCCCTTTCCATTTTAACTGCAGTTCTCTTTTCTGCAGTTGGGTTTACAGGAACAAGTTTTGAATGGATTCAAAATTTATCCGGATACTCCATGATGTTTATAGCCATCCTGTCAGTCAGCCTGGTAATCCTGTTTCTCAATATTCTGCTTTATGTTCCAATCCGTTATATCCTCAAAAACAAGTTAAATCTCGAATAACTTCATCCATAAAGAAAGCGCCTGATCAAATGGTCAGGCGTCTTTCTTTGCCTCTTGACTTTTTCATTTTTTATTTATTTTGCCTTTTATTTTTAAAAAATATTGGTCATTATTTCCATGTTATAATCCTTTCTTTTGTCTTTCTTTTTGCAAAATAGGCATATTCTTTATTCTTTCTGTCACTTTTATCAATCAAAAATCACATTAAAATCCACAGCTAATTCTTTTTTTTAGGTAAGTTCACGTTTTTTTTAGAAAAAAACAACAAATTATACATTAGCTCTTGAATGTTTTTCCTATTGAAGTATAATTGTTGAACAAATAGATTCTTGTATTGGGAGGTTTTTTCTATGTCATATCATTATCTTATCGACATTGCGTTGATTCTTCTGACAACAAAAGTTTTTGGAATGATCACCAAGAGACTGCAAATGCCGCAGGTTGTGGGTGCGTTGATTGCAGGTCTTGTTATGGGTCCGGCAATGCTCAATATTATTCACAGTACCGAGTTTTTGTCTCAGGTTTCGGAGCTGGGCGTTATCGTTATGATGTTTACCGCAGGTCTGGGAACCAGCCTGAATGACTTGAAACAGACCGGAAAAGCAGGTTTTCTGGTTGCACTGTGCGGTGTTATCGTACCTTTAATCGGCGGTACCATTCTTTCCCTCTTCTTCAATACATCCACCGATCCAAACGCATTCATGCAGAACGTATTTATCGGTGTTGTTCTGACCGCAACTTCTGTTTCCATCACTGTTGAAGCGCTCAAAGAAATGGGAAAACTCAACACTGTTGTTGGTAATACCATTCTTGCAGCAGCTCTGATCGACGACGTTCTCGGTTTGATTGCTCTGACCATCGTTACCAGTATCGGTGGTTCGGCAGATGCAAACCTTCTGGTTGTTCTGCTCAAAATCGTTGCATTCTTTGTTCTGGTCGTTGTTGTGGGCATTGTGGTTAAAAAAGCAATGGATTGGTACATTGCAAACGTTCATTCCACCGACCTGCAGCGTTATCCAATCTTTGCCTTCATCCTGTGCCTGATTCTTTCCTTCTGTGCAGAGGAATTCTTCGGTGTTGCCGATATCACCGGTGCATTTGCAGCTGGTCTTATCATCTCCACCACCTCCAAAGCAAAGTATATCGAGCTCAAATTTGCTCCTCTTTCTTACCTGCTTCTGACACCAATCTTCTTTGCAAGCATTGGTTTAAAGGTAGAACTGCCTGAAATGAACGCTACCATCGTAATCTTCTCGATTTTGTTGGTTGTTGTTGCTGTCCTGACCAAATGGATCGGTTGTGGACTGGGTGCAAAACTGTGTGGTCTGAAAGGTCATCAGTGTGAACAGATCGGTGTCGGCATGGTTTGCCGTGGTGAGGTTGCCCTGATCGTTGCAGACAAAGGTGCTGCTCTTGGCCTGATGCCGGAAGTATTCTTTGGTCCTGTCATCATCATGGTTGTTGCAACCACGATTCTGACCCCAATCCTTCTCAAATTTGCTTACCGCAAGAGCGATGCTTACGAAGATATGCAGGAAAGCTCTCTGGTCGACCGTTACGACGAAGTCGAACAGCTCGATTACATTGGCGAGAGCCTGATCCGTGCTAACGAGCATATGATGAAAAAAGGCAAAAAAGCCGAAAAAGCTGCTTCTGAAACAAAGAAGTAACATAATATAAAACCCAAAAGAGGGGTTCGATCATCAGATCGAACCCCTCTTTTTTTCTATATTTTGCTTATACTACCTGGAACAAATAGAACTTCAGATAGTTTGTCTCCTCCACATTCCACAGAATCGGGTGGTCTGGAGACTGCTGTCTTGCTTCAATCTGACGCAGGGAAACTCCCGCATCTGCTGCTGCCTGATGCAGCATCTTGACAAACAGCTGCTCGGTCATAAAATGAGAACAGGAACAGGTCGCAAGATATCCTCCACGAGGCAAAAGGCGCATCGCACGCAGATTGATTTCCTTATATCCACGCATTGCACTTTCCACTGTCTGTCTGGACTTGGTAAACGCCGGCGGGTCAAGAATGATAAAATCAAACTTTCCGTACCGGTTGATCATTTCTCCCTCAGAAAGCTTCGGAAGCAGGTCAAACACATTGGCTGCCAGATACTCTACCGTTCCATCCAGCCCGTTTGCCTTTGCATTTTTCTGAGCCATCTCCACAGCCGACTCAGAGATATCCACACTCAGCACATACTCCGCGCCGCCCTTCGCTGCGTTCAGTCCAAAGGAACCTGTGTGGGTAAAGCAATCAAGCACTCGTTTGCCTCGGCTTAATTTTGCGACCGCAAGGCGGTTGTATTTCTGGTCCAGGAAGAATCCGGTTTTCTGTCCATTCTCAAAATCAACCGCATAGGTGATTCCATTTTCAGTAATAGTTGTCTCGGTAGAATCTGGAATCGGGTATCCTTCCAGTGGGAAAAAGCCTTTGTACTGTTCCATTCCTTCCAGCTCTCGGATTGCCACATCGTTTCGCTCGTAGATTCCGCGAATCGGCTGGTTATCCTGTGCAAAGATCTTTGCCAACAGTTCAAACAGCATCTTTTTGCGTTTTTCGATACCCAAGGACAGAACCTGTGCTACCAGGATGTCGCCAAAACGGTCTATGGTCAGTCCTGGAAAGCTGTCTGCTTCCCCAAAAATCAGACGACAGTTGGAAAAATCGTCCCTCATAACGGTTTTGCGGTAATCAATCGCATGACGAAGACGTCTTTCAAAAAACGCTTCATCGAATTTATCATTTGCATTGCGGGAAATCAGACGAACACGGATTTTACTGTTTTCGTTTGCAAATCCGGTTCCCAAATAGCTTCCCTTCTGGCTGACAACATCCACCAGCTCTCCATTTTCAAATGGCTGTGCTTCGGTAATCTCATTAAAATAAACCCACGGATGTCCTTTGATAATGGCATGTTCTGCCTTTTTGCTGACCTTTACCTGCGGGTATTCCCTTGCCTGTTTCATCTGCGTCCTCCTTATCAAACACTTTTCTTCTGCTGATTATTTTATCAGATCTTTTGGCTCTTTTAAAGGGAATCCATTAAAATTTGTGTCGATAAAAGAATTTCCCTGTATATTTCCTGGGAAATTTCTTTTCCTTTCCGATTAGACTTTCAAAAAATTTTAAGATTTCTTTGAATCTATGCTCTTTTCTTCATAAAATATCTATATTTTTCCCCTGTTCTTATTTAAAAAATCAGGCTACAATAAAAAAGAAGCGCTCAAAAAGGACGATTTTTTGCCCTAAAATGGCATGATTTCTATGTCAATTCTGTAATAAATCTTGAATCTGAGCGCATAAACGCTTATAATAAGTAATGCTATTGTAAAAAAGATGTTGTAACTTTTTAAATTGGGAAAGGAGCGGATGTCCGGTGTCGAATCCGGAAAACAGTAAGAACAATAAAAAATCTGCTTCCGGTCTTCCTGAAAGTTTTTCCGCATTGATTTCTTTGCTTTATGCCGTATGTTATCTCGTTGGCGCGAGAATTATTCGATATTACCGCCGCTTAAGGCGTATCGTCAGATTAAATTGCCTTCATATTAAATGGGCAGTTCGGCGTTTTTATTTTGATCTCAAGGAACAACGTTCAGCCGCAGCTCCATCGAAGGGGTATTGGAAACGGGAATGGAAAAAAGCCTTCTCGCAAACCCGCGATGCACTGCATGACTGGAACAAACATCGTAAGCAGCCTGATTCGGGGCTGCATCTTGATGAACTGCTGAAAGCCTTTTTCCCGTCGCTGCGCAAACTTGCCGGCACGGTCAATTATATTCTCCCTGTTGCAGGGATGATCGTTCTGATCTCCACCATCCACCATTTTTCTACTCTGACCTTTGGTCTTCGTGTCCAGTACAACGGAGAACACATCGGTTATATCCTCTCGGAATCTGACTTCTCCGAAGCAGAAGCCAAGGTAAAGGAACGTATCGTCAATGAGGCATATCTTCCACCAGAAGACAGTGTCCCGATCTACTCTTTGGAAGTGGTTGAGGAAGACCAGATTTCCGATCAAAGCATTTTGATTAACAACATTATCCGTGCTTCCGGCAACGAAATCGAAGAAGCTGCCGGTCTTTACGTGGACGATGAATTTATCGGCGCAGTAAAAGACGGTGACACCCTCCTGCTCAGTTTGAAAGCCCGCAAAGAAGGAACCTACCAGCCGGGTATGACCGAAGAGGAGTTAGAAAAACTGTTTGCTCCAGCAGAAGAGACAAGCACTGAGGAAGAATCTTCTTCCGAGGAAGCTACCCCTTCCGATCAGACAGAATCTTCCGAATCTTCTCAGCCAGAACAGGAAGAGACTCCTGCTGCAGAAGAAACACCAGCTACTGAGGAATCTGCTGCACAGACCTATACCATTCAGGAAGGTGACACCCCTTGGGATATTGCCAATAAGTTTGACCTTTCTGTCGATGAACTGATTGCATTAAATCCTGAGGTCAGCCAGACCATGCTGGTTGGTGAAACTCTAGTTGTTTCGGCAGGAAGCTCTTCTGCAAGTGCTTCTTCCGAAAACACCTCTTCTGATTCTCAGTCAGAACAGACTGAAGAAGCAGAAGAACCGGAATCGACCTCCAGCACTGCCCAGACAGAACAGACCTATACCGTACAGGAAGGTGATACTCCTTGGGATATTGCCAACAAATTTGATCTTTCTGTTGATGAGTTAATTGAGTTAAACCCAAGCATCACCGATTCCATGCTGATCGGCGATACCCTTATCATTAAAGCTGGAACTTCTTCGACCTCTTCGGAAACACCTGCAGAGGAAGAAACCGAAACCAGCTCCGAGTCCACCGACTCTGAAACCACTGCGGAAGAACCTGCTTCGGAAGAGCAGACACAGTCTTCCACTACAACTTCCAAAACAAGTCCGCTTCCTCCAATTACTGAGGAAGGCGTTACTTTGGACAGTGAGGTTGTCAGCTTTGTACAGGATATCCGCGTAGAAAAAGGATTATATCCAGTTTCCTCTGTGGAGTCTTTAGACAGCATCAACGCCAAACTGGACACCGTTGTCGAAGGCGAGCAGACCTACACCATTCAGGAAGGCGATACTACCTGGGATATTGCCAACAAGTTTGACATCCCAACCGAAACACTTCTGAACCTGAACCCAGAGGTCAGCCAGTCCATGCTGGTCGGCGAAACCTTTGTAATCTCGCAGGAACAGCCATTCCTGCAGACCAAGGTTGTCCGGACCGTTACTCAGGAGCAGGAAATCCAGTTCACCACCGAAACCGAGGTGGACCAGAACAAGGAATCCAGCTATGAAAAGGTAGTTCAGGAAGGTAAGAACGGTTTGAAAGAGGTCACTACCGAAATTACCTATATCGATGGATATGAGACCGAACGAACTGTTACCGCAGAAACCACCCTGGTGGAACCTGTTACTGCAAAGGTTGTTGTCGGTTCTCTTAAGAGCTCGTCCTCTTCTCCATATAATTTCAATGGCTCTGGTACCAACTCTACTCAGAGCAATGTCGGCGGTTATATCTGGCCGGTTGACGGCGGTTATATTTCCTGCCCAATCTGGGGTTACAGCGGTCATACTGGTACTGATATTGCAGCTCCTGCTGGAACTACCATCTGGGCTGCAAAAGCCGGAACAGTCGCTTATGCTGGCTGGTCCAACGGTTATGGATACAACGTTCTGATCAACCATGCTGATGGTACCAAGACCCGATATGCACACTGCAGCAGCCTTGCTGTTTATGCAGGTCAGCAGGTATCACAGGGACAGGTTATCGGCTATGTCGGTCGTACCGGATGGGCAACCGGAAACCACTGCCACTTTGAAATTATCAGTGGTGGTTCTTATCTGGATGCACGAAACTATATCGGATAACACTCTAAAAATAAACAGGATGGATGCATCTGCATCCATCCTGTTTTTGTATATTCCCCTGCATTTTGTACATCCTCTTTTAATGTATAAAGGAGGAATTCATTTGCAGATTAAATCGTTATCCTGGCAGACACGCCGCAAGCTGCGCTGGTTTTGGGAAAGTTTTTTTGTCAGCGCCATGTTCTTACTCTTTTTGACTGCGTTTTTTTATGTGGCGTCCGGACAGGAAAGCTCCATTCAGCAGCCGGTTCTTTCGGTGAGTATCTCATCTTCAGAAAAAGTCTCTCAGGAAAAGGAAAAACGCCCGAATCAAGATCCGGACGTTTTCTCTATGAGTTTCCTTGGATGGAATTGGAAGATTTCTGCTTCTGAGTTTATGGAAATCTCTGACAAGGCTTCCAAAATATATCATAATTATGGTATTTTAATCCCTGCCAGATACCGCGCCCCCGCAAAAGGTCTCTGGCTTTTGTGGCAGCTGGCTTCCTAATTAGAAGTATTTTTTGCTGACGATTTTAATGGAAATATGGATGGACACCATAACCATCAGTACAATCAGAACAATCAATGCTGCCAGCATCAAAGCCAGCATTCCACCTGTCGGGATCATTCCTGCCTCAGATAGAGCTATAGTAAGACCCATCATAATACCGAACGGAATCAGCATCGTCAGGAGATAAAGCATTCTGCCTTTTTGCATCCCAAACTTATATGCAATCGGGATAATGACCGCGGTGGTGTATCCCTGCATACACAGGGATACCAGCAGCATGAGTCCGCACCGAGCAGCTCCACCCAAAATCAGGGTGTAAATCGAAGAAATACCCAGCAGTATCAGCGAAGTGATACCAAAAGCTGCATATCTTGCCAACACGATCTGCTTATGGGTCACCGGCAGAATACTTCTGTACTGGTCCCAGTGATAATATTCATCGTAGGTAAAGAGGTTAAACAGGTAACTGATTCCCATTACACAAATGATTATCGCTCCAGTTTCCGGCTGACCCATAAATCCCCAGATTGCTGCAAAGGTAAAAAATACAAACAAAATGCTCTTGAGCAGCTTTCTCATCGAAAGAAAATCGTTTAAAATAAGCCCTTTCATAAAGACCCTTCTTTCTGGCTTGTTACTACTTGTCCGAACACAGCATCAGCATCAACTCATCCAGATTGATCGGGTCAACCAGAATTTCCGGATACTGTCGGCTAAATGCCGCCCTATCGATGACGAGTGCTTCGCTGTCATATTTTCCATGCTTCTTTTTGAGGACAAACTGGCTGTCGATGGCATCCATGGTCGCTTTATCTGCCTTTGCAATGCCATATCCATAAATGATATTGTCCTTGTTCTCACACAGCATCAGTTTTCCCTGATGGATAAAGGTGATGTAGTCCGCCACCTTTTCCAGATCACTTGTGATATGGGAAGAAACCAGCACCGAATGCTCGCCGTCCGAGATAAAATCGAGGAAAATATCCAGAATCTCTGCACGGACTACCGGGTCCAATCCACTGGTCGGTTCGTCCAGAATGAGCAGCTTCGCGTTGTGGCTCAATGCCACTGCAAGCGAGAGCTTCATCTTCATGCCGCGGGAAAAGTCCTTGAGCTCCTTTTTGTCCGGCAAGGCAAACTTTTGAAGATACTCCTCATATTGTTTTTGATCCCAGTTTTGATAGATTCCCTTCATGATTCTGCCCAGATGGGAAACAAAGAGAGTCTGGGCAAAGGGAAGCTCATCGAAGACAACGCCGATGTCCTCCCTGTCTTTTGCGCTGCATCCTGCATGCCCAAAGACGGAAATACTTCCGCTGTCCGGCGAGGTCATCCCAAGAATCAGCTTCATGGTGGTGGATTTGCCCGCACCATTTTCTCCGATCAGACCCATAATTGCTCCCTTCGGCAGAGAGAACGAAACGTCCGAAAGAGAAAACTGCGGATAACTTTTGCAAAGATGATTAACTGTAAGAATCATATCTTCCATACTCCTGACCCCTTTTCTTCGATTTATTCCTCATACAAAAGGGAAAGCATCTCCTTAAGTTCCTCCAGATCAATCGAAGCTGCTTTTGCCTGATCGACTGCACATTGCAGCGCTCCTTCTACCTTTTTGCGCTGTTCCTCCCGCATGAGTTCCAGATTCTTTGGTGCCACAAAGCACCCTTTTCCTGCTACCGTTACGACAAAACCGTCCCGCTCCAGATCTTCATATGCTCGTTTGGTGGTAATCACGCTGATGCGCAGGTCTTTTGCCAGTGCCCGCATGGAAGGAAGCGCTTCCCCTTCCTGCAGTTCTCCGTTCAAGATACTGTTCTTGATCTGCGCGGTGATCTGTTCATAAATCGGTTTGCCGCTGGAATTGCTGATTATCAGATTCAAAAAATCACCGTTCCTTGCTGTCCGTATATACTGTATATATCGTATATATACAGTATCACACTATTTTGCCGCTGTCAATAGGTTTTTGCGCACTTTTGTAGAAAAATTCATCTTTGGGTGGTATACTGGAAATCAAGGCATTTCATGCAGAAACCGCACTACAGAGCAACATCTTCTCATTATTTACTCTAAACTAAAACCATCCCCTTTTTTTGGGAGAATGACGCCTTGCGGCATTCTCGGGGGGATGGGATGCAAACTCAATTTTTTCGACAAACTAAAACCATCCCTTGGAGGTACCTATGAAACGTATTATCAGTGACAAGCCCTATCTGATTCTGCAGCTGCTTTCTATTGTTGCCATCTTCGCTTACCTATTCTTTACCACCGGATATCAGCATCAGGTTGTATTTGGCTGCTGGATTGCTTCTTTGCTGCTCCTGATTGCAACCTCAATCTACTGCATCGTCAAAAAGAGATGGATTCTCACTTCGGTGAACCTGTCCCTGCTGATTCTTTGCTTTTTAAGTCTGATGATTCTGCCTTACAGTGCATAAAAAAACGCGGTCAAATGACCGCGTTTTTCTTTTCTTATCTATCCAGAATCATCTGTCCATAGTTGAGATCCTCAAATCCTAAACGGCTGTACAACAGTTTGGCCTTTGGATTGTGTGGGCATACTTCCAGACGGAAGCGTTTTGCCTGCGGATATTCTTCAAATAACCACTGGAAAAATTTGTGTCCGCAGCCTTTGCCGCGCATCTGTGGTTTAAAGTACAGTTCCTCTGCCTGAACGGTAAAACCGCCAGCTTCACAGCTCCAGTAAAATGCAAGCAGTGCATAGCCGATAATCTCATCTCCCTCGGTGATGGTCAGTCCGCGCATCAGTGGAGAGCCTTTGACACCAAGCTCGAAGGTATCCTCAAACTTTTTCATATCTACGTCAAACAAAGACGCATCTCCCGAATAAAAATCAACCGACATATCCAGATATTCCTGTCGATCCTCTGGTCTAAAATCACGAATTTCCATTGTATTCTCCTTCCATCGTTTTCTTCCATTATATCGGATTCTCTTTTTATTGGCAAGCCATTTCCGACAAGGTACGTTTTTCTTTTCCTTACAAAATTCACCACCAGAATGTGGAAGCTCTCTTAACCCTGTGTGATTTTTCTTTTTGATTTACTTTACATCTCCCTGCTTTTTCACTATAATGTAATAAATCGTTTTTGACTCCAAATTTGTGGAGCAAACTGTGTAATAAAAAAGAAAGGGACCAATGCAATGAAACTGAACACTCTGTTTGAACAAAAGAAAATCGTCTTTTCGTTCGAGGTTTTCCCTCCGAAAAAGACAAGCTCCATCCAGACCATCTACGATACACTGGATGCACTTTCCGACCTGAATCCTGACTTTATCAGTGTAACCTACGGTGCTGGCGGAAACCCTGCTGACCACTCCACCGTAGAGATCGCTTCCACCATCAAACACAAATACCACATCGAACCGCTGGCACATCTGACCTGTTTAAATTCCACTAAGGAACATATCGGACAGGTGTTGGATGAGCTGCGGGCAAATGAGATCGAAAACATTCTGGCACTGCGCGGAGACCGCAATCCGGATGTTCCTCCAAAGACAGATTACCGCTATGCTCGTGACCTGATTGAGGAACTGAACCACCATGGAGAGTTTGACATTGCCGCAGCGTGCTATCCGGAAGTTCATCCAGAATGTCCTGATATGGAGGAAGATATCCTGCACCTGAAAGAAAAGGTAGATGCCGGCGCCTCTCACCTGATTTCCCAGCTGTTTTTTGACAACAATGACTTTTATAACTTCCTGTATCGCGTTCGTGAAGCCGGCATCATGGTTCCAGTGGAAGCGGGCATTATGCCGGTAACCAACCGCAAACAGATCGAACGCATGGTTTCGCTGTGCGGCGCGAGTCTGCCGAAAAAGTTTGTAAAAATCATGCACCGTTACGGCGATGACCCTGCCGCTATGCAGGATGCAGGCATTGCTTATGCAGTGGAGCAGATCGTCGACCTCATCTCCAACGGAGTTCAGGGAATCCACCTGTACACCATGAACAACCCGCTGATTGCACGCAGAATCAGCCAGTCGGTTGCCAGCCTGATTCGATGCAGCAACCGCGCTGAATAGAGGAAAGCGCCATGCTTTTTTCGCTTAAACAAATCCCAATTCCTGAGATTGTCCGCTATGCGCTGGGAACTGCTCTGCCAAGCCCGATTCCGCAGGAATTCTTGTCTTTGGCACAAAACGCTGCACAGGAAGTTCTTTCCTGCTGTCAGCCAAAATATCATCTGGTAAGATACCCCGTCCAGCCGCTGCTCGACTCCTTTTTAACTGGTGAGGACATCCGCCGCCACCTTTCAGGATGCAGCGACTGCGTTCTTTTGTGCGCAACCCTTGGCAGTGAGGTGGATGCACTGATCCGCCGGACACAGATCACCGACATGGCAAAAACCCTGTGGCTGGATGCTGCCGCTTCCGCCGCCATCGAACAGGTCTGTGATGAGGTTCAGCTGGATATTGCCCAGCGCCTTGAGCGCAGCCTTACCACCCGTTTTAGCTGTGGGTACGGGGATCTTCCACTGTCTACTCAGCCGCACTTTTTATCCTGTCTGGATGCCGGACGAAAAATCGGGTTGCACTTGAGTCCTTCCGGCATGCTGGTTCCCATTAAGTCAGTGACTGCTGTCATCGGTATCCTGCCAGAGGGAGCCGCTGCTTCTCACTCAGATTCGTGCAGTATCTGCAATCTTCGGGAAAATTGTCAATTAAGAAGAAAGGGTGTATTTTGTGGAAAAGATCATCAATGACCTGCTGGAAGATTCCAGCCGTTTCTGGCTTCTGGATGGAGCGATGGGCACCCAGCTCCAGAAAAAGGGATTGCCTTTCGGGCTTCAGCCAGAGCTTTTTAATTTAAGCCATCCGGAAATTGTCACCGGTATCCACAGGGAATATATCGAAGCTGGCTCAAATATCATCTATGCAAACACCTTTGGTGCAAATCGGAAAAAGCTTTCCGGCTGCGGTCACTCTGTCCAAGAGGTAATCACTGCGGCTGTTAAAAATGCAAAGGCTGCTGCCAACGCATCAGCAACACAGGCACTGGTTGCGCTGGACATCGGACCAATTGGGGAGCTGCTTGAACCGACTGGTACCCTCTCTTTTGAGGAAGCTTACGACATCTTTGCCGAGGAAATCACCGCAGGCGTTACTGCCGGAGCAGATCTTATCGTGCTGGAAACGATGACCGACCTTTATGAGGTAAAGGCCGGCATCCTTGCTGCAAAGGAAACCTGTGAAAAACTGGGCAGATCTCTGCCGCTCATGGTTTCGATGACCTTTGAGGCAAATGGACGCACCTTCACTGGATGCAGTGTACCTTCCATGGCTGCCGTTATTGAGGGACTGGGTGCTGACTTTATCGGCTTTAACTGTTCGCTGGGACCGGTGGAACTGCTCCCTCTTGCAAAAGAACTGGTTTCCTGTACCTCCCTTCCTATTTTTATCAAGGCAAATGCAGGGCTTCCTGACCCGCAGACAAACCTTTATTCTATCTCTGCTGAGGAGTTTGCCCGCTGCATGGAGGAATATCTTTCTCTTGGCATTCGCGTATTTGGCGGATGCTGCGGCACCGATCCGGAATTTATCTGCGAGATGGCAAAGATGCTGTCCGGCAAACATCCGGTCAAATCTGCCGTTCCAGCACGCCGTTCCTGTGTCTGCACCCCGACCGATTTTGTCCCGGTGGACCGCGTACGTATCATCGGAGAACGCATCAATCCAACCGGAAAGAAGCGCTTAAAACAGGCAATCCTCGAACAGGACTTTGATTATATCCTCAGTCAGGGAATCTCTCAGGTCGAAGCTGGTGCTTCCATTTTGGATGTCAATATGGGAATGCCGGGCATCGACGAGGTGCAGATGCTCCCTCTGGTGGTCAAAAAACTGCAAAGCGTGCTGGACACCCCATTGCAGCTGGATTCCTCCAACCCACAGGCGGTCGAGGCAGCGCTTCGTATCTATAACGGAAAACCAATCGTCAACTCGGTAAATGGTGAAGAGAAGTCCATGCAGGCAATTCTCCCGTTAGTTAAAAAATATGGTGCTGCTGTTGTTGCATTGACACTGGATGAAAGCGGTATCCCGCTGCTTGCCGAACAGCGCTTTGCTGTTGCCGAAAAAATCGTCCGCCGCGCTGAGCAGTACGGCATTCCAAAAGAAGATATCTTTGTGGACTGCCTTACCCTGACCGCCTCTGCCCAGCAAAAAGAAGTGGTTGAGACCCTCAAAGCCATGAAGATGGTAAAGGAAAAACTGGGCGTGAAAACGGTTCTGGGAGTATCCAATATCTCGTTTGGCCTGCCAAACCGCGAACTGTTAAATCACAGCTTCCTGCTCATGGCGCTGCAAGCTGGTCTGGATCTGCCGATCATCAACCCGAACATTCCATCGATGCTTGATGCCATCCGCGCCTTCGAGGTGCTGTACAATCTGGATGAGCACTCCGCGCGCTATATCGAAAACTTCAGTCGCCCGGAAGAGATTGCCCGCATCAGCGCAAAACCGGTCGCTGCCCCGATTTCTGCTTCTGCTCCTGAATCGGCTTCTACCGAAACCGTACACGATCCGCTGACTGATGGCATCAAAAAAGGACTTGCCGAATCGGTACGCCGGGAAGTTGCCGCACTGCTTACCAGCCAGGAACCGGAAGAGATCATCAATACCAAGCTCATCCCGGCGCTGGATGTGGTGGGACAGGAATTTGAACAGGGAAAGATCTTCCTCCCGCAGATGATCCAGTCGGCACAGGCAGCACAGGCAGGCTTTGAGGAAATCAAAAACTTTTTGGCAAACCACCCGAAAGCCGACACACCATCCCTTTCCCTTGCACAAAAAGGAATTGTGCTTGCAACGGTTCATGGGGACGTCCACGACATCGGTAAAAACATCGTCAAGGTCATTTTGGAAAACTACGGATTCCCTGTCCTTGACCTTGGACGAGATGTTCCTGCTCAAAAGGTCGTTGCTGCTGTTAAGGAACATTCCATCAAGCTGGTAGGTCTCAGTGCCCTGATGACCACCACCTTAAAGAGCATGGAAGAAACCATCGCTGCCCTCCGCGCAGAAAATCTCGACTGCAAGGTAATGGTTGGCGGTGCGGTGCTGACTGAAGATTATGCCATGAAAATCGGTGCGGATTTTTATGCCAAAGATGCAAAGCAGTCGGTCGATATTGCCAAAAAGGTACTGGGATAAACACCATCTTGTGCGAAAAAAGAAAGATTTGGAAGGATTTCCTGCAAAATCTGCATTTTTATGCGAATGAAAAAATCCTTTCCTGCAAAACTTTGTGAAAAATTACACAAATTAATTCTTTCATTTCCCTTCCCTCACCACAAAAGGGAAAACCTTGTTTAAAATCATGCAAAATGTCCGGTTCTGCCCTTGCAAAAAGGGAATAAATCCAGTACAATTTACTTAAATTGTAGAGTTTGCATACTGCTTATTTTGCAATTTTGTTTTTCTATTTTTCTCATTGTTTTATCAGTCAAATTACCATAAAGTAAGGAAAGGCAGGTCATTTACGATGAACTCTCTGAATAAAAAAACAATCGAAGATATCGAGGTATCCGGCAAACGCGTCCTTGTCCGCTGCGATTTTAACGTTCCGCTCAAAGACGGCGTAATCACAAACGACAAACGAATTGTTGCTGCATTGCCTACCATTCAGTACCTGGTTTCCCACAATGCAAAAGTAATCCTCTGCTCCCATCTGGGCAGACCAAAGGGCGAATATAAAGAAGAATTCTCTCTGGCTCCAGTTGCTGCAAGACTGTCCGAACTGCTGGGTCAGGATGTAAAACTTGCAAAAGATGAAAACGTTGTCGGCGAAAACGCAAAAGCTCTGGTTTCCTCTATGACAGATGGTCAGGTTATCCTGCTGGAAAACGTTCGTTTCAGAAAAGAAGAAACCAAGAACGAAGAAAACTTCTCCAAGGAACTGGCTTCCCTGGCTGATGTTTATGTAAACGACGCATTTGGTACCGCTCACCGTGCACACTGCTCCACAACTGGTGTTGCATCCTTCCTGCCAGCTGTTTGCGGTTATCTGATTCAGAAAGAAATCTCTGTTATGGGTCAGGCACTCAACAATCCAAAACGTCCTCTGGTTGCAATCCTCGGTGGTGCAAAAGTTTCCGATAAGATCGGTGTTATCAATAACCTCCTGGAAAAAGTTGACACTCTGATCGTGGGCGGCGGTATGGCATACACCTTCTTCAAAGCACAGGGCTACGGTGTTGGTTCTTCTCTGTGCGAAGAAGACAAGATCGATCTTGCAAAAGATATGCTCAAGAAAGCAGAAGAAAAAGGCGTTAGATTCCTGCTTCCTGTTGACAACAAACTCGGCGATAAATTTGCAGAAGACTGCCAGACCCAGTACGCTGATTCCGACAAGATTCCAGAAGGCTGGATGGGCATGGATATCGGTCCAAAATCCATCGAGCTGTTCTGCAACGCAGTAAAAGATGCTGGAACTGTTATCTGGAACGGTCCTATGGGCGTATTTGAATTCCCTGCATTTGCAGAAGGTACTCTGGAAGTTGCAAAAGCAATTGCTGCTTCGGGCGCTATCTCGATCATCGGCGGCGGCGACAGCGTTGCTGCTGTAACAAAGCTCGGCTTTGCTGACAAGATGACCCACATCTCCACCGGCGGCGGCGCTTCGCTGGAATTCCTGGAAGGTCTGGAACTGCCTGGCATTGCTGCTCTCAACGAGAAATAATTGCCCCTTTCCAAAACAGATGCAGGAACCCTCTTGCATCTGTTTTTTGCCTGTTTTAGTTTTTGATGAAAGGAATTTCCTATGAGCTACGATCCATCCATCACCTTTTTTGCTTCTTTCATCCCGATGTTTTTTTCCTTTGCTTCGTTGATTGAGCTTGCTTTTTATATCATCGGTTCGATCGGGCTATACTCGATGGCAAACAACACCGGTATGAAAAACCCATGGCTTGCGTGGATTCCTGTTGCCCGGGAATATCTTCTCGGTTCTCTTGCAGACCGATATAACTGCACTTCCCGCCAGAAAAAGACTTCTTTTGCTATCTGGCTGACCGTTGCCAGCGTCATCCAGCTGCCTGTTATCGGATTTATCCTGTTGAGCATTCCGCTCATCTCATCGATGATGTATTTTTCTCTGTCGCTGCTTTTGGTATTGCTTTTCCTGGTGCTGATAGTTGCTGTCATCAATCTTGCCTGCAAGGTTTTGTATCTGGTCTGCGTTTACTACACCGTTATGGACTATGAACCATCCCGCGGTGTTCTGTACACCATTCTTGCCTTCTTCAATCTGGAAGCAATTGTATGGTTCTTGATGCGCAGAAATGTTCCGGTCGGTGTTGCCGGCCGCTGTGAACCATTACAGCCAAAATATAATGTACATTAATTCTTTATTTTGAAAGGAAGTTATTATTATGAATAAAACACTCCGCAAAGCAATTGTTGCTGGAAACTGGAAAATGAACAACGACCGCAATGCTGCAAAAAAACTGATCACCGAGCTGAATCCTCTGGTAAAAGATGCTGCTTGTGAAGTTGTTCTGTGTGTTCCATATACAAACCTTGAAACCGCACTTTCCCTGTGCGAAGGCACCAACATGCATGTTGGTGCAGAAAACTGCCACTGGGCAAAATCCGGCGCATTTACCGGTGAAATCTCCGCTGAGATGCTCGCTGAAATGGGCGTTGAATATGTTATCATCGGTCACTCCGAGCGCAGACAGTACTTCGGTGAAACCGACCAGACCGTTCAGGCAAGAGTTCGTGCTGCACTGGATGCAGGCTTAAAAGTAATCCTGTGCGTCGGCGAAGTTCTGGAACAGCGCGAACAGGGCATCACCGAAGAGGTAGTTGCTCTCCAGACAAAAGTTGCTCTGGGCGGTGTCAGCGAAGAAGAACTCTCCCGCATCGTAATCGCTTACGAACCAGTTTGGGCAATCGGCACTGGCAAAACTGCAACTGCAGACCAGGCAGAAGAAGTTTGTGCTTTCATCCGTTCGGTTGTTGCAAAACTTTACAGCAAAGCTGCTGCTGATGCTCTGACCATCCAGTACGGCGGTTCCATGAAACCAGGCAATGCAAAAGAACTGCTCTCCAAAGAGGATGTTGACGGCGGTCTGATCGGCGGTGCTGCTCTGGTTGCTTCCGACTTCGCTGCTATTATCGAAGCTACTCGCTAAGTTACCTTTTCTTTGCTAAAAGAAAAGTGTTCGCTTCGCGCTGATCTATCGATAGTAAGCCAAAAACAAAAGTTTTACTCAATTTTTTTCAAAAAATTGTGGGTTCCAAAGGGCAAAGCCCTTGGTCGCTCACCGCAGTGAGCGAAACCAGCTAGTATAAAAAAGAAGGTGTATTCCCATGAAAAAACCACTTGTTTTAATGATTCTCGATGGCTTCGGCATCAATCATGCAGACTATGGAAATGCCATCCATGCTGCAAAAAAGCCAAACCTTGATAAATATTTCGCTCAGTATCCTCACACCCAGCTGGGTGCATCCGGTCTGGATGTTGGCCTGCCGGATGGCCAGATGGGCAACTCCGAGGTTGGACACACCAACATCGGCGCTGGCCGCATCGTTTATCAGGAGCTGACCCGCATTACAAAATCCATTCAGGATGGCGACTTCTTCGAAAACGAAGCTCTGCTTTCTGCAGTAGAAAACTGCAAGAAGAACAACTCTTCCCTGCATCTGATGGGACTGCTGTCCGACGGCGGCGTACACAGCCATATCGAACATCTGTACGGCCTGCTGGAACTGGCTAAAAAACATGGCCTTTCCAAAGTATATGTTCACTGCTTCATGGACGGTCGTGACGTTCCTCCAACTTCTGGCAAAGAATTTGTTGAACAGTTGCAGAACAAATGTTCCGAACTTGGCGTTGGCAAAATCACTTCGGTAATGGGCCGTTATTACGCAATGGACCGCGATAACCGTTGGGAACGTGTGGAAAAAGCATACGATGTTCTGGTTCGCGGTAAAGGTGTTGTCTGCGAAGATGCTGTACAGGCAATGGCTGATTCCTATGCAAACGAAGTTACTGACGAATTTGTTGTTCCATGTGTCATCGGCAACCCAGAGGAAGGCAGAATTTCCGCAAATGATTCGGTTATCTTCTATAACTTCCGTCCGGACCGTGCAAGAGAGATCACCCGCACTTTGGTCGATCCTGATTTTTCCGGATTTGCCCGTGACTTCTTCCCTCTGTGCTATGTCTGCATGACCCAGTACGATGCTACCATGCCAAACGTACAGGTTGCCTTCAAACCACAGAGCCTGAACGATACCTTCGGCGAATACATTTCCAAGCATGGTCTAACCCAGCTGCGTATTGCCGAAACCGAAAAATATGCTCATGTTACCTTCTTCTTTAACGGCGGTGTCGAAACCGTTTCCGAAGGAGAAGACCGTGCCCTCATCAATTCCCCGAAGGTTGCAACCTACGACCTGAAACCGGAGATGAGCGCATATGAAGTAACCGATGAACTGCTCTCCCGTCTGGACAGCGGCAAATATGATGTTGTAATCTTAAACTTTGCAAACTGCGACATGGTCGGCCACACCGGTGTATTTGATGCAGCGGTTAAGGCAGTAGAAGCAGTCGATACCTGCGTCGGCAAAGTAGTAGAGAAGGTTCTTTCGATGGAAGGCACCGTTCTGCTGACCGCTGACCACGGCAACGCAGACCGTATGTATGAGGAGGATGGCTCTCCATTCACCGCACATACCACCAATCCGGTTCCATTCTTGGTCATCGGTCAGGGCGACTGCAAACTGCGCGAAGGCAGACTTGCTGACATCGCTCCTACCATGCTGAAAATCCTCGGTCTCCCACAGCCAGAAGCAATGACCGGAAAATCGATCATTCTGTAATGTAAAAAGGACATCCGTTTGGATGTCCTTTTTTATCGTTTATCAGAATAACTCTTACCTTTTCTTTTTTATCATTAGTTTTATTCCGTCAAATGCCAGATCAACAATAAAAAACACAAGGAAGAAAATCAAGAAATTTTTTATATCAGAAAGAAAATAAGACACGGAATATGGATATCTGAAATTAACGAAAAACAAAATAATAGACAATACCACCGTCACCTTAAATGCTTCCCATAAATTCTTTTTTATGATTTCCATTTTTCTACTCCTTTCAGAAGATGTTTTCATTTATTTTTCTTTTCCCGATAAACCAAAACCCAATACACAATCCATGCTGCCAGAGCAATGCTAAACAGTATCCAACAAGCAGGTTTATAAGCCGGATGAGCAACCACTTCTCTGACCCACTGCCTTGCGTTATGCTTAAACTGAATATCCAGCCCATTCAGCAACAGAAAAAGCACCGTCGCAATCTCTGCAATGATTCCGCTGAGTTTTTTCTTGTCCATTGTTTTCTCGCCCTATCCTTTTTATGGTAAATCTATTCTTTATTTGGCATCTTTGTAATCAAGTCCGGAAGATTGTTCTGATAATAATCCCACAGATAGTTTAGATATCTAGTCTGGGTCAGTCGACTGTTGAGCGGTTCATGAAAATATCGATCTTCCGGAATCTTACCTGCTTGATATTCTTCCTGTGTCTGATAATAGCTGCGCTCCACTTCTTGGGCAACCCTCTCCGGCACTGTTCCCTCTGGATAGAGCATCGGATACAGGTCATAGACAATAACATCCTGATCCTTAAAAATTTGATACTGTTCCCAATCAGAAACTGGAATGTCTCCCGAGGGCAGTTCAATTTTGCTTGTATTAGCTGGCACTGCCTGCAAAAAAGCAACCGGATACAGCTCGTCACCCAAATAATCATGCCAATATGCCCCAACCACAATAAAATCTCCATAAAGGTCAGGATGATAGAAGGTTTCCTGATTGAAAAATTCAGAATCTTCCAGAACAGTTTGAGAAATCTTTTCCCGAGAAATGCTGTACCCCAGATTTTCCGGGGAGGTTGGTTTGCTAACCTGATTTTGATTTGCAGTGCAGGCTGTCAAACAAAGCACGACCACCAGAACAATCAGAGAAAGCAGTTGTTTCTTCATAAAAAACCTCCTCATTGCAAATCAGTTCATGTGAAGCTGTTAGTTTCATCATACTCTTTTTCACTATAAAAACCAATTAGTAAAAAAGGACAGCAAGAGCTGTCCTTTTTTACTGTAGACAAATCTATAAAATATACTGTATCTTTTTTCTGTCACCAATGTGGATGAAGCGTTCCTCTACTTTGCATTCTGTATCGCTGATTCCGCATTTTTTGCATACAGCCGGATAGAAAACCAATCTGACTTGTTTTTCATCCTGATACCAATCACCGCCACCTTCATGAACGCAGGAAACATCCCCTGCATAACTCCACTCGCCGTAACGAACCGCTTCCTTCTGCACTGCTTCTTCCCCGCAGCTTTTACATATCGTGTATTTTGGAGAAACATCGCCCGAAAAAACATCCGGAAAAGCAGTCGATGCTGCCGCAGCATTGATCGACATAACCGTCATCAAAAAAAGTACCATTAATATCCTTTTCTTCATATCCAGACACTCCCTTCGGAATAAACAGTTCGCATTATTTGTATTGGAGTTCTTCATTTATATTTCGTTCTAACATTTTATTAATCACTTAGACCGTCACCTTAAAGGTAATGCTCAACTTTCCATTTTTGAGATGGCTGTCTCGAACTATGACAAGCTTGGTCAGGTACTGGTCATTTCCCTTGGAATCGGTGTAGTGCAACTCAACATTGTACATCTCAAATGGCTCACCGTAGTAATAGGTTCTGCCGTTGACATCCGTTGGCAGAAGGAACTGCTGGGATGGGAGCACAAACTGGGCATCGCTGACCGGTTTTCCGTTCTGATCAACCACACGGAAAGAAACCTTTTCTTTCTTCTTTGCTATACTCTGTGCTGGTGTTTCCTTGTCCCAGACCAGCTTGGTTGTCTTGTCATCATCCAGGCGGACATTATATTTTTTTGTTTCATCGTTTACCGGATTGGTGACAGAAAAAGCAATTGGTTTGGAGAAATCCACCTTTTCTTTGCCCGTATAGCCACCATCATAAAGGCCAGTTGCCGCCGCGGCATCGATCTCATTCAAGCCGTTGATATCGGTAAAACGGGTAAGGGTTGGCTCTGAAAAAACAAGTCCCTGAACCGGGTTTCCTTTCTTGTCCACAAAACAAAGTGGAGCATACGGGGTTTCAAATGTTTCTGCTTGTACCAACGGTTTTACTTCCGGTTCTTCCAGTGGTTCTGTTGTTGTTTTTGCCGCGAAGGCAGGGAGCGAAGACGCCAGCAGCATGGACACGCAAAGCAAAGTGCAAATCAACTGTTTTTTCATAGGATAACCTCCTTGTCAAAAAAGATTTTAGTAGAACTGTTTGGTCTCATCATATCCCATTATCCGACAGAAGTCAATTAGTAAAAAAGGACAGCTTTCGCTGTCCTTTTTTGTGGTGAATCTATAACGAGAGATTTATTCTGCTTCAAATACCTGCCATCTTTCGCAGGTCTGGCAATAACGGAATAATTTATTGCCACCTTCTGCATCGGTAACATCAAAGTACATCCAGTCATGCTGGTGATCTTTATCAACTTTCTTAACGACCTGATAACGCAGCTCTTTCGCAAGCTCATCAACGGTTATATCCGACAGTGTGCAGTTAAACTGAACCAGACCATAATCTGCCTTGGTAAATTCCATTTCCAGCTTTTCTTTTTCCGCAAACTTGGTCATAGCGTTTTCCGCCCAAAGTTTATCGATGCGGCGGTTGTTTTCTTCTATGGATGCTTTTAAGATTTCCTGGGAACCTTCTTTGGAGGTATCCAGAGTTTCATAAACCGGCTCACCATTTTTTTCTGTCTTGTTAAATTCAACACCGGAATAGGTCTGAAGATCATCAAAGCTTGCCAGCGGAGCATCCAGTTTTTCAGCAAAAGCGGAAAGACCGCCCAACAGCATTGCAGAAATTAAAATGGGAATAAATACTTTTTTCATATTTATTTCCTCCTTAGAATCATACTGTTTTTTACTTCTTTTGGAGCTCCTTATTCACATTATATTTTCATTTCCTACAAAATTCAAGAGGCATTTGACGCACGAAAAAATGTGCGTCAAATGCCTCTTGACAAACTATAAAAGTTTTGCATATAACATCATGTATGATAATGATACTGCCTAAAAGGTGGCATAAACTAACTGATTTCCAATTTTAAAGTTTCCTTTGCATATTTTCGCACCACTTCACAGTTTCTTGTTCTATCCATTGCCTTATTGACATAATAGGATTGAATCATCAATTCCATACTCTCCACATCTTTACCTAAATCGTGCAAACAGTAGGCAATATTGAATAATAGCCCACCTAAAAATCTGCATTTATTGTACTTAACGCAGCACTGCCTGCCAAGCTCTGCAATTTCAATAGCTTCTTCATACCTGCGTTCTTGTCCCAGCAGTCTGGAATAGTTATATGCAGTCAGTGGAAGCATCACCTGACCGACTTCGCAGCCGGCAAAATGGCTCTGCACATATCGGATAAGCTGGCGGTAAATTTCAATCGCCTGTCTGCGGTTTCCCTCTTCCGAGTAGGTAATTGCAATCTGGTTAATGATTTTCGCCTCATTTTCACTAAGTAGGAAACTGCACATGTTTTCCATGGTAATTCCCGGGCAGGTCAGTTCCAGTGCTTGAATCAGCATCTTCCTTTGAGTAGGATTGTCATAATCTAACCGTTCTCCATTTTCCTCATATCCTGCCGCTGCGCGCACCCTCAGGATAAACTGCTGCAGAAGTGGATTTTCCGCAGACTGGGAAAGTTCTTCCAGTCTGCGGATTTTTTTAAGCGCACTGGAAAAATCTTTCCGCACATTGTCCGCAACGATCTCCCTTTGCAACTCAGAAATCTCAAACTCCTGCGCTCCCATCAAAATCTGGCAGCGATCTTCTGAAATACCAAGGCGCTGCAAAAGTGCCTTCAAAATATAATAGGACGGTTCCTGTTTGCCACGTTCAATCCGCGATAAGGTTGAGCGGTCACAGATACCATAACAGAGTTCATCCTGTTTGATTTTTTGTTCTTCCCGTTTTCTTTTGATATATTCCCCAATATGATAATTGTACACGAAGCTTCACCTTCCCGTTAGAGCCATTATAACATAACAGTGACGCATTGTCTATATTTGTCGTATAATAACAAAACGGTCTGATAATCATGTAAATTTTCTCTTTTGGGGAGCTCTGCCTTTGCCGCAGAACCTGTTGACCCGGACAACCAGCCACCAACCGAACAAACCGGAGAAGGTCAGGACGAAAAGCCATCCCAGCCACCGAAAAATGACGGCGAGGACGGCAATCCTGCTCCTTGTGATTGTGTTGATGAACCTAAAGAAGACGGGAACTAACCGATTTCAATCTGTAGATTTTCCTTTGCATATTTTCGCACCACTTCACAGCTTCTTGTCTGTTCCATTGCTTTACTAATATGATAGGAATCAATCAACAGCTCCCTACTCTTTTCATCCTCTCCCAACTCATGCAAACAATACGCAATATTAAGTAATAATCCACCCAATACCTGACACTTATTGTACCTGATACAGCACTCCCTGCCAAGCTCTGCAATCTCGATGGATTCCTCATACCTGCGTTCCTGACCCAGCAGTCTGGAATAGTTATATGCAGTCAGTGGAAGCATCACCTGACCGATTTCACAGCCGGCAAAATGGCTCTGCACATACCGGATGAGTTGGCGGTAAATTTCAATCGCCTGTCTGCGATTTCCCTCTTCTGAGTAGGTAATCGCAATCTGGTTGATAATCTTTGCCTCATCCTCTCCGAGCAGGAAGCTGTCCAGGTTTTCCATGGTGATTCCCGGGCAGGTCAGTTCTAGCGCATGAATCAGTATTTTCCGTTGGACTGGGCGGGTATATGCATGACGCTCTCCATCCTTTTCATATCCTGCAACCGTGCGCACTCGCAGGATAAACTGCTGCAAAAGTGGATTTTCCGCAGACTGGGAAAGTTCTTCCAGTCTGCGGATTTTTTTAAGCGCACTGGAAAAATCTTTCCGCACATTGTCCGCAACGATCTCCCTTTGCAACTCAGAAATCTCAAACTCCTGCGCTCCCATCAAAATCTGGCAGCGATCTTCTGAAATACCAAGGCGCTGCAAAAGTGCCTTCAAAATATAATAGGACGGTTCCTGTTTGCCGCGCTCAATCCGCGATAAGGTTGAACGGTCACAGATACCGTAACAAAGCTCATCCTGTTTGATTTCTTTTTCTTCCCGTTTTCTTTTGATATATTCCCCGATATGATAGTTGTACACAAGTCTTCACCTTCCTATCATATTTCATTATACCATAACGGCAAGACCTTCGCCACCTTTGTCGTATAGCAAAAACACCCCACCGGAAAATCCGGTGGGGTGTTTGATTCTATTACGCCACGCAAACTTCTGTTCTTTCTCAAACGAGCGAGTCCAGAGGACGAACGACCTACGCGAGAGCGAGGCTTTCCGGTTTGCACTTAACCGACAACGCGAACTGGGTGCAGGCTCAGCCTGCTACTTTCTCAGAAAGAACTAGACAATCTGGTTGCCTCTATCTTTGAGGACTACGTCGTGAGAACCGCCCTCTACGATGGAAACGGAAGATACCAGAGTGATCTTTGCTTTTTCCTGCAGTTCTGGAATGGTCAGCGCACCACAGTTACACATGGTGGAACGAACCTTGCTCAGAGAGAGGTATACGTTATCTTTGAGCGAACCTGCGTATGGAACGTAGGAGTCAACGCCTTCCTCGAAGGACAGTTTCTTGTCGCCGCCGAGGTCGTATCTCTGCCAGTTTCTTGCACGAGCAGAACCTTCGCCCCAGTACTCTTTCATGTAGTTGCCGTTGATGTTAACCTTGTTTGTTGGGCTTTCATCAAAACGAGCAAAGTAACGGCCGAGCATGATGAAGTCAGAACCCATAGCCAGAGCCAGAGTCATGTGGTAGTCCTGAACGATACCGCCGTCGGAGCAGATCGGAACGTAGATGCCGGTTTCTTTGAAGTATTCGTCACGAGCTTTTGCTACTTCGATTACGGCAGTAGCCTGTCCGCGTCCGATACCTTTCTGTTCACGGGTGATACAGATGGAACCGCCGCCGATACCAACTTTAACGAAGTCAGCACCTGCTTTTGCCAGGAAGAGGAAGCCTTCACGGTCAACAACGTTACCTGCACCAACCTTAACGGTATCGCCGTATTTTGCACGGATGAAGTCGATGGTGCGTTTCTGCCATTCGGAGAAACCTTCCGAAGAGTCGATACACAGAACGTCTGCGCCAGCTTCTACCAGAGCAGGTACACGTTCTTCATAGTCGCGGGTGTTGATACCAGCACCAACAACATAACGTTTCTGAGCATCCAGCAGCTCATTTGCGTTTTCCTTGTGAGAAGAATAGTCCTTGCGGAATACGAAGTATTTGAGTCTCTGGTTTTCGTCAACCAATGGCAGTGCATTGAGTTTGTGATCCCAGATAATGTCGTTTGCTTCTTTCAGAGAGGTGTCTGCACTTGCCATAATGAGGTTTTCATATGGGGTCATGAACTCGGAAACAGGGGTGTCCAGGCTCATTCTGCTGACACGATAGTCACGGCTGGTAACGATACCAACCAGTTTGCCGGTTGCGGTTCCATCGTCAGTAACTGCAACGGTGGAGTGGCCGGTCTTTTCTTTGAGTTCGAGGATATCTTTCAGTGTTTTGTCCGGGCTGATGTTGGAATCACTTGTAACAAAGCCTGCTTTGTAGCTCTTTACTCTTGCTACCATTGCAGCTTCGTCCTGGACGCTCTGGGAACCATAAATAAAGGAAATTCCGCCCTCTTTTGCAAGAGCGATTGCCATTTTATCATCCGATACCGACTGCATGATTGCAGATACCAGCGGGATGTTCATGGTCAGAGGACATTCTTCCTGACCCTTTTTGTACTTAACCAGTGGGGTCTTCAGGCTTACATTTGCTGGAATGCACTCCGAAGAAGAATAGCCTGGAACTAACAGGTACTCACCAAAGGTATGGGATGGTTCATTAAAATAAAACGCCATAATCTCAACTCTCCTCGATCCATAATTTTCTGAAAAAACAATGTGTACACAAGGCTTATATTTCTAATTATGATACTATAAGGCATTCACAATTTCAACCACTATCGATACAAAACAGCACTGTGAATAAATTTGAGCAAAATTCCTGCCGTCAGTTCCATGAAAATGCTGCAAAATCTGACATTTTTCGGAATTTGTTTTTGGCTTTCTGCGTCTACTTTTTGCTCATTGCAGTCAGGACATCTTACTCCTGTTTTGCACACGCGTCTACAAATGCCAGGAAAAGTTCTTCCGAAACGCTGTCGGAAATTCCCAGGATTTCCGGATGCCACTGCACACCGATCACAAAGTCTTTTTCCGGATGGTATACCGCTTCGATGATGCCGTCATCTGCTGCCGCCATGCTGCGCAGCGGTTCTGCCAGTTTATTGATTGCCTGATGATGCAGGCTGTTTACTCCGATTTGCAGCAAACCCTTGCTGAACTGATGCAGCGGTGTATCCCGAATAACATTCACTTTGTGCGCTGGATGCACTGCATCCTTTTCCTCCTGGCTGTGATTGATCTGCACGGAGGACTTGTGCTGTTTGCCGATATCCTGATACAAACTTCCGCCCAGCGCCACATTCATGATCTGGAATCCCCTGCACACTGCAAGCACCGGTTTGTTCATCCGGATTGCTTCCTGCATCAGCGGAATTTCCAGAGCATCCCTTTCTTCCGCAATCTCTCCACAGCAGTCCATCACATCCTCCCCATACAGGCCAGGATGCAGGTCAGGTCCACCGGTGAACAGGACACCATCCACCCTTTCCAGAATGCTGTGCATATCCGAAACCTGAAAGGAGCCTTCCTGATTGCACAAGGTGATTGGAATGCCGCCGCATTCACTGATCATCTGAATGAATTTAGGAAAAACATAGCAATATGGGCTTTCTTCCCTTTGATCTTTTCCTGTTTTTGGGGTGATCGCAATGATCGGTCGTTTCATCTGTAATTCCTCCGTATAATAACTCAGGTTATTCTTCCAGAATAAATTCTTCTTTTGGAAGGTGTTCTATTAGATATAAAAAGATTGCTGCCACAAATTCTCTCCAAAAAGCAGAAGCAAACACCAGCTCTCCCAATGTTCCTCCACCCTGCAAATAGCGCTCGATTCGCTCCCGAATCAACAGCACCAGGAAAATTTTGTCGATCTTTTTGAGTTCTTCTCCAACCTTTCTCAGGTCAGAAAAATCCTGTGGGAATGGTCTTTTTCGATATTCTGCTACACGTTCCTGCAAAAGTTCCAGAAAATGTCCAAACTCATAGACTTCTTCCGGATTCATCCGGCATGCTTCGCCCAGATATTCCGCCGCCATCATCAACTGGCGGGACAGGGTGAAAGAATGCTGTGCTCTTGTATGCAAAGAGCGTCTGCGGAATTCCCTCAGCATGCGCCGCATCAAAACGGTATGGATACCGGAAAAGATTTTAGGCTCCCTTTTTCTTGCCCTCTCAAACAGCTTTTCTGCTTCACTGCGCAAAGCGGAAGTATAGAAAAACGCACTGTCCTTTTCAAAAGCATACAGCTGTCCGTCTAAGCTTCCAAACGCTTTGAGGGTATCCAGATATCCCAGACGGATATTTTTCTTTGCAAGTGACCCATCAAATTTTAAAAAGGAACCCAGCGGCCACAAGCTGCGGATTAACGTCACCCGCTGATTTCCCTTTTTTATCTTCCGGCTGACACCCACCGACTCCAAATCCACCGCGATGATCTCATCCGCACCCATCTCGATTGCCAGATTCACCGGCATATTGTCGTGGTATCCTCCATCGATATATCGCTGTCCATTGATTTCCTTTGTCTGAAAGGCAGGGAAGCAGGCTGCGGATGCCAGCAGATATTCTCCCAGCATTCCTTTTGGAATATCTTTCTTTTTCAGCTCCAGCGGCTTTAGGGATGGATACTCCACCGTCACCAGCGCAAAATCAATCTCTGAGTTCCAGAATTTTTCTTCGTCCAGCAGCGAATAGACAAACTTTTCCAGATATGAGATATCTGCTCCGCCTTTTTCCAACGCTTCTCTTGCAAAGATTCGATTTAACTGATGGTCATTGAGGTCCCCTTTTTCTGCCAGCATATCCCCGACAATATCTTCCGAGGTAATATTCTCCCATACCTGACATGCCTTTTCATAATCCTGCTGCACCATCAGCGTTCCGTTGAGCGCTCCAACCGATGTTCCAGTCACAAGCTGATAATCAACGCCCATCTCCCGCAGCGCTTTCCATACTCCAAGCTGATACGCTCCGCGGGAACCTCCTCCTGCTAACACAATTGCTGTTTTACTCATCTGCCTCACTTCCTTTTCTTGTTGAGACTATATCCTGTCAGGGTAGTGACAGGGAATTTTTATTCATAAAATTCTGTTTTAAAAAAGCTTTGGTCTAATACGGGGATTTTGTTTGTAGCCCATCGTCCTTTTCTTTTCTATCAACAGATTATTTTTTATTATCTATCTTCTCATTAATACCATAAACCGCCCTGTTTTACAAGAAGTATTTTGGTTTTAACCTTTCCTTTATATGTTATACACAAAAAACCCCATTTTTTTATGGAAGCAAGCCGCCTTGTAATCAAAAATAAAATATGATATATTTAACACAGTAAATCGTTGTTTCGTGCTTTCGTTGTCGGGTCTGCATGAAACAACCATTTTTTTATTGTATTTTTATGTGTTTTCAGGAGGGTTTTATGAGACAACGTATGGTTTCTGTTACAGACCCCACCAGCAATCCGTTTTCTGTCATTATTACGCTGGCGTGGCCAATCTTTTTGGAACAGGTTCTGGTATCCCTGGTACAGTCGATTGATACTGCCATGGTTGGTTCCCTTGGCGCGAACGCTACTGCATCGGTCGCCATCAGCCAAAACCCCATCAACCTGATCAACTCGGTTATTCTGGCTCTGGGCGTTGGTTTTACAACCATGATTGCCCGGGCAGTCGGTGCAGGGCAGTACGATTACAGCAAGCTGCTGATTCGTCAATCCATCGTGGTTGTCATTGCTCTGGGAATTCCACTTTCTGCTTTATGCTTTGCGCTTTCCCGACAAATTCCGATCTGGATGGGTGCTGCTCCGGAAATTCTGGACGATGCACAGATCTATATTCGAATCATCGCCTTTTCCATGCTTTTCCGCGGATTGCTAATGGTACTAACCGCAATCTACCGCGGTTTTGGCGACAGCCGAACGCCAATGCTGATTAACGTCGCCATCAATACTTTAAACGTTGTGGGCAACTACCTGCTTATCTATGATGTGCACGATGTCACCCTGTTCGGACATACCTTCAGCGTCTGGGGCGCAAACCTGGGAGTTGCCGGTGCTGCTCTTTCCACGACCTGTTCCCAGACACTCGGTTCCCTGACACTGCTGCTGATGTGCTTCCTGCCGCGTTCTGGTCCAATGCGCATCTCGGTACATGACAGCTTCCGTCCGAGCCGCGATACTTTACAGGAAGTGTTCCGCGTCAGCCTTCCGGTTATGTTTGAGCGCTTCACCATTTCCGGTGCTTTCGTTATGACCTCTTCGATCATCGCCACCCTCGGTACTGTATCGCTTGCGGCAAACTCACTTGCAGCACAGGCAGAATCTTTGAGCTTTATGCCGGGATTTGCTTTTGGTACTGCTGCCACCACACTGGTTGGACAGTCACTGGGTGCAAACCGTGAAGACCTGGCAAGGAAATACGTCCGCCTTTCCGGTTGGATTGGTTCCATCGTCATGTTGTTCATGAGCTTCTTGCTGTTTATCCTTTCGGAAAATATTATTGCCCTTTTCACACCAGATGAACAGGTTATTGTTCTGGGTGGCCAGCTCTTAAAGATTCTTGCCTTCATTCAGGTGCCACAGATGCTCGCGATGGTTTATTCCGGTGCATTAAAAGGAGCCGGCGACACCAAGAGCCCATTCCTCATTACACTGTTTTCTATGTGGGGTGTTCGTATTCTCGGTTCCATTCTGGTGGTTCGCGTTTTCCACAAGGATCTGCGCTGGGTTTGTGCAGCAATGTGTCTGGACAATATTGTGCGTTTCTTCCTTTATCTCTATCGTTATCTTCAGGGCAAATGGGTTACTGCCTATACACTCAAAGCTTCATCCGAAGAAAATACAGCCAAAGCTTAAAAACATTTGGGGCAGAGCGGAAACATTCCGCTCTGCTTTTTTATATTCTCCTTTTTATTTCCATCATCAATTCCTCTACCCGATCCTTCTCTGTCTCCTGAGAGAAATATTGATCTGTCACACAAAACAAATGATTGATTCTCTTTTGAATTTCTTTTTGCGGTCTTCTTTTTCCCAACTCGTACATACTGACCGATTCTGCTGAAATTCCCAATCTGTCAGCAAGCTGTTTCTGTGTATATCCAAGCGAAATTCTCAGTTCCCGCAGCCGCTTTCCGTACATTTCATCCCTCCATACCATGATTTCCTGTTATCTTTATTATAACACAATTTGTGTAATTTTCAATGAAATTTTCTTATATTTTGTGTGTTTATAATATTGACACTGTAGAGTGCATGTGATATCCTAAAATTAAATTCACATGATACACACAAATTATGAGAGGAGGGGGCAGAATGTCAAGAGAAATTGCCAGCTGCCACATTGAGCACTATCCGGATCTGATGACCTGCTTTCAGGGCCAAACCAACCGCAGAGAACGTGAAGAATACCGAAGATTCCTTTATCGCGCCATCAAAACTCAACTGACACATCGGCAGACTCAGGTCATGCTGTTATATTACTTCGAGGGAAAAAATATCACCGAGATTGCGCAGGAACTGGGGCTAAATAAATCCACGGTATCCCGCACCCTCCGGCGTTCTTTAAATCGATTGACCGACTTAGCGCGGCTGTATTTTGAGATCAAATAAAAAAGGATGGTCTTTTGACCATCCTTTTTACTATCGGATAAAGTAGAGAATCAATGCCGCCTGGACCAGAATAATCGCCGGGATACCCACTACAAAATACCAGTGTTTGGTCTTATGCCGGAAAGTAAACATCCCAAGATACATTCCGACACTCCCACCCAGCACCGACAACAAAAACAGCACCTTTTCGGGCACACGGCTTTTTTGGCGCTGAGCTGCAAATTTATCCGCGCCGCACACACAAAATGCCACAATGCTCATCACCAGAATATATCCAAACAGAATTTTTTGCGCCATATTTTCTCTCCTCTTGCCCTTTTAGCTTTGTAATGCCGTTAAGATGTTTACTGCTCGAACAGACGACGGATTTTTTCGGACGCTGCCCTTGCGTCCTCATATCCGTTTTCGTATGCCTCCTGCAATTTATCCACATCATGCTCAATGCGTTTGAGTACCATTGGTTTGCTTGGACACAGGATCACCGCCTGTCCCTTTTGCTCCAGTTCTTTTGCAAGGCAAACGCTCTGGTTATACTTTTCGTGCCGATGCTCCATCGCCTGACACAGCTTTGGATAAGCCTTATACTTTCTGCGAATCATCGGCATCATCTTATTTGGCTTTTTGACATAACCATCATTTTGTGTCAATACAATCAGCTGTTTTGCATGCCCATCCTCCAGCGCTTTCTGCACCGGAATGGAATCGGCAACCCCTCCATCCAGATACTTTCTGCCGCCGATTTGCTGAATCACCGACAAAAGAGGCATCGAACTGGATGCAATACTGCTGCGAAGCATGTCATCCCCATTCTGATTGGAGAACCAGTGACAATCTCCGCTCTCACAGTCGGTTGCTCCAACCCAAAGGTGCATCGGTGAAGCATAAAAGGTATCGTAATCAAACAGCACGTATTTTTCGCCGATTTCATAGAAGGAAAACTGCCAGTTAAAGATAGAACCGGTTTTCACCAGCTGCTTGATTCCCATATAACGCGGGTCATTGCAGTATTCCTTCGCCACCTTGATATATCTTCCCCGATTCTGCGACAGATAATTGAGTGCGTTGCAGGCACCGGCAGAAATTCCATAGACATCCGAAAACTGGATGTTCTGATCCATCAGATAATCCAGTACCCCAGCTGTATAAACTCCGCGGAATCCACCGCCTTCCAAAATCAAAGCTCCCTGATACAAACCCCGCACTTCCTTTCCCACAAGGAGTCTTTGACTAGTCGCCTAAGAAGGTCATACCAATAATCTGCGGGCCGGTGTTGATGGTGATTGCTGCGCCAATTTTGAAGACGCCAACCGGAGGATAACCTGCAACATTTTCGCAAGCTTTTGCAAGCTCTTCACTCATCTCGGTATCTCTTGCAACCAGAATCATGTATGGTGCTTTTTCCTCGACCTTGCTGCGCTGTTCCTTGAAGAATTTAACCATGGTTGTCAGGATTGCAGCATTGCCGCGCACCTTCTCCACGATGTTGGTTGTTCCTACAGCGGAAATAACCGGACGCAGGCCAATCAGTTCTCCCACAAAGGCTGCTGTACAGCTGACACGTCCCGATTTCTTAACATATTTCAAGGTAAAAGGGCTAAAGTAAATTTTGACTCTGGAAAGATAATCCTTAATATAGGAAACAACATTTTCAAAGCTTTCCCCTTCCAGTGCTTTATGGCAAGCCTGAATAATCGGATAGCCATATCCCATTGCATAGCAGTTGGAATCGATTACTTCGATTCTCATTGCATCCGGATGCTCTTCCAGAAATGCATTTTTTGCCATCAAAGCGGACTGATACATTGCAGAAGCACCGGAATAAATGGTAACTACCACCAGATGGGTATAACCTTTTTCCCATGCCTGCTCATATTTTTCCTGAAAGGCGATTGCCGGAATGTGCGAAGTGGAAGGAATGTTTTCGCAGGAATCGATCAGATCATAAAATTCTTCCGGTGTAAAGCTTTCTCTTTCATAGTAGCCTTTTCCGTCTGCTGTAACCGGAATTGGCAGGATGCAAAGATTCTCCAGTTCCTGCTCATCCTTTGCCGGAATATCACAGGCAGAATCGGTGATAAAAAAGATTTTTTCCTGATTCATATAATCTCCTCTTTATTCTACAGTTTGGTTTATTTGATCCCAGCTCAAGCGATGCAGCTGTCCTTCGTTCTGCAGTGCAGGAAATCCCCACTGACGCAGTGTTTCATACACTGCAATTGCAACCGTGTTGGAAAGATTCAAGCTTCTGACTGGCCCAATCATCGGCAGACGCAGACAGGTATCCGGGTGATGAAATAAAATCTCCTCATCAATTCCGGCATCCTCCCTGCCAAAAATCAGATAGCTGTCATCCGGATAAGTTTGCTCCGAATAAACCTTTCTTCCTTTGGTTGTGAAGAAATACAGATGATCCTCTTTATGCTTTTCCAAAAACTCCTGGGTGGAGTTATAATAGGTAATATCCAGAAAATGCCAGTAATCCAATCCGGCACGTTTGAGCTTTTTGTCATCGATAGAAAATCCCATCGGTCCAACCAGATGCAGCCTTGCCCCTGTGCAGGCACAGGTTCTTGCAATGTTTCCGGTGTTCTGTGGTATCTGCGGCTCAAACAATACAATGTTGAGCCTTGGATTTTCTTTACTCAACTACACTTCCTCCTTTCAAAAATAGCTTGCAATACGACATTAAGTAGTACCGCCTGCTACATTTTTGTAACAGTTGTTATATTCTTTATATTAATCAATCTGACCTCATTTGTCAATCAAAACGCCCCGATTGTCGTCGTGCAATATTCGTTCCAATGCATTCACAAACTTTTTTCTTTGTTGCAATTGATTTTTGTCTGTGGAAACAGTATGCTGTTATTATAAGGAAAGGGATAGAACATATCATAGATTTTTGCATCAAAATATGATATACTAATATCAGTTACCATTTTTGTCGGAAAACTGATCAATCAAACGGCGATATTGAGCATAAAAAGGAAGGACGAACATCACACATGGGACAGTTCAGCAACGCAAAAAAACTCTTAAAGGATATTAACGCGATCCAGTCTCCGCAGGATCTGTTGGAAACCTTTGCGGACATGGAACAGGACATGGCTTTGTATGAATCCGGCATTCAGGAAGTACGGACGAAACTGGAGATTTTGCAGCGAGATGCCCGTTTTGGAGCAGGACATAATCCAATTGAATCGATCAAAAGCCGAATCAAAAAACCGATGAGCATTATCGAAAAGATGCATCGAAAAGGATATCCAATCTCTCTGGAATCCATGCGGGCTAACCTCAACGACGTTGCAGGCATCCGCGTCATTTGCCCGTTTATCGAGGACATTTATACTGTCGTCGAGATGCTCAGCCGACAGGATGACCTGACCGTCATCGAAAAGAAGGATTACATCCAAAATCCAAAACCGAACGGTTACCGCAGCTATCACATGATTTTGGAAGTTCCAGTCTTTCTTTCCGACCGCAAACAGCCTGTCCGTGTAGAGGTTCAGCTGCGTACCATTGCCATGGACTTCTGGGCAAGTCTGGAACATCAGATTCATTATAAGGCAAGCCGCGAAGTTCCTGACTGTGTTGTAGATGAACTCAAAGAGTGCGCTGACATCATCGCACACACAGATGAACGGATGCAGAGTCTTTCCAAGCAGATTCGATGCATTCGCGACACCCACGAAAAATAGAATCCTGCTAAAAAAGCGAATTTACATGAAAATTTGATTGTAATTTTCATCCGAATTGGGTATAATGAACCTATCAGAACCTTTTATGAAAGGAAATTCATTAACAAAGGAGTGTGCTCCATGAAAAAAAGCGTATTGATTTCCCTGATTGCACTGGGAATTTCTTTGATCGGTCTGGTCATTGCACTGGCAGCTTGGCTGCACAAGAAAAAAGACCTCATCTGCGATGATTTTGACGATGACCTTCTGACAGACGAGGATGAAGATGCCGAATACATCGCTGCCCAGTATATGGACCATCCTGCAAAAGAAGAGGCAGAAGAAGAAAACGAGCCAGAAGAACAGGAAGAAACATCCAGTGATGAGGATGATTCTCTTGCTCCAGACGTCGAGCTCTAATCCTTTTGGGATTTAGAAAAACTTCCTTCCCTTTTAGGGAAGGAAGTTTATTTTGGATTTAAAAATATATTTTTAAAAATTTCAAAAAAACTCTTGCTTTTTTGAATGTAATATGGTATTATATTTAAGCACTCAAAATTATATATCGCGGGATGGAGCAGTTTGGTAGCTCGTCGGGCTCATAACCCGAAGGTCGTTGGTTCAAATCCAGCTCCCGCAACCAGGTAAGACTTACTATCGATATGATAGTAAGTCTTTTTTTGCGTTTTTTCTGTTTTTCTATAACGGAAATAGTTGGAAAGAAACGGATTTAATCCGATCTACTTGGGCGGCGAGATGGGCGGCACGAGCAAAAGCACTTCCTATAAAGTCGTCGACGTCGTCGCTACAATAGTAAGCAGTAATAAAATTAAAATAAATACCTATAAAGCTTTATGTCTATTGTGATTAACCCTCTAAAGGAGTATAGTATTAATATAAACTTTATTCCATTAAAAGACATAGGAGGAATATATCTATGATAGAATATAAATTTACTAGGGATTATGAATCTAAAAACATATATATTACTTCCGATAGTATCTTACCTGGTAGTATACCCGTAAATATTCCTTCCTCTGACAAACGAAAAAACAATATATTTCCTTATTCTTACATAAAGAAGATATAGATGAAGCTATTAGATTTTTAGAGTATGTTGTTGATATAACAAATAAATTTGATATAAAGCAGTATATAATTAATCAAGCTCTCTTCTTATCTTCCCTTACTAATTTTATGAAATGCTTTCAAACATCTAATGCATGTAGTGTGATTAGTGAAACCAAATTTTTAATGCACTATCCTGAACATGAACAAAACTTTAAAAAGTTTAAAAACTGGAGAAATAATCATTTTATGCATGATAGTAACAGAATGAGAGAAGGGATCGCGTTTCTGATAGTTGCACCTGAAGAATCTGGTCAAATATTGGGAGGAGCTCCCTCTGTAGTTTGGAATAAAGTCAATATAAATTACTATCATGAGAGCCAAATACTCAAACAGTTATTATACAGTCTTAGAGATTTTATCTGCTCAGAAATCGACAAAAAGGGAAATTCCATTATAAGCGATTATCAAAGTAAAAGTCGAGAAGAACTACTTTCGTATGGTGAAGTAGTTCTTAAACCAGCATCATCTGATAACCCTGAATCAACAAGAGAGATCTTATAATATCATTTCTAATAAAAAGCTCTCCGTCTCATTACGAGACCGAGAGCTTTTTTGTTATCTACAAAAAATATATCTCGATGATTTTTACAAATCATCTACCAACTACTTTAAATTAGTCATCTTTTGCAACATAGTCGCAGGAGCGCGCACCACAAAATTCTGGATTATTTCTACCACATCCACCCATTCCTGCAGTTACCTCTTTTTCTGAAACAATGACAACTTTCAGTTTTTTCATACTTCTCGCCTCCTTAGTTATTTAATCCTCTCTGCTAGTGTCATTAAAGGAACAATGTTTTGTCCCACATAATTCTGGATGATTTCTACCGCATCCACCCATATTTGCAGTTACTTCTTTTTCAGAAACGACAACCATTTTCAGCTTTTTCATGCTTCTTTCCTCCTTATCATTTTATATTTATTATTACAGATTTTTACTGGCAAACCAATCTGCAATAATCTTTGCTCTTTCACAATGGCTGATTTTACTATTAAGATAGTCATTGTTTTCTATCAGATTATTTCCAGCACATTGCTCCACGCAATAATTACAATAATCATGTTTAAAACACTCAGAAAAATCTGAAATCCTTGTATTTAACCAACGCCGAAGAACAGTATTTGTATGAATGTTATCCAGCTCACGGTAATTACACAAGAATAAGCGAAAACTTACACAAGGGTATATATTGCCATCTGCACTGCAATACAAACCATATCTACCTGCTCCACATGGATGCTGTTTTGGAGAACGTTGTAAAAGTTCCCTTGAACCGATATATCTATCTGGATCAGAGGTGAAAATCTTCTTTATAACTTCATTTGAGACACGATGATCATATACACTGCAGTCACCATCCAGTTTGCCACACAGGGAGAAATCCAGCTTGCTCTCTTTTCCATAGTTAATTTTTTTGCCAAACTCCCTGATCTGCTCTACTCTGTCTGCATTTTCTGCAAGTACAACACATTTGAGCTCAAAAGGAATACCATGTTCTTTTAAGCGATTAATTCCTTCCAGTGTACGTTCAAACGAACCTTTTATCGCGGTAATCTTATCATGTACTTCTGGGATATCCGCATACAAACTGATGCTTATTAGTTTGATTCTATATTGGTGTAATTTTTGAACAGTTTCTTCTGTCAACAGCACACCATTAGTAAACAATGTAATCATCATGCCTTTATTGGAAATATATTCCATGATATCAAAGATATCCTTTCTCAGAAGAGCTTCTCCTCCGCTGAGTACAAGAGAAAATACTCCCAATTCTTCCAAACGATCTACCAACTGGCACACATCTTCAAAGGACATCTCTTTCGAATAATCATATTGATCGAATGGATGGTAACAATGGATACATCTTTCATTGCAATGATTGGTCAGATCAATATGAAAATTAAAATAGTACCCATTGTCAAACAATTCCTGTTGCAAATCGCTTAAGATATGATTATATTTTTTTTCTTTCTCTTCTTCATTCTGCAATTCCATCACAGATGAATATTGTTCTTCTTGCTCTGTCATACTAAAAACACCAAAATCATCTAACTGCTGTTTAAAGTCTTCTACATCCTCTTCTGTGATTTCATTTTGGGTCATCCATGTGGTCATTCTGGATGGATCCTCTTTTAAAATCATCTCAAACAATTCTGCTGATAGCCTTTCCAAAAACATATAGTTTTTTCTTCTGGTGTGAAAGAGAACGGCTTTTTTTCCTGCGTTTAAATCATATATACGATATGCAACCAGCGTGCTGATAACCATTTCGAACCTCCATGATTTTTCTGTTTTCTTACTTGTTGATGATTTTGTCAACTGCGTCTCTTTGCCGCTCCACAATATCTCTCTGTTTTTCTATTTTTTCACGAGTCTCTTGAATACGGTCACCTTTATTACCTACATTTCCAGCTTTTTTCTCATAATCATCCAAAAATTTTTCTTCTCTATCTAAAAAATCATCATACTGATTAAAAAATGCATTTACAATATTCTTTAAAAATCCCATATCATCGTTCTCCTTTCTTCTGGGATTAAAAGTACTAAGATTTTTCCGTTAATAACTATAGTTATTAATCTTATACAAACTATATCATGTTGTCCTAAAAAAATCAATAATCTATACTATCGTTATGAAAACAAATAATAACTTTTGCGTCGGTAATCGTATTAGAGAACTGCGAATAAAAAGAGGTATCAGTCAGGAACAACTTGCACTACGAGCAGAAATTACCACAACTTATTTAGGGTTGTTAGAAAGGAATTTAAAAAATCCTACTGTAAAAGTTGTAGGAAAAATTTGTGATAGTTTGGATATTTCGCTCAGTGATTTTTTTGACAGTACAGCTCCTGATGAAACTGATGATATCCTATCTTTGCAGATTCTCTCTCAAATTCGTGATTGTAATGATGATGAAAAAGCCATTGTTTTACAGTTACTTAAAACAGCTCTTAAACTCCGTAACTTATCCCAATAAAAGTCATTGATTATTGTTTTTCTTTTATGTTGTATATCTTTGTACCCTGATGAAGTGTGTCCTTGCTTTATCAGGGTTTTTATTTTCATAACATTGCAAAAAAAGGATCATAGAAACTTTCCTGTTTTCTATGACCCTAAAAATCCTCTCTGCCCCATTTGGAGCAGAGGGATTCTTTTTTATTTTTCCTTTCTTCGTAATGCTTTCTTTCCTTCTTGTTTTTCATCTGTATCCACTGGAATCAACTCATTTACTTTCAGTGATGAAAGATACCATGTACGAACTGCCGGTGATAATGGATGCTGCAACCTTGCATTGCCATCTTGGTCACACAAACAATATAACTTTTCTTCAAACTGACGAAGTATTTTAACTACCTGCCTCTGCCTTTTCTGGAACACTTTATTTTTTGCTTTTCCAACCCCTGGAGCATATATAATCGTGTCAACCTTTTCTGCCTCTTGAAGAATAATGTCAAGATTTTCGCTGTCGGTTTCCTCTGCCTGTTTGAGAGTGAAATCATCCAGAGTCGCAAAGAGATTGAGAACAGTTACACTTCCATATCCCAACCTTGATGCATTATTTAATACAAGCAGTGTAGTGCTATCCAGCTCTATTCCAGACGCCTCACTTGGTGCAAGCATTATAATTGCAAGCTTTGGCTTTTTTCCGTCCCACTCCTTTCTTAACAAATACCTTTTTGTTTGATCATCCGAAAAGACTGCTTCTGTTATAAGATTTGTTCTTATTTCTTTCATTCTACTCTTCCTCCACTTCATCCATCAGTTCCTTCGGTGCAATTTCTGTTGGCATAAACACATTCACAGAATACTCATTGTTCATCAAATACAAACATAAAAGATATCCAGCAACTTGCTTTGTTTCCTCACTGAGGTGTACCGTATAATCAATAATACTTCTCAGTTCCAGCAAATCCTCTTTTGTTTCCAAAACCAAAGAACATCCATCAAACACTCCCTCATCCCGTTTTCTGGTATCAATGATTAATTTCTCATAAATTTCCTTTGGTAACTTGTCCTTTATTTTTTCAGTTCCATAGATATTTTCGATCCTATACATCATGAAATCCCCTCCTTTAAGTATAAAAAACAAGCAGATGAAACGTCATGTTTCATCTGCTTATTTTTATTAGAATATATATTTATATCTTAGTTTTATACGTTTACTTCTCCACAACTATCTTTGTAGACAAAGTTGATGAGAAATGATATAGTGATGGTTGAGGTGATGTACTTTGATCAAACTTTCAGAACCTTTTAAAGACTGGTTAAAACAATATGACATTTCAGAAGACTTTTTTTATGATAACCTTTTATCTCAACAGTCTTTTCTTATAGACCCTTCAAATGAACAACTTATACGGCACTTTTTTTCGATTCACGGTCATAATGTGCAGTCGGTTATCGTCTTTCAAGGCAAACATAAAATTCTTGAAAATGCAAAAGCACAAGTAAATTTAGACATTGTTTTTCCTTTTGCTGTAAAATTATTTTCTGCTTATTCTATTCCTCCCAAGGACTTTGTTGCCATCATTGACGCCTTTGTCTCTCATGATTCTAGCACCTATTATTCTTCTATTGTATTTTCCAAAGATTCTACATTTACTCTGGATCCTAACAGAAAAAACGAAATTAACAAATGGACTTATCATATTATAGAAAGACTAGCAGATCCTACTGCTTCACCCAGATATGATGATAAACGTCTATCCTATCAACCTAAAATATGGGATAATAAACTTGACGATATTTCCTTATCTTTAGCTAAACAGTATTTTAAACAGCCAAACATGGATCATCATCATTATAACTCCCGACTTTTGATGGCTCACATAGAAGAAGACTTGCTTCTCGGAAAATACATTCTTATCTTTGAACGCTTATTACGAAAAAAGAAAAACTTCAGTTTCATTGAATTAATTCTATTTGCTTGTCTATATACTAATACACATCACTCTTCCATTGCCACATTAAATAAGCCTCTGCAAAACCCTCAAGATATTAAGAGAGCCACTACATGGTTTAAAAAATTTGCTGACGCCTTTTTTTCAGAAAAACTAGACTATATCTTAAAAGAGGTAATGCTTAATCAGTTATTAGAAGATGCACAGTATATATGCAAAAACAAAGTAACATCATATAAGCAAAAACATCAACTACCTGAAAAATATAAATCTCGAGTAAATATAGCTCATGCCTGTGATAAACATTCGTTTGAGAAACCTTTTATCATTTCCACTAATGTACGGGACTCTATCATCGAACATCAAAAATATTGTATTGCCTTCTACTACATCGATATGGTTCTTCTTGTACATCTCATGCAACACAGTGTAATATCTTATAAAGATAAATTTTATGTCAATAATACCACCTATGATTTTACCGATATTATAAAAAATTATGATAAAACCCTTTTTTTATATAAAAAGTTATCCAAACTAGGTTTTCATTTCCAAATTCCTTGGAAAATATATTGTATGGCTTGTCATATAAACAAACAGTTTCAAATTATCTTAGAACTAATAAAAAAGGAAAGTGTTTCACTGTTAGAAGTTCTTCCTGAATCCGAGATAGCTAATGGACAGCCCTTATTTGAATTTTTAAAAAATTTACTATAAGATGAAGCCGCAAGAATTTATCAGTATCCCTGATAACTTTTTGCGGCTTTGTTTTATAGTAAGAGGTTATTTCAAAATGCACTTTTTTTAAAATTTTTTATCCGTATAATAAAAAGCACAGAAACGGAATCACTCGATGTCGACTAAGATTTGATCCTCTTTCTGCGATAATCTTAATCTTCCGTCCCGGGCAGAAGATGCGGAATCATCGATGACAAAATTACCTTGGAGGTTCTGTTATGTTAAACAAAGGCTTTAAAATTCATCGCAACCATCAGAATCAGTTTCAGTTTCCGCGTCCTGAGAACGTCCCTGCCGGAGTCTACCATTCTACAATCATCAATATTGATGAGGCGAGGACAAACTCTGGGCTTCCTGCAATCGAAATTCAATACGATCTCCTCAGCAAAGAGGAAGTTCACTACTATGTGCGTCTGAGATACCCCCTCAACAGCTTTTTCTACAACCAGCTGTGCGAAAGGCTTCTAGATTCTGGTCTCCCAGAAGGTGCTTCTTTTGAAGAAGCTATTGGATTAGAAGAAACTGTAGAACTTTTTTATCCTGGGAATTACGGAAGCATACGTGCTTTCCATACTCTTGACCAGAACGTTCAGAAAGTGTCTTCTTTTGCAGAAATCCTTGAAGAAAACTAGGTCATAACGGGGAGGTATCCTCTCCCCTTCTCTTGAAAGGAAGTTTTATATGCATAACACTGACGTTATTCTACAAATTTTAGATTCCGAGGTCTCTTATTACACAGATATCGACAATCCTCTCTCCGTTTATGTCGAATATAAAGGTAACAATGGCGCGCTTAATTTTTATCCTGTAGAGAGCCCATTCTTTCAGTCCTTTCTTGCCTTCCGTTACCTCGCACTTACTAATGAGGCAACCACACCAGATTTCTCACCTTATCTGAATTTAAACATCCAGGCAGAAAGATACCAACAAAATCACCCTGTCAAGATCAGAAAGCGTTTAGCCGGAAATCTTAATCAAGGCATTACATACTTTTTAGCAAATGATGAATGGCAATCTGTTCAGATTACAGCTAAGAATTGGTCAATCAAGCATTCCGTTCAAGAAAAGTTTTTAAAATCTCCTGATACCGATTCACAGGTAACACTTGTTTCTGGTGGGGATTTTCTGGAACTTCTCAAGCCATACGTGAACCTTGATTCAGATTCTTTTCTTCTGTTTGCTGTATATCTTCTTCAGTGTTTCAGTGAAAGAGATCACTATGCTGCTATTCTCTCTTCCAGTAAAGGCACTGGAAAATCCACTCTAACCAAAATTATCCGCTCCATTGTAGACCCTTCCAAAACGGGTGTCAGTTTAATGCCAAACAATGAACGAGACCTGAAGACTCTTTTAGCAGCTTCTTACCTTGTTTGTTTTGACAATACCAGCCATGTTCCGTCAAGTTTTTCCGATATTCTTTGCGGTGCTGTTACTGGCGTGAAAGCCCCTACAAGAACGCTGTATACAACGTGTTCTCAGACCATTTTAGACCTGCATAATGCTATCGTTTTAAATGGTATTGATGCTGTTCCTAAAAAATCTGACCTTGCTGAGCGTTCTCTCCTCTTTCAACTGCAACCAATCAGAATAAACAAGCGCAAAACATACTCTGATCTTATCGAAGACTTTGAAAGGGATCGCCCCCATATCTTAGGCGCTGCCTTCGATATCCTTTCTTCTGCTATGTCATTGTTGCCTACGATTACTTCTAAACAACTGTCGCGCATGGCAGATGCCCACAAAGAAATGCTGGCGATTGCTTTGGCTCTCGGTATCAGTGAATCGGAATTCCAGAGGATCATAAAACAAAACCGACAGCTTTTGGAAAATGAATATGCACAGGACAACCATCTGGTCGAAATTATCTGTCACTTTATGGAAGGTCAAAATAAAGTTTCTGGGAAATCCAGTGATCTGTATCAAAAAATTTTGAACAGTATCGTTGGCGATTACCGAGACTTTCCAAACTCACCTTCTGCTTTAACCAAAAAGCTGAATCAGGAATCTGACGCTTTAAAGGCTTCCGGTTTTGTTATTGAGCGAGAAAAGAAAACCGATGCAAACATTTTGACCATCAAACGGATTCCTTCCAGTTTTCGTTCAAAATCTGCCTCCAAGAAAAAATAGCTTTTCCCTTTTATTTCCATGGGAAAATGCTCCTGATAACAGGAGGCAAACCTTCAAAAACTTTTTCCTTCCAGTTTTATTATTCCATGCTCTGAACCGCAAAGAATATCATTTTCAGGTGTTTTAACGGTTTTTCCCTCTCTATTAATAGGGACAACCCATTCTTCCTAAAATCTCCTGTTAAAACAGGTTTTACACTCGATTTATATAAGATTTTTATCTACTGATCTATTAATTTCTCCATTTTATATTGTATTTTAGATTGTATATTATATTTGTAAATTATACTTAATATTTTAATTAATTTGCCTCCTGCCATCTTTACTCTTTTCCTTTGAAACACATCTCAAAAAGGGATCTTTGGCAGGAGGCAACTAGTTTTTTGGGAGGTATACCATGTTTGATCAGACTCTGCTCACCCCTCATGAGGTAGCCAGTATTTTAAAGGTTTCCTATGATACTGCTCTTGCTTTTATCAAATACAGCGGTATCGACTATGTTATGGTTGGGAGACAATATCGGATTTCTGAAACAAAGCTCAAAGAATTCCTATCAAAGGAAGGGCATGTTTGTGTTAATTTAACCGAAGAGTGCTGATTTATATTTATATATAATAATTAAAACAAAAAGGAGGTCACACTATGGCAACAGGTCATATCCGAAAACGCACAACCAAAAGCGGTAAAACATCTTACCAAGTGATTGTAGAGAGTGAACACGATCCTCTTACTGGTAAAAGGGAACGACAGTATAAAACAGTAAACGGAACAAGAAAACAGGCAGAAGCCCTTCTTCGCAAGATGATTGGTGAGGTAGAAGAAGGAAATATCATCACAACATCTTCTTTAAAAACAGGTGATTGGCTGATTCAATGGGTAAACACCTATCTTCCCAACATTGAAGAGACCACTCGAGCCGGATACAATGACCGTATTAAAAATTGTATCATTCCTTATCTTGGTTCTGTTCCTCTGAAATCTTTAAAAGCAAACAACATCCAGCAGTGGATTAATCAACTCCACATACAAAGAGGTCTTTCTCCTAAAAGTATTAAAAATATCTACCTAAACCTCAAGGCTGCTCTGGATAAAGCTGTTATCCTTCGGATGTTATCATACAATCCCTGCACAGGTGTTGAACTACCCAAGCTGCAGAAGTATAAGGCTGAAATATACGATAAAAATGAGATTGCTCTTCTCCTTGATACAGCAAAAGGAACTGATATTTATCTGATCGTTCTCCTGACTGTTTCGATTGGATTTCGCCGTGGAGAACTGATTGCTTTACGCTGGGATGATGTTGACTTTGAAAACGGTATCATTCATGTAAGGCATAACACAGTATTAGCAGACGGTAAAACCATCCATAAGTCTCCAAAAACATCTGCAGGTGTTCGGGATATCAGTATTGGTGATAACCTTGTTCGTACACTAAAAGAAGCACATACTCAGTATCTTCTCAATAAAATATCGTACGGTTCTGATTTTGTTGATTCCAATCTGGTGATCTGTCAGAAAAATGGTAAAGCGTATCATCCTGATTCGATTACACAGAAGTGGGAACGCTTTGTCGCAGAGAAGGGGCTAAAACATATCAGATTTCATGATCTGAGACATAGTTGTGCTACCGCCATGATAGAAGCTGGTGTTGATCCTAAAACAGTACAGCATCGTCTCGGACATGCTGACATCAGTATCACCATGAACATTTATGCCCATAGTACAAAATCTATGGACAAAAGTGCTGCTGAAAAGATGGAAGACATGATCTTCCATAAGGCTAGCGGAGAGTAGTTCTGAAATAACGATTTCAAAAGTTCGTTTTTTCACCCCTCGTCGTCATCTGGTCGACAGAAACAGATAAGGAGTGCTGGATTTGTTTTAATTAAACAGATTATTCTATTATATTAGTAGTTCTCATAACCCGAAGGTCGTTGGTTCAAATCCAGCTCCCGCAACCAGGCAAGACTTACTATCGATACGATAGTAAGTCTTTTTTTGCGTTTTTTCCTGTTTTTCTATCACGGAAATAGTTGGAAAGAAACGGATTTCATCCGATCTACTTGGGTGGCAAAATGGGCGGCACGAACTTCTGATCGTCATCACCGACGTCGACATGGCGACAAACATATATAATACCTTGATTGTTAAAAATAGGCTGCAGAATAATATCTGCAGCCTATTTTTTAAGTATTTTTTAAAGATTTATCTATTTTTTTAAGTTTATTTTTTTCAAACAAAATACCAAGAGCAATGGTTCCAATAATAGGTAATAGCATTTGTACAAGATATAATGTATCACCTGGCAGGAAATTTAATAGACCAGTATTTCCAAGAACGAGTAATCCAATCGCAATTGCCATAGAAATTACGCCCAAAGATTCATGGCCATCCAAAAATTGTGCGAATACTGCTCCCAAAAGTGCAGGCAACATAAAAGAAATCGCATTTGTTACCGAGTCAGGGAGTGCATTCAGTACAGCTTGTCCCGCAATAATAAACAAGGCCAAAATAGTAATACTGATAAAGCAAGTCGTAGAAATAGCAATTGTCGCAATAACAGTACCTTCGCGAGTACCAGGTTGTACTCCCACAGCTTTTTGGGTACTGATTGCTATAGGAATACGCATATTAGAAGAATTACCTGCCAATGTACAAATAATCATACCTGTAACACCTTGAACTGGAAAATATGCAATGGGTTCTGACAAATACCAAGGTAACTGCAACATAAACCAAATAAAACTGGCACTGCCAATTGCTGCCCAATTGGGCTGAATCCCTTTGATAAACCATGTCCAAAAGAATGGCATAAAAAAGTATACTGCTGAGAATAATAATACCAATCTGCCAACTCTTACAATAGAACCTAAATATTGTTTTTCAAAATAATTATTATCGGAATTCATTCTGTGCACTTCCTTTCCATTATCCTGCAATAATGCCACCAATCATACCAACAATCATGGCACTAAATAATCCCCACTGAGAGATCCATTCTTTTTTCACTTTATTATTATATTTATTAATAATAAACATAACAATAAAACCGATAATCAATGCAACCGTACTAGCATTCAGGCCTAAAATGTAGGGCGCATCTACATAAGCATAACATCCTAATATTGCAGCAGTAGAAATAATAGCAGTCAATTTTCCATCTTTACCACTAACCTTTTTAATAATGGAATCAAATTTTGTTACAAAAATAGCAGGGATCAATAAATAGCCGATACATCCCAGTGCCATAATAAACACCATTATCTGAAAAATTTGTGGTGTCATGCTTGCAGCAGTGCCATCTGCACCTAAAACTTGAGCAGCAATACCAGCAGACTGTAACTCATAAGCGATATTTCCGCAAACAGACAGACGCATTAATGCCGTTGGGGCACCTGCTACAGCAAGAAGAGAAATCATGCTGGTTGCAATAACAATAGATGGACCAATAGAAGAGATTATTGACGTTTTTGTTGCTAATTTTACTGATTCTTTAGGAATATTAAGTTTCTCGGCCGCCTTTCTGCTTTTTGCTAAGCAGAAATACGCTAAAAACCACACAATTGCAATTGTTCCCACGGTAATAAGCCATAACGCAGGACTATTGGTCAATTCTTTCATTTGAGCAGACATAAAACATTTTCCCCCTTTTAAATTACGTTTTGCATTTTTCCGGAAAAGCATGCTATATACTGTCTTTATAGTTTACTTCTACAATAATGATAGAGCTATAAATTATAAACACAGTTCATTAAATTGAGATTACCACATTAGCACTAAAATGTCTATACCCAAATGATTTTTAGATAAATTTTTATGCTATTTGTTTATTTTTTCTTATTAATTTATCCTAAATATAGAATTCTACTTTATCTTATTGACATTTAAGATAAAGCATGCAATTATATCATTAAACATTATTTAATGGGGGTTTGGTTATGAAAAATCATTTTTTATGGGAACACCTAAGAGCATCCGAATTAAAACAACTGTCCGAAAAAAATGCAATTGTAATGATGCCAATTGGCGCTATCGAACAACACGGCGCACATTTACCCGTTTCAACTGATTTAATCACGGCAAGCTGGGCATGTGAAATGGTTGCAAAACGCCTGGAAGAAAAAGGAATCCCATCTGTTATTGCACCTGCTTTTACTATTGCCAATTCCATCCATCATATGCATTTCCCAGGAACTTTAGCCATTGAGCCCACAACATTCATCCAAGTTCTCAAGGATCAATGTAGAGCAATTGCAGATCAAGGATTTCGTAAAATTGCTCTGGTAAATGGTCATGGCGGAAACACAGAACCTTTAAACGTTGCTTTAATTCAAATTAACCGTGAACTGGGATTCCCTGTTTACAATGTCTTCTGTGGCGGAAATGACTTTGAAAAACCTTTCCTTGATAAACAAACTTGTATGTACCATTCAGGTGAAGTAGAGACATCCATTATTTTAGCTTATGATGAAAGCCTAGTTGATCCTTGTTATAAAGAAATGAGCGGTTATCCTGGCAATACAACAAAATATGAGGATGAACATCTGCTTGCTACTTTTCATTATATGGAAGCTCATACCCCAAATGGTATTATGGGTGATGCAAGTACCGCCAGCAAAGAAAAAGGCTTTGCCTTGATGAATGCCTATGCTGAACATATCACGGAAGCTTTATCAGACGAATCTATCTGGAATCAACCTGTATAACGTAAATATGCCGACAAAAGATTCCTCTTTTGTCGGCATATATTTCCAAAGAAAAAGGCTACAATTCTGTTGAGATAAGATATGGTGTCAAAATATTTTGAATAGTAGTTTGACAAAATTCTTTCGTCCATTGGGAAAGAAAATTAGGATTATTTCTTGCAACAAAATAAGAAATACATCCAAGCAAAGTAAACGAGAGGGTAAATGCTAAAGATTCAACTGGTGTGTCCATTTTCAGTTCCCTTTTTAGGACACCTTCTTGTAAAAATAATAAAAAATAATTTTTTATTATATCAACTCTGCTGTCTGTCGCACTGCTATCTGTACTACATATATAGTGCTGAAGCCAAAAAGACATATAATGGTACCCGTAATGAGTAAGCATCAATTCTACCCACTCCATAAAAAAGCTTTCTATCCGTACCAATGTTGATGCGTCTCGATTCGTTTTAAGACTACTCATCATATTATAATACTTAACAGAGTCTACTTCCATAAACACATCTTCTTTGGAACGAAAATAGTGGTAGAAGTTTCCAGGAGACATTCCACAGGCATTTGTAATATCTCGAATCGAGATATTATTATAACCTTTTGTTCGAATTAAATCTTCTGTTGTTTCCAGAATTTTTTGTTTGGCCAACATTGCCTGCTCTTTTCGCTTCAATATTGCAACCTCTCTTTACAAAATCGCTTTATATACTCCGTTAGAAATAATTATATTCAGAAAATAAAAAGAATTCAAGTACTTTCATTAAATTATTTAGGTAAAATATTTAATGAAAGCAAATTACTGTATGATAAAAAACATTAATTGGAGTTGTAATTTAAGTTTATTAAATTTCTCAATAGGAATAATGTTATAAATTTAAAGGAGTGACATATTATCTTGAAAAAATTAGATATTGGCAACTTTTATGTCAAAGATATTAAATTTGGAGATAAAACATTCTTCCAGGATGGTATCCTCACTATTAATCGAGAGGAAGCTATTACATATTTAAATCCTGAAAAAAAATTAACAAATATTGAGCTATATGTTGTTCACCCTGGTGACAGTGTCCGCCTAGTTCCTGCAAAAGCTGCCGTAGAGCCTAGATTTCGACCAGATGGGCGCGCGATTTTTCCCGGATACACTGGTCCTGTACAAAATTGCGGTGAGGGAACCCTCTATGCAATGAAAGGAATGAGCGTTATCTGCTGTGGAAAATATGGAAACATGGTAGATGGAATGATTGATATGTCTGGTCCTGCAGCACAACACAGTATATTCTCTCAAATGATTAATCTGGTTGTATATGCTGAGCGTGTAGATGAAAAAGACTTAGACCTGACTATTCGTGTTGAAAATGATCAAAGATTAGCGGCTCACCTTTTAGCAGAATATGTAGCAAAAACGCTGGAAGGTCAGGAACCCGAAGAATGGGAACACTATGAGTTGGATTCCGATGCTATTAAATCAGAAGAAAAACATTTGCCACGTGTTGCATACTTTATGGACATTTGCAGCCAATTTGCACATGGCTGTAATGATATGATTTTTGGAGGCGATTGCAACAATATGTTGGCTATGCTTGTTCATCCTAATGAGATTCTGGATGGCATGATTGTTGCACAATCTGGACTAATGGGACAATGCAGCAGTGCTTATGGTTATCAAAATCATCCTTTAATTAAACGCCTTTATCAAGAACATGGCAAAACCATTGATTTTGTTGGTGTGGTTATTTGCCCTGCCGATGTTTCCAATGATGTAAAACTGCGCGTAAAATATACCAGTGGAGAAATTGCTTCTCTTTTAAAATTAGATGCCGCGATCGTCTCTGAGTGGTGTGGTGGAAGTAATATTGATGTTGACTTTTTTTATCAACTAGCTGAATTAGAAGATCGAGGAATTAAAACGGTTGGAATTACTGCGGAACATGGTGGTAAGATGATGCAGGATGCAAAAGGTAACGCCATTGTATCGGGCGGAGATACTGGTGCAGTTTACGAATTACCCGCAATGAAACAAGTTATTGGGGATCTGCAATCGATTGTACGTGATTCTTTTTATGGCGCTTGGCCTGTGCATGACAAATATGGACCAAGCCTCCGACCAGATGGCTCTTTGATTGTCAATATGTATATGATAGGTGATGCTGGAAACAGTACCGGATTTCTAAAAAAAAGTGTCAGAGAGTATTAAATTGCTATTAATTGAAGGAGAAAAACAATGAAAAAAGCAATTCTGTATCTTAACCAATTTTTTGGTGGTGTCGGCGGTGAAGATTGGGCTAATTTTGAACCTGTCATAAAAAATGGTCCTATTGGCCCTGGTATCGCGCTTCAAAGCATGTTAAACCACATAGAAATCACACATACTATCATTTGTGGCGATAATTTTATGAACTCCCATCAGGAAAAAGCACTTGAGAGCATTCAATGCCTATTAAATGGAGAAAACTTTGATTTGTTTGTAGCAGGTCCCGCCTTTCAGTCTGGGCGTTATGGTATGAGTTGCGGTGCAATATGCGATTTTGTACATAAGACTTGGAACGTTCCTACTATTACATGTATGAACGAAGAAAACCCAGGTGTAGACGCATATCACGAGAATACAAACCTTTATATTATAAAAGGGCATAAACATTCCGCCAAAATTAAAAGTGATATAAGTAAAATGGCTGCATTTGCTAATAAAATTTCCTCTGACCAGGAAATCCTTTGGGCAGATGCCGAAGGATATTTTGGTCATGGTATACGAAAAGAAGTATTTGTAGAAAAAACATCCTCAGATCGAGCTGTGGACATGTTATTGGCTAAGATTTCGAATCAGCCTTTCGAAACCGAATATAAAATTGAAACCCATGATACGATTTCTCCTGCAAAAGCCATAAAAGATATTCATAAGGCCAATATTGCATTGGTATGTACTGGCGGGCTTGTCCCTATGGGAAATCCAGATCATATTCCTTCTGCTACTGCTTCTATCTGGAAACGTTATCCCATTGATAAAATAGATTCTCTCCTTCCTGGAGAATTTTACAGCATCCATGGAGGCTTTAGCACCAACAATGTCAATGCGGATCCTGAGGTTTTAATGCCTCTTTCTACGATCAAAAGTCTACAGAAGGAAGGAAAGTTTGCTTCTTTACATCCATTCTTTTATTCTACTACCGGTAATCTTACATCTTTGAAAGAATCCAAACGTATGGGATCAGAAATTGCTGAGATCTTACATCAGGAACATGTTGATGGTGTAATATTCGTTAGTACGTGAGGTAGCTGCACACGTTGCGGAGCAACAATGGTAAAAGAATTTGAAAAATCAGGTATACCCACTGCTCATATTACAAATATGACTCCTGTTGCTAAAGTAACTGGTAGTAACAGGATCATTCCTGGTGTTGCTATTACCAACCCTTTATGTGATGTATCCTTACCTCTGGATGAACAAAAAACAATGCGGCGTAACTTAATCGATCGTGCATTAGTAGCCTTAACTACAGATTTAACAGAATCAATTTTTTTCTAAATAACCACATAATTATTTCCAAAAAATAAATATCATAGGCTTTTACAGATCTAGCGGTGAGTCGTTCTGCAATAACGATTTCAAAAGCTCGTTTTTTCACCCCTCGTCGTCATCGGGTCGACAGAAACAGATAAGGAGTGCTGGATTTGTTTTAATTAAACAAATCATTCTATTATATTAGTAGTTCTCATAACCCGAAGGTCGTTGGTTCAAATCCAGCTCCCGCAACCAATAAAACCTGAACACATTCTGTGTTCAGGTTTTTCTTTTTCTATACTGCTCTTTAAAATCAAAACGTTTAAAAAAAGTTTCGATCCATGACATCCTATCGTTCCACAAATCTTCATGTTTTTTCACAGACTGTTAAATTGAATTTCGGGTTTACTCATGTTACAATAGTGGTGTGAAAAAGAAAGAGAAAAATTTGAAGGAGGAGCTATCACATGGAACAGCTTCGTAAAGCAAAAGGCTTCATCTGTGATATGGATGGAGTTATCTACCACGGAAACAAAATTTTACCAGGTGTCAAGGAATTTGTTGAATGGTTATATCGCGAAAACAAACAATTCTTATTCCTGACCAACAACAGCGGCAAGACACCAAAAGAATTGCAGGAAAAACTGGCACGAATGGGGCTGGAAGTCGACGAGCATCACTTCTATACCAGCGCCCTTGCTACTGCCGAGTTCATTTCCCGTCAAAGTCCCGGTGCCCACGTCTTTGTTATTGGGGAACCTGGATTATACAACGCCTTATATGAAAAGGGCATCACCCTGGATGACACCTCCCCGGATTATGTTGTAATTGGAGAATCTTCCAGCTACAACTACGATAATATCTGCAAGGCAGTTCACCATGTCCAGAATGGTGCCCGTCTGATTGGAACAAACTATGACCTCACTGGTCCGACCGAACAGGGAATTATGCCTGCCTGCCGTGCCTTTGTAAAACCGATTGAGCTGGTTACCGGCAAAGAAGCTTACTACATCGGCAAGCCAAATCCTCTGATGATGCGCACCGGCTTAAACATGCTCGGCGTACATTCTCAGGAGGCTGTCATGATTGGCGACCGTATGGATACTGATATTGTTGCCGGCATCGAAAGTGGTCTGGACACCGCACTGGTTCTGTCCGGTGTTTCCACCCGCGAAACGGTTAAACTGTTCCCTTACCGTCCAAGACTGATTCTCAACGGTGTGGGAGATATTCCAGACTAATCTTACTTTGTCAGCATATTTTTCTTTTCTCATCTCAAAGTTAAAAATCTCAGTGAGGTAAAATGATATGCTCAAGGCCTTTTTTGCAGTAGTCTACTTCTGTATATTTTTATTTTTCATCGATTTGATCTTTCGAAATACGCTAAGTGTATTCACCGATATATTAGCAGTGATTTGTTGGATCATCGCATTGATTTTAAGTATCGGAATGGCTGACTATACTGTAAAAAAAGTAAAAGACAAGTATGGGAAAAAATAATTTCAGCTTGCCCTGAAATTCAATGTAGACTCCAATTCCGATATAATAGAACAAAATTTCTCAAGGCGGCAGCTGGAAAACCAGCTGCCGCCTTATTCATAACATAACGCTACCTTGCTTAAGATTAAACCAATGGTTGAATCTTCCTGTCATCTGCTCTACGACGGCGTTATTGAAACTGCAAACCAACCTTGTTATACTCAATATCAGAAACCGGTTTCAAAACACATGATGGAGGTTTTGAGTATGATTGATACCATTCTGGTTGGAAAACAGATTGCTTCCTTAAGGAAAGCAAAAGGATTGACGCAGAACCAACTTGGGGAAAGATTAAATATTTCGTTTCAGGCAGTTTCTAAATGGGAACGTGGAGAAGCTCTTCCTGACATCAGCATTCTGGTTGACCTTGCAAATATTCTGGAAACCACAACAGATCATATTTTAAATGGCGGACAGCGCATCACACAGTATAGCCGAAAAATTTCTGTTGCACAGATGCGGGAAGGCATTGAATGCTTTGTCAAAATAGGAGAGCTACTTGGGAAAGATAATCTGTTTTATCTCGGCGCTATGGAAGGAATCGACAACAAAATGAATATTGAGTTTGAAAAATATTTGTCCGATCCCTACACCAAAGAAGCTATGATCGCAGAAGTAACGGTACAAAACATTTCTTCAGGAGCATATATTGATCTTTCTGATATTCAAAAAGGATTTGAGGACCCTCACTGGGTCAGCGTCGTTACGAGCTATGCACAAAAGCACAATATCAAATAATTGTCTAGTTAAAAAGGGAGTAACCTTTGTATTGTATACAAAGGTTACTCCCTTCTATTTTCAGAATAACTCTACTTTTTTAGGAGCGCACACTATTTTTACTTAAATTATGGTTTTTTATATCCGCATTTCGGGCATACACCATTTTCATCCAGTGCAATACCGCACAGTGGGCAACGGTCGATTTGATTTCTGGTTTCAAACTCTGCGCTTGCTGCATTGACACCGCTTGTAAATGTCAACTTAGCAATATTGAGCTTGTCTTTCAATAATTCGTACACGATTTTAATCATGCCTTCAACGGTCATTGTTTCTTTTGTTACAACAAGGCGGCAATCAGGATATACGGTCGCAAGCTCTGTTTTAAATGCTTCACCCTTCATCTGATTATTCGGGTGACCATTCTTGATTCCCTGTTTTTCATAAACATCAAGAATTGCTGGCAAAAGAGGATCATCTTCTCGCAAAACAAGTGCATGGTCAAAGTTTTTCAATACATCCCATGCTGTTTTCTGAATCTCATTACATGGGAATACCATATTCACGCCTTCATTGACGGTATCCTCAACTTCGATCGTCAGAACACCAGTATGTCCGTGCAGATACTGGGCTTCTCCCTTAAATCCATAGAATCGATGTGCGTACTGGAGATCAAGTTTTGTGATGCTTCTCATAAATCATTATTCCTCCTTGTAAATTATATTTTTAGAGGTTTCCCCCTATTTGACAGCATTACAGGCTTATACCTATTTTCTCTCTGCCTCCTCCTTCCGACATTTCGGGCAGAGATAACTTACCTTGAGATCGTAGGATAAAATCGGTTCTCCCAACTGAGCAGAAAGGCTTTCCGTCAGATCGGAAAAGGTTTTGTCGGACAATGCCCCACACTTTTTACATACCAGATGATCATGTTTTACCGCTTTATCATAGCGATCAGGATTTCCCTCAACAGAAACCTTTCGGATCAACCCCTGTTCATACAGCATATTGAGATTATTATATACTGTAGCAAGCACAATTTTAGGTGCTATCTGCTTCATTTGAAAAAATATCTGCTCCGCAGTCAGATGGTCTGTTGATCGATTGATAATGTCGAGAATCTGTTCTCCGTTTCGTGTCATGTTTTCTTACCTTCTATATTTAGAATTATTCTATTTCTAAATATAGAATAGCATGCCTTTTTAGGTTTGTCAAGGGACTTCTTTGAATCTTGTAAAAAAATAGGTTTCTTCTGTACTTTGTACAGAAGAAACCTACTTTTATTATTTATTGTACTCGGTATCTTTTGGATTTAAGTCGTCCGGATTGTCTGGATAGAATTTCTTATGATAGTAGCCCTGTGCCAGATAAACTGGTGCCAGAGGATTGTGACCGGTCACACGGTCCTTCACTGCAAGTGCAGTAATCGGTGCTTCAGAATATTTAATAAACAAGGTGTCATGTCCGACACAAAGTCCCAAAATCAGGTTAAATTCTGTCTTTGCCTGATTTAACAGCAGTGCCTGTCCGATTGGATTGCACATACTCTCGGTCTTACAGTTACCGCGAACCGCCTGTGCATCGGTGATGCCCAGAAAATCTTTGGTAATTGCGCCGTTTTTGCAGATGATGGAAACCACTTCAAAGCCGTTATATTCCAGGATATTAACGACTTCCTGTGCTTCTTTAAACAATCCGGTACAGAACGCCAGACCGATCTTGTGGTATCCGCCCCGATGCAAAAACTTGATAATCTCAATCAGTCTTGTATCCTGACAGTATCCGCCGGCTTCGGTCAGAGCTGCACAATAAGCGATGCGGTGATTTTCGGCATCCTGATACAGTTCTTTTGCCTGCTCCTGAATTTCCTGTTCCTTGCTCGGACATTCCGGCAGAGTCTTGGTCAGATCCTGCTTGGTGCAGCCCCTCTGAAAACATTTTGCACACTGATACAAATCAGATTCCCCCTTAGACCCACAATATTTGATACAGTTAAGTTTCCCTGTTCTTTTTTATTATACAAAATCCTTCCAAAAAGTCCAGCGCCTGTTTTGCATATCTTTTTTGTTTAGATCATACCTTTTACCAAACTGATTTTGGGAGGTCTTTTATGCTCCAATCAATTCTGGATTCCGCTACTGAGGTTTTGTGGGGCAGAGGAACCATCGCCCTGACCTTGTTATGTGGATTCTATTTTACCGTATGCACTGGATTTCTTCCGATCACCCGGCTGACCACCGTCTTGCAAAAAACCATCGGCAGCGTTTTTTCTTTTCATTCTGATAGAGAAAATGGCAAGGGAGTTTCCCCCTTCGCTGCTGTCAGCACCGCTCTGGGTGGAACCATGGGAGTAGGAAACATTGTCGGTGTGGGAGCAGCTTTGCAGCTGGGTGGCGCCGGAAGCATCTTTTGGATGTGGGTAGGTGCTTTCTTTGGAATGATGACTAAATACATGGAGGTCTTTCTTGCGGTGGAGTTTCGTCAGCGGGATCCTGATTCCCGTGCTTTGCGTGGCGGACCGATGTATTATATCTCCAAAGGGATTTCAGGAACATTGGGCAAAATCCTTGCTGTCCTCTTCTGTATTTTCTGCGCACTTGCAAGCTTTTCCAGCGGCAGCATGACCCAGACTAACGCCATCGCCCAGTCACTCTGGGAAAGCTTTTCCCTTTCCCCCACCTTCTGTGCAGTGATTCTTACCCTGCTGTGCGGCTGGGTTTTATCCGGCGGCTGCGACCGCGCGGTCAAAACATGTTCTGCCCTAGTTCCTCTGATGTCACTGTTCTACCTTCTGGGATGCGGTGTGATACTATTTTTTTACCGCCAGAATATCCCGGAAGCTTTCCACCAGATTATGACACAGGCCTTTTCCACAGAAACTTCTGCACTCACCGGAACCGGCGTCGGATTTTTTGTTTCGATGCGGGTAGGTATCTCCCGCGGTATTTTTACCCATGAAGCAGGTCTTGGAAGTGCCTCGATCGCTCACGCGTGCAGCGGTGCCAAAAGTCCGGTGGAGCAGGGATTCTGGGGTATCTTTGAGGTATTCTGCGACACTATTCTGGTTTGTTCCATTACCGCTCTGGTCATTCTGGCAAGTGGGGTTCCGCTTTCCCCTTCCGCGGCACAGGATGCTTTCCTGCTCTGCCTTGGAACAGGTGGAGGACGGATGCTCAGCATTGCCATCACCCTGTTTGCCTTTGCCTCGGTCATCAGCTTTTGCCTATATGGACAAAGATGTATCGAATACCTGTTCCCGCACAGCACCACTGCACTGCAAATCTATCGCCTGCTCTTTTTGACCGGTTGCGCTGTCGGCTGCTTTACCCAGCTTCCACTGGTATTTTCGTTAGCTGATCTGCTCAATGCCTGTCTGCTCCTGCCAAATCTTGTGGCGCTGGTTATCTTATCCCCACGAGTTTTTGCAAAAACCAGAGAATACTTTTTGAAGGGAGAACGCCGTCCATGTTCATCTGTTCGATTAAGCCAAAAGTCCTGTTAAAGCGGATTTTTCTGATTGCACTGCTCTTTGCAGCAACCATTCTGCTCATTGGAATCATCCAAAAAGAAAAAGCCCCTTCTTCTGATCCCCTGCCTTCTATTTCCCAGACACACGACACCAACACACCGGACAATTCTTCCCGCATCCAGTTTCTGCAAAGCTTTGGATGGAAGGTCTCCAGTGAGCCAATCGAGGTGGTGCAGGTCGTGATCCCGCAGACCTTCGGGGATGTCTACCAAAATTACAACGAAATTCAGACCTCCCAGGGCTTTGATCTGAGCAAGTTTAAAGGAAAGCAGGTCAGCCGGTTTACCTACTCGGTACTCAATTACCCCGGACAAAAGGAGTATATCCGCGCAAATCTTTTGATCTATAAAAATCAGGTCATCGGTGGGGATGTCTGCTCTGTCTTTGCAGAAAACGGCTTTATGCAGGGGTTTGCTTTCCCGTCAGCAGATACTTCCTCCGAACAGTAAAAAAAACAGATGCTGTCTGAGACAGCATCTGTTTTTATTTTTTCTTAAAAAATTCCCGGACCACCATGTTTTCCTCAAGGTAAACTTTCTCAATGCAGGAAAGCTTCTCTTCCTCCTCTTCGGGAAGATATTCTGCGTTTAAGTCGCCGGTCAGGTCTATTAAACGGGCATTTTTCTTTCTGGCATAGGCTACCGTCTGCGCGGTTCCGCTTCGTACCGAATGTACCATATAGTAAACGCACACACAACTGTGATCCACCATATAGTAATTGCGCCGTTTCATACAATCTTCGGTATAAACAGGACTGATAATCTCCACCTTATCTGCATGTTCTGCAATCTGTTCAAAGAGCGCGATCTCCCTTTGCGGCCATTGCTCATACTGCTGCGGATAAGGCAGCGCCAGATACAGCTGAATCTGTGGAAAATATGCCTTCATCTCGAGCACTGCCATTGCTGCCATACTGTCAAATCCTCTGGCTCCGCCGGCATAAAACCGATATATTCCTTCCTTTGCCAGCTGTGCAATGGTGCTGCGCAGTTTATCCCGCAGAATATTTCTGTCTTCTTCGGACTTTGGCAGCACCCGATGTCCGGTAAAACAACAGGAATCATATTTTTCCAAGCAGAAAAATGTATCCGCTGTCATTCTTGTCCCCTCCACTTAACGGACAGGCAGGTACTTTTTGTATCGACAAACCGATACAAAAAGTCCCGCGCCTCCTCTGCATAATCAATGTTGATTCTTTTTGTTGCAGCAATCTGCTTTTCCGGAACAGAAATCCCCTCACAGATAAAAAGTTCATCTCCGGTAAGGAGGATGCCGTTCTGTTCCCGTGTAATTCCCATTGCGTCACAAAGCCGCCCGGGACCGGACAGCAGATTTTTTTCGTTTAAGCTTTTAATCTGCTTTTTGCTTTGCCGAAGTTCCTTCATCCGCTCGATTCCCTCCACCGGACAAGCAGCCCGAATCAATACTGCTTCGGGAATCCCTTCTTCCCTTGTGGTGATATTAAAGCAGCTGTACATCCCATAGATAAGGTAGACATACGCCTTGCCGCCTTCCTCAAACATTACCTTTGTCCGATCGGATTTTCCCTTATAGGAGTGGCAGGCTTTGTCAGAAAATCCGGTATAAGCCTCGGTTTCGCAGATGATGGCAGACAAGGTTTCCCCATCGATTTCCCGCACCAGTAGCTTACCAATGAGCTTTTTTGCGACATTGACTGTATCATCAAGATAAAACGAACGGGGCAGTTTCTGATAAGAAATATTTTGCTTCATTGTTCTTTCCTGTGTCTTAAAGTTTCATACCAAATCCCAAACGGTTTTGGTACACCTTCTGGATTTGCATTTTGAGCCGTTTGGTCTGTTCTTCCAGTTGATGCGGTGTTGGCCGGTAGGCATCATTCCACATTTCTTCCCTTGGCAGCCACCAGACCGGTCCTTTTTGCGGGGTATCCCCAGTTACACGTGGGAACAAATGCCAGTGAAGATGGGTGTCTCCATTTCCTAAAAGCTCATAGTTCATCTTTTCTGGCTGATAAACCTGATAGACTGCCTCTGCTACCAGAGACATCTCCTGCAAAAACTTCATCCGATAATCCCAAGGAAGAAGGTGCAGCTCGGTTTCATGCTCTTTACATAAAAACAGGGTATAACCTGCAAATCGCTGATGATCGCCCAGCACTACATATCCAGTTTCCAGCTCGCAGACGAAATAGGGATTGCATCCTTTTTGAATCTGTTCAATCCGCTCACAGATTAGACATCCCATCCTGTTATTCCTCCGTAGATTCGTCCCTTGTGCTGACAAGCCTCAGTTCCTCCGTTGTCAGCTCCCGGCATTTTCCTTCTTCCAGATTTGGGTCAAGCGGAAGTTTTCCCATCTGAACTCGTTTAAGTTCCAGTACCTTTAAGCCATAAGCGCCAAACATCCGCTTGATCTGATGGTACATTCCTTCCTTGAGGATAACCTCACCCCAGTCGCCCTGCTCTTCCGAGGAGATTTTCTTAAGCGACGCCGGTAAAGTAAAATCCTCCCCGATGGTAACCCCTTTGGCAAAGCCTTCCACCATCTCATCGGTGATGGTTCCGTTTACCAGCGCATAATAGGTTTTGGAGATATGCTTTTTCGGGGAAAGAATATCGTGGGCAAATTCCCCGTCATCGGTAATCAGCACAAAGCCGGTGGTATCCTTGTCCAGTCTTCCTGCTGGAAAAAGTCCTTTTCTCCACAGTTCCTTCGGAACAAGATCGACCACTGTCGGCAGTTTTTTGTCCTCGCTTGCGCTGACAACTCCTTTTGGTTTATTGAGCATCAGGTAGATATGCATACTTAAGGAAAGTTCCTTACCCTGTACCGCTACGGTATCGTTGTCAAAATCGACACCGAAATCTGCATTTTTTACTACCTGTCCGTTCACCGTTACCGCACCCTTGCGGATGAGTGTTTTAACCTCGCTGCGGGAAAGAGATCCCTGCATTGCGATTGCCTTATCCAGTCGTTGTTTCTTTGCCATTCTATTTTCTCCGTAATATGATAGTGTTCGTTTCTTTTTATTGTATCACAAGAATCTTCCCGATAAAAGAACAAAACAAAATCCCGGATACAGTTTGTATCCGGGATTTTATCCTTTTATCTTGTTTTAGCGGATTACCAGTTCCCCATTTTCAGCATCGATGACAACCTTGCACATTTCTTCATTCTCGTCCGAAACGCCAATCTCTCCGGAGATGATCTTTCTGCCAAGCATGGTTTCGACATGGCTCTGCAAGAATCTCTTGAGCGGTCTTGCACCGTAGATTGGGTCATAAGCATTGTCGATGATGTACTGTTTTGCAGCATCGGTCATGCTAAGCTCAATCTGTTTTGCCTCAAGACGTTTTTTCAGATCATTCATCAGCAGGTCAATAATATTGCCGATATTCTCTCTGGTCAATGGTTTATAGAAAACGATCTCGTCCAGACGGTTTAAGAATTCCGGACGGAAGCTATTCTTTAAGAGCATGTTGACCTGATTCTTTGCTTCCTCACTGATTTCGCCATCAGGGGTGATGCCGTCCAGAATATAGGAAGAACCAAGGTTGGAGGTCAGGATGATAATGGTGTTCTTAAAGTCCACGGTACGACCCTGAGAATCGGTGATTCTGCCGTCATCCAGCACCTGAAGCAGGACGTTGAATACATCTGGATGTGCTTTTTCAACCTCATCGAACAGAACAACCGAGTATGGTCTGCGGCGAACCGCTTCGGTCAGCTGACCACCTTCCTCATAACCAACATATCCTGGAGGCGCTCCGATCAGACGGGAGACGGAGTACTTCTCCATATACTCACTCATATCGATACGAACCATGTTGTTTTCATCATCAAACAAGGTCTTTGCAAGGGTCTTTGCAAGCTGAGTCTTACCAACACCGGTAGGACCCAGGAAGAGGAAGGAACCAATCGGGCGGTTCGGGTCGGAGATACCAGCTCTGGAACGAAGGATTGCTTCGCTGACAAGGCGGACTGCCTCATCCTGTCCCACAACGTTCTGATGCAGGATATCCTCCATGTGCAAGAGTTTCTCCCTTTCACCTTCCATAATTTTTGCAACCGGGATGCCGGTCCACTTGCCGACTACCTTTGCAATCTCTTCTTCGGTAACTTTATCCCTCAAAAGGCTGGATTGCTGTGCTTCTTCTGCCAGTTTTTCTTCTTTTTCAAGCTCTGCTTTCAGCTGTGGCAGTTTGCCATATTTGAGTTCGGCTGCCTTGTTAAGGTCATATTCTCGTTCAGCACGCTCGATCTCTCCGCCTACCTGTTCGATCTGTTCACGCAGCTTCTGAACCTTGGTGATAGCGGTTTTTTCGTTGTCCCACTGTGCCTTCATGGAATTAAATTTTTCTCTCAGTTGAGCAAGCTCTTTGGTCACTGCTTCCAAACGCTCTTTGGAGAGTTTGTCTTCTTCTTTCTTGAGCGCTGCCTGAGCGATCTCCTGCTGAATAATCTTTCTGTTTAACTCATCCAGCTCTGTTGGCATGGAATCCATCTCGGTACGAATCATTGCACATGCTTCATCGACCAGGTCGATTGCCTTATCCGGCAGGAAACGGTCGGAGATATAACGGTCAGACAAGGTTGCAGCAGCAATCAAAGCTGCATCCTGAATCTTAACGCCATGATATACCTCATAACGTTCTTTCAGACCACGCAGAATGGAGATGGTGTCCTCAACGGTCGGTTCTGCAACCAGTACCGGCTGGAATCTTCGTTCCAGTGCTGCATCCTTTTCGATATACTGACGGTATTCGTTTAAGGTAGTAGCACCGATACAGTGCAGTTCACCACGGGCAAGCATTGGTTTTAACAGGTTGCCGGCATCCATCGAGCCTTCGGTCTTACCTGCGCCAACAATGGTATGCAGCTCATCGATAAAGAGGATGATCTTGCCTTCACTCTTTTTGATTTCGCCCAAAACGGCTTTGAGTCGTTCCTCAAATTCGCCTCTGAATTTTGCACCGGCAATCAGTGCACCCATATCCAATGAAAAGATGGTCTTATCCTTTAAGTTTGCCGGAACATCCCCGCGCACGATACGAAGTGCCAAACCTTCTGCAATTGCGGTTTTACCAACACCAGGTTCACCGATCAGGACTGGGTTGTTCTTGGTCTTTCTGGACAGGATCATGATAACATTTCGAATCTCAGAATCTCTGCCGATTACTGGATCAAGTTTTTTATTTCTTGCATCCTCTACCAGATCATGACCGTATTTTTTGAGCACATCATAGGTGCTTTCCGGCGAATCGCTGGTAACACGGGTATTTCCTCTTACCTGTTGGAGGACCTTTAAGAATTCGTTTTTCTGAATCGAGAACAGTTTAAAGATCTCTCTTAAGTTTTTATTTGGATTTTCAAGCAGAGCGATCATCAGATGTTCCACCGAGACATATTCGTCCTTCATAGAATCTGCGATTCCTTCTGCTTTGGCAAGCACGCTGTCAACATCCTGTGCAATATAGATCTTTCCAGCTTCTCTGCCCGAACCGGTTACGCCCGGCATTTTATCAATCTGCTGTTTGACTGCCTGTGCAACTGCCTGTGGATCTTTTTCCATCTTCTTAAGCAGCTGAGCAATCAGGCTTTCATCCATTGTCAGCAATGCATACAGCAGGTGTTCCTGCTCGATCTGCATATTATTGTTTTCCAGAGCAATGTTATTGGCTGTCTGAACTGCCTCTAACGACTTCTGGGTAAATTTTTGTGCATTCATTTCTCTTCACACCTTTCTGGTTCAGGGTTCTATCTGTGTTTGAAGTTTTACTGAAATTGGTTTTAGCAGATAATCGGTGTTTCCTTTAAATATTCCAGATAAATCTGCTCGATAATACCATCCCACTGGGAAGGATCTGCGCCCAGACATGCTTTCAGTGCCCGGTCTATCATCTGAATATAAGATGCAATCGCGGTTCCTATCTCGTTGTTTTTGCATCCTTCCTTTAACAAAGAGAAGTTTCGGATCAGCTTTCCCTGTCCAACCTGATACTGCGGAACAACATTTGGAAACAGATGGTGGATATACTTTTGTTCCATCTTGCAAAACTGATAGAAAAATGCGTCGAGCATTTCAATCAGCTCTTCCGATTGAGTACGGGTCATAATACGAAGCTGTCCGATTTGCGAACCGTTGTTTCTGGCAAGCTCCACCGTATATTTAATGGTGGGATTATATTTGACACGAAGCGGACTGCGGATGCACAGCATGCTGTCGGAACCCCGTGACTGTACCTGAAACGGTTCAAAACCATCGATTACCGAAACCAACGAATCAAAAATATCCTTTCTGCGCTTTTCCGGCGTAATAAAGGAAACATATTCTGCCAAAATCTGATTGATCAAGTTGGAACGGCTGCTGCCCAAAGCATAGGCCGCTCGATCCACGGCGGCAACCACGTCGTCGCTGAGCACCAGGCTGTATACGCTCTTGCTCATTCTTCCCACACCTTCTTTCTGTATTCTGATGTTATTGTAAAACTTATTATTTAATTTGTCAAGCATATTATATAATTCAGTTTACGAATTTACAATTTCTACACAAATGTTACCATCTTTTTTCTACACTTGACGCATCTTGATTTTTCTCTTCCAATGCAGTAAAACAGAAGTAGGATATTACTTTTATAGAAAGAGCATTTTTTATAAAATCAAGTTTAAAGGAGGACTTTTTATGAAGAAATTTTTGAGTATCTGCCTTTGTGCTGCACTTTTAACAGGTGGATTTGGCGGAGGGCTTTCTGCTTTTGCTGCTAAGACCTCCACAGAGGTCACCTCGACAGATGAGATTCTTTACCCAGCTTCCGATACGCCGGACAAAATCAACGAGGCAGGACAGAAAGCAATCAACGCACAGTCCTACACCACCGAGGATGGTGTTGATGTAGAATTGCCTGCAATCGAGGTTATACGAGAACTGGACTTTCCTGCATCCAAGGATGTCAGCTATATTCGTCTTTTCTACTATCCACATGGTTGTACCCCGCCTGCTGAAAAATTCTATCTGATTGCCGATAAATCTCAGATCGAAACCATTCGTCAAGCACTGCTTGCCACCAAAGCAGAGTGTACAACCAGCGCTTATGGTGCGACCGGATACGACATTAAGGACTACAAAACCGAGTTCTCGATGGAAGTCCACACCAAAGACGGTGTCGAAGTCTGGAATACCCTGTATGGAGTAGACACCTATCTGGTGAAGCTGGAAGACAAACTAACCGGTGACTATGACGACATGCCGTTTGTCACAAAGAGTGTTGCTCCTCTGACTAACGTACTCAACAAATTGCGTGCAAATTCGTCCACCTCGCTTGCTTCCACACTTCCAAAACAACCTGTGATTCGCAAGGTTGATACCAAAGCACACACCTTTGTATCGAGCGAAGACCTCAAGTCATCCGATCGTTCCAAGGTAAATACTTCTTACCAGAAACTGAAACCATACAGCAGCAGCCTTTCCGGCAACGTGATCAATCCAAATGTTTACTTCCGTCTCAACGACAGCAACAATCGCTTCAAGCTTCAGCAGACAGAAAATGGTGCGGAGCTTTCTCTCTATACTTCTTCCCCAAATGAGTATACCCAAAAAGTATCTGTATCGGACAAGAGCTTCTTTACCACCTTCGATTCGTTGAGCAAAAATCTTCCAACACATCCAAGCTGGTTCTGCGGTATTCTGGAAGAACCAAACATTGCTGTCTCCTACGCAAAGGAAGGAAGCAAAACCTTCCAGTCAATGTCCGCTTCCTGTGAATCCGATATGCAAAAACTTCTTGGAAAAATTACGGTGAAAAAGGACAGCTTCCAAAAGGTAAGCAAAAATTACACTGTGAAAAATGCCTTTACTTTAAAAGTTCGTGACCTTGCAGAGGATCGGGAGCACGTTAACAGCACCTATCTGATCAGCATCACCGACACTCTGCTCTTAATCCAGAACGATTCTGTCAGCTACGGCGCCCTGTACAAACTGGATGATTTAAACGGCAAGGAAATCTGGCAGCAGATCGAACAGATTGAACTGGATCATGAACCATCCGTAGAATAATTGTGAGTTGATTATAACAGGAAGGAGTTATTTCATGAAAAAGATCATTTCTTCCCTGCTTGCACTATCTTTAATTGTCGGTTCTTCTTTCAACAGTATGAGCTTATCTGCCTTGGCAGATAGTTCCATTAAAGTACAAAATGTAGCAGAGACACAGGCAAAATCCCCACAAAAAACCTTGCCTTTATCTCCAGAAGGTCAGGCTGCACTGGATACATTTTATGCAAACCAATCATACCCCAAAGTCGACTTTATCTCTTGGAACGATTGGATTCCATCTGGCAGTGAACTTGAATCTATCCGTATTTATCGCAGTGAATCTCCATTCCATGGTTCTTACAATGATGCTCAAAAATGTTACCTCATCAATGATGCGGATACAATTCAAAAAATCTGTGAGGCACTACGGAACACAAATGGCAGTCATACAACAAGTCTGGTCGAAGTCACCGGATATAATACTGCCGAATATTCCAGAAAATATTCCATTGAATTATCCTATGGTAAATCTTATATGCGCTGGGATTTTCCAGAAGATTTTGAGGACTTTATGATTTTTGTTCCATCCGATGATCTTGCCTATTCTGATATCCCTTACTTGGTAGAAAACCGTAAAGCACTCACTGACTTGCTGCAGCAACTGACCGAAGGCAAACCCAGCAGCCTGTTTGATTTCATTGGAGAACATCCGGACATCAAACGAATTGACAAACAAGCACATACCTATACTAGCATTGCTGATGCAAGCAAAACAGACATAGAAAAAATTTATGCTGCCTGGAATTCCATCCAGCCAACCCAGAGACTTTCCAACCTTAGTACACCAATCAATCAAAACCTTTACTATTCTCTGTCTGATGGTACTTATCGTCTCAGCCTCACTCCGACCGATTTGGGCGGCAACTGTACTGTGGATGGGTTTGATGGATTTTCGGCATACAAACAAGCTTATCAGTTTACAAATGATGATTTTTATACTCAGGTCGAACGCTGCCTGACAAAACTGCCGGAACATCCAAGTTGGCTCCATACACTGGCAAATGATCCTAAAATTGAAGTAACTGTTTCATCTGATTCCGGTTATTCTTCTATTCGCACTATCCGCACCGCCTTCGTTCAGGACCTGCTTCCGCAAATTACTGTAAAACATGGCAGCTTCAAAAAGGCTAGCAAAAAGCAAGTTCTGAAAAATCCGCTTTCTTTTACCCTCAAAGGTCGTTCCAATTACACCATCCAGATGACCGATACTCAGCTGCTGATTCACAACGATTCTGTCAGCTACGGCGCACTGTACCAGCTGGAAAACGGCAAACAGACAAAAGCGGCTTTTGAAAAAGCACTGAATCCTTTGGATGAAAAACAGTATGCGGATGCCTACACCCAAATGATTTTGCAGCTGATAAAAGACGATGACTTTTATTTTAAAGATCGCACTGAGATGACCATTGATCTGCAAAACTTCCCGGAAAACAGCTCTCTTCGCGACAATGTATGCAAACAGATTCAGCAGAATCTCGCAAAAAAAGGTTATTCCTTCACCGTTTATGCGGGAGATTTTGATCAGCTGATTGAACGTGGTGTCTGGGACAAAGATGTCGGCGGATATCAAAACGGGGTGTTGGTTGAAATCGACGATAAGTGGAACAGTAATACCAGCGTGTCCTATATCATTGGCGCAACGGTGGGCAATCTTGCTGCTGTCTACTATCCGGAAAATCAGGCTGTCTTCCAAAATGGCAGCTGGCAGATCACTCCTTCCGAGGTTGTTGCCATGGCTTAAATACCGTTTGATTATCTTTAAGGAGGGATATTATGAAAAAGAATGTAAGAAAAGTGTATCAAAGGCTCTGTTGTCTTCTGCTGTGTCTAACACTTCTTTTTGGTGCTTCTTTGTCTGGCCATGCCTACACCTATATTCCGCCGGACCCGGATGAGCCGGTCATGGGTGTTTCGCGCATTGTCGGGCTTACCCTCGCTTCCATGACAGATGAAGGCAAAAAGATGCTGGAGCAGGCAGATTCTCCGGTTTTGCCTTCCAACACCTCTCTTTCCATATCCTGTCCCAAAGCGAAGGATATTTCCTTCGTCCGCCTGTTTTCCTTCGAGCGTGGCGCTTATCAGGATGAAGCGGTCCCGGTCAACAGAAGAGTCTACCACATCGATGATCAGGACACCATTCAGCAGATTTGCAATGCTTTACTCGCAACCAATGCTGTCCGCATGACTAAACATACTGGTGTCACCGGATATGAGGTTTCGGATTATGAAATCCGCTACTCTCTTGAGCTGCACCAGGGGGATTCTATTTTTACATGGGATCTGCTCAACCTTTCCAGCTCTCCGGAATATCTGATTTCCGTAACAGACAAAGTTATGCACAATTTTGATGATGTTCCTTATCAGTCCCATGACATTTCTCAGCTGCGCAGTCTTCTGGATCAGATCGCTTCCAAAGATGAACAAAGCGCTTTCACCTTCCTTTCAGATCATCCGGAAATCCGGCGCATCGACAAAGCTGCTCATACCTATACCTACACTGGTGATCTGAAAAATTCGGATGCAAATGCTCTGTACGAATCCTATCAGAACATGTCCACCACTTGGAAGGAAGTTCTCAAAGGACGGCAAGACCCTAATATTTATTTTTCCTTTGCGGATGAATTCACCCGACTGCGTGTAGAACCTGCCGTGAATGGTGCCTATGTTTTCCTGGAGGATGATCCTTCACCAAACACCATGTATAAGCACTATAATTTTACCCAAAAAGAAGGTGGCAGCTTCTTTCCACTGCTGGAATCAGCCTTAAAGAATCTTCCGCAACATCCAAGCTGGCTGTATAAGCTGATTGATTCCACCCAGATGGTCGTTTCTCTGGACAGCAAAACTTCCGACAAGCCGTCCAATGCAGATGTTGCCCGTACCGGTCTGGTTCAAAAGCTGATTCCAGACATTACCGTTAAAAAAGACAGCTTTCAGAAGGTGGACAAAAACAAATCCTTAAAGAATGCGCTTACCTTCTTTATCCACGATACCTCTGATTATACCATTCAGATGACTGACAGCCTGTTGTTAATCCAAAATGACACAGTAAGCTACGGTGCACAGTATCAGTTAAATGATGGAAAGGAAACCAAAGCTGCTTTTGAAAAAGCCCTGAATCTTTCTGAGGTCAACCATTATGCAAACGCATATTCTCAGATGGTTCTTCAATTAATTCAAAACTCCCAGCCTAACTTCCAAGATTGTAAGTCTATCTTTCTGGACTTTCAGAGCTCTCCGCTCACCCGCAACTTCCACCCCTATGTTTGTGACGTTATCCAGTCTAAACTGGATAAACAGGGATATTCCATCACGGTAACGCCGGGTGATCTTGACACCTTGCTGGATGACAGAAAAAATATTCCAAACTGGCAGGACAAATACAGCGTGCTGATCCGCATTCAGGATGAATGGGATGGCAGCAATAAAGCAGATTACACCATTCGTTTCCGAACTGCTTATACCAACTTTACCACCTATCCTGTCAATACCATAGAATATCAGGGTCAGACATGGTCTGTGGAATCAGGAGATATTGTCAGCGCATAACCACAGATTTTCTTTCAAATGCTCACCCGAATGGGTGAGCATTTTTTGACATTAGTCTTCATTTTCGTTCGTCTTTTTCACAAAAATTACATATTTTCTTTGACCCGCTTTCTCAAATGACTTTTAGTCATTTTTACAAATTATTTTCTCTTTAACAGATCTTTGTGATACTTTTGTGACTAAAAAGTGATTTGTTTTGTTTCTTTGGATAAACGGTATTCCTTTTAACTCTGTTTTTTGTCATTTTCTTATCAATTTCACTTCTGTGAACTGATATCCTACCCTTCCAAAAAAGCATGAGATGCCGGACAAAAGAATAAAAATATGATAGAATACGGTTGGGTACTGATTACCCTAAAAAGTTTTAAGGGAGAGTGTTTTTATGGGATCTTTAATCAGCGCTGATAATACCTGGGTATTATGGGCTATTTTGGTCGGCGATGCTGCCCTTGCCATCTGGCTGGAGCAACGCTACAAATGGGCATCCAAAGTAACTGGATGTGTTCTTGCCCTGCTTGGTATGATGATTCTTTCCAACATTGGAATCATTCCAACTGCTTCCCCGGTTTATGACAGTGTATGGGACTATGTTGTTCCTCTGGCAATCCCTCTTCTTCTGTTCCAGTGCAACATCAAGAAAATCGGAAAAGAGAGCGGCAAGCTGTTGATCATCTATCTGATCAGCTCTGTCGGTACCGTATTGGGTGCTTTTGCCGGATTTTTTGCACTCCAAAATTTTGTTCCGGATCTTAATAAGGTTGCAGCTATGTTCTCCGGTACCTATGTTGGCGGCTCGGTAAACTTTGCAGCTATGGCAGACACCTTCGGTGCTTCCGGTGAATTGAGCTCGCAGGCAGTCGTTGCCGATAACCTGCTGATGGCTCTGTACTTCTTTGTTCTGATTGCAATGCCTTCCATCAACTTCTTCCGCAAACACTACAGCCACCCTCTGGTTGATGAAGTAGAAGCCGGTATGGGTCAGAGTGCAGAAAGCTACTGGAAAGCAAAACCAATTTCCCTTCAGAACATTGCTTTCTGTTTTGCAGCTTCCACCATCATCGTTGCAATCTCCACCGCAATCGCAAACTTCTTTGCATCATTGTTCCCAGCTGAAGGCGCTACCTTCATTCTTAACCAGCTGCTTGGCAACAAATATCTGATTATGACCACAGTCACCATGATCTGTGCAACCGCTTTGCCGAAGACATTCAACGACGCTCCTGGCGCAAACGAGATTGGTACCTTCTTAATCTACATCTTCTTTGCAGTTATCGGCGCACCTGCTTCCATCATGAGCATCCTGACACAGGCTCCTCTGCTGCTGGTATACGCCCTGATCATCGTTGCATGCAACATGCTGATCACCCTGATCTTTGGTAAGATCTTCCACTTCAGTCTGGAAGAAATCATCCTTGCTTCCAACGCAAACATCGGTGGTCCTACTACCGCTGCTGCAATGGCAATCTCCAAAGGCTGGAACAAACTGATCGGTCCTGTTCTTCTGATCGGTACTCTCGGCTATGTCCTGGGCAACTATTATGGTGTTCTGGTCGGCAATCTGTTACGATAGTTTTTTGGGAGGAAGGAGCATGCTCTTTCCTCCTGTTCTTGTTTTTGTCACAATTTCGATGTATTGTTATATCTGGACTTTATTTTTTAAGGAGGATTTCCCATGCTTTTTGATGGACACGGCGACGTCTGGACCGACGTCACCTGCAAACGAGTTGACAATCATGAAACCGATATTTTCCGTAAATATCATCTGAAAAAATTCCAAGCAGGCAAAGTAACCGGCGGTATTTTCGTTATCTGGATCGACCCTCCATACGACAAAAACCCTGCTGCTCGCTCCAAACAGATTGTTCAGAGCATCAAGGAAGAGATGATCGATTCGGCTGACCTGTTAAACTTTGTCACAAAGTTTGAGGACTTTGAAAAAGGAACCAAAGCCGGCAAAATCAATGTTGTCACCGGTATCGAAGGCTTGAGCCAGATTGGGGAAGACATCGACATGATCGATTACTTCTACAATGAAGTCGGCGCACGTCATGCAATGCTGACCTGGAATGAGCTGAATGCTCTGGCTACCGGCTGTCCACAGGACCCTTCCAGAGGCCTGACCGAAGCTGGAAAACTGGCTGTCAAACGGATGGAAAAACTGGGCATGGTACTGGATGTCTCCCACCTCAACGACAAATCTTTCTGGGATTTGATGAGCATTGCAACCACTCCGGTCATTGCTTCTCATTCCAACTCCCGTACTGTTTGCCCTGCAAAACGCAACCTGACCGATGATATGTTAAAGGAAATTGCAAAAACCGGCGGCTTGGTTGGCATGAACAGCCTGCGTGAATTTGTCAGCGAAAAACGCGAAGAACAGAATGTTCAGAAGCTGTGTGACCATCTGGATTATATCGCAAACCTTATTGGTATCGATCATATCGGTCTGGGCTATGACTTTGACGACTATCTGGGCGGTGAAGCACTCGGCTCGTTCAGCTCCAACCTGGATTCCCCAAGCGCGGACGGCGTTTCCAACGAAGCAGAAGCGTACAACCTGATTCTCGAGATGAAGAAACGCGGATACAGTCAGGAAGACTGCGACAAGGTCGCTTACAAAAACTTCTACCGCGTATTTAAACAGGTGCTCAAATAGGATAAAACAAAAACAGGTTCCGTTTTGGAACCTGTTTTTATTTTATATTTGGGGATATCTTACTCAGTACAGTAAAATTAATGAACACTCATATCGCAATCCTCTTCCAAGAATTCCAGTATTTTAAACCGATTATAGTATTGTGTTTTTTCAAAAGGAGAAAGCAGGAATTCTTCTTTTGTCGATATTTTTGCTATTTTCGGGCGATTTGAAGTCGAATTTTGCTTTTAACATTTTAAGCCATGTTTTTTCAAAGGTAATTTACAGCGGCTTAACAAACATTTTTTTGCTGCGTGTATAATAAGAATGTACTCAACAAGAGGAACGAAGCCGCATCGTTCGTTGGGTATTTGCTCTACCCTCCTCAAAAAACACACCTCAGAAGAAAAACACCTGTCAGTAATTGACAGGTGTTTTTACTTTATTCCAAAACAATCCACTCTTTTCGGATGCACCACAGCCCAGCCTGAACAATTCCAACTCCGGAATCATCGCCTTGCTTAATGCGGTCATGGTGCAAAAACAGTCTTTCCCAACTTTGCAGAATTTTCTGTTTCTCCTCTGGATAAAAATCAGACATCATGACCTTATAGCAATCAAGGCCACGAAGCGAGAGCTCCTGTACAAACTTTCGTTCTTCTTTGGGATCATCGGTCAAAAATCGAAGCTGCAAAATTTTGTTCCAGTCATACAGATCAAAATATACTGCCTGCTCAATCGGTACACGCAAGGTTAGCACCGTTCCACCACCGGTCACATCTACCGCACTGCGCTGGGCTACCGCCCAGTAGGGAAACTGCGCCCCTTCCGGCTTTTTCACAAGTTTCTCTGCCTGCTGTACAAACCACTGGTATGCAGTAAGGAAGATCGGTGCGCTTTCCCCATATTTTGCCCGGATATATTCCGGCTTGGAATAGCAGACACCATCCTTTTGGATTGCGTCAATCACCGCATCACTCTGCGGAGAATAGAGAATTATCTGATCACGTTGGTTATCCATTCTTTTCTGATCTCCCATATCGTTCCATATTTCTGGTTGCTGTTTACTTCGATGCTGTCATCAAACAATCTATCCCAGCTTGCGATAATCTCCCGCTTGATTTCCGGATAAAACCGGGACATATACGCCTGGGTATCGCTGGTGTGATAATCCTGCAAAAGCTTCTGGTGGTGTTTAGCGTCCTGAATATCTTTTGGAATATAGGAATAGTTTAAAATCATGCCCCACTTTGCTACATGAATCGGGGTAATCAGCTTGGGATCAAGACTCAGTTCCAGCATTACGCTGTGTTCCTGCGGCAGATAGGTTCCTTCCCGGGAAAAGGATACCCATACCGGATAATCCGCATCCTGCGGCTTTTGGGAAGCATTTGGACCGTTTTTTACCAGCCAATCATAAACTTCCAGAACTAATGGTGCGCAGTCTTCGTTTTCGTACTCTACAAACTGGCGCTTTGCCACATATCGGCCTTCCCGTTCCAAGGTTTCCAGCACCGCTTTGTGCTGTTTGGTCCAGACCGTGATTTTTTCCATACAGATTCCCTCCCGCATACACAAAAACCCTCCTCGAAATCGAGGAGGGTTTTTCATCGCACCTCGGACGATAAATTAACCTCTGTTCTTGCTCCAAGCTTTCATACGCTCAGATTTATCCAGAATACGTTTTCTCATACGGATGCTCTTTGGTGTTACTTCGATCAGCTCATCATCGGTGATGAACTCGATTGCCTGTTCCAGGCTCATAACCTTCGGTGGAATCAGGCGCAGTGCATCGTCGCTTCCCGATGCACGGGTGTTGGTCATATGTTTCTTCTTGCAGACGTTAACAACGATATCCTCATCTTTTGGAGACTGTCCAACGATCATACCTTCGTAAACCTCAACACCAGCACCAATAAAGAGGGTACCTCTTTCCTGTGCGTTGTACAGACCGTAGGTAACAGCTGTACCGGTTTCAAATGCGATCAGAGAACCTGTTGCGCGTTTTGGAATATCACCTTTAAATGGTTCGTAGCCATAGAATACCGAGCTCATAATACCTTCGCCCTTGGTATCGGTCAAGAATTCGTTGCGGTAGCCAAACAGACCTCTTGCAGGAACGATAAATTCCAGCTTAGTTCTTCCGTTAAATGGGTTCATGGAAACCAGTGTACCTTTGCGAATACCCATCTTTTCCATAACAGAACCGGTTGCAAAATCCGGAACATCCACTACCAGCTGTTCCATTGGTTCCAGTGTTTTGCCGTCCTGCTGCTGGAACAGTACCTGTGGGGTGCTGACCTGGAATTCATAACCTTCACGGCGCATAGTCTCAATCAGGATGGACAGATGCATTTCGCCACGACCTGCTACGCGGAAAGATTCTGTGGATTCGGTCTCATAAACATGCAGGGAAACGTCTTTGAGGGTCTCTTTAAACAGACGATCACGCAGATGACGGGAGGTCAGGAACTTACCTTCTTTACCTGCAAATGGGCTGTTGTTAACCGAGAAGGTCATCTCAACAGTTGGAGCGGAAATCTTTACAAATTCCAGTGGTTCTGGTGTATCTGGAGAACAGATGGTTTCACCAATGCTCAGGTTTTCAATACCAGAGATACAAACGATATCACCGACTGTTGCGCTCTGAGCCTGAACTCTCTGCAGACCCTCGATCTGATAGAGGGTTACGATCTTGGAGCGATAGGAAATATCTGGATTGTGGTAATCGCATACGATTACTGGATCGTTTACTTTCAGAGTACCTCTTGTAATTCTGCCGATACCGATTCTGCCGACAAAGTCGTTGTAGTCGATGGAGGAAATCAGCATCTGTGCAGGGCCTTCCGGATCACCTTCTGGTGCTGGGATTTCTTCCAGGATGGTGTCAAACAGGACATCCAGATTTTCGCCTTTCACACCTGGCTCACGGGAAGCGGTTCCTTCTTTACCGGAGCAGTACAGGATTTTGCTTTCGAGCTGTTCTTCGTTTGCATCCAGATCAAACAGAAGGTCATAAACTTCCTCGGTTACTTCTTCGTTTCTTGCATCCGGACGGTCAGTCTTGTTTACTACGATGATAACCTTGTGACCCAGAGAAAGTGCTTTGGACAGTACAAAACGGGTCTGAGGCATTGGACCTTCGAAAGAGTCAACCAGCAGGATAACACCGTCTACCATCTTGAGGATACGCTCAACCTCGCCGCCGAAGTCTGCATGTCCTGGGGTGTCAATGATGTTGATCTTTGTGCCTTTATAGTTGATTGCAGTATTCTTTGCAAGGATGGTGATACCTCTTTCACGTTCAAGGTCACCGTTATCCATGACACGGTCCTGAACAGACTGGTTGTCACGGAAGGTACCGCTCTGTTTGAGCATCTGGTCAACCAGGGTGGTCTTACCATGGTCTACGTGTGCGATGATTGCGATGTTTCTTAAATCGTTTCGAATCACTGAAAACTCTCCTTCTAAAAAACACCGGATATGACGACCTGTCAAAATCCGGTTTTGTTCGCTTCATTTCTTCTGAAAAGACATCTGATATCAAAATTTCTTTTCTCATTATATCTCGAAAATCGCGCAGTTTCCAGCGTTTTTTGAATTTCCCTTGTATTGCATAAAGCCGCCGCGCCCGGTGAATTTGTTTTTGGTGAGTTTGTAAAATTGCATGTTAAAAATTTAGCATTACTTCCAATTCTCCCCCTTTCCCAAAACAGTATGCTATAATAGAATCATTCTTTTCTGGAGGTGTTTTTTATGCCAGATCGTCCCAAACGAGTTGCCGCCATCCACGACCTTTCCGGATTCGGGCGATGCTCTTTATCTGTGATCCTGCCAACCTTATCGGTTATGGGCGTGCAGGTCTGCCCAATCCCAACCGCTGTGTTTTCCACCCATACCGGCGGACTAGGTGAGGTCCAGCGCCGTGACCTGTCCGATTTCACCCTTCCGTGCCTTACACATTACCAAAAACTGGGGCTGGAATTTGAATGTGTGTACAGCGGTTTTTTAAGCTCGGAAGAACAGATTGACCACTGCTTAAAAATATTTTCCGCTTACCCGGATGCACTTGCTGTAGTGGACCCTGTTATGGGCGACCACGGACGTCCTTACCGCACCATCACGCCGCAGATGAGGGCTCGCCTGACCGAGCTGGTACGGGTAGCAGATGTTATCACCCCAAACCTCACCGAAGCGTGCATGCTGCTGAAAATTCCCTACCATACCGAAGGATTGTCCCGCTCGGATGCAAGGAGCCTGCTTGCTCGTTTAAGCGAACTGGGACCAAACGACGTGGTAATCACCGGCGTTCCGATGGCATCCGGAAAGCTTGCTAACATCGGCTATGACCGCAAGAACAACTCCTTCTGGTGCATCGACTGCGACTATGTCCCGGTATCCTATCCAGGTACAGGAGACCTGTTTGCCAGCGTACTGACCGGCGGATTTCTGACCGGCGACAGCCTGCCGATGGCAATGGGCAGGGCAACCTATTTTGTCGAGCGGTGCATCAAAACCACCTTCAGTTATTCGTCCGACACCCGTTATGGCGTCATGCTGGAAAAGGAGCTTGCCGCTCTCATCGACCGCCAGAACGTCAAGGATTTTTCCTTGCTCTGATAAATAAATTAGGAGTAAAAACAGAAGTTTTTTGTAGTTGAAAACAAGTTTTCAACTGACTTTTCGTACACAAAAGTTTGCAGATTTCAAAGACGGCGTCTTTGGTCACCGCACGCGCGAATCTGGACTGAATCGTTTCCCACATCCACAAACTTTTTCCTTCTATTGACAATGGTAGTAAAAAAGCGTATCTTGGTCTTAAGGATTCGATTTTCGATTCCATCTGACTATGGGAGGAAAAGACAATGAAAAAACGTTTTGTTCGTTTGTTATCCATTTTGCTTACTGTGGCGTTGGCTCTTTCTCTTGCCGGATGCAGCTCATCTAATACCGAGGTTACGGCAAAAGGCTATCCGGCAGACAAGAACACAACCTGGGGCGAACTGTTCGAGCATTTTGACAAGGAAGGATTTGATACTCTTCCAGCTGAAATTCAGGAACAGTTAAAGGCTGACCTGCTGAGTGATGATATCTGGGAAAAAGATGATATTCAGGCTGGTACACCAGTTTATTCCGCTGATACCACTGAGGAAGAAATGAAAAAATCAGAGCAACAACTAAAACAATCAGTGCTCTCTTCTTCCACGCAACATTTCTACAACGAAAATGAGAGTCCAAACAATTTTTCACAGAAAGACGTTTCTGTATTAAATTTTAATCTTTTGGTTGCTCCATCCTTAGATGATCCCTCGATTGAATATATGACCACCTTTTTTTCTTACCAGCAATGCCCTTCCGCCGTTATTATCATTACCCTTCAAGATAAAGAAACTGGCAACTATCTTGCCTGCAACAGTACTTCCAAGCTGGAAGATCACACCAATGGTTCCGGCAAAACCTACTCAGTTGGTGGATTGACAGATGTTTTTGCCGACCTGCAAACCGGCCATGAATACAAGATACAGGCAATCGCTGTTGCAGTCCCTCCGGAAGGTTATCTTCTTACCGCTCCGCTTTATGCCGGCGCAGAGCTTACTGCAAAATAGTCATAAAAATCGTAAGGAGGTTATTTTGATGAATGTTATTGTCACCGCTTATAACCCAAATTGGCCTGCTCTATATGAACAGGAAGCACAGTCAATTCGTCAAATTCTTGGAAAGGAGCTGATTGCCATTCATCATATCGGCTCCACCTCGGTCCTGGGACTTTTTGCAAAACCGATCATTGACATCATGCCGGTGGTTGCTCATATTGAAGCAGTCGACCCCCTCAGCGCTCAGTTTGAAGCACTCGGCTATGAGGTAATGGGGGAATTCGGAATTCCCGGACGCCGATATTTTCGCAAAGGTGGGGACAACCGAACCCATCAAATCCATATTTTCGAACAATCCAACCAATACGATATCATCCGTCACCTTGCTGTCCGCGATTTTCTCCGCTGCCATCCACAGGATGCCAAAGCCTATGGGGAACTAAAACAGCAGCTTGCCCTGCGCTTTCCTCAGGACATTGAAAGCTACTGTGACGGCAAGGACGCTTTTGTTAAAGATCTGGAACACCGCGCTGTTCTGTGGTATCAGTCCCGTTAGTTTGTTCTGCCCCGTCTGTCCCAAAAACAGGCGGGGCTTTTTCCAACTTTTTTGCATTGTCATCCCCCTTTGAGGCTGATATAATAAGCTTACAAATTGTGATATTTGTAAAATATAAAACGCAGAAAGGAAGTTACGATGATGCATCAGGCAGAGAAACAGAGCGAAAAACCAATGAAGGAGCTTTTGCAGGAGCAGTCCGAGGAGCTGAAAACCTACATCGACCTCAAACACAAGGAGATGGAGGAACTGATTGCAGAGAGCGAAGGCCGCCTGTGCGAGCAGATTCGGGAAAAGAGCAAACGGTAGTCCTTTTCTTTTTGTTGTGGTCCTGAACAAAAAGAAAACGAGATGAAAATTTTTTTGCAGCAAGCGAAACGACCTTGCTTTTTGCCTTTCACATGCTAGAATAAACTTAATAGTATGACCGAAAGGAGATCTGCTTTATGAGCACAAAAGATAAAATTACCATGAAATGGTCTGACCGTTCCCGAATTTTGGGAATGCCAATCACCTTTACAAAATATTCCATGTCCGATGACCGTATCTTCTGTGAAAAGGGACTCTTGAGCGTAAAATTCGAGGAGATCCTGCTCTACCGTGTGCGGGACATTAGCATGAAGATCACTCTGGGACAGCGCATTTTTGGAGTAGGCAGCATCCTGCTGCAAAGCTCCGATAAAACCTCGCCTGTTCTGGAACTGAAGAACATAAAAAATCCGCGAGAAGTCAAAGAGATGATTCACCGTCAGGTGGAAGAAATCAAGGTGCAGCGCCGAATGCGCTTTGGTGAGATACTGGAAGATCCATCGGATGAAGATTCTTTTGATTCCTTTGAATAATTCTTACGCCCCGAAAATTCGGGGCTTTCTTTTTATCTTTTTTACGTTACCTTCCTGCCTTTCCTGCCATATTAAGATAGAAGGGTCCCTTCCCGGAATCTCCCAAAAAGGAGGTCACAACATGAAACAAACAAATCTTGAGGATATCGATGCGTTTTTCCAGAAGCTATGTGAAGAAAATTATGCCGACCTTGGAAACTTTTTGCTTGTCCTGACCAAGGATCGGGAACAGGCACAGGATATTTTGCAGGAAACCTTTATCGTCGCCTGGCAAAAGCGGCAGAAACTGATTTCGCACCCAAATCCCGCCGGATTCTTATTTCAGACTGCGCGGCTTTGCCTGAAATCCTCCCGCAGAAAATGCTCCCGGGAACAAAATCAGGTCGTGTATCTTGATCAGGAGGAACTAGCAAATCAGCCCAGTTTAAAGCAAAGTCCTGACCTGATAGAGGAACTTCTCCTGCAGCAGGATCAATCTATTGATGAACAAAAATGGGTGGATGTTGTTTTATCCAGGCTCACCCCGGAAGAACAAAAGCTTTATCGTTCCCACTATATCGAGAAAAAAAGCTTTGTCACCTTGAGCCAGGAATGGAAGATTTCCCAGACCGGTCTGCGGATGCGGGCTGTCCGCCTGCGCAGAAAAGTCCAGAAAATGGTCAAAACACTTTCCCTTGAGGAAAACCCTCCCCCAAAAGAAACCTATATTTCTTATCCTCATTTAGAAAAGGAGGCTTACAATTATGAATAAGGATTTTTTAGAAATCAAAATGGAACGTGCGGCAAAATCCGGAAACGTTGATGAGATCAAATTAATCCTTGATACATCCAAAATCAAAGAAAAAATCGATGGTCTTGGAAGATTTTCGGAGGAGGAAGCTTCTACCTTTATTACAAAAAGCATCAATAATGCAAGATATCAAAACATTTATGGAGGAAAAAACATTATGAAAAAAAGACTTTCTATTTCAGCAGGTATTGCAGCAGCTTGTATTCTTTGTACTGCTGGAGCGTATGCCAGTGGGATTTTTACTAACAAATTTTTTATCGATGACGGCAAAGTCACCCATATTATTTCCAATACCTCTCTCTCAACAGAAACCCTCAATGATATGATTTCTGACTCTTCCAATATAGCCCAGACAAAAAAGGCTGAAAACACCGAGATTCTCTCTTCTACGATAACAGAAACTGACATAGAAACGAAAAACTTTGCAGATGCACAGGAGGCACAGAAAAAAACCGGTTTTACTCCAATTACTCCAGAATATCTCCCAGAAGATTTCTCTGAAGTACAGTATCAGGCAGACCATCTGAAAAACAATGTTAATACTCTGAAACATTTAAGAACAGTTTTCAGCGGAAAAGATAACCGCCGCATCTCGATTACTCAAAGTGCTTTCGATGCAGAATATGATTTTACTGCCATCTCTTCTTTTGATGCAGACACTACAGGTACCTTCCGCTCTGCAAATGGTACAGAATACTATATCTATTCACTTCAAGGAGAAACCACTTATGTATCTGGTTGTGATAATAAAACCACTTCCATCCATTTTACTGGATTATCCCAGAAAGAAATCGAGGACGTTCTCAACAGCATTGAATAACACAAAAAGACCCAGTTCCTTTTTTACCTCGTCAC
>ERZ780150.33-NODE-33-length-147373-cov-50.891161_pt1 | contig 147373 bp, 132 predicted proteins | sample MGYA00511019_ERZ780150 | MGnify/ENA primary metagenome ERZ780150 (study PRJEB29588, sample SAMEA2151633) | human gut metagenome | biome: human gut; feature: human-associated habitat; material: faeces | place: Denmark | collected 2008/2010 ...
GCAGGTGCGGCGGATCGCCGCCATCGTGCAGGAGCACGCTGCCGTTGCCGTGGGCTGAGCCTTTTGCCGGCGCCGGTCTGTTGCGGGGTTTTGCCGGTCTGTTGCCGGTTTGTTATCGGTTTGCCGCCGGGCGGCATGCGCTGAATCGGTTTTGCGTCGCGCCGGACTTGCGTCGCGCCGGACTTGCGTCGCGCCGGACTTGCGTCGAATCTGCCTTGTGCCGACCTGCTTTGTGCTGAATCTGCTTTGCGTTGAGCCTGCTTTTGCCGAACCTCCCTTGTGCCGCTGCCTCTCTTGCGGCGTGCCGCAGTTGGTTCCCGCGCCGCGGGCCTTGCCGGATGTCGCAAAAAATAACTGCCGGGAGTAATCCCGGCAGTCTTTTGTTTGTGGTGCGGCGGCCTATTTCCCGCTTCCCATGCCTGCCCGACGCCGGAATTCCGAGCATACGATGCCCGTGGCCATCGCCACGTTGAGCGACTCCGACCCACGGCGGTCGGTCGGGTAGGGCGGGATGAAGAGCTTGTGCGTCACGGCGCGCGCCGCGGCCTGCGAGATGCCGCGGCCTTCGTTGCCCATGACGACGACGCCCTCTTCCGTAAGCGTCGTGCCGTAGATATTCTCCCCTTCCAGAAACGTGCCGTAAACGGGCAGCCCGGCGGCTCCCGCGTCGTGCAGAAACGCTCCCAGATCGGTGTAGTGAACCCGCACCCGCAGGATCGCGCCCATCGTGGCCTGCACGACCTTCGGGTTGAAGCAGTCGGCCGAAGCCTCCGAGCAGACGATGTCGGCGATGCCGAACCAGTCGGCCAGCCGGACGATCGTGCCGAGGTTGCCGGGGTTCTGCACGTCGTCGAGCGCCAGCGTCAGCCGCCCCGCGAGCGACCGCATGTCCAGCCCGTAGCGGGGCGTCTCGACGATCGCCAGCGAGTTGGCGGCGGTTTTGAGCAGCGACAGCCGCTCCATGTCGCGCGGGGCGACGGTCTCGACCTCCGGCCCTGCGAACACGCCCTCCAGCGCGAAGATCTTGCGGACCTTCAGGTGCGAGCCGCGCAGTTCGCCGATGAGTTTCTCCCCTTCGGCTACGAACAGTCCGTGTTCCGTGCGTCCGCGTTTGTCGGCCAGCGCGCGGACGAGTTGTATTTCGGCTTTCGTCATCGTTGTTTCTCTATGGTGAAGGTGACGCCTTCGGTGGCCGGATAGGTCTCCGGGAAGATCGCGCGGGCCTCTTCGACCAATATGTTTTCGTTCTTGTAGCGGGACGAATAGTGTCCGATTATCAGTCGCTTGGCTCCGGCCTTTAGGGCGGCTTTGGCCGCGTCGGCGCTTGTCGAGTGGCCCCGCTCCTTGGCCGTTTTCTGCTCGGCGGCGGCGTAGGTCGCCTCGTGGTACATCAGGTCCGCGCCCTTGGCCAGCGTCGCGGCCTTCGCCGAGAAGTTGGTGTCCGAGAGGTAGGCGTACGACCGGGGCGCATAGGGGCGGTAGGTCAGCTCCGCGTTGGGTATGACCTTGCCTGTCGGGAGCGCGATCTCCTCGCCCCGCTTGGCGGCGGTGATCTGCGCGACCGTAAGGCCGTATTTCGCGATCTTGAACTTCTCGACGTTCAGCGGCGGCTCCTTCTCGCGGAAGAGGAATCCCGCCGTCGGCACCCGGTGGCGCAGCGGAATGCTCCACACTTCGAGCGTGCGGTTTTCCAGCAGCAGCGCGTGCTTGGTCGTGTCCACCTCGGTCCAGACCACCGGATAGGGCAGCTCGCTGTCAAAAAACCGCAGGTGGCAGGCCAGTATCTCGCCGAAAGGCGCCGGGGCGAATACCCGCAGCGGGGTTTTGCGTCCGTAGAGCGCCAGCGTCGAGATCAGCGGAAAGAGTCCGAAGACATGGTCGCCGTGCAGGTGCGAGATGAACACGGCGCGCAGTTTCAGCGGGTTGATCCCGCAGCGGATCAGCTGCTGCTGCACCCCCTCGCCCGCATCGACCAGATAGTACTGCTCGTGCACATTGACCGCTTGGGCCGACGGATGGCGGCTCAGGGTGGGCTTGGCGGAGGACGATCCGAGTATGGTGACGCTGAAACTCATGCGGGGTGCCTGTTTTTGTTCGCTCTGCGTGATTCGGTTTACTCTGCGCGGCTCAGGATGAAGCGTTCGCAGTCGATCGCCGCGATGCAGCCCGACGCCGCGGCCGTTATGGCCTGCCGGTAATGCGGGTCGCGCACGTCGCCCGCGGCGAAGACCCCTTCGATATTGGTCTTCGAGGTGCCCGCTTCCGTTTTGATGTACCCTTCCGCGTCGAGCGTCAGCTGATCGGCGAAAAGCTCCGTATTGGGATGGTGGCCGATGGCGAGGAAGAATCCCGCTATGTCGATCCTGACCTCCTTGCCGTCGTTGCAGCGCAGCAGCGCGCCCGTCACGCCCGATTCGTCGCCCAGCACCTCGGCGGTGTTGTGGTTGAACATCACTTCGATATTGGTGGTGTTGAACACCCGCTCCTGCATGGCCTTCGAAGCGCGCAGGTGGGGCTTGCGCACGATCATGTAGACCTTGCGGCAGATCGAGGCCAGATAGGTGGCCTCCTCGCAGGCCGTGTCGCCGCCGCCGACCACGGCCACGTCCTTCTTGCGGTAGAAGAATCCGTCGCACGTGGCGCACGCGCTGACGCCCATGCCGCGGAATTTCGTTTCCGAAGGCAGGCCGAGGTATTTTGCCGATGCTCCCGTGGCGATGATGAGCGTCTCGGCCTTGATCTGCGTCGTGCCGTCGATCACCACGTGGAACGGACGCGACGAGAGGTCCACGCTCGTCACGGTTCCGATGCGGATGTCGGCTCCGAAGCGTTCGGCCTGACGGCGCATGTCGGCCATCATCTGCTGGCCGCTGACGCCGTCGGGATAGCCCGGAAAATTCTCCACGTCGGTCGTGGTCGTGAGCTGCCCGCCCGGCTCGATACCCTCGTAGAGTACGGGCCGGAGGTTGGCGCGCGAAGTATAGATAGCTGCGGTGTACCCTGCGGGGCCGCTGCCGATAATCAGGCATTTGATCGTTTCTTCCATTGTCGTATGTTTTGTGACGTTGTTATCTGCAAATTTCGGACCTGCACGGTTCCTGCCGGACAGGCTCCTGCATATCCTCCCGGCCGAACTCCGTCAGACGGCGGCCCAGATAGTCGAACAGCGCCCAGCGTCCGCCGTGGCGGACGTGCACGATGCTGACCGCCGGGTCGTAATCGACGATTTCGTATTCGGGCGGGATGACGTAGCCTCCCTCGCGGTCGATCAGCCCCATGCCGGTCCGCGTCTGAACTTCGGCGCGGCCTTCGTGGAAGTCGCCCGCCCAGAGGAACTGCGACGGAATCACCGGGTTGTTGTCCGTATCGACGAATCCGAATCCGCCTTCGTCTTCGACGCATACCAGCCCTTCGAATACATGGCTCGTCCAGCGGTGCCCGGTCAGCTTCCGCACCGGATTGTAGACCGCTTCGACGTCGTTTACCGACTGCCGGGGCATGGGCGCCTCGGCGATCCGGCGTTTCAGGGCCTCGAACGCCTCCGCATCGGCCCCGCCGTTTTCCGCCGCGCCTATGCGGGCGTCGTAATAACGGATCGGTATGATTCGTCCCCGGTGCCAGCGGAGGTTGCTTTCCCGGAGGTTGTTGTGCGTGAATTCCAGCTCCCGCAGGGCTTCGCGCAGCGTGTCGAGCGCCGCGAGCAGAACCGTTTTGTCCTCCGTGAGCAGTGCCTCGGCGAATTCCCGGCCCGGAAGCTGCTGCAGGACGAGTCCCGTGCGCCGCTCGTTGCCCAGCGCGTCGGTCCAGCGCATTTCCTCCGGCAGGATGCGGAATTGCGTCAGGTGTTCGGTGTTCATGCGCCGCAGGACCGAAGCCGTGCGTTCGATGCGGGGCAGTGCTGCGGGCGTCAGGGGCATGGCGGCGAGCCACCGCTCGCCGCGCCATTCGATTTCGGCTTCGGCGAACCGCGTGGTGCGTACCATGCGCGGCATGCCGTTGCGGTCGGTGACGGCGCGGGCGTCGGAGAGCGTCGCCAGCGACAGGTCGGGCGTCAGCAGCGCACGGGTGAAGTGTTGGATGGTCGCTGTCATGGCTATTCGGTTTTGACGCTGATGGAACCTATGTTGAGCATGGTGACCAGCTGGGCCGCCGATGCGTTGTAGCTCATGCCCCGGAACGGGGGCACCGCGCCGGGGCCTTTGGCTTCGCGTATGGCTTCGTTGAATACCGCCGGCATTTCGCTCGAACAGTCGTACAGCAGCGCCGCATAGCGGTTCGTGTAGTTGGCTTCGTGGGCTTCGGGAAAGAATACGTGCCGCCCGGCGTCGCCTGCGGCGATGTGGATGTTTATCAGCAGCACGTTGCCGTCGGCTGTCTCCAGCGCCTTGATCTGGTTGCATACCGCACGCAGCTCCTCGTCGTCGCAGTCGGTCGCCTCGCCGTCGGTGATGTTGAACACCACAGGCGGGAAACTCTCGGCGTTGGCCGCGCGTGCGGTCCATTCGGCGGCGATGTCGCGCACCCGGCGCAGCGCTTCGCACATGGGCGTCTGTCCGGCCGCCTGCGGTTCGATCCACGACGGTGCGGGAATCTCGCGCAGGGCGATGCTGCCGTCGGGAAGACGGTGTTCGATCACCTCCGTACGCACCGGCATCTCCCGCGCCGCGAGGGCGCTCACCGGCACCAGCTCTTCGCCGTCGGGCAGCAGCGAGCGCACCTCGTCGTCGCCCGAATAGCCGATCACGGCGATGTCGTAATAGTCGCGTATGCCGTCGCTGCGGCGGGCGCGTTCTACCAGCTCGAACAGCAGGTCGTTGGTGATGCCTGCCACTGCCTCGGCCTTGGTGAGCCTGCGTCCCCGGAAGAGGATGCTTTCGGCCATCGATCCCGAACAGTCTATGGCCAGTATGAATGCCGTGCGGTGGTTGCGTGTGATGCTTTGTGTATACATGTTGCGTCTATTTTAATCCCCGGACCGAGTAATAGTCGTCGCGTACTTCGCGCTCGTCGTCGCTGTCCAGACCGTAGCTGACGGCCATGTCGAGCGAACAGTCGCGCTCGCGGTCGGCGTCGGTCGTGCGGCGCATCGCCTCCCTTGCGTTGCGCCCCGCCTCGATCGCGTCGCCGATCTCTGCCGCGGTGGGCACGCGCCCCAGCAGCGAGGCGTAAATCCCTTCGGCCCAGCTGTGGGCGTAGTCGTCGTAATGCACGAAAAAGACCCTGAAACGGTTGTCCACCTCTTCGGGCGTTGTCAGCTCGCCGCGGTCCACGGCGTCGAGGATCGCTTCGACCTCGCGTTTGGTGACGTACTGCCCCGCCACGTCGAGCCAGCGGCCGCTGCCGTCGTAGCGTGCGGCCGATTCGCCGCGGTCGAGCATGGCGCCCAGCGCCGCGACGACGAATTTGTTGTAAAGGCCGATGCCCCGTTTGAGGGCCGCGGCGCGGATGACCGCCTTGCGGTAGACGTACGACGGCGCGTCGGGGTCCTCTTCGGCCAGCGTGTGGAGCGTGTCCACGGCCCTGAGCATCGCTTCGGTTATGTAGGGGTTGTATTCTTCGAAGTTAATGACGTCGCGTTTGCGTTCGCGGCGGTCGCGCGCCGGCCACTTCTCGATGTCGCGCACGGCGCCGTAGCTGGTGAGGTTCGCCCCCGGCATGAGCGTCGTGCGGCCCTCCTTCTCGATTAGGTAGGAGTAGGGAAACGCCGACGTGTCGTGGTGGTATGAGTGGTGCCCCATGATCATCGTGAAGGCCCCTTCGAGCGCCGGCGACATGATGTAGGCCCCGCTGGCGAACTTGCAGCCGCGCAGATGCACCGACTGGTGTACGGCGCCGCTCTTGAAGAGGTGGTTGCTCTGGTTGGAGCCGCTCCCGGCGTTGAAGAACGAGAACATGCCGGCGATCAGGAGCGACGACTTGTGGTGCGAGACGGTGTAGGGACCCGCGAAGATCGAGGCCGCCTCCCCGTTTTCGCAGTGCGAGTTTGCGAAAAAGAGCGACTCGGCCGCCGTGAAGGCCTTGTCCAGCCGGCAGCTCTCGCCCACGAAGCAGCGTTCGACGATCGACCCGTTGTCGATGTGCGCCTTCTCGGCGGCGATGAAGTCATAGGCCTTGACGTCCACGCCGATATGCGCCTCGTCGCAGACGGTGCCGTTTTCGAGTATCGACGCCCCGTCGATGCACACTTCGTCGCCGATGCGGACTTCGCGGATGAATTTCGCGCCTACGATGCGGGTGTTGCGGCCTACGCTGCCCATCTCCGACGCACCCGCTTCGGCATAGGCCTCCACCATGCGCTCCAGCGCCGCAACGGTCTGCGGCCGGTGGCGGTAGACGGCCATCAGATAGGCTATCTGCGCCGACATCCGGTCGAATATCCTGACCGTGCGGCCCCCGCACTCGTTCATCGTCGCTACGCCCACGCCGTTGCCGAACGTGCTCCGGCGGCGGCATTCGAGAGCCGTGACGCCCTCTATGAGCGCGCCCTCGCCGATCCGGTAGTTGCATACGCGCGATCGGATGATGCGCGCGCCGGAGCCGATCTCGACCCTCCCCTCCAGATGGCTTTGCAGCAGCTGGAAGGGCGTGAAATCTTCGGAGACCCTCACCTGCGACCATGCTTCGGCCGAAGATCCGAGGGATTCGGCGGCGGAAATCTCCGCCGGAGTCATATATCTGAGTTGAGGCATCGGTGTCGTATTAAGCAGATGCAAATATAACGATTTAAGGCTAAATATCAAACTCGCGGCCCTCCCGGTCGATCTCCAGCCGCCTTCCGCCGCGGACGACCGGGGCGCGTCCGTTGCGGAACGGCTTCACGGCTTCGCATCCCGGACAGCTGATCCGGGGCCGGCCCGCGCCGTCGATATAGTGCCATGTCGCTCCGAGCCGCACCGCCGCCAGCCCTTCGGTGAAGTCGAATCCGCAGTCGTAGAGTGGCGGCACGACGACCTGTTCCGGCGTGCGGTAGCCCCACAGGCCGTTTTCGACGAAGAGTTCGGCCGCTTCGGCGACGGCGCCGTCCGTTGGGTCCTCTGTTGGGGCGCCTGTTGTGCTTTCTGCCGAGTCGCCCGCTGGGTCCTCTGTTGGGTCCTCTGTTGTGCCGTCTGCCGAGCCGTCCGCTGAGCTGTCTGCAGGGGCGTCTGTTGGGCCGGAATTTCCGCCTGCCGTTTCTTCCGCTCCCATTGCCCGCTTTGGTCCTGTTGATCCGGCTGTTTCCTTGGCTTCGGTTGTCCCTGTTGTTGCCGTATTCACTGTATTCTTCGTTTCCTCAGGTCCCGTTCTTTCATCCGTTTCCGTTGTTTCCGCCGCCAGTGCCAGCAGTTGCGGCAGTCCCGGCAGCCGGAGCGAAGGCGAACGGAGCAGCCGTGCAATCCGGTACTGCGCCGCGAGTCCCCTGCGCTCGAAGAGTGCGAGCACCTCGCAGAGCGCCGCGTCGGTTCCGATCTTCTGCGGCGTGAAGAGCAGCCCGTCGGCCTCGGAATAGCGGGCGTACAGCGTCGGGTCGAGCGCCAGCGCATGCAGCGCCGTGGAGATCAGGGCCGCCGGATAGTCGTCGAGCGAAGCGTCGAAATCCCGCACCGTGCGGGCGGGATGCTGGAAAGCCGCCGTGCCCAGCTCCGGGCTGTGCCGGCCTGCGAAAGCGGGCAGAAACATGGCGTCGAAATCGATCAGGTGGAGCCGTCCCCGGTTGTCCGCGACGATGTTTTCGGGTTTCAGGTCGCCGTGCGCCCAGTCGTCCGCCGTGAGCGCCGCGGCCATGCGGTCGAATGCGGCGGCAAATCTCCTCAGCCGCGCCGTGTCGCCCGCCTCGGCGGCTGCGGCGACCGCTTCGTGAAGCGTCACGCCTTCGATCCAGTCGCTCAGCACCACATCCACCCAGACGCCGCCTGCGGGCGAGGTGTAGATGAAAAGCTCCTGCGGCAGCAGCTTCTCGCCGTAGATTTCCGCCAGATGGCGCGGATGGTGCATGTAACAGCGCAGCGAGCGGACGCGGCCTTCGCAGCGGATGCGGAATACGACGGCGCTGTTGCCTGCCGAGTAGCATATGCGCCCCTTTCCGTCGCGGCACACCTCGATCTCGCCCAGCGTCCGGGTGAGGCCGTGCGTATCGGCCAGCGTGGTCAGGTATTGGCGCAGTGTGAACACGGCTTTACTGATTGCGTATCTTGTTGCCGAGGATGAAGCCGAAGATACCGGTGAGCAGGATGCCGATCGTCGTCTGGACGACGTTGAGCATGTCTACCAGCGGGGATATGCCGCTGAGCTGCTCCGAACCGACGCCCGCCATGTTCTTCAGACTGATCCAGAAGGCCTGCAGGTAGGAGGGCAGCGAAGCGTTTCCCTGAAAGACGTAGGCGAAGAAGAGCACCAGCACCACGTAGGTCGTGACCATGCGGAAGAGACTCTCGCCGTAGCCGAACATGATGTCCATCAGCGTATTGGTCGCTATTTTCCATGCCAGCTGGGGTTTGCGCGACAGCGGTGCGCCGCGCCAGTCGGCCAGCATGCGCCGGCGTTCCATGCGGCGGCCCTTCACGTAGGCCCAGTTCGCGTCGCGCAGAAATCCGATGCCCGTCCACAAGCCGTTGAAGTTCTTGTATATCTCCTCGGCGTCGGCCCAGCGGGCATGCAGCGCCGCATCGGGACTCCACGCCGACTGCTCGGCGCGGTCGTTCCGGCGGACTCCCGTGCCGGAGGTGTTCCATTCGATCAGAAACTGCCTGTAGGCGTCGAGGTCCTGCTGGAGCAGCCTGCCGCCGGCGATGTTTTCGCGGCGTATGTTCACCCCTTCGCCGAAGTAGGCGTAGTAGAGGCTCGTCTCTCCGATCCGAGCCTTGCGCATGATGACGATTCCGGTGAGCATGGCGCGGTAAAGGTCGCAGAACCGGATTTCGGCCTCTTCGAAAGTGGCCCTTTCGATCTCGCAGTAGCGGAAGTCGCTCCATGCGATCTTCGCCCTGCGGAAACGGCAGTTGCGCAGCACGGCCTTGCGGAAGGAGACGCGCTCCATCCCGCAGCCGTCGAAATTGCACTCCGTGAGCGTGCATTCGTCGAATGTCACGTTTTCCACACGGCAGCCTTTGAAATCGATGTTCTTCAATTCGCGGCCCGTCAGGTCGAGGTCTCGTACGGCGCCGCTGCCGATCATTTTCAGCAGTTCGGTCTGGGTCATGGCAGAGTCGGTTTCGGGGTTTTAAAAAAAGCGGGGCTTCTGCAAGTCCCGCTTTTCTGTCAGTGGCAGTCGCAGTGCCCTTTTTCGTGGTCGCAACCGCCGCCGCAGTCGTCTCCGCAGTCTCCGCACGAGCAGCCGCCCTGCAGGTCTTCGGGCGTTACGTCGCGCACCGATACGATCTCGACGTCGAAGTTGAGCGTCTTGCCGGCCATCGGGTGGTTGAAGTCCATCTTCACGGTCTCCTCGCCGACCTCCTTGACGATGCCCATCATGCGGTTGCCCTGATTGTCGCTCATCGGAACCTGCGAACCCACGAAGAGGATGTCCTCGGCGAGTTTGCCGTCCACCATGAATATGTTTTTGGGCAGGTCTACCACGGCGTCGGCGATCAGTTCGCCGTAACCGTCCTTCGGCTCAAGGGTAAACGAGACGGCTTCGCCGACCTCCTTGCCCAGAATCGCCTCTTCGAATTTGGGGAGCAGCATGCCTGTTCCGAAGATAAATTCGAGCGGCTGGCCCGGACGCGACTGGTCTGCGATCTGTCCGTCGACGGTGAGCTTGTAGTCCACGCCGACCATTTTGTTCTGTTCTACTTTCATAATAATTCGTTAAAAAATGTTTTTTCGTTTTCGTTGTTCCCGCCGGGTATTTCCGCCCGTTGTTCCCGGTCTGCGTTTCCGCCCGGATTTCCGCCCGGCATTTCCCTCCGGCGGGGCTTGGTTCGCGGAGCGTTTCCGCGCTCCGTCTGCCTTTGGGGGCTTGTCCGTTTTTGCCGGCGTTTCTGCCTTGCGGCCCTTCTCCGCGTTTCCGTCCGGCATTTCCGCCCGGCGTTTGGGTCTGTGCTACCGCCTGTTATTCCCGGTCTGCGTTTCCGCCCGGCATTTCCCTCCGGCGGTGCTTGGCTTGCGGAGCGTTTCCGCGCTCCGCCTGCCTTTGCGGGGCTTGTCCGTTTCTGCCTGCCTGTTTTCTGCATGCGGTTACTTCCGCATACGGCAAAAAACGCGCCTGCCGGAACCCGGACGTTGGCTTGCAGCGCTGCGCCGCCCGCCGCCGGGACCGTTCTTTCGAACCGCCGGCGGCTCCGTCAGCGGCGGAATCCGCGCCGTACGGGCTGCAAAGTTACATATAATTCCTTAATAATCGCGGCTTTCACGATTTATTCGCAATTCCTGCAGCAGAGGTTGCGGTCTCCGTAGCCGGCGTCGATCTTCGAAACATAGGGGAAGAACTTCGCTTGGCGCACCCATTCGAGCGGGAAGACCGCCTGCTGACGGGTGTAGGGATGCTGCCACTCGCCCGCGATCTCCACGGCCGTATGGGGCGCATTGACCACCACGTTGTCGGGCTGTCCGACGGCCGCTTCGCACTCGCGCTTGATCGACACGAGGGCTTCGATGAAGCGGTCCATTTCGGCTTTCGGCTCCGATTCGGTCGGCTCGACCATCAGCGTCTCGTGCACGGGGAACGAGAGCGTCGGGGCATGGAATCCGTAGTCCATCAGCCGGTGGGCGATGTCGCCGCAGTCGATGTTGTAGTCCTTCTTGAAGTTGGTCAGGTCGAGGATCATCTCGTGACCCACGCGGCCCGTCTCGCCCGAATAGTAGGTTCTGAACTCCGATGCGAGCGCGGCGGACATGTAGTTGGCGTTGACGATCGCCATTTCCGTAGCGTGGCGCAGTCCGGCTTCACCCAGCATCTTGATATAACCGTAGGTTATGGGCAGCAGCAGTGCGGAGCCCCAAGGAGCCGATGCCACGGCGGTGATGCCTTCGTCGCCGCCCGTCGCCATAACCGAATGCGAGGGGAGGAAGGCTTTGAGGTGTTCGGCGACGCAGATCGGACCCACGCCCGGACCGCCGCCGCCGTGGGGCATGGCGAAGGTCTTGTGCAGGTTGAGGTGGCAGACGTCGGCGCCGATGTAGCCCGGATTGGTCAGGCCCACCTGCGCGTTCATGTTGGCGCCGTCCATGTAGACCTGTCCGCCCGCGTCGTGTACGGCGTCCACGATTTCGCGGATGCGGCTTTCGAACACCCCGTGCGTCGAGGGATAGGTCACCATCAGGCCGCACAACTCCGAACTGTACTCCTTGGCCTTGGCTTCGAGGTCCTCCACGTCGATGTTACCGTTGGCGTCGCACGCCACGGTGACGATCTTCATGCCCGCCATGGCGGCCGACGCGGGATTGGTGCCGTGGGCCGACGCCGGGATCAGCACGACGTTGCGGTAGCCCTGTCCGCGGCTCTGGTGGTAGGCGCGGATCACCATCAGCCCCGTGTACTCGCCCGCCGCGCCCGAATTGGGCTGCAGCGACGAGGCCGCGAAGCCCGTGATCGTCGCCAGATCGTTTTCCAACTCCGTGATCAACTGCATGTAACCCTCGGCCTGATCCGCCGGGGCGAAGGGGTGCATGTTCTGGAAGCCGGCCAGCGAAAGGGGCTGCATGAGCGCCGCGGCGTTGAGCTTCATGGTGCACGAACCTAAAGAGATCATCGAGTTGGCCAGCGATATGTCGCGCAGTTCCAGCTGTTTGATGTAGCGCATCAGGGCGCTTTCCGAACGGTAGGCGTTGAAGACCGGTTCGGTCAGGTAGGCCGAACGGCGGCGCAGGCCGGCCGGGACGTTGCTTTCGGTGACGGGCTTTACGGCCTTGGCTTTCTTGCCTTTGGCGGCGGCGAAGATGCGGATGACTTCGGCGATCTCCTCCGGAGTCGTGACTTCGTCGAACGACATGCGCACCGAACCTTCGGTCGGGTAGAAGAAGTTGATGCCGCTTTCGAGCGCCAGCGACTGTACGACGGCGGCTTCGGCGGCGACTTCGAGCGTGTCGAAATAGGCCGTTGCGGCGAGTTTGTAGTCCATCGCTTCGAGCGCCTTGGCTACCGTCGCGGCGGCCAGATGGGCCGTGTTGGCGGCGCGCTTCAGCCCTTCGGGACCGTTGTAGACGCAGTAGAAGCCCACCATCGAAGCCATCAGCGCCGAGGCGGTGCAGATGTTCGACGTGGCGCGTTCGCGCTTGATGTGCTGCTCGCGCATCTGGAGCGCCATGCGCAGCGCCCGGTTGCCCAGACGGTCCACCGAGACGCCGATGATGCGGCCCGGCATGTTGCGCTTGAAGGCTTCGCGCGTGGTCATGTAGCCCGCGCTCGGACCGCCCAGCCCCATCGGGGTGCCCAGACGCTGGGTCGAGCCGACGGCGATGTCGGCGCCCCATTCGCCGGGGGCTTTCAGAAGCGCCAGCGCCAGCAGGTCGGCGACGGCCGTGACCAGCGCGCCCTTGGCGTGGGCGGCGGCCGTGAAGTCCGCGTAGTCGCGCACGGCGCCGTTGGCGGCCGGATACTGGACGATGGCGCCGAACTCCTTGCCCGTGAAGCTGTATTCGTCGTATTCGTCGACGATCAGTTCGATGCCGAAGGGTTCGCTGCGGGTGAGCAGCACGTCGAGCGTCTGCGGGAAGATGTTGCGGTCGACGAAGAGCTGGTTGCGGCCCTCCCTGACGGCTTCGCGCGAGCGCAGGGCGAACATCATCAGCATCGCTTCGGCGGCGGCGGTGGCCTCGTCCAGCAGCGAGCAGTTGCCGATCTCCATGCCCGTGAGCGAGATCACGGCGGTCTGGAAGTTCAGCAGCGCTTCGAGGCGGCCCTGCGAAATCTCGGCCTGATAGGGCGTATAGGAGGTGTACCACGCGGGATTCTCGAAGACGTTGCGCGTGACGGCGGCGGGAACCGCGCAGGGGTAGTAGCCCATGCCGATGAACGACCGCAGGCAGCGGTTGCGCTCGGCCAGAGCGCGGATGTGGCCTGCGAATTCGTACTCGCTCATGCCCTCCGCGGGCAGCGCGAGCGGTTTCTTGAGCCGGATGGAGTGCGGAATGACCTGCGAGATCAGCTCGTCGACCGACTTGACGCCGATCGTTTCGAGCATGGCTTTAAGCTCCTTTTCGTTGCTGACGCCGATGTGGCGTTCGGAAAATTTGTCGAACATATCTGTTAGTTGTATGAAGTTATGGGGACTTGGCGCCGCGGTGCGGCGGAATTATCGTTTCGGGGCCGGGTCGGAACCGGGCGGTCGTTTATTGTCTTGCATGGTTTGCGTCCGGATGACGCCGGGGCGTGCGGACGATTCTCAATATTGAAAACTGCTGCCGCCGATGAATTCGCGCAGGATCGAGGTGGGCGGAATCTCGTCGGGCGGAATGGGGATGAAGTTGTCGAGGAACTTCAGCATGCGGCGCGCTTCGTCGTATTCGGGCACCGTGTCGGGCACTTCGCGGAGGATTTTCTCAGCGAAGGGGCGCAGGACCGAAATCTCGTAGAAGAGCGACGAGTTGAGCATGACGTCGGCGTTCTCCTGATAGGGGAAGATGTGCTTCTCCTCGCCGCGGCGGACCGAGGCCCAGCGCGAGAGCGTGGCCAGCGCGTCGGTGCCCCGCTGCCGGTAGTCGCGCGTCAGGCGGCGCAGCAGGCGGTTGTCGGTGGTGGCGATGCGCGAGAGGTTGTCCATCGCCACCGACGTGAAGCAGGAGATGTAGATGCGGAACTTCTGCTCTTCGGGAACGCCCGGCGTGAGACGGGGATTGAGTCCGTGGATGCCCTCGACGATCAGGATCGAACGTTCGTCGAGCGTCAGCGGGTCGTTGTGCTGCATGCGGCGTCCCGTGATGAAGTTGTAGCGCGGAATATCGACGCTCTCGCCGCGCATCAGGCGGCGGAGGTGGTCGTTGAACAGTTCGAGGTCGATGGCTTCGAGCGCTTCGTAGTCATACTCGCCGTCGGCGTCCTTCGGGGTCTTTTCGCGGTCCACGAAGTAGTCGTCGAGCGAGATCAGCACCGGTTTCAGCCCCAGCACGCCCAGCTGGATGCCCAGCCGCTTGGCCGAGGTGGTCTTGCCGCTCGACGAGGGACCGGAGATCAGCACGATGCGCACGCCGCGCGAGAGGTTGGCGTCGTAGATGGTGTCGGCGACCCATGCGAATTTGCGTTCGTGGAACGCTTCGGCGAGTTTTATCATGCCGCCGGCGTCGCCCGCGAGCACCTTCGAATTGACGTCGCCCACGGTGGGGACGCCCATGATCCGGACCCATGACTGGTACTCCTGAAAAATGCCGAACATCTTCTCCTGCTGGACGTTCTTGTTGAGCACGCCGGGGTTCGTCCGCAGGGGCAGGGCCAGATAGAAGCCCTTGTAGTAGGGTTCGATGCAGAAGCGGTCGATGTAGCCCGTCGAGGGGGCCAGCGCGCCGTAGAAGTAGCCGGCCGTGCCGTCCAGCGTGTACAGGTCGCTGTAGAGCCGCGGACGGGTGTCGAGCAGCGCCGTCTTGTCGTCGAAGCCCTGTTCGGCGTAGATGGCGCGGAGTTCGCTCGTGAGCACCTTGGTGCGTTCGATGGGAAGGTTCTGCGCCACCACTTCGCGCATGTGCCCTTCGAGCGCCGCGGCCTGTTCGTGGGTGAATTCGTCGAGTCCTTCAAGCTCGCAGTAGAACCCGCTCTGGCCCATCGAGTGGCGGATATGGAGCGTATGTCCCGGAAAGAGCGTGCGCGCGGCCTTCTGGAGGATGAACCACGAGGTGCGCTGGTAGACGCGGATGCCCGCGAAGTCGGTGATGTCCACGAAGCGGACCGTCACCGGGGTATATATTTTGTAGTTGAGCTCCTTGATGCGGTTGTTCACGAACGCCGCGAGGAACGGGTAGCGTCCCGGCGTCAGCCGTGCGGCCACGTCGGAGAGCGGGGTGCCCATCGCCACCCGGATCGGACCTCCGAGGTTGTCGCATATGACTTTGATGCTGTCTGCCATAAGTTTTTCTGCTGAATGAAGTGTAAAGATATGAATTATTTGTAACTTTGACAAACTCAAAATCGATATTATGGAAAGAATACTCCGCACGGTTCTGATCGTCACGGCAGCGCTCGCGGCGGCCTGCGCCCCCCGCGAGCGGACGCTCGTTTTGCTGTCGACGAACGACATGCACGCCAAAATCCAGCACTTTCCGCGTCTGGCGGCGGCTGTCGAGGCGTGCCGCGACACGGCGCAGCTGGTGGTGCTGGTCGACGCCGGCGACCGCTGGACGGGAAACGCCTACGTAGACCGGGCGGCGACGCCGGGGATGCCGATGATCGCGCTGATGAACGGGCTGGGGTATGACGTGGCGACGCTCGGCAACCACGAATTCGACCACGGGCAGGCGTTTCTGGGACGGATGATAGACAGCATGGATTTCGAGGTGGTGTGCGCCAATGTAGTGAGCGACACCTGTTCCTTTCCCCCGCTGCCGCCTTACACGGTGCTCGAAGAGGGCGGACTCCGCATCGGGTTCGTCGGCGTGGTGACCAACTACGAGGGGCCGGGGCATCCGGCGGGCAATGCGTCGAGCTTCGCGGGGCTGACCTTTCCCGATCCGCAGCGGATGGCGTTGAAATACGCCGCCGAGCTGCGCCCGAAGTGCGACGTGCTGGTGCTCGTTTCGCACATGGGCGACGACCGCGACCGGGAACTGCTTGCCGGGGGCGCTTCGCAGTACGACGTGGTGATCGGCGGGCACACGCACGAGGAGGTCGATACGTTGATCGGCGGCACGCTGCTCACGCAGACGGGGAAGGACCTGCGGAACATAGGCGTCACGACGATACGCATGAAGGGCAAGAAGGTCGCCGGCGTGGATTTCCGGCTCGTGCCGCTGGCCGGTTACGAGCCTGATCCTGTTTTCCAGAAGCAGGTGGACGCCTGTTACGCCAATCCGGAGCTGAACAGACCGATGGGCGGGTTCGGGAACGCCGCGAACAAGTGGGGGCTGGCGAACTGGATGGCCGGGGCGGTGGCCGACGGGATCGACGCCGAGATCGGATTCTACCATATCGGGGGCGTGCGGCTCGACTCGATTCCCGCGGGCGGCGTGAGCGCGGCCAGCGTATACGGGCTGGAGCCGTTCGGGACGCTGGTGGCCGAGATGAAGATGACGCCGGCGGATATGCGGCGGATGATCGTTTCGAAATACAACGATCCGGTGAACGTCAAGGAGGCGCACCGCATCGACCTGATTTCGACAACGCCCTATGTGATCGTTACCGATCAGGCGGACAATGCGCTCGACGTGGAGTTCCCCAAGCTGCGCGAAGGGAAGGTCTACACGGTCGCCGTCAGCGATTACGTCTACAAGAATTACAACGACCTGAATTACACCGACGGCAAGATTACCGAGGAGGATGTGACCGGGCTTCTGCTCGAAGAGCTGGAGGAGGACTCTCCGCTCCGGATCGACAACACGCCGCGGCAGCGGGTGCGGCGGAAGTAGGCCTGCGGAAGGGACGGTCTGCGTCCGGACGGAACAGTGGTTTGTGACCGCGGGCCTGCGACGGGCGGGAAAAGCATTTGCGGCGGTGTCCCGGCTGCGCGACCGGTCGGCCGGAAAGTGTGCGGGCGCGGCGGCGGAGTCGTCCGGGGGCGTGTCCGAGGCCGGGAGGTGTAAAAAACTGTCGGTAAGCGATTTTTTGCGCTCAATCTTTCATTTTTTCAGTTGAAAAGAGTATCTTTGCACTCCCCGTATGCGCGCACGAGGCGCGAATGAGGGGCTATGAATTTCATTATTAATCATTTAACGAGCGATTGTATCGCACAAAGTATTTCCGTTATGGAAGAAACGAAAACTGTAGTCGCAAACGAGAATTTCGACTGGAACGCATTTGAAAACGATCTGGGCGTCTATTCGCAGCCCAAGGAGGAGATTGCCGAAGCGTATGACAAGACGCTTTCGAACGTCAATGTCGGCGAAGTCGTGGAAGGTACCGTAACCGGCATAACCAAGCGTGAGGTTCTTGTGAACATCGGCTACAAAAGCGAGGGCGTCATCCCCGTTTCCGAGTTCCGTTACAACCCCGATCTGGCGGTGGGCGACAAAATCGAAGTGTATGTCGAGTCGGCCGAGGACAAGAACGGCCAGCTGGCCCTTTCGCACAAGAAGGCCCGTCAGCTCAAGTCGTGGGACCGTGTGAACGAGGCCCTCGAAAAGGACGAAATCATCAAGGGTTACATCAAGTGCCGCACCAAGGGCGGTATGATCGTAGACGTATTCGGCATCGAGGCGTTCCTGCCCGGTTCGCAGATCGACGTGAAGCCGATCCGCGACTACGACGTATACGTGGACAAGACCATGGAATTCAAGGTCGTCAAGATCAATCAGGAGTTCCGCAACGTGGTCGTTTCGCACAAGGCGCTCATCGAGGCCGAGCTTGAGGCCCAGAAGCAGGTCATCATGTCGAAACTCGAAAAGGGCCAGATTCTCGAAGGTACCGTCAAGAACATCACTTCGTACGGCGTATTCGTCGATCTGGGCGGTGTGGACGGTCTGATCCACATCACGGACCTTTCGTGGGGCCGCGTGAACCATCCCGAAGAGATCGTGGCGCTCGACCAGAAGATTCAGGTCGTGATCCTCGACTTCGACGATGCCAAGAAGCGTATCGCACTGGGTCTGAAGCAGCTTACGGCTCATCCGTGGGAGGCGCTCGACCAGAACCTCAAGGTCGGCGACAAGGTCAAGGGCCGCGTGGTCGTGATGGCCGATTACGGCGCGTTCGTGGAGATCGCTCCCGGTGTGGAGGGTCTGATCCACGTGTCGGAGATGTCGTGGAGCCAGCACCTGCGTTCGGCGCAGGAGTTCATGAAGGTCGGCGACGAGGTCGAGGCCGTTATCCTGACGCTCGACCGTGAGGAGCGCAAGATGTCGCTCGGCATCAAGCAGCTCACGCCCGATCCGTGGGAGAATATCGAAACCAAATATCCCGTGGGCACGAAGTGCACGGCCAAGGTTCGCAACTTCACCAACTTCGGTATCTTCGTAGAGATCGAGGAGGGTATCGACGGCCTGATCCACATTTCGGACCTGAGCTGGACCAAGAAGGTGAAGCACCCCGGCGAATTCACGTCGGTAGGCGCGGATATCGAGGTCGTGGTGCTGGAGATCGACAAGGAGAACCGTCGTCTGTCGCTGGGCCACAAGCAGCTGGAGGAGAACCCGTGGAACGAGTTCGAAAACCAGTTCTCGGTGGACAGCATTCACGAGGGTACGATTACCGAGATGACCGACAAGGGCGCAGTGGTCGCTCTGGGCGAGAACATCGAGGGCTTCTGCCCCGCACGTCAGCTCACCAAGGAGGACGGCACCACGCCGAAGGCCGGCGACAAGCTCGACTTCAAGGTGATCGAGTTCTCGAAGGCTACCAAGCGTATCACCCTTTCGCATCTTCGTACGTACGAGGAGGCCAAGCGCGCCGAGGTTGCAGCCGAGAAGGCTGAGAAGCGTGCCGCTGCCGATGCGACGAAATCGACCGTGAAGAAGATCAACGCTTCGGTCGAGAAGACGACGCTGGGCGATATCGCAGGTCTGGCCGCTCTGAAGAGCGCCATGGAGGCTGCCGAGGCGAAGAACGCCAAGAAAGCCGCTGCCAAGGAAGAGACCGAGGAGTAATTCCCGGAAGAGAGGGCGGGACGGTTGCGTTCCGTCCGATATAGGCGAAAGTCCGCAGGTGCGAGCCTGCGGACTTTTTTTGTCGGGGGCGGTTGTGAGAAGACGGTTTCCGGTCGTTCGGAAGTCTCTTGTCGTTCGGACATCTCTTGTCGTTCGGACATCTCTCGTCGGTCGAAAGTCTCTCGATGGCTGCGAATCGGTGGCGGCGGGTGAATTTTTCGGCGGATTTCTTGGGCGCGGCGCAATAAGCGGGTATATTTGGGGTTTGAATAGTAAAAACTAACTGACGACTGTATTATGAAAAAAATGATAGTGGTTTTGCTGTCCGCCTTCGCGCTTCTGTCGGGCGGGGATGCGTGTTTCGCTCAGGTGAGCGCTGCCCGGCACGGCGGCGTGCATCCGGGGCGGGACAGAAGGCCCGAAGGGTATTCCAAGGACAGCTGGACGGTTTATTACCGGGGGCTGAAGGTCGAGGGGGCTTCGGCTTCGTCGTTCGTCGATCTGGGGGACGGCTACGGCAAGGACAACTGGAAGGTGTTTTACTGCGGTGAAGAGGTAAAGGGCGCTTCGGCTTCGTCGTTCGAGAGTCTGGGAAAGGGACGCGGCAGGGATAATTGGAATACCTATCTGTACGGGGAGCGGCAGCGTGCGAATGCGAAGATGACCCGGACGCTGGGCGGCGGCTATTCCAAAGACAGCTGGACGGTCTATTACCGGGAGCGCGAGGTGGAAGGGGCTGCGGCCGGTTCGTTCGTCAGTCTCGGCGGGGGATACGGAAAGGATGCATGGACGGTGTTTTTTCAGGGCCGCAAAGTCGGCGGCGCATCGGCTTCGTCGTTCGAAAATATCGGCAAAGGGTATGGAAAGGATGCATGGAGCGTCTATTACCGGGGCGAAAAGATCGACGGCGCGTCTCCGGCCACGTTCGAAGTCCCTTCGCAGCGATGGTGACGGCCCGACGCAGCGACCGGGAAAGGCCCGGAAGCGATTTTCCCCTGCCGCAACGATGTGCGGCAGGGGAAAATCGTTATAGTCGGGCCGGAGGTCCGGCCTTTCCGGCCCTGAGGGCGGGCATTATTCGGCCACGGCCATTTCGTTCACATCCTCTTCGGCCAGACACGAGAGCAGCGAGTCGGTGGAGACCTCCTCTTTGAGGATCATGCCCAGTTCGCGGGCGATTTCGGTCTCGCCCATCATCTCGGCGAAGACTTTCAGCGTGCCGTACGAGGCGATCTCGTAATGTTCGGCTTTCTGGGCGGCCAGAATAAGGCCCGCATCCCGCGTATAGGAGTCTTTCCGGGTGTCCTCGATCATGCTTTCGGCCTCGGAGACAAGTCCTTCCATGGCTTCGCACTTCTTGGCCTGCGGGGTTTTGCCCAGCAGTTCGAAAACCCGCTTCAGCCGTTCGATCTGGCCTGCGGTCTCTTCGATGTGTTTCTCGAAAGCGGCGGCCAGCTTCGGGCTGGTGGCGGCTTTTTTCATCTTTTTGAGTCCGGACGAAAGGTGTTTCTCGGCCCAGTAGACGTCTTTGATCTGGTCGAGGAAGAATTCGCGGAAGTGGGGCGAATCGGTGTTTTTGTTTCTCTTGGTGTTCATAACGTTTCGTTTTAAAGTTTTTAACGTGCAAGGGGGCTGCGGCTGCAGCAAAATCGGTCTTTAAAAAAAACAACTTCCGTGCCAGCCGCCTCCGGCGCCGCACTTCGCAGGGTGGGGCGAGCAGGGCGCGGCGGGCGACGGACGGCCTTTCGGGTGTGCGGCGGGCGGCATGCCGCGAAAGGAGACGGGGGCGGAGGACGGGCACTGTTTTTGTTTTTGGGCGGGATAAACCCCGAAAGGATGAACAGATTCAAGCCCCACATCGCCCTGCTGATTTGCAATATCGTATGGGCCATGGACTACCCTTTTTACAACATCGTGCTGCCGCGTTACGTCCATCCGATGGCGATGGTCTCCGGGTCGCTGATCGCGACGGCGCTCTTCTCGCTGGTGCCGCTGTTGTGGCAGAAGGCCGAAAAGGTCGAGAAGGCCGACGTGCGGAAGCTGATCGGCGCCGCGCTGCTGATCGGCGTCCTGCGCAAGGTGTTCATCATGTACGGCCTTTCGATGACTTCGCCCATCGACGGTTCGATCATCGATACCATCGTGCCGCTGCTGGTGCTGCTGCTTTCGGTGCTGCTGGGGATGGACCGTTTCACGAAATTGAAGATCGCGGGGCTGGTGCTCGGCATGGCGGGAGCCGTGGCCGTGGTGCTGGCGGGCGCGTCGTCGTCGCACCAGCATTCGCACCTCTGGGGCAACGTGATGATTCTGCTCTGCGCCTGCGTTACGTCGCTCTACATGGTGTGGTTCAAGCGGCTGATCGCCAAATACCGGATTACGACCGTGCTGAGGTGGCTTTACTGCGTGGCGGCGGTCGCCGCCCTGCCGTTCGGCCTGAAAGAGATCGTTCATACGGATTACGCCGCCATTGCGAAGCATGCGCTTTTCCCGACGCTGTTCGTGCTGACGGTGCCGACCTATCTGCCCAACCTGATGCTCAACTATGCGCTGAAGAGCGTGCCCGCGACGGTGTCGAGCATATACACCTATTTGCAGCCCGTACTGGCGATCGCCATTTCGGTGGGTATGGGGCTTGACAAACTGCACGCCGACACGGTGATTTTCGCCTTGGTGATCTTCGTCGGGGTGGGGCTGGTGCTCCGCTCCTACTCGGTGCCGCCGCGGCATGTAGATCCGCCGACGGCCGCGCCGCATTAGAGGACGGCCGGACTGTCGGGAGTGTTGATGTGCCGATTCCGTCTGTCCGAAGCCTGACGGGTGCAGCCCCGTTTTTCGGGACTGCACTGAGTGGGCGCTGTCACGGCCTTGCGCGGAGGAGGTGGAGGGCTTTGCCGGGGAGATGGATGTTTTTCGTAATATATTCTATCTTTTTTCCTGAAATCTGTATTTTATATCGTTCCCGCCGATCTTACTTTTGTACCGATAACCGATCGGGATTTCCCGGCGGCGGAAATCCGAACTCATACTTAATTGCTGAACCTATGTCTGTCAAGTTGTGGTGTATTCCGACCTTGTTGCTGTTGCTCTGCGGGTGTGCGGGCGATGTTCATAAGCTTTCGCTGGCGGGAGAGTGGCGGGTTGCGCTCGACTCCCTCGACCGGGGGGATTCGTCCGGCTGGAACAATACCGGATTCGAAACGCCCGTTACGCTTCCCGGCACCACCGATATGGCTCGTCTGGGAACCCCCAATGCGCTGCGTCCCGAAATGACGCAGCCGCAGATGCTGCGTCTGACGCGCAATTACAGCTATCTGGGGGCCGCGTATTATACGCGCGAAATCGAGATTCCCGCGTCGGCTGCCGGAAAGCGGGCCGTGCTGAATCTGGAGCGGGTGCTCTGGAAGAGCGACGTTTGGGTCGACGGCCGGAAGGTCGAGCCGATCGTCGGCAATTCGCTGGTCGCGGCGCACCGTTACGACCTGACGTCCTTCCTCACGCCGGGGGCGACCCATAGACTGACGGTTCGGGTCGACAACCGCCGGCAGTTCGACGTCAGTGTCCGCGAGCTGGCCCATGCCTATACGAACGATACGCAGACGATCTGGAACGGGATGCTCGGAGATCTGTCGATCGATTTCATGCCGGTGAATCATATCCGTCATCTTGCGGTATATCCCGATGTGGACGCCCGGAAGGCGACGGTGAGCCTTGAGATATACGCCGAAGCTTACGAAGAGGGGGCCGAGGTGCGGATTCGGGCCGTGGACAGGAGCGGACGCAATGCCGTCGCCGCCTTGAAACGGGAGATAACCCTCGATCCCGGACTCAACAGAATCGAAATCGACTGTCCGATGGGCGATGATGTCCGCTTGTGGAGCGAATTTTCTCCGGCGGTGTATCGTATCGAAGCCCGTCTGGCGTCCGGCGCGGGCGAACATGCGGCAGCCGCGGATTTCGGAATGCGCAAGATGGAGAGCCGGGGCGACCGCATGTTCGTGAACGGTTCGCCGCTCTTCCTGCGCGGAACGCTCGAATGCTGTATTTTTCCGCTGACGGGCACCCCTCCCCTTGATAGGGAAGGATGGCGGAAGGTCATTCGCACGGCCAAGGAGTGGGGGCTTAACCACCTGCGGTTTCATTCGTGGTGTCCTCCCGAAGCCGCTTTCGAGGTGGCGGACGCTGAGGGGCTTTATCTTCAGGTCGAGCTGCCGCTGTGGGCGCTGAACGTGGGCGCCGACCGTGCTGCGGTAGACTATCTCGAAGCCGAAGCCGACCGTATCCTGCGGGCGTACGGCAGTCATCCGTCATTTTGCATGATGAGCATGGGCAATGAACTGCAGGGCGACATGCAGATCGTCAACAGTTTGATGAAACGCCTGAAGGCCGCGGACAATCGCCGTCTTTACACCTCGACCTCGTTTACGTTTGAACCCGGATACGGGGTCGCGCCGATGGACGGCGACGATTTCTTTGTCACGCAGTGGACCGGGCATGGCTGGGTCCGCGGGCAAGGCGTTTTCGAACAGCAGCCTCCGCAGTTCGACCGGGATTATCAATCGGCGTTGGAGGGGATCGGCGCGCCTTTGATTACCCATGAGATCGGGCAGTATTCGGTTTATCCGAATCTTGCCGAAATAGAGAAATACACCGGAGTGCTCAGACCCCTCAATTTCGAGGCGGTGCGCGAAGACCTGAAACGCAAGGGCTTGTTGTCCGACGCAGAGAAGTATACATGGGCGTCGGGAAAACTCGCGGCCATACTTTATAAGGAGGAGATCGAACGTGCCCTGAAAACGCCGGGGATCAGCGGCTACCAGCTGCTCGACCTGCATGATTTTCCGGGGCAGGGTACGGCGCTGGTGGGCCTTCTCGATGCGTTCTGGGAGAGCAAGGGCGTTGTTTCGGCCCGGCAGTTCCGCGAATTTTGCGCTCCGGTGGTGCCGCTCGTGCGCTATGCCAAGGCGGCATATGCGGCCGGGGAGCTGTTTACGGCAGAGGTCGATATCAGCAACTATTCGGCTGAGGCGCTCGAAAATGCCGCATTGACATGGGAGTTGGGCGATTCGGAAGACGGGACCTTTGCTTCGGGGACCATCGGTGCCGATATCGCGCAGGGGTACAACCGCGGTCTGGGACGGATAGCCGTCGAACTTGCCGGTATCGAAAAGGCCCGGAAGCTGACGCTGACGGTCGGGGTCGAAGGCACGTCCTATCGGAATAGTTGGAGCGTCTGGGTTTATCCGCAGGCGGACGAGGACCGGAGCGGGGATGTCCGCATTACGGACGATCTGAATACGGCAATGGCCGAACTGGAAAAGGGGGGCAAGGTGTTGCTGTTGCTGGATTGGCGGTATACGAACGGCCTGCAGGGGAAATTCCTCCCCGTGTTCTGGAGTCCCGTCCATTTCCCCGAACAGGCCGGAACGATGGGGCTGTTATGCGATGCGGAACACCCGGCGCTGGCCGATTTTCCCAACGATGGACACGGCGACTGGCAGTGGTGGGAGTTGTGCGTAGATTCCCGCACGATGGTGGTGGATTCGCTGCACGGCGGTGCGCCCGTCGTGAAGGTCATTGACAATTTTACCAATAATCGGCGGTTGGCCATGATCTATGAGGGGCGTGTGGGCGATGGCAGGCTCGTGCTGGCGTCGTGCGACCTGACGACCGATCTCGACAGGAGGATCGTCGCCCGCCAGATGCGCCGCTCGCTGATCCGGTATATGAAATCGGATCGGTTCGATCCTCCCGTCATCGAGAATCCTGAGGTGCTGCGGACCTTCGTCAGCGACGTGTGCGACTCCCGTCGTGCCGATGCCACCGATATTTATTGACGGGCCTGCATACTGGATCGGGGCACTTTAATGTGGCGACGGCTCCGATTACCGATATCAGCCGAGCAATCCCCGGACCGAGGCATAACGGACTGCTTCTATCGAATTGTCCGCATTCAGCTTTTCAAGAATACGCTGTCGGTGTGTGTTAACCGTGTGTACGCTGATGGACAGTTGGTCGGCAATCTCTTTGGATAGTCTTCCCCGGCTGATCAGACGCAATATTTCCCGCTCACGGTCGGATAGAGACGGCTCTTCGGCAGCCGGGAACGGACAGACCTCGCCCGTTCGGTAGTTGAACAACTGGCTGCGCACCCCATCCTCTGTTCCTTGATTGGGCGATATGTCCAGTATGCTCAGCGAAAGCCAGATATTTCCCGAACGATCGAACTCCAGCACTTGAAACTGCTCGATCACCCGCACGTAATGACTGTCTATGTTTACCCGGTATTCGTTGATTAGTTTGACGTCGGGAGCCATTTCTTTGTGTTCCATTAGATAGCGCAGGCAGGCGATGCCGTTGCGGTGCAGTTCCCTATGGTCGTCGGGGTGGATACGACTGGCGAAATAGGCTGAATCGTCTGCGGCGATGGCTGCCATGTCGTATTGGAACAATTCCGAGAAGTTATACGATGCGAAGACGTGGCGGCGGGTATACATGTCGAAAACTGTAATACCGCTGTTTGAAACCTGCGACAACAGCGTCAACCGGGAGATGTGGTGATCCAGCACCGAGTAATCCAATTCGCCGGGATCGAACCGCTGGGCATCCAGCAGCTCTTCGTATTCGCGTTGCAGTGTTTCCATTACTGATTAATCAGTATTGCCCGAAAGGGGTTTATGATTTTATTTTGCAATGCAAAAATAACATTTTCAAACACAAAACCCGCAGTTATGAAAAAAATCCTTATTTCGGCAATCCTGCTTTTGGCTGTCTTTAGCGCTTCTGCGCAATTTCGGGTCGACCTTCGCATCGGTGCAACGGCATCCTCTTTCGGCGACCAGCACCTGAAAATAGGTATTCGTGCCGGAGCCGGTGTCGAGTATCTTTTCTCGGAGCGTTGGGGACTTCGCTCCGGTCTCTTCTTCTCTATGAAAGGCGCCACGACTTCTAACAATGTCTTCAATTACGATTGGGACAAGGCCACACGGCTCTCTTATGTCGATCTTCCCGTGGAGGCGGTTGTCTCGTTCTGCCTTGCGCAACGCTCGCGGCTGGCACTGCACGGAGGACCTTATGTCGCCTGTCTGCTTCATTCGTCTCTGCCTGACGGTGTAGAGGACAATGTCCGTCGCTTGGATGCGGGATGCGGTCTTGGTGCGGATTTCATCGTCGGACATTTTGTCATCGGTCCAGAGGTGCAGTATGGACTGACACGGTTGATAAAATTCGGTTCCAGCCACAATACGACTTATGCCCTGACGCTGGGTTACCGGTTCTAATCCGTTCCGCAGGTCGGGCGGATTTCGGGCGCGTTTCCCTTGCGTGCCGGATGGTGAAAGGGAAAACGCAAAATGAAAAAGGAGAGCCTGAAGCTCTCCTTTTTACTTGTCTTGCCGGACTCGGACCCCGTTGCCGGGATTGTCGCCGCACCCGGTGGCAGGTCTTCCGTCCCCGGATTATTCGGCGGCGGTAACCGAGAATTTGATGACTGCCTTGACCTCCTTGTGGAGTTTGGCGACAGCCTCGTATTCGCCGACGGTCTTGATGGCGTCAACGACGATCACCTTGCGGTCTAGCTCGATGCCTTTGGCGGCAAGCGCCTCGGCCAGATCGGCGGCGGTAACCGTACCGAAGAGTTTGCCCTCCTCGGCCTTCACGGCCAGCGACAGCGGCAGGTTGGCGATGGTCTCGGCGAGCGCCTGAGCGTCGGCGAGGATCTTGGCGTCCTTGTGAGCGCGCTGGCGGAGATTCTCGGCGAGAACCTTCTTGGCGGATGCAGTGGCGGCCTTGGCGTAACCCTGAGGGATCAGGTAGTTGTTCGCGTAACCGGGTTTTACGTTCACGATGTCGTTGGCGTAACCCAGATTTTCCATATCTTTGATCAGAATAACTTCCATTGTCTCTTCCTCCTTTAATTATTTCATGCAATCGGTTACGAAGGGCAGAATGGCGAGGTGACGCGCACGCTTCACGGCCTGTGCGACCTTCTTCTGGAACTTCTGCGAAGTACCCGTCAGGCGGCGGGGAAGGATCTTGCCCTGCTCGTTGAGGAACTTCTTCAGGAACTCTCCGTCCTTGTAGTCCACGTATCTGATGCCGAGTTTCTTGAAGCGGCAGTATTTCTTTTTCTTGACGTCTACCGACACCGGGTTGAGGTAACGGATTTCAGACTGTGCTTTGTTCTCCTGTGCCATGGTTTACTCCTCCGATTTGTTAGAAAGTTTTGCACGACGCTTCTCCGAATACTCGACGGCGAATTTGTCCTGCTTGAATGTTAAGAAACGGATGATGCGCTCGTCGCGGCGGTACTGCGTTTCGAGCGTACCGATGAGCGAGCCTTCGCCCGTGAACTCTACCAAGAAGTAAAAACCGGTGGTCTTCTTCTGAATAGGATAGGCGAGCTTGCGAAGGCCCCACGACTCCTTGTTCACAATCTGACCGCCGTTCTCGGTGATGACACCTTGGAATTTGTCAGCAACCTCCTGAACCTGAGCATCGGACAGAACCGGCGTGACAATGAAAACGGTTTCGTAATTGTTCATAATTGTTGGAATTAAATTAATTTACGCTTTTCAGCGGGTGCAAATGTAAGAAAAAAAAGGCACCTCCGCAAGGAAGCGCCTCTTTTTTTGACATTCGGCCGGTTAATTTCGCTCCGGAGGGCCGGGGACGGTCTGCCGGAGGGGTTTGCGGCTGTGTGTGAGGTTATTCGACGTTGTAGTTCGGGTCCTTGATCAGCAGGTAGATGTACTGCTGGTTCATCACCAGATTCGTGGCGACGCCGTCGGCTTCGAAAACGACGATGATGCCGCCGTCGAAGGGACCCGGCCGGCCGTTGGATTCGACATGGGCGACCGCTGCGGCAAGATCGGCGAACGTCTCTTTCCGGTCGCCCCACGAATCGGTCGTATAGGCCTCTTTGAAGGCCCCCAGACCTTTGTCCGCGTAGTCGCGGGCGTATTCCTTCCAGATGGCCAGCTGCTTGTCGGCGTCGTTGCGGTCGGCGCTGACGTAGACGTCGATTTCGGAGATTTTCTCGCCGTTCTTGTCGGCGTGTACGTCGACGGTGAAGGTGTTGCCGGCGGCGTCCTTGGCATAGTAGAAGTAGACGTAGAGGTCGCCGAAGGCGTTGATCTTGTTGCCCAGAACGTAGTACTCCGCAGCGAAGGCGGCGTGGTCGCCGCCGAGCCAGCGGCGCATTGCGGGATAGTCCAGCTTAAGGTAGCTGTTCATGAGCCGGGCGGAGAAGGTCCCGTTGTCGAGTTGGAAGACGGCGTATGCGGCCTGCGGAACGACGCCGAAGATCGTGCAGGCGAGCGTTTCGGCGGTGCCGTGCTGGGCGATGTGGTTCAGGGTGTCGTCGATGGTCTGGAATACGCCCGACGAAGAGGGGCTTTTGTATTTGGTGCCGAGGAACGTGCCCAGACGGAGCGCTTCGGCGGAGGTCAGGCAGTATTGCCACACGTCGAGGGATTTGGCCGGATCTTCGGGTGCGGCCGTGATCGTTTTCACGTTGTCGTAATCGTCCTTTTCGACGCAGAGGGTGAGCAGGATGCTGTCGGTCGGGGTTTTGAGGTAGCTGCCCAAGTAGAAGACGGAGGGCTGCTGGGGCATGTTCATGCTCGGAGCGGCGGACGACGGATGCGCGGAGAAGGCGTTTGCGGCGGGATCGGAGACGTATTCGGCGTACTTTCGGCAGAATGCCGTGAAGTCGGTGTTGAGTTCGGCCGCCAGTGCGGGGCCGTCGAAGGCTACCCGAAAATATTCGGGTGCGGGGTCAGGCTCTTTCCCCCCCCCTCGTTGTCGGAACAGGATGCCGCATAGAATCCTGCGCAGAGGAGCGTTGCGTAGAGTAAGGATTTTTTCATGGTATTAAAAATTTAAGTGGGATAAGGCGTCACCATAACGCCTTGATTGCAAATATAACGAAAAAAAGGAAACGTGGTGCCGGGGCGGGGCGTTTTTATGCAGGGGCAGGGCCGTGTGAGGGTGGCTGGGCCGTGAGGGGCGGGCCGTGTAAGGGTGGACGGCGGGAGCGGACCGAGGAACGGGGAATTGGGGTGGGGGTGGGGGCGGAGATGTCGGACCGTGGGAGGTCAGCCGGAGGGGGCAGGGAGGACGGCGGAGCGGGGACAGGACAGTGGAGCAGGGGCAGGACGGCGGAGCGGGAGAAAGCTGCGGTAGGCAAGAAAAATCCGGAACGCATCGTGCGCTCCGGATTTGTGTCTGGGGGGGCGCTGCGGTTAGAGTTGGGCGATGACGTCGGTGATGCGGGCGAAGACGTCGTCCATCGTGCCCGTGCCGTTTACCGATGCGTATTTGCCTTGTGCGGCGTAGTAGTCCGACACGACGGCCGTCTGCTGGCGGTAGACGTCGAGACGGCCGCGGATGACCTCCTCGGAGGCGTCGTCCGCGCGGCCCGAATCCTTGCCGCGGAGCAGGATGCGCTGGATCAGCTCCTCTTCGGGAACGTGGATGTCGATCATGATGTCGACCTGAAGACCGTGTCCGGCGAGGATTTTGTCGAACTCCTCGGCCTGAACCGTGGTGCGGGGAAAACCGTCGAAAATGCAGCCCTTGGCGTGCTTGTGTTCGGCGACGTAGTTGGCGATCATGCCGATGACGATCTGGTCCGGGGCCAGTTTGCCCGCTTTGATGTAGGATTCCATACTGCGTCCGAGTTCCGTGCCGCGGCGGATCTCGTCGCGGATAACCTCGCCCGTCGAGACGTGCTCGATGCCGTAGTGTGCTTTCAGCCGTTGCGCCTGCGTGCCTTTCCCGCAGCCCGGCGCACCGAATAAGACGATGTTTATCATTATAGAAACCGTTTTTGGGATTTACCGGACAAAAATACGTTAAATTTTTGGGAAAGAGCAAAGATTCCCTAATTTTGTAAAAAAATTTATAATATGGAAAAGAAACGACGTACCGAAATCGCCGAATTGGGAGAGTTCGGCCTGATAGACCTGCTGACCAGCGGGTTCGAGCCGACGAACGACTCGACGCTGCGGGCCGCGGGCGACGACGCGGCCGTCATACTGCCTCCTGCGGGCGAAGCCGTGCTCTGTTCGACGGACCTGCTGACGGAAGGCGTCGATTTCGACCTGACCTATTTCCCGCTCAAGCATCTGGGTTACAAGGCCGTGACGGTGGCCGGAAGCGATATTCTGGCGATGAACGCCCGGCCTTCGCAGCTGATGGTGTCGCTGGGCGTGTCGGCCAAGATGTCGGTCGAGGCGTTGCAGGAGCTTTACGAAGGGATCGCTTTCGCCTGCAGGGAGCAGGGGATCGATCTGGTCGGAGGAGACACGAAGGCTTCGGTGACGGGGCTGGTGCTGAGCCTGACGGCGGCAGGGCATGCCCCCAAGGAGCGGATCGTGTCGCGCGGCGGAGCGCAGCAGAACGACCTGATCTGCATTTCGGGCAACCTCGGAGCGGCCTACATGGGGCTGCGGCTGCTGGAGCGCGAGAAGCGCGTGTTGGCGGACGTGGAGAATCCCGAACCGAAGTTCGGGGGATATGAGTACCTGCTCGAAAAATACCTCAAACCCCGTCTGCGCAGGGACATTGTGGATGCGTTGGCGGAGGAGGGCATCGTTCCGACGTCGATGATCGACCTGTCGGACGGACTGGCCAGCGACCTGCTGCAGATTTGCAAGGCCTCGAAGTGCGGGGCGCGGATTTATCTGGACCGGATTCCGATCGCCAAGCAGACGTATGCGCTGGCCGAGGAGCTGCACGCCGATCCCGTGGTGGCGGCGCTGAACGGCGGGGAGGATCACGAACTGCTCTTCACGGTGCCGCTGGCGATGCAGGAGCAGGTGATGAAGATGGGATGCGTCGACGTCATCGGCCATATCACGCCCGAATCGACCGGGGCCTATCTGGTGACGCCCGACGGGTCGGATATCCGGCTGCGGGCGCAGGGGTTTGCCGAGAAAGAGTAACTCGTGCGGGGATTTCCCGATACGCTTGGAGAACGGGCCGTCCGCAGGTGTGCGGACGGCTTTTTTTGACGGTGTATGTCGGGATGTCGGACAGCGGCGGTGCGGCGGCTGGACTGCGGCGAGGAGGCGGTGCGGGGTGTTTCCGGAAGCGGTGATGCGAAAGAGCGGGCGGGGAGATGAAAATGAAAAAGCCGCCTTCGTCGGGCGGCTTTAAATTCAGGCGAAGCGGCTTAGAGCGCGTTCACGTGCAGCTGGATGGCGCTTTTGAGGTTGGCGGCCTTGTTCTTGTGCACGATGTTGTGCTTTGCAAGTTTGTCCAGCATGGCGGTTACCTTGGGAAGCAGGGCCTCGGCGGCGCTCTTCTCCGTGGTGCTGCGGAGCGCTTTCACGGCATTGCGTGCCGTCTTGTGGTAAAGACGGTTGTGGGCGCGCTTGGTCAGCGTCTGACGAATTCGCTTTTTCGATGACTTATGGTTTGCCATAATTCCTGTTTTTTATTTTTTACTTTTTCAGTTGCTAAATCGGTAAACAGCCGTGGCTGCGTGTGGATAGACGCTCGGTCCGCTCCTCGAAAAGTATCACCCGTAGAGATCCGCATGCCGCCGTCCGCTTTGCGGCCTTCCGAAGTTCCGGGATTCGCTTCCCCTCCCCTCTCTGGTTTCGTGCCGGCCCCCAGGTCTCCTCGTTAGTAGCCCATAGGAGAGTCGAACTCCTCTTTCAAGAATGAAAATCTTGCGTCCTAACCGATAGACGAATGGGCCTTTACCACTATTGCTGCCCCTTGTAAGGGAAACTTTAGCGGTGCAAAGGTAAACAAAAAAGTGAGTCGAACAAAAAAAAAGCCGAAAAATATTGAATTCGTTACTTTTTTGTGAGCCGGATCGTCAGCGTCGCGGGGTCGAACGAGATGCCGGCACCGGCGAAAAGCCGCTCGATATGGCCGCTGGAGGCCATGTCGGAGGCGGGAAGGCAGTGCAGGTCGGGCGTGTCGATCAGTGCGACGGCGTCGCACAATCCCAGTGCGACGTCGAGGTCGTGCGTCGAGAAGAGGATGCATTTGCCCTCGTCGTGGGCCAGACGGCGCAGCAGCGTCGCCAGTTCGTAACGGTTCGGCAGGTCGAGGAAGGCGGTGGGTTCGTCGAGCAGGATCACGGGGGTGTCCTGCGCCAGCGCACGGGCGATCAGGATGCGCTGGCATTCGCCGTCGGACATGCGGTCCATCGTTTTGCGGGCGAAAGCCTCCATGCCGACCAGCCGGAGCGAACGGGCCACGATGTCGCGGTCGGTCTCCTGCATGCGTCCGATCCAGTTGGTGTAGGGGGCGCGGCCGAGGGCCACGACGTCTTCGCAGGCGAGGTTGGCGATGCGCACCTTGTCGGTGGTGACGAAGCTGACGGTCGAAGCCCGCTGGAGCGGGGTGAGCGCCGCGAGGGGTTTGCCGCAGAGTTCGATCCCGCCGGACGCGGCGGCGCCCAGACCGGCGACGGCCCGCAGCAGGGTGCTCTTGCCGGTGCCGTTGCGGCCGATCAGGGCCGTGAGCGATCCCGGAGGGACCGAGGCCGAGACGTCGCGCAGCAGGATGCGCCGGCCGTAGGCGAGGGTGATATGGCGAAGGGCGATGCTCATTTCAGAAGAGATTGCGGTTGCGGACGACCACGACGATCACCACAGGGATGCCCATCAGGGCCGTGACGGTGTTGATCGGGAGGGCCAGCGATTTGGAAATAAGGTCGCAGACCAGCAGCAGGGCCGCGCCCGAAAGCATCGACGCGGGCATCAGGACGCGGTGGTCGGCGCTGGCGAAGAGCATGCGCGCGAGGTGCGGCACGGCAAGTCCGATGAATCCCACCGGGCCGCAGAAGGCCGTGACGGTGCCTGCAAGCAGGACCGTGGAGAGGAACAGCAGCGTGCGGGTGCGCTGGACGTTGAGACCCATCGTGCGGGCGTAGTTCTCGCCCAGCAGCAGCAGGTTCAGCGGCTTGATGACGGCGACGGAGAGCACGAGACCCGCGGTGATGACCGGGAGCATCAGGGCGAGGTTGCCGCCCGTGACGTCGCCCAGAGAGCCCATGGTCCAGACGACGAACGATTTGAGCGCCGCTTCGCTCGAAAGGTACTGGAGGATTTCGACCACGGAGCTGACGCCCGAACCGAACATCATGCCGAGGATCAGGATCACCATGATGTCTTTGATGCGGCGGCTGACGGCCATGACGATCAGCAGCACGAGGGCCGCGCCGAGCCACGCCGCGCCCGCGATGCCGAGCGATTGGACGAACGAGTGCGCCGAGACGCCCAGCAGGGGCGCGCCCAAGAGGAACAGCGCCACGCCCAGACCGGCGCCCGAACTGATGCCCAGCACGTAGGGACCGGCGAGCGGATTGCGGAAGAGGGTCTGCATCTGCAGGCCGCTGGCGGCGAGGGCTGCGCCGGCGAAGAGCGCCGTGACGGCTTTGAGCAGGCGGATTTTGAGGATGATGTCGCGCACGGCCGGGTCGCACGAACCGCCCGTAAGCGCTGCCCAGATGTCGCGCAGGGCCACTGCGACCGAGCCGACCAGCAGGTCGGCCGTGAAAAGCGCGGCGGTCAGCAGCGACAGAACGGTGAAAAGGATGGCGGTGCGGCGTCCGGACATTTCGAGCGGGGTGTTTGTTATTCCAGACGTTTGTAGTAGTGGAGTTCTCCCTCTTCGGCAGGCTTGCCGCCGAGGATCAGGCTCAGGTCGCGCAGCACCAGATCGGGGCGTATGACGCCCGATTCCCAGAAGTCGGAGCCGCCGGCCGGGGTTTGGCGGCGGTTGTTGTTGAAGACCATGCGGTTGCGGACGGCCGGGATGCCGGCGAATTTCGGGTTCTGGGTCGTCAGTTCCGCAAGGGTGTTGCACGGACCCACGTTGAGCCAGACGTCGGCCGAGCTGGCCAGCAGGTAGGCCTCTTCGAGGTCTACGGCGACGGAGGTGTCCGAGTCGTTCTTCGTGTAGACGTATTCACCCCCGGCGTCCTCGATCAGGCGGATCATGAAACTGCGCGACGAAGGCATGAACCAAGTGTCGCGGTAAGGGGTGTTGAGCATCACTTTGGGGCGGACGGCGGGTGCGGAACCGGCGACGGCGGTTTTGATGGCTCCGTAGCGCTCGGCGATGCCGCCGAAGATTTCGGCGCCCCGGCCGCGGTCGATGCAGAGTTCGGCGGCGACCATCAGCCATTCGGCTTTGCCCAGCGGCGATTCTTCCATGTAGTCGCCTACATATATATAGGGTATGCCCAGTTCGCGGAGTTTGCCCGTGACGACGGTGTTTTCGCCCGTGACGCCGTACAGCAGCATCAGGTCGGGCTGCATGGCGGCGAGCCGTTCGAAGTTGAGGTTCGTGTCGTAGCCCACGTCGAGGACTTCGCCGCAGCAGCGGTGTTCGTTGACATAGGCGTTGGAAATGTAGTCGATTCCGGAGACGCCGCAGACGCGGCGTATCTGACCGATGGCGTCGAACATGGCTACGTGGCTCGACGACATGCAGACCACATGGCGTACGGGGGCTTTCACGATCTGGCCGTCGAAATCGGCGGGAGGTTCGATGCCCTCGCGCAGAACGAGCAGATGCTGTTCGACGCCGCTTCCGCCCTGCCACGGGGTGCGGACGGTGACGAGCGTCGCCGCATTGCGTTCCGTGCCGCGGATGTCGAACCCCGAAGCGTATGCAGGGGTATAGACTTCGGTCGTGAAATCGGCCGGAGTGTAGCTCGCGGAGCCTCCGCAGGCGGTGCCGAGAAGCGCCAGCAGGAGCGGTATGAGGGGCGGGAATCTTTTCATCGAGGACAAAATTAGAAAAAAATCTTGCAGAAATGTGCCGGTTTGTGAAAAATATACTATATTTGCACTCCGAAACGCTACGGGGTGTAGCTCAGCCCGGTTAGAGTACGCGTCTGGGGGGCGCGTGGTCGCAAGTTCGAATCTTGTCACCCCGACTGATGGAAAATCCTTGATATTCAATTGAATATCAAGGATTTTTCTTTTCTGGTATATAGTCTGAAAAGCGGCGGTGGTACACAAGTGGTACATAAATGGTCGCTATTTGGAATTTTATTCTTTAGGGAGCTTAAAGAAACTAATGATCATAAAATCATCTAAGTATCAGAGTACTTCTGGCGTTTATAATAATCCAAGATATACTGGGAAATTATTACAGACAACTGAAATAGAGTTTGTTCTTTTTTCTTTGGTTTTAATTGACACTCCCATATTGTTATAACATTCCAATGTTTTTGTTTGAGGTCTTTAATGTGTTGTAAGTCCCGCTTTTGTGTACGCTCAATTTTGTTCTGCCACCATTCTGTTTTTGTCTTTGGCAAAACGAAACAAGGATACCCTTCATGACCATGCCAAAAACAGCCATTAATAAAGATTGCAATTTTGTATTTCCCAATCACAATATCAGGCTTTCCGGGTAATTTTGCGACATTTAATCGGTAATGGTATCCTAAACTAAATAAATATTTTCGAACAATTAATTCAGGCTTCGTGTTTTTACTACGAATCCTCGACATATTATAACTTCGGACTTGTGATGTGTGTACATCAGCCATTGTTATCGGAATTATCCGTAATGGATGAATGGAGTTTTATATAGTCATAAATATTATTTGCTAATGCTTCTGCAGCAACAAAAGGGACACCGTTTCCTATAGCTTTAAAAGCGTTCGATAGGGTTATATCTTTAGTTGGTAAAACAAAATCTTTAGGAAGCGATTGTATTGCCAAGGCCTCTGCGACGGATAATCTTCGGGCTAAATAGGGATGTAGATGTACTTCATTATTTCCGTAGGCAGCTGTTGGGGAGTAACGCCATCTGTGGAGCCTTTTATACGATTTTTTTTTGTCGTCTCCTTCTGGAATTGTTTGAAAACGGGATAGACCGCCTTTAGGTTTGAAGTATTGGTCTTTATTTGGATGGTGTCGGACGTCATTTTGATTAAACCAATGTTGAACTGTTAGTTCAATCGGAATGTTTTTCGGAGCTTTAGTTATTCCGTTTTCAACAAAAGGATGGGTTTCCGGCCATGGAAGTTTTTTTACAGATTCAGTGTTATATTTCTGGAATTTATTCCAGTTAAAATCTTGTAAAACGCCGTTGTTAGCTATCATATGCAATGAATCAATCATACATTGATGAAATCCGATCAAAATTATGCGCTCCCGGTCTTGTGGAGCACCATAATCGAGTGCATTGATTAATCTTTCTGTATATGCATATCCTGCTTTGCGGAATTTTGTTTTTAATTCTTCAAAAAATTTGCGGTGCTTTTTTGTCCTGTATAAACCTTTGACATTTTCAAAAAGAAAAAAGTCAGGTGTTAACTTACAGATTAGCTCTGTATAAGTGTTTGATAGCTTGCCATTTTCTCCCGTTTCCCCTTTATTTTTACCTGCAATAGAAAAATCAGGACAAGGAGGCCCCCCTATGAATCCAATATAACGGTAATTCTCTTTTGACTGTTGTAGTTTTTTCTTTAATTCATTTAAATTGCTTTCTTGAAGAAATGAAGTAATATCATTTACCGAATAACCGAATTCTGGCTTTTCAATTTTCATCTGCTTACGTGCATGCTGATATATCTCCATAAACGGCTGATGAATTTCATTAACGAAAAGGGTCTGAAAATTTTGGTTCATTTCAAAGCCCAAATCCAAGAAGCCTGCTCCTGCAAAAAACGAAAATATTCCTATTTTATCTTTCATATTTGATTTGATATAGATAGCTAACTGTACGAGTTGATTTTTGATGTTTACCGTTTCTTTTTAGTCATTGGTTCCATAAAGGACTCAATAAATTCGTTTGTTACTCCCTGTAACTTATATCTCATACAGATAGAAAATAAATCCTCCACTTTAGAATATGAAAAGTAGAATAGATTCATATCAGCAAATTGCTCTGAGTTTGCTTTTGAAATGACATTATTACGGTCTTCGTCCGGAGCCACAATAATATATCTTGTTAATATCGAAGGAATCGCTTCTTTTAATTTGTGCATCCGAACTAAACCGCTCGTGGTGCCGGTCGTATGTTCTACCTCAAGAACTGCGGGTAAATTTTTTTCTCCGTCAAACCAAATACAATCGATAAGTCGGGCGGAGTCAATAGCATCGTTAAATCCGGAAAGCACATTCTTATCATCTCTGATAGATTGTATGATTCCCGGATATTCACATAGCCGCTTCTCGTTGTATTGCACGTTCATATCATTTTGGGCAATCCATGTACGGTAGCCTAAACTGTGTCCAATATGATACAATGCAATTTGTATCTGCAAATGTCTTCTGATGACATTTATATCCAGTCCTTTAGTCGTAAATTCCAGTAGTTTGTAAGATACATCATAAACAGGGATTTCTGAAATCTGGATATCCGTTTCCGTGGGGGACATAATCCCTTTTTTATGCGGGGCATCTGGTTTCCATATGACATGTTTATGGCCAGCCTGAATCTTAATATTGCCGTTTTTGTCTTCGATACGACCTGGATAGCAATAATAAAATTCCGGAGTATGAACCAAGAGCGTCTCAAGCACACTTCTGGTATTGTAGCTGGCCCCTAATATCCTGTCAAAATTGATTGGAGAATCTGGTTTGAAAGCATTGGCTATACGCCAAATCATATCAGATGAAATGGATTTTATTGCAGCTGTAGTTTCTGTTTGATTTTTGCTTGGATCCCACTGTTTGATGTGTATTGGGCCTTCCGGGAGTTTTACCGTCTCAATTTTAATAACTCCGTGGTTGCCGGGATATATGTAGTTATATAGAACTTTTTTGTCTAAACTATTAATTGCACATATAATATTTTCTGCTGTTAGCTTTTTATTATCCATAGCATTTAATTTTTTCCAAAAGTACAAATTAAATTATGGATCTGCAAAAGCATAGAAGCAGATTTGGTTAGTTGTTTATAGGTTATGTGGCTGTCGAAATAAAGAGATAATTAAATTGAAGTCTATGTTATGGACTGTATAATTGTGTTATGATATCTGCTGTTCATATTTAATAAATGAACTGTTATACTGCATGACATACCAAGTGAAAATAAGTGAGTTATATTATTGGGGCGACGAACCGATCAGCAACAAAATCGAATAGTCGGTTTCCGCCAGTTTTGCATCCGTGCCGCAGCCCCAGACGATGTTTACCTGCGGGGCAAATTCATGGATGACGGTTAAGAGGCTGCATAGGTCGTCGAAACTAATTTCCGATGCGGGATGATAGCTTACTTTTACAATCACGTCGAGGTCGGCTTCGATGTGCAGGGCTTCCAATTCGGTGCGGAGTCGCTCCGCCAAGACGGGCATTGCACCCTCGACCGTAATTAGGGCACAAGATGCCGCGCTATTCAAAATGCGGTCGAAATCGTTCCGGACGATTTGCACCATGTCGTCTTCCGATGGGCTGAATTGGGTGTCGAGGTAGAGCCTGATTTCTTCTTTGTTTTTCATGTTATCTTGTTTTTGGGTAATACATTCCGGCTGTGAATACGCAGGTCGTTTCAGCCGATATGTACTGGAAAATCGTCGTTGCAGCTTGCTTATTTAAGTCCTATACACTGGCTTGAAATAGGCGAATAATGAATTTTATCGAGTCTCCGACTACATGAGCTGTAATCGCATCGCAGTATCTTCTGTCGGGATTTAACAAAGCGACCTGCCGGGTTGCGGCAGGTCGGGACAACTAAGAACGGTCGGGATAAAGACTCGGAAAGGATGTGGATAACAACTTACAACTATGTGCTTTATCCGTGACCGGGATTATATACGAGAAATTAATTTTATTCCCAATTGCCAATATCATTATCGGCTTCATCTGTCGAGCCGAATTTGATGCCGGGATAACGGTCGAAAACATTTACTTCTTCATCAATTAGATTGATTATTTCCTGCCGGTATTTAATCGTATCGAGGAAGAGTTTGTAGGGGGCGCGAACTTCTATGAAAGGGCCGGTACGATTAGAAGATGTCTTGGCGAATCCGGTTTCCATGATAAACTCGCGGTTGGAATTGGGAATGCAACGGAGTTGCTTGATGTCGCATCTTAATTCGGTCGGATTCCTATGGAGAAACCGCTCCAATTCGTCGAAATCTTCAGCATAACGCCGGTATGCAGCCCTGTACGTACGCTGGGCAGTTCGGACATCCTTGATGCGGTCGATAACTTGTGCTTTGCGTTCGTTTAATTCGTTTTCAAAATGGATAGGAGTTGATATCTGGGAACCTATAGTACTTATTACAGCAAATAAAATCGGCAATAGAGAGATGATTAATCCTGCTATTGCTCTGCCTTTTGGGTTAATGCGGAGGCCTATGATAGAAAATAACAATCCCAATAACCATAAGTTACTTATTAAGACTGGTAAAATGAGTATGAAAAACAGACTCTTATTGTTTGATAAATTTATGATATACCCTTCGAAGGAAAATAATATGAACGACATAAGGACTAATACAAGTCCGGCTGTTCCAATACGATTGTTTTGTTGAGTCTGTTCATTATTATCTGAGCCAATAGTTGTATTCATGGGATAAGATTATAAGTTGAACGTAAGAACGCTGCGGCATAAACTAAAAGTGTTGTTCATATTCTTCGTGAGAGAGGTAATAATAGAGGAAACAAGAGCCGATTAAAAATACTAACAACATGACTGATGAAATAATTATTCCTGCCGTTGTTTGTTTCGTTTGACGATAAGTTGCTCCAATGCAGGAAATGACAAGGGATGCTGGCGATATGACACCACTTCCAAGAATTGAAAAAAGAGATAGTATAAATCCTAATCTGCCTATATTATCCATCGCTTTTTCTGTCGCTTGGGTTGATGTTAAACTTGCCGAAATTTTGTTTGCAATCTTTTTCATGTGGTAGATTTTTGATAGGTTACAATAAAATAGAGACTATGCTGGCAAGGGTTCCGACCAGTGCAACTAAAATAATCAGGTCGATTATCGAAATGATAAAGCCCGTAATCGCTAATCCTCGCGGACTTTTAAATATGCCGATCAATGACAGCAGGAATCCCAGAAACCAAACCACCCAGCCTACTCCCGGGAGCCATGATAGAATCAGGGCGATAAGAGATAAAACGAATCCGGCGGTTCCTGTCCCGTTAGATTGACGAACGGGCTGCTGAATGATGATCGTCTGGTTATGATCTGTCGGTGATGTGGTTCTCGGATTCGTGGTCGGGCAGATTGGATGCCCGCATTTTAGGCACGACGGGGCGTAACGGGATATTTCCGTCCCGCAGGCTGGGCAATGAATCAATAGCGGTTCTGGTTGTGAGGTTTCGACTGTCGGCAATTCATCCGGTGCCTGCGGAACTTGGGACGGAGCAGTGGGCGAAATAGGCTTTTTACGCAAGTATCGAAACGTGAAAACGAATAAAAGAATGATGATGATTGTAAATACAATGCCGCTCACTCCACCGAGGTATTCCTGCCATACAGGTGAGTAAAATTCTTCCATAGTTTTATTATTAGATAGTAAAGGTAGTGTTACATGGTTGTTTTTCTCCAAAGCGAAGTCGGGGTTTCTTCTCCGTTCATGTTTGTAGACGTAACTTCTCCGATCTTTTCAATCTGCAAATCCCTGCTGTTGTGACCGAGATAGATGCCTATACGGTTTGCGATGATTACATTACGATTCCGGATGTCGCCTTCGTCCGCATGTGCGATCAACATACGTTCGTAATAGTCTTTGAAATCTTGCGGAAAAGGATTGGTAACCCGGTGCGAGTCAAAGATAGATTCGGCGATGTTCTCGTAAATGTACTTGTACAACGCATCGTTGCCTAATTCTTTGAGAATTGAGTAGGCTGTAATTTCCTCCATGACGGTAAGTGTTTGCGCCACCCAGCCCCGACTTGGCATGATTACAAAAAGAAAGTGTGGAGCTGCCCGTTTAATTCGAATAGAGGTTCTGGAATACCTTTGCTGAAATAAACTGACACAAGACCCCACACCTGTATAGTATGGGGATTATAATCTCGCATACCAATACAAGTGATGAGTGCCGTCGTTTACCCTCAGCAAATTGAATTTTCCAGATTCCTATTCGAGGTTAAATCGAAACACTTTCACCAATATACGCCGCTTGCGCGACAAGACAAAGGTAAAAAATATTTCGCAATTGACGACACCCATCGGGGCCTTGTTGTGCAAATTTCGCCAAACATGCTTTCGGGTATTATCTACGCAGGGATGCAGATATAATAAAAAAGCTGGAGTCTTGAAGGACTCCGGCTTCACTCGCGGCACGATGAGGTTATTTGAAAGTGATGCCATGCACTCGACAATGATAAAAGAAAGTCGCTATATCTACTTCGCTGTGCCTCCTCATGCACCATTCGAACATGCTTTCACATTCGTTATGATAGTAATCAGGATGCCACTGACTCACTAAGTGGAATAGCCGTCGCCCTTCTACATCTCCGAATAAGCCGGCAAGCGCTTGCCCGATACCAATCCATATTTTACGCCCCCGGGTGATGTCTTTCTTCTTCTCGCAAATAATATCTATCAACAAATAGCATCGTTGTTTAGCCTTTTCCTCTGCCTTTGCTGTCATAGGTCGCTTTATCTTGCGTGGCGCAGCGTACCTGTTGGGTTTGCAGTGCAGATATGGTACGGCATTGGGGTTGAAATAGGGTTTGGGATCATAGCTTGCCACTCGTAACCGCACGACATCGCTGCCGCTTTCATCGACGATTAGTCCCGTCCGTTCTCGTATTTCGTCTACGAGGGCATAAAATTGATCTTTATGGCGTTCGGGGTAGGCAATCCTGAAGACGAGGCACAATCCGTTGCCGCCGACGGATAATCCGGCATAACATAAACTGCTAAATTGCTTTTTCAATATCTTCTTAGCCAAGCCCCATCTTCTTCGTACATTGGGATTCTGCTTCCCGTCTATGTCTATACAGATACAGCGGCTATGAATATGTTGAAGTCGTTTCTTGGCGCGGGTGTCGAAAATACCTGCTACGGTTACGCATGGAAGGTCGAATTTCTTAATCCGCTCTCGTTCTTTTTTGTCATTTGACCATCGGTATACCTCGACCCAATCATAATAATCGGCCGTCAATAGAAATTCCCACAAGTTTACCGTGTCGCATGGATTGACGCAGGTCATGTTTCGAAAAAGTGATACAGCGGGTCCCTCGGCTCCATCAGGCATCTGAACAACGGTGTTTGTCATTGAAAGAGTGATTTTCTGTTCCATATTTGTAAAATTTACATTTTTTATTACATTGTATATGCGCTTTTTGGGCGCTGATTTTCATAGCTCTATAATTCGACTTGTTGTCTGCTTGTTGTTGACTTTCGGATCAGTTGTTTCCGTTAAAAATAAGACGGGATGTTTTAAGTCCCGTCATTATCCGCTTTCTCGTCATCATCTTTCCCGCCCCAATTACTCTCAACTTTTCTATCATATTTTTGCGAGCTCACATCCACCTGCTTCCGCCAACTGACGAAAGATTGCATAATACGTGCTGGTGTCTTTGTGGGCGGTTCCTTCCGATAGAATGCATAATCCATCAATACTCTGAATGCCCTTAAATGAAGCCGCTCCGGCATTAATTTAATAGATTCGTAGAATGAGATGAAACACACAAAAGATTCTCGGGGTTTCTGTCTCCGGTGCTTCTTGGTTACCTCCCTTTGTTGCTCAATAAATTCATTCATTTCATCTTCTGAAATGTCAGACAGCATCTTCAATGGATCAAATTCGTTATTCATAAATTTTTAATTATTAAGTTTTTTGAATTGTTCTTTACAGTATTGCCCGACGGTGGGGATTGAATTCTCTTTCATCCAGTCTTCGATTTCCTGTCGGATGAACACCAAGCGCCGTCCTCCGTGGGCGGGCCTATGAAATGGGATGAGCCGTTGATGCGTGAACTTGTAGACCGTGGCCTTTGAATAGCCCGTAAGTTTAATCACATCATCGATGCCCATAATTTCTGGTGGAGGTGATTCCGGCTTATTGGGATAAGAGTTGGGGCGGTTGCCGAAGCCGAGGCTCACGCAGAGTTCGATAAATTGCTTTACCGTGAGTCCCGCGATGGGGAAATCATCGGGGAAATTGGATATGTTGTTGTGTGCGTCCATAGCTGTTTGATATGTTTGCACACTCTCTATACGAAAAACAGGGCTTAATAAAAATAATTAAGCCCAAAAATCGGGATTTTCGGGCTTTTTTGAGGGGTTTGGAAAAATACTTTATTAACTTATCCTTTTTGAGTGCTATTTTAGACTTGTGCTAAAAAAGGCTTAAATGCACGTAGAATTTTTACATCATCGTCATATTTATCTTTCCGTTGTGACACGGCTTTTATTTTGTGCGCTGCGCTCCAAATGGTATTATAGGAATTGATCTTTAACTCCTGCATGATCCAGCGATAGGACGTAGGATGTCGAGCATATAATGTTGCATACATAATATAAACCCATATTCTCAGATCGAGGTGGGTTTTTGCGAGAAAAGTTTCCCTTAAAATTGAAGTAGTCTTTTTGCAATCTCTGCATATAACATAGCGATAATTAGAACGATACTGCTGTATGTGGCTGAATCCGCCGCAATGACCGCAGTAAGTCGTTTTTGCCTGAAATATGAGGGTGAAAACCTTGTCTTCCGTTGGAAATAATTTCAATATTTCAGCATATGGTTTGGGATAGTAGGCCATACAGGAGAAAATGGATTACAAGGCAAGATATTTTTGTAGTTTGCTTATGCTATCCTTGTGCTTCTGTGGATTCTTTTCTTTCAGCTTTCTAATATTGAGTAGCTTCCATTGAACCGACGGATAATGCTGGAAATCCCGGTACTCCGATGCCTCCCAATCCGGCGTCCCGTCCTCGAATCCGAGTAGAAACGCCTTGTCGGTCGGTGTCAGATGGTCGTTGATATACTCGACCAGTCGGCGGCGGGTCACTTCGTACTGTTCATAGGTGAACGGCGTCGAGGACATGCCCTCGAATTGGTTGGTCAGGGCGTCGCGCTGGTCGTTGAAATTGGGATTGAGCGACTCCAAGATCGGGCGGTCGCTTCCCAGCAGGCAGAAGATGAATCCGCGTTTGATCTCGTCGAAGTCTTTGATATAATCGAGTATCAGGTTTACATCGAACAGGTCGCGCGGGTGCTGGCGGTCGAGTGCAGCCGTGATCTTGCCGCCGTAGAGTTGCGACAGTGGCACGATGCGGGCTTTACAGAATACACCGAAATCTTCTTGGGCGAGGTCGCATAAGGGCAATTCGACGGGCGGTGCGATGATGCCTCGCTTCACGTCGTTTACCTCCACTTTGACGAAATGCCCGTTATGAGTGCAAATCAGTTTGTTGGGAACTTCGCGTACTGCAATGCCCGGTATCGCGGCCTCGATTTTTGCCTTTACCGCTTTCAGCCGTTCTTTGATATGGGTGAGGCTTGCTTCCCGCGGTTCAACGGGGATGTAGGTCAGGTCGATGTCTACTGAATATCGCGGCAAATTTTGCACGAACAGATTGATTGCCGTGCCGCCGTGAACGGCAAAACATTCTTCCGCCGAAATAATCGGGATGATGCGGAGCAACAGCCGCACTCGCTCTTTGTACTCTTGATTAATCATTTTTCAGTTCTGCCGGAATTGTGATTTGGTACTTCTTATCGTAAACACCTCCTTTGGTGATTACCCGCTTGCCGCTGCCGAGGTCTATCCGGTCGAGGTCGAGGGCCTCGAACCACGCATGACGGGCCTTTTCGGCCATAAAGAGGAACAGCCGTTTCACTTTGACGGAACGGCACTCCTCCAACAGTCGTTGTACATTCTTCGGCGGGAGTATCGACAGCATTTCCATCACATAATAGAGGTCGGTAATGTCATAATATTGCGGTGCGAGGTGCAGACACTCCATGAATGCCCGTTCCGGGGTAGAGATCGGCAACTCGAAAACCCCTTGTCGGGTGGTGGTGATTCCGGTGTCGGAATTGAATATTTCGGTGGTAAACAGCCGGAGTGTCACACCCCAGTCATATTTTCTGAACCAAAGCGGTAAATACTCCTTTTGTGGCGCAGACAGCGAAACGGTCGGCCTGCCCATCGGGAGGTAGTGCGAATATCCGTGGATTTCCAGTGCCGACATGGCTCCGATTGTCAGATGTTTGTCAGCCTGTGTATTGAGGCTGTACATGGCTCCGTATAATGTCGGCGTATCGCCCGTGCGGATCATTACACCTGTGCCTATAGGAGTCAGCCAAGCGGATTTTATGTAGCGGTGCTGTAAGTCGTTGGAGATGTTTTTGAGTTTCATCCATGACGACAAATAGACTGCTCCGGGTGGGAGGGACTGTAATAGTTGGTTTATTTTTGTTTGCGATGTTGTACTCATAGTACAAATATACAAAAAATATTAAACTATTGTTGGCCTATTACAAAACTTTCGCCGCCTCATTGATTACCTTGTTGTCGAAACTGTCGAGATAGGTATTAGTCGTTTCGAGGTCGGCATGGCCGAGCATCTGCGAAATGATTTCGCGCGGGATTTTATTGTATTGCAAGGTCATTGCCATTGTATGACGGCTTACATAGCTTGTCAAATGATAGTCGATGCCGAGTTCTTCGGCCAACGATTTCAAATATTTTTGATATTTGGCGTAACGGCTTCGTATATGGTTGTATAGCTTCTCGCCCGTATAGCCGGAACAGGTAATGATCGGTAACAAATAGTTATCGACGGTAGGCGAGGCCGATTTCAGCCGTTCAATCAATCCCTGAATCTCCGGTGTGATATGGATTCGGATGGCGGTTACGTTCTTTTGGTGCTTAATCTTGTTGCGTTTGTAAACGATATAATTTCCGTCGGCCAGCCGTTGAATATGATCGGTCGTAAGGTAGGCCATATCGACGAACGACATTCCGTAGCAGTAGTAAGAAAAAAGAAAGAGTTGCCGGGCGTATTCGTTCTGGGGATTCTGTGCGGGCGTATCTTTGAGTTTTTGCAAGTCTTGAGGCGGAAGGTAACGCTTCTCCGTCGCTTCTTCCAGCTTGGCGATCTCGAAGCCGCCTTTTCCGAAAGGATAGGCTGCCTCCGAGCCGATACCCTCCCGGTTCGCTTGATTCAATATCGCCCGCAATGCCTTGAAATAATATTTGCGGGTATTGCCCTTGCAACCCCGCTTTTGCAGGAACGTATCGAAATTGCGCACGTAACGCAGATCAATGTCGGAGAACAGCCGTTGATTCAGCTTGCCGTCGTAATATTTGAGCAGTCGAAGCGTTTCGAAATAGCATTTGGCGTTGCCCGTATGTCCGGTATCCTTTAATGTTTGGATGTGACTTTCGAGGTATGCGCAGAATTTGCCCTGCTTGGAGGGGTTCAAAAATGTTTCCTCAAATTGGTTCAGTGTCCAGTCGATGCCGTCTATCTCGAATTTCTCGATAATCTCGCGGGCGCGGGCCTTGACCTTGTCCAGAAAGGCATTGTCCTGAATGCGTTTCTTATTGGCCTCCCGCTGTTTTTCGCCTTTCAGATTCCGTTCGATGGTAAGTCGTTCGGCCGAATTGTCCCAATAGGCCGGATCGACGTATAATTTCAGACTGATGCGCTTGCGACAGCTATTTTTGGTGACGCATAATTGGAGAATGTGATACCCCATTGAATTGGGTTTGTATTTCCGTAAAACGATGCGAACCGAATAGGTCATTTCCCGATGTAAAATAATTGGTGGTACAAAAGTGGTACAAGAAAAATCGCAATAGATGACAATAAGGCAAAATTGCAATTATCTGTACGTGATGTAAATATACTAAAATAAAGTTAATTACTTTTATCAGAAAAAATAAATTTCTCCTCTGGGGGGCGCGTGGTCGCAAGTTCGAATCTTGTCACCCCGACAAGCCGAGAGTCAGCCGCTTATGTGAAAACATAGGCGGCTGATTTTGTTTTGGCGGCAGTGGCTGTAGACGGGCGGCTGACGTCACGGTCGACGGGGAAAAGGGCCGGGACCTTCGGACGCCGGGCCGGGGAATGTCGATTTTTTTTCGTATCTTTGCATAAAACCCCGTGTTGCGGCCGTTATTATTCATGTCGTGCAGACCGCAGATTTTTGCCTTTACACCTCTCCGATAGCAATTCTGGATGTTTGCGGCGGAAAAAATGTCGATTTTTCCCGGAATGTTTTTCAAATGCGGAGGAATTTGCCGGGGGTTCTTGCGATCAGCGGATTTCTGCGATTTTTTTTCGCGCCGGGCCTGTCCCGCACTTCGTGAGACGACGCCCGCGATGCGGGATTGCGGCGGTCCCCTGTCAACAGATGCTTAACACGAAAAACAACAGCTTATGAAACAAAGAAAAATGCTTGCGCTCACGCTCTACCAGCTTGGACAGCTTTACCGTCAGGAGTTACCCGAACTTGTCGCCGCCGCCGAGGCGAGCGGCGACGCCGTGCAGTTCCGAAGGCGTCTGGGCGAGTGGGTCTCCCGTTCGGAGTCCGCGCAGGGCGATGCGGGCGAGCAGATTCGGCTGCTGATCGATTACGACGGGCGGGAGGTCGATGAACTGTCTACCGGCGAGCGGATGCCGGTGCGGACGCTGACGCTGTTGTGGCAGTTTCTTACGGGCTGTCTGGAGAATGTGGAGATGCGCACGGACCTGTTTATCGACCTGTTCTACCTGTTCAAACGTCTCGGAGGAGCGGAACTGCCGCCGCTTTCGATGCAGCGTGTCCGCATCCGCTCCGAGCGCTGGCCTTCGGGACTCGATGCCGAGGTGCGGGAGATCAGGGCCGACAACAGGGAGCGCATGCTGCATCTGCTGGTGCAGAAGATCGAGAACCGCAAATCGACGCCCTCGCGGTTCCGTTTCGCGGAGGGGATGAGTTATGAAGACAAATACCGTCAGGTGGCCATCTGGTGGAACGATTTCAGGTTTCATCTGGCGATGGCGGTGAAAAGTCCCTCGGAGCTGAACCGCTTTCTGGGCAATTCGCTTTCGGCGGAGACCATGTACCTGCTGTCTAAGGCCCGCAAGAAGGGGATGCCGTTCTTCGCCACGCCCTATTATCTCTCGCTGCTGGACGTGACCGGAAAAGGATACGGCGACGAGGCGATCCGCAGCTATATCCTCTACTCGCCGCAGCTGGTCGAGACCTACGGCAGCATCCGCGCGTGGGAGAAGGAGGACGTCGTCGAAGCCGGAAAGCCCAATGCCGCGGGGTGGCTGCTGCCCGACGGGCACAATATCCACCGCCGCTATCCGGAGGTAGCGATCCTGATTCCCGACACGATGGGGCGCGCCTGCGGCGGGTTGTGCGCGTCGTGCCAGCGCATGTACGATTTTCAGAGCGAACGGCTCAACTTCGAGTTCGAGAGCCTGCGGCCCAAGGAGAGCTGGGACCACAAGCTGCGCCGCCTGATGACCTATTTCGAAGAAGACACGCAGCTGCGCGACATCCTTATCACGGGCGGGGACGCCCTGATGAGCCAGAACAAGACGCTGCACAATATACTGGAGGCCGTATACCGCATGGCCTGCCGCAAGCGCAAGGCCAACGCCGGGCGGCCCGACGGCGAGAAATACGCCGAACTGCAGCGCGTGCGTCTCGGTTCGCGCCTGCCGGCCTATCTGCCGATGCGTATCGACGACGGATTGGTGGAGGTGCTCAGGGAGTTCAAGCAGAAGGCTTCGGCCGTCGGCGTGCGGCAGTTCATCATCCAGACCCATTTCCAGTCGCCGCTGGAGGTGACGCCCGAAGCGCAGGAGGCGATCCGCAGGATACTCGCGGCCGGGTGGCTCGTCACCAACCAGCTGGTTTATACCGTCGCGGCGTCGCGCCGCGGGCATACGACCCGGCTGCGGCAGGTGCTCAATGCGCTGGGCGTGGTCTGCTACTACACCTTCTCGGTGAAGGGGTTTCAGGAGAATTACGCCGTCTTTACGCCCAACAGCCGGTCGCTGCAGGAACAGCACGAGGAGAAGATTTACGGCCGGCTGACGCCCGAACAGGCCGGGGAGCTGGATGCCGAGCTGGAGAAGGGCGGCGACACGGCCGAACGGCTCCGCCGCTTTATGAAGAGACACCGGCTGCCGTTCCTTGCGACCGACCGCAGCGTGCTGAACCTGCCGGCCATCGGCAAGAGCATGTCGTTCAGGCTGGTGGGCATTACGCCCGAAGGCAGGCGCATCCTGCGCTTCGACCACGACCGCACGCGCCGCCACAGTCCGATCATCGACCGGATGGGCGAAATCTATATCGTCGAGAACAAGTCGCTGGCCGCCTACCTGCGCCAGCTGGAAAATATGGGCGAGGATGCGGACGATTACGCCAGCATCTGGAACTATACGCACGGCGAGACCGAACCCCGGTTCGGGCTTTACGTATATCCCGATTTCCCGTTCGGGGTGACCGGGCGGGTGAGCAATCTGGAACTGGAGTGATTCGGTACGAAACGGCGATGAGGAGGCCCGGCGGAAGCGATTCCGGCCGGGCCTCGAAACTGTTGCATATATCAGGAATATTTATTATCTTTGTAAGAACGATAAATGAAGACCGGCGCCGATGTCCGGAGCGCCGTTCGGGGCATGTTCCGGTTTTCGTGCAGGCAGAATTATGAAACAGTCCGAAAGATTGATGTCGCTCGACGCCCTCCGCGGGTTCGACATGCTCTTCATCATGGGGTTCGCGTCGCTCGTCGTGGCCGTGTGCGGCTTGTGGCCTTCGGCCGTGACCGATGCGGCAGCCGCTTCGATGAGCCATGTCGCGTGGGACGGCTTCGCCCACCACGATACGATCTTTCCGCTGTTCCTCTTCATCGCCGGGGTCAGCTTTCCCTACTCGGTCGCCAAGCAGCGTGCGGGAGGAATGTCCGAGGGGCGCATCTATGCCAAGATCGTCCGCCGGGGACTGACGCTCGTCGTGCTGGGCATGGTTTACAACGGACTGTTCAAGCTCGATTTCGAGAATCTGCGGATCGCGAGCGTACTGGGACGCATCGGACTGGCGTGGAGCATCGCTGCGGTGCTGTATCTCAATTTCGGCGTGAAGACCCGTGCGGCGATCGCCGTCGCGGTGCTGGCCGGTTACGGAGCGCTTTCGGCGCTGGTCGCGGCGCCCGACGCCGCAGGCGCCGGGCCGCTGACCTTCGAGGGGAATCTGGCTGGGTATATCGACCGGCAGTTCCTGCCCGGAAAGCTGATATACGGGTCGTTCGATCCCGAAGGGCTGCTCAGCACGGTGCCCGCCGTGGTGACAGCCATGCTGGGCATGTTTACGGGCGAATTCGTAAGGCGCAGCGATATTCGGGGCGGCCGCAAGACGCTTTGGATGGCCGCGGCGGCCGCGGCGCTGCTGGCGGCGGGGCTGGCCTTCAGCGGGGTGCTGCCCGTGAACAAGAAACTGTGGTCGAGCACCTTCGTATGCGTCGTGGGAGCCTACTCGCTGGGGATGTTCGCCCTGTTTTACTACCTGATTGACGTGCGGGGCTGGCGCCGCTGGACGCTCTTTTTCCGCGTCGTCGGACTCAATTCGATTACGATTTATCTGGCCCAGCGTATCGTGGGCTTCGGACGTATATCCGACTTCTTCCTCGGCGGCATCGCATCGAAATGCCCTGAGGCCGTGGCTGCCGTGATAAGCAGTGCGGGTTATGTGGCCGTCTGCTGGCTGTTTCTCTACTTCCTTTACAGAAAGAACGTTTTTCTGAAAGTGTAGTCGCATCTGCGGATTCCGTAATGTGCCGTGCGGAGGTGCGGCTGGCGCGGAGTTTGCTCCCCGGTCCGTTAAAGTTTAAAATCAAAAAATCCCGTTATGAACAAGACGATTCACCGCGCCGAGTCGCGCGGTTATGCCGACCACGGTTGGCTGCAGACTCACCATACGTTCAGTTTTGCAAACTATTACGATCCCCGCCGGGTGCATTTCGGCGCCCTCCGGGTGCTGAACGACGACACCGTGGCTCCGGGCGAGGGTTTCGGAACCCATCCGCACGACAACATGGAGATCGTGTCGATCGCGCTGGAAGGCGCGCTCAGGCACGGCGACAGCATGGGCAACATGAAAGTCCTGCGTCCGGGAGAGATTCAGGTGATGTCGGCCGGCACGGGCATCACGCACAGCGAGATGAACGCCAGCGAGACCGAGCCGGTCAAGTTTCTGCAGATATGGGTGCTGACCGACGCGCAGGACCACACGCCCCGCTACAATCAGGTCGAGCTGGCGCCTGCCAAGCGCAACGTTCCGCATGTGATCGTGGCGCCCGAAGGCCGCGGCGGCGAGCATGTGGGATGGGTGCATCAGGACGCTTGGTTCTATACGCTGGACCTCGACAAGGATCGTGTGGTCGAATACCGCATGAACACCCGCGGCCACGGCGCCTACGTCTTCGTGATCGAAGGCAGCGTCGAGGCGGCGGGCGAGGAGCTGGGACCGCGCGACGGCATGGGCATCACCGGGGTGGACGAGTTCCCGATCAAGGGAGAAACCGACGCGAAGGTGTTGATTATCGAAGTCCCGATGGAGATTTGACAAGGCAAAGGAAAGGAGCTTTCCGGCAAATTTCCTCCTCCTGCGGGAGCGGCGAACGCTTCCGGATGGGAGTGCGAAGGAAAAGGGCTGTCCCGTGGGGCAGCCCTTTTTGCGTCGGTCGGCGAAGGCACCGGGAAGAGGGGGTTAGCCGGGAGGGGTGTGGCGCCCGGCGCCGCTGCGTCAGAATTCCGAGGTGAAGTGGAACCGGATATCCTTGAAATTCTCCTGCGCGAGGGCGAGTCCATAGCTCGTGTCGGCGAGGAAGACGTCGCGGCCGTGCTTGTCGACGGCCATGTTGGTGTGCTTGCGGCGTTTGAAGTCGGCCAGCTGCGCGGCGTTGTCGCTCTCGATCCAGCAGGCTTTGTAGATCGAGATCGGCTCCCAGCGGCAGGCGGCGTTGTACTCGTGTTCGAGCCGGTACTGGATGACTTCGAACTGGAGCGCGCCCACCGTGCCGATGATTTTGCGGCCGTTGAGGGAGCTGACGAACAACTGCGCCACGCCCTCGTCCATGAGCTGGTCCACGCCTTTGGCGAGCTGTTTGAATTTCAGCGGGTCGGCGTTCTCGATATAGCGGAACTGTTCGGGGGCGAACGACGGGATGCCCGTGAATTTGAGCTTTTCGCCCTCGGTGAAGGTGTCGCCGATCTTGAAGTTGCCCGTGTCGTGCAGGCCCACGATGTCGCCCGGATAGGCGAAGTCGATGATCGACTTCTTCTCGGCCATGAAGGCCGTCGGCGACGAGAATTTGAGCTGCTTGCCGCTGCGCACGTGCAGGTAGTTTTTGTTGCGTTCGAACGTGCCCGAACATATTTTGAGGAATGCGATGCGGTCGCGGTGGTTGGGGTCCATGTTGGCGTGGATCTTGAAGACGAAGCCCGTCATTTTGGGTTCCGCAGGCTCCACGATGCGGGTTTCGGTCGGAGCCGGGCACGGCGAGGGGGCTATGCGCACGAAGCATTCGAGCAGCTCGCGCACGCCGAAGTTGTTGACCGCCGAACCGAAGAATACCGGGGCCAGTTCGCCCCGCAGGTAGGCCCCGCGGTCGAAATCGTCGTAAACGCCCTCGACCAGCTCGACGTCCGAGCGCAGCTGGGCCGCGAATTTGTCGCCGATCTGGGCCTCCAGCTCCGAAGAGGCGAGGTCCGAGATTTCGACGGTCGAGGCGTCGGCCGTAAGCTTCTCGTCGGAGGTGAAGAGCGAGAGGTTTTTCTCGTAGAGGTTGTATACGCCCTTGAACGTGGGGCCGTTCGAGATCGGGAAGGCCAGCGGCCGCACGCGGATGTTGAGCTCCTTTTCGACCTCGTCCAGCAGGTCGAACGGCTCCTTCGAGGGGCGGTCGAGCTTGTTGATGAAGACGATTACCGGGGTCGAGCGCATGCGGCAGACCTCCATCAGCTTGCGCGTCTGCGACTCGACGCCCTTGGCGCCGTCGATGACGATGATGACCGAATCGACGGCCGTCAGCGTGCGGAAGGTGTCCTCGGCGAAGTCTTCGTGGCCCGGAGTGTCGAGAATGTTGATCTTCGCGCCCTTGTATTCGAAGCCCATCACGGCCGTGGCGACCGAGATTCCACGCTGGCGTTCGATCTCCATGAAGTCCGAAGTGGCGCCCTTCTTGATCTTGTTGCTCTTGACGGCCCCGGCGACGTGGATGGCGCCGCCGAAGAGGAGCAGTTTCTCGGTAAGGGTGGTTTTACCCGCGTCGGGGTGGGCGATGACCGCGAAGGTGCGGCGGCGTGTGATCTCTTCCTGTAATGTCATGTAACTGAATGTGTGTCTGTTTTATTGCGGGGAGTGCCGGGCGCTGTTCCGCCGGCGGCAATCCTTAGTTCTCCTTCGGGTAGTCGGCGTTGAAGTGGCAGCCGACCGACTCCTTGATTTCGCGGCCCTGCTTGATGACCAGATAGGCCACGGCGATCATGTTGCGCAGTTCGCACAGTTCGCGGTTGGGCTTGGTTTTGTTGTAAAGCTCCTCGGTCTCCTGCCACAGGATTTCCAGCCGCCGCATGGCGCGCTTGAGCGAGAGGTTCGAGCGGACGATGCCCACGTAGTTGGACATCAGCGTCTGCATTTCGCGCTTCGACTGGATGATCATCAGCATCTCTTCGGTGTGCTGCGTGCCTTCGAAGTCCCAGTCGGGAATGCCCTCCTGAATTTCGACCCGGTCGAGCAGCGACGATGCGTGGCGAGCCGCCTGATCGGCGTATACCACCGCTTCGATCAGCGAATTGGATGCCAGCCGGTTTGCGCCGTGCAGTCCCGTGCAGGAGGTTTCGCCCAGCGCGTAGAGCCGTTTGATGGAGGTTTCGCCGTTGGTGTCCACCTTGACGCCGCCGCAGCAGTAGTGCGCCGCGGGAGTGACGGGAATCCAGTCCTTGGTGATGTCGATGCCGATCGAAAGGCACTTCTCGTAGATGTTGGGGAAGTGGCTGCGCACGGCGTCGGGATCTTTGTGCGTGACGTCGAGGTAGACGAAGTCCGATCCCCGCTTGGTCATTTCGCGGTAAATGGCGCGGGCCACCACGTCGCGCGGCGCCAGCGATTTCATCGGGTGGTATTTGTCCATGAATTCCTCGCCGCCGGGCAGGCGCAGGATGGCCCCGAAGCCGCGCATGGCCTCGGTGATGAGGAAGTTGGGCTTCTCGCCGGGGTTGTAGAGCGTGGTGGGGTGGAATTGGATGAACTCCATGTTTTCGGTGATCGCCTTGGCGCGGTGGCACATGGCGATGCCGTCGCCCGTGGCGACGACCGGATTGGAGGTCGTGGAGTAGATGTTGCCGCAGCCGCCCGTGGCGACGACGGTGAATTTGGCCAGCATGGTCTCGATTTCGTTCGTTTCGAGATTCAGGACGTAGGCCCCGAAGCAGGTCAGGCCGCGGGTGTGGCGCGTGACGAACTCGCCCAGATGGTGCTGCGTCAGCAGGTCGATGGCGAAGCGGTGTTCGAGTACGGTGATGCCGGGATGCCTGCGGACCGACTCGATGAGCGCCCGTTCGATCTCGGCGCCCGTCAGGTCCTCGTGGTGGAGGATGCGGTGCTCGGTGTGGCCGCCTTCGCGGTTCAGCTCGAAACGCCCGTCGGGAGTCTTGTCGAAGCGCGTACCCCATTCGATCAGGTCCCGAATCAGCTCCGGCGCCCGGCGCACGACCAGTCCGACGGCCTCTTCGTCGCATTTGCCCGCGCCGCAGACCAGCGTGTCGCGGATGTGTTTCTCGAAAGTGTCGGGGGCGTAGGTTACCGAGCAGATGCCGCCTTGCGCATAGTTGGTGTTGCACTCGTTCATTTCGCCCTTCGTCACGATGGTGACGTGTCCGTGGGCAGCGGCTTTGAGCGCGAACGAAAGGCCCGCCGCGCCGGAACCGATAACCAGAAAGTCGGTTTTCATAGTTTTGCAAGCGTTAAGCGTCGCAAAGTTATAAAAAATGCCCGATAATCCCATTTTCGGCCGGAAAAAGCGCACGGAAAAATGGGGCAACGGCTCCGGAACGGACCCCCGGAGCGGTAATTTTTTCGGCCCGGCAGGCGATATTTGGAATTTTTCTCTATTTTTGCCTTAAGCTACCCAAAATAAATTATGAAAAAACTACTTTTGACTCTGGCTGCCGGAATAGTTCTTTGTTCCTGCGGTTCGCACGATCCGCAGATCGCGATCGTGCCCTATCCCAATCATCTCGAAACCGGTCGGGGAACCTATCGGGTGACCGATCGGCCCGTTACGTGTGACAGTCGCACCGACGAGCGGACGCAGCGCGCCGTGGTCGGATTCGCCGCACGGCTGGCGACGGTTACCGGCGGGACGAATCCCGTCACGGTCGCCGACGAGGTGCCCGCGTCGGGCATCCGTTTCGTCACGGACGAATCGCTCCCGGCCGAAGGCTATGAACTGAACGTGGACGGGGAGGGAATCGAAGTGCGGGCGTCGCAGTTTCCCGGCTTCCTCTATGCCCTGCAAAGTCTCGAACAACTGCTGCCCGCGGCGGTTTACGGCACGGAGCCTGCGCCCGATGCGGCGTGGGAGGTGCCCTGCGTGAAGATTGCCGACGCGCCGCGGTTCGCATACCGCGGCATGCACCTCGACGTGGCGCGCCACTTCTTCTCGGTGGACGAAGTGAAGCGGTATATCGACGTGATGGCCATACACAAGCTCAATACGCTGCACTGGCACCTGACCGACGATCAGGGCTGGCGCATCGAGATCAAGCGCTATCCGGAGCTGACCGCCGTGGGCAGCATCCGCAAGGCCACCGTGGTCCGCAAGGAGTGGGGAACCTATGACGGTACGCCCTACGGCGGTTTCTATACGCAGGACGAGATCCGCGACGTGGTGAAATATGCCGCCGACCGGGGTGTTACGGTGATTCCCGAAATCGACCTGCCGGGCCATATGCTGGCGGCGCTGACCGCCTATCCCGAACTGGGCTGCACGGGCGGTCCGTACGAGGTGTGGGGCCGCTGGGGCGTGGCCGACGACGTGCTTTGCCCCGGACGGGAGAAGACTTTCGAATTCCTCGAAGGCGTATTGACCGAGGTGATGGAGCTGTTCCCCTCGGAGTATATCCATATCGGCGGCGACGAGTGCCCGAAGGTGCGCTGGGAGAAGTGTCCGCGCTGTCAGGCGAAGATCCGCCAGCTCGGCCTGAAGGACGACGGAGAGCATACCGCCGAGCATTACCTGCAGAGCTACGTGACCGACCGCATCGGCAAATTCCTCGCGCGGCACGGCCGCCGCATCATCGGCTGGGACGAGATTCTGGAAGGCAGGGCGCCCTCCGACGCCGTCGTCATGTCGTGGCGCGGCAGCGAGGGCGGAATCGCCGCGGCCAAGCTGGGGCACGACGTCATCATGACGCCGAATTCGCACTTCTATTTCGACTACTACCAGTCGCTCGACACCGACGCCGAGCCGTTCGGAATCGGCGGTTACATACCGATGGAGCAGGTCTATTCGTACGATCCGGCGTTCCCGGAGCTGACGCCCGAACAGCAGAAACATATTCTCGGCGTGCAGGCCAACCTCTGGACCGAATACGTCTTGAGCGACGAACATCTCGAATACATGCTTCTGCCGCGTCTGGCCGCTCTGAGCGAGGTGCAGTGGTGTCTGCCCGAAACGAAGGACTGGAACCGCTTCATCGGCAGTTTCAGGATGGACAAGATCTATTCGCAGCTGGGGTATGAGTTCGCCAAGCATATCTTCGGGGTGACGGCGTCGTATGCGGTCGATCCGGAGAAGGGGGGCGTCGTGATGACCCTCACCACGCAGGGCGGCGCGCCGATCCGTTACACGCTCGACGGCTCCGATCCCACGGCTTCGAGTCCGCTTTACAAGGCGCCGGTGACCATCGGCGAAAGCTGCACGTTCAAGGCCGCGGCCCTGCGCGAAGGCATGCAGACGCCGGTCTATACGCGGAAATTCGATTTCAACAAGGCGACCGGACGGCGCATCGCGCTGAACGCCGCGCCGACGCTCAAATATACCTACGGCGGCGCCTCGCTGCTGGTGGACGGCTACCGCGGAGGTCCCGTCTATTCGAACGGCGCGTGGATCGGGTTCCTGAACGAGCCGCTGGACGTTACGATCGACATGCAGGGGGCGAAGCCCTATTCGGCGGTGACCGTCGAATCGCTGGTCGAGAAAGGCGAGTGGGTTTTCCCGCCTTCGTCGGTGGGGGTCTACCTCTCGGACGACGGCAGGGAGTTCACCGAGGCGGCGCTGATGTCCGTGCCGCAGGAGACGGCCGGCAGCCCCGACGGCGTCAAGCCGTTCAAGGTGCTCTTCCCCGAAACCTCGGCCCGCTACCTGCGCGTGGTGGCCCGTACGGTCGATCCGATTCCGGCATGGCACGGCGCGGCCGGGCAAAAGGCGCATATGTTCGTGGATGAAATCATCGTAGAATAAAACCGGGAGTGGACGTGGAGAAGACCGCCGTGCGGATACAGGGACGCGAGTCCGTTGCGATGACGACGGCCGAATTCGGCCGCCTGTTCGCTACGTGGCGCGCGCGGTTCGAAGCGATCGCGTGCCGCTACGTGCGGAGCGCGGCGGTGGCCGAGGATCTCGTCTCGGACAGCTTCATGTCCTTCTGGGAGAACCGCGGCCGGATTCCCGCCGATGCCAACCTGCAGGCCTATATCCTGATTATCGTCCGCAACAAATGCCTCGACTGGCTGCGCGCCCAAAGCCTGCATGCCAAGATCGAGCAGGAGGTGTACGAGCTTAGGCGGCGGGTGCTGGCGGCCGACATACGGTCGCTGCAGGCGTTCAATCCTGAGGAGATTTTCTCGGCGGAGGTGGCCGCGATCGTGCGGCAGTCGCTCGACCGCCTGCCCGAACTGACACGCGAAGTGTTCGTCGCCCGCCGCTTCGAGGAGCTGAGCTACAAGGAGATCGCCGAAAAGTACGGCATCACCGTGCGGCGCGTCGAATTCGAACTGGAAAAGGCCGTGAAGCAGCTGCGCGTGGCGTTGAAGGATTATTTGCCCGTGCTGCTTATGTTGCTGTCGGATAATATTTTGCGATCCTGAATTCGAGAGCGTGAATTATTAAAAATATTTTTTTAGCAAATCCAAGTGCGTCTGATTGGGAATCGGGCGCACTTATTCGTTTTTATAGAAACAGACGAAGAGAGAGATGAATCCGGAACTTATCTATAAATATTTGGAAAATACGGCGACCGATGACGAGATGAAGCAGGTGCTCGACTGGCTCGACGCCGATCCCGCGCATATGCGCGAATTGGACGAGCTGGACAAAGTGATGGCCGCTTCGGTCATTTACGGTCCCGACGTGCTGTCGCCTGCGCCTGCGAGGAAGGCGGCGCGCCGCATTTCGCTGGGTCGCATTCCGCTGCGCCGCATCGTGCGTTATGCCGCGGAGCTGGCCGCCGTGGCGGTCGTCGGCGTCGGTCTCGCGCGGATGCTTGCCGACGACCGGATCGGAGAGTGGGCGCGGCGGACGACGACGCTCGAAGTGCCTGCAGGACAGTACCTGAGCATGGAGTTGCAGGACGGCACCAAGGTCTGGCTCAATGCGGGAACCCGGCTGGAGTATCCGCTGGTGTTCGCCGGGGGCGAGCGGCGCGTGAAGGTTGCGGGCGAGGCGATGTTCGATGTCGAGCACGATCCCGCGCATCCGTTCGTGGTCGAGACGTTCGCCTGCGACGTCGAGGTGCTGGGAACCAAATTCGACGTGACGGCCGAGGAGCGCGAGGGATTGTTCTCGGCGGCCCTGCTGCGCGGAAGCGTGAAGGTGACCAACCGCCTGACGCCCGGCGAACAGTTCGTCCTCAAGCCCAACGAGGAGGTGCGGCTGGCGGGGCGGCGGCTGAACCTGAATGCGATCGGCAGCATGGACGACTACCTCTGGACCGAAGGCATGATCAGCATCAAGGGCCTTTCGTTCGGGGAGCTGATGCACAAATTCGAAAAGAGCTTCGGCGTGAAGATACGGATCGACCGCGCCCGGATGCCGGAGGTCGATTACAACCACGGCAAGATCCGTATTTCGGACGGCGTCGATTCGGCGCTGCGCCTGCTGCAGATGGCCTCGGATTTCACCTATACACGCAGCGAAGACAACGGAACGATCGTCATACGATAACCAGTCATAAACCTGAAAAAAACGAAAAACTGCCTATGAGAAGAGCCGAACAATGACCCTCGCCGGTCGTCCGGGGTGAATAAAAAAAGCTTGCAGATGGTCGCAACATCCGCAAGCCGCGGTCGGCCGTTAATCAGCTACCCAGCCTACTAACAACTAACCAATTGCAAAAGTATGAACAAAAAACGTATTCAGCAAATTAAATGCCTGTTTACACTCTTTTTTGTCGTGTGCGCATCGTTCTATGCCACACGGTCATACGCTCAGAATACCGCGGTGACGATCCGTCTGTCGGGCGTCAGCATGGAGCGTGTGATGAATGAAATCGAGAACCAAACCAATTATTTGTTCCTGTCGAACAAGGACGTGGACATCAACAGCGTCGTGAGCGTCGATGTGGAGGCGCGCCCGCTTTCGGAAGCGCTCGCGCAGATGGTGCGCGGAACAGACGTGGTCTACCGTTTCGACGGCAAATACATTCTGCTTTCGAAGGCCGACCGCAGGCCCGTGACCGTGAAGGGCGTGGTGACCGACGCCGACGGCGCGCCGGTGATCGGAGCTTCGGTGATCGTCAAAGGTACGACCGTCGGAGCTTCGACCAATACCGACGGCTCCTTCTCGCTGCAAGTTCCCCCCCCCGCGGAAAATGCGGTCCTGACCGTTACCTACTTGGGCTACGAGCCGGTCGATGTGACCGTCGGCAGCCGCACCGATTTCCGGATTACGCTCCGCGATTCGGCCGTGGCGGTGGAGAACGTCGTGGTGACGGCCCTCGGCATCAAACGTCAGGAGAAGGCCCTGAGCTACAACGTGCAGCAGGTCAAGTCCGAGGAGCTGACGACCGTCAAGGACGCCAACTTCATGAATTCGCTGGTCGGCAAGGTGGCCGGCGTGCAGATCAACAGCGGTGCGAGCGGCCCCGGCGCCAGCGCGCGCGTGGTGATGCGCGGCGAGAAGTCGATCGAGAAGGGCAACAACGTCCTCTATGTGATCGACGGTATTCCGATGTATAACCACAGCTTCGGCGGCGACGGCGGCACCTATGCCAAGCAGGCCGGTTCGGAGAGCGCCGCGGATATCAACCCCGAAGACATCGAGTCGATCAACATGCTGACCGGCCCTTCGGCTGCGGCCCTTTACGGCAGCGACGCCGCCAACGGCGTGGTGGTCATCAACACCAAGCGCGGCGTCAAGGACCGTACGGTGGTGACCGTCAGCAACAGCACGACCTTTTCGAAGGTCTACCGGCTGCCCGACATGCAGAACAGCTACGGAACCAGTTCGGGGCTGATGAACTGGGGTGAGAAGTATGCCAGCACGTTCGACGCCAAGAAGTTCTTCAACACGGGAACCAACATCATCAACTCGGTGTCGGTATCGACGGGCAACGAGAAGAACCAGACCTATATCTCGGCTTCGACGACCAATACGGCGGGCATCATTCCCGAAAATACGTACGACCGCTACAACTTCACGGCCCGCAATACCACCTCGTTCGCCAAGGACAAGCTCGTATTGGACTTGGGCGCCAGCTTTATCATCCAGCACGACGAAAACATGGTGACGCAGGGCAAGTACTACAACCCGCTGCCCGCGCTCTACCTCTTCCCGCGCAGCGACGACTTCGACGAAATCCGCCTTTTCGAGCGCTGGGACCCCGTGCGCGGCTATATGGTGCAGTACTGGCCTTACGGCGAGGGCGCGCATTCGCTGCAGAACCCCTATTGGATTCAGAACCGCATGAACCGCGAGACGAGCAAGCGCCGCTACATGCTCAACGCCTCGCTGCGGTGGAACATCACCGACTGGATGAACGTTTCGGGCCGCGTGCGGGTCGATAATTCGGAATACCGCATCAAGCAGAAGCTCTACGCCTCGACGCTGACCACCTTCTGCGGAACGAACGGCGGTTACGAGGACCAGACGCAGCACGACCGCAGTTTCTACGGCGACGTGATGCTCAACATCGACAAGACCTTCGGCGACGACTGGACGCTCAACGCCAACATCGGCGCTTCGATCAACGACCAGCGCTACGAGCAGGCCGGCGTGGCGGGCGACCTGCTGCTGACCAACCATTTCGCCATGAACAACCTCAACTATCAGGAGAAGTTCAAACCTCTGCAGGAGGGGTGGCACGACCAGACGCAGGCGATCTTCGCTTCGGTCGAGGTGGGGTGGCGTTCGATGCTCTACCTGACGGTGACGGGCCGCAACGACTGGGCTTCGCAGCTGGCCTATTCCAAAAACTCGTCGTTCTTCTATCCTTCGGTGGGTCTGTCGGCCGTGGTTTCCAACATGGTGAACATGCCCGAATGGTTCACCTTCCTCAAGGTGCGCGGGTCGTATTCGAAGGTGGCGTCGGCTTTTGCCCGCTACCTCTCCAATCCGGCCTACTCGTTCAACAACCAGACCCACAACTGGAGCAAGCCTTCGACCTATCCGGCCTACAACCTCAAGCCTGAGGACACCAAGTCGTGGGAGATCGGCCTGAACGCCCGTTTCCTCAACCACATCAACCTCGACGTGACCTACTACCGTTCGAACACCTACCACCAGACGATCTATGCGCCGCTGCCCTCTTCGTCGGGTTACAACCAAGTGGTCGTGCAGGCCGGCGACGTGCAGAACCAAGGCGTCGAGCTGGCGCTGGGCTACAACAACAAGTGGAACGACTTCACATGGAGCAGTTCGTACACCTTTACGCTCAACCGCAACGAGATCAAGCGGCTGGCGGCCGGCGAAGTGAACCCCGTGACGGGCGAGACCATCACCGACAACGAGATTCAGAAAGACTGGCTGGGCGCGAGCAACGTGGCGCCGCAGGTCATCCTGCGTCCGGGCGGTTCGATGAGCGATATTTACGTCAATCACGAGCTTAAGCGCGACCTGAACGGCAACATCGAGATCGATCCTTCGACGGGCAACCTCTCGATCGCCGAAACCGACTTCCGCAAGGTGGGCCAGCTCTCGCCCCGCTACACGATGGGCTGGAGCAACAGCTTCGGCTACAAGGGCATCGAACTCGGCGCGGTCCTCACGGCCCGAATCGGCGGCCTGACCTACTCGGCCACGCAGGGCGTGCTGGACTACTACGGCGCGTCGCAGGCCACGGCCGACGCGCGCGACCGCGGCGGCATTCCGATCAACTACGGCACCGTCGATCCCCAGAAGTACTATTCGGCGATTTCGACGGCCGAGGGCGGTTACGGAGCCTATTACCTCTACAGCGCCACCAACGTACGCCTGCAGGAGCTGAGCCTGCAGTATACGCTGCCGGCGCGGTGGTTCCGCAACAAAGCCAGACTGACGGTCGGATTCGTCGCCAAGAACCTCTGGATGATCTACTGCAAGGCGCCGTTCGACCCCGAAATCTCGGCGGCGACGGACAACGCCTACTATCAGGGCGTGGACTACTTCATGCAGCCGAGCACGCGCAATTTCGGCTTTAACGTGAAACTGCAATTCTAACCGAACCAAAGCTATGAAAAATATCATTAAACTTACCTGCCTCTTATTGACGGTATGCGGTTTTGCGGGTTGTACGGGCAATTTCGACGAGTACAACACCGATCCCTATGCCCTTTACAAGGGAGACCCCGCCGTGCTGATTCCCACCATGCTCGACGCCATGATGTACGTGCAGCAGAACGACTCGCAGATGGTCGATCAGATGGTCGGCTCGCTGGGCGGATATTTCACGCTGTCGAACCGCTGGGGCGGTCAGAACTTCGATACGTTCAATGCGTCCGACGCATGGAACGCCACGCCGTACAATACGATGTTCGAGGATATTTACGCCAACTTCTTCGACATCGAGAAATCGACCAGCAAGTCGGGCCACTACTACGCGATGGCCCGTCTGGTGCGCGCCGCAGTGATGATGCGCGTCGCCGACTGCTACGGCCCGATCCCCTACAGCAAGGTAGCCGACGGCTCGTTCTATGTCGAGTACGACTCGGCGGAGGATGTCTACAAGCATATCATCGAGGACCTCGCGGGCGCGGCGACCACGCTCTACGCCTATGCGCAGGAGTATCCGGCGTCGAAACCGCTGGCTAACAACGATCCGATTTTCGCAGGCGACTATACGGCTTGGGCGCGTCTGGCCAACTCGCTCTGCCTGCGTGCGGCGATCCGCTCGAACGACCGCGAGGCCGCCGAGAGCGCCTGCGGCCATGCCGCCGGCTTGATCGAGACCAACGCCCAGAACGCCATGATGAGTCCCGGCGTGCAGGGAAATCCCTATCAGCTGGCTTCGGCGTCGTGGGGCGACCTGCGGGTCAACGCCTCGATCGTCGATTACATGACCGGGTACGACGATCCCCGCTGCGAAGCTTATTTCCAGAAATCGACCTTCGACAACACCCGCTATATCGGCATGCGCGCCGGTACGGCCGGATTCGAGAAATCGGCCGTAAGCGGTTATTCGCTGCCCAACGTGCAGTCCGGCTCGTCGCTGCCGATTTTCGTGGCCGCCGAGACCAATTTCCTGCGCGCCGAGATGGCGCTCAAAGGGTGGACCGTAGGCGGTACGGCGCAGTCCTATTACGAAGCCGGCGTGCGTCTGTCGATGGAGCAGAACGGCGTGGCGGGCGAGGACATCGACGCCTATCTGGCCGATGAAACGCTCGTTCCCGCCGGACATCTGAACGATCCGCGCGGCGCGAAGTACAACTACGACCGTCAGACGGACGTCAAGATCAAGTGGAACGACGCGGACGGCACGGAGAAGAATCTGGAGCGCATCATCACCCAGAAATGGATCGCAAACTTCCCGATGGGACTCGAAGCGTGGGCCGAATTCCGCCGTACGGGCTATCCCGAACTGGCGCCGGCCATCGACAACCTCAGCGGCGGCGTTATCTCCGACAACTTCCGCGGCCTGCGCCGGCTGCGCTATCCCTATACCGAGCGTAACCTCAACAAGAGCAATTACGACAAGGCGGTGGCATTGCTGGGCGGTACGGACAACGAGTCGGTCGATCTTTTCTGGACGAAGAAAAAATAGTGTCGAAACCTAAACGAAAGCATACATTATGAACATAAAGAAAAATATATGGGCATTGGCGGCGGCGCTGCTTTTCGCGACTGCGTTTACCAACTGCAGCGACTGGACGGAGGTCGAAGCCGAAAAGAAGGTCGAATACGGCAATACCGAGACCTCGCGCCCCGAATCCTACTACCAAGCTCTGCGCGAGTGGAAAAAGACGGATCACTCGATTTCGTTCGGGTGGTTCAGCGGCTGGGGCGATCCTGCCGTTCTGACGGCCAGTATGCTGATGGGACTTCCCGACAGTATGGATATGGTCTCGTTGTGGGACAATTCGAGCAACCTTTCGCAGGGCAAGATCGAAGATCTCCGCATGGTGCAGCAGAAGAAAGGGACCAAAGTGCTGATGTGTACCTTTATCCAGTATGTCGGCAAGGGGTTCACTCCTGCCGAATATGATGTCGACGAAGCGACCCGTGAAGCGTTCTGGGGCTGGAAAGAGGTGCAGAAGCTGGACGAAGAGGGTAATCCGATGTTCGACAAGCAGGGAAATCCCATCATGGTGCCTGAGGAGAACGCCATGAAAGCATCGTTGGAAAAATATGCGCAGGCGATCGCGGATACGATCTACAAATACGGTTACGACGGTCTGGATATCGACTTCGAGCCGAATGTGGACGGATATCCCAATGCGAAGCTCGACGAGCATCCCGATCGTGTGGAAGTGTTCCTCGATATTTTGTGCAAGCACCTCGGCCCTCAGTCCAATTCGGGTAAAATGCTCGTTATCGACGGCGAACTTTGGGAGGTGCCGTCGAAGACCGCTACTTACTTCGATTATTTCATCGGACAGGCCTATTCGGTTTCCGGCGGCACTCCGTCGCCAACTGCAGGACAGAGCGAATCGAATATGGACTCTCGCCTGAGGCAGATAATCAATAACTTCGGCGAATACATGTCCGAGGAGGAGATCACCAAGCGCTTCATCGTCACGGAAAACATGGAGAGCGCCATCGACGCATTGAACGGCGGTTATTACTGGACGCTTCGCAACGGAACCAGACTCGACAAGGCCGAGTGCCCGTCGTTGCTGGGAATGGCCAGATGGCAGCCCGTCAACGGCTTCCGCAAAGGCGGTTTCGGCGGTTACCGGTTCAGCAACGAGGCGGTGAACAAACCCTCCTACAAATGGATGCGAACCGGAATTCAGGCGCAGAACCCCGCAGTCAATTAGTCCGAACAACCAAAAGCAAGAAAAAGATGAAAAACAGCATTAAAACAGCAGTTCTCGGTCTCGCGGCGCTCGTTTCGGGATTCTCGGCCTGCAACGATGCCGATTACGATACGCTCGGAGTGCACGCCTTCGTCAGCGAGAGCGCGTCGAATAAAAGCACGAAAGTGACCATTACGGAACTGGGCGCCGACGCCGAAATCACGGCCTGCCTGAGCGAGGCCGCAACGAAAGACGTAAAGCTGAAATTCGTGGTCGATTCCGAGGTGCTGGACCGTTACAACCAGAAGCAGGCTTCGAGTTTTCTCGTACTGCCCGAAGAGGTCTACGAGATGGACTCCGAAGTGACGATCAAGGCCGGAGAATTCAGCGCTCCTGCAACCAAGATCCATATCAAGCCGCTGCCCAAGGAGTATGTCGGCGAGAGCTATGCCCTGCCGCTGCGTCTTGTCAGCGCCGACGGGTCGGTTCCGGTGACCTCGCTGACCTCGACCTATGTGATTACGACCGAAGCGATCGTCGTCTCGTCGCTCCCGATGTTCGTCGGCGGCGCGGGACTTGCCGCCGACGGTTTCCCCTTGACGCTTCCGCAGTTTACGGTCGAGGTGCGTTTCCAAGTGAGCAATACGGCCGACCGCAACCGTGCCGTATTTACCAACGGCGGTTCGGTGCTGCTGCGCTTCGAGGACCCGCAGAACGACACTTCGGACCATAAGGCCCATTCGCTGGTGCAGTTCCAAGGCGACGGCTGGTATCTCAATCCGTCGTTGTCGTTCACGCCCAACAAATGGCAGCATCTGGCGCTGACCTATGACGGGACCAAGGTGACCCTCTATGTCAACGGTACTTTTGCCGGAAGCAAGGAGGGCGTGTGCGATCCCAACTTCGGATCGGCCAACTGGTTCGGCGGCGATGCCGGCGGCGGACACGGAACCGGCGATTCGTGGTGGAGCGGATGTAAGATACTGATGTCCGAGGCGCGTATCTGGTCGGTATGCCGTACGGAAGCGCAGGTGCAGAACAACATGACCACGACCAGCGCCAAATCGCAGGGCTTGGAGGCTTACTGGCGCTTCAACGAAGGCGAGGGCAATACGTTCGAGGACTGCACGGGCAACGGGCATACGCTGAAGACGTCCAAGACCCCGACGTGGGTTGCCGGCATCAAGTCCACCGATACGGAAACGCCGTGGCCTTAATCCCGTAATTATGGCGCAGGCGCGCCCGGTGCGTGCCTGCCGCCATGCGGTTCATTCAAATTGTTTGTTAAATACGATTACATTATGATGAAAAAATTGAAATATCTTTTGGCCGGAGTTCTCGTTTCTGCTGTTGCGGGTTGTTTTGTCGCATGCGACGACGATGAGTCTGCAACAGACGAATGGACGGCCGACTATGTTTATTTGGAACGTCTGAAGCTCGGAATCGGCTCTTTGGAGTTCAATCAGACGCATTCGTCTCTGGGAATTGCAGGCGATACGGAGGTCTCGATGCCGTTTGCGGTTTGTCTTGCCAAACCATGGAAGTCGGATGTCGCCGTGAAGCTCGCTTATACGATCGAAGGCGATATGCCGGAGGAGATCGTTACTTTCCGCGAAGGCGGTGCCGTCGTGATTCCTGCCGGGGAGTTGGCAGCCAGAGATACGATGGACCTCAGGACGGATTGGAGCTTTGTTCCGCAGGAGGCTGCCACTTACAAAGTGACGGTGGGGATCGAATCGGTACAGCCGGTTTCCGGACAATTGCGTATTTCTTCGAAACAGAAGGAGTTGTCCGTTCAGATAAACAAAGCCAAATCCATGGATATACAGGCCGATGTGAAACCTTCGGGCAGCCGGATTGCGGATTACAGCGGTTGGTCGGTTTATGCTACCAATGTGGATGACAATAATGCTGACTGGGGGGGGCATCAACCTAAATTGATCAATGGAAATACCGGAGATTATATATGGTTCAATACTCCTCATCTCGGTGTAAAGATCGACATGGGTGCTACAAAGACTGTTACCGGATTGGAGACGTTCAGTGCTTACGGTGCGTATTATGCGATGAGTTCGTGTGCTGTTTATACCAGCGATGACGGGGCCGAGTGGAAACTCGTAACACCTGAAGAGGGCTTGTCGATGACGCCTGCCGGAACGCAGTATGTTTCGTTTATCGCGCCGATAACCGCTCGTTATATAATTTGGCATATGTACGGGTCGGCGCCTCTCAGTTCCGAGATTTATGTTTATTCCAAATAGAGGTGGGCTTTGAATAGTTTTTGAGGGGAAGCCGTCCGGTCCGAGACCGGGCGGCTTTTTTTGTGGAATTGTGGGTAATCTTGTCTGCCGAGGTCGTGTGTGAATTTGTGATTGCAACAGCTATTTATAAAGAGCGACAACGGTACACCAATTAATAGCGCATCGTTGATTGGCAGAGGAAACGAGAGCCAGTGTTGTTTAGTTGTAATCCATGCAAGTTCCCCGCAGGCTGAGACAGATGACTTGGTTTGCAGCTGAAATATCTGCATAATTATATTTTGGACAGCCTTGTAGCTGAATTTTGTATTTTCCGGGAGAAAGATAAAACGTTAGCATTGTCGGGTCTGGATCTTCTTCGTCGGATGCGGGGTATGTTGGGAACGGGATGTATTCAGCTCCGTTCCATATGTCGGCAAGGGGTTCGGACGAAATGTTTGAATAGGGATCGGTTGCACCCCATACATCGAGCCAGACACTTACAGGCACGGAAGCGGTTATAATATCGACATACATTGTTCGGGTTATTTCCAATTCGAAAATAAGATCGTTTCCGCATCCTCTCAATCGGTCGATGTCCCAGAAATATTCTCCGCTGGTATCTACCGCCATGATTTTTATGAAATTATCGCTGTATGGACCTAGTTTTATCATGTTGCTGCCCATATCCGTCCCTTGCCGGGGATCTTCCAGATAGGCGCAGTTGACAATGGTGCATTCGTTTGAATAGGCTGGGCCGAACGGAGTCGATATAGATGCCCGGTATTTTGTGATACGCTGTTCGGGTATCGGCAGGCGAATGTGTTTTTCATCGGAGCCGAATGGTGTCCAAAAGCCGTTTTTATATACTTCCCATGTGGATTTCGAGGCGGTCAGGGATGGTTCGGTCAGGTAGGGAATGTCGAAGTAGAAACGGTTGAATCCGGTTTTGTTGAGTTCTATGAGTTCGGGGATGGTGCCGCCGCTGAGAAAAGACTTGTTGTATACCGTGCATATGTTCGAATATCGGTTTTCGTGGTCGCAGGCGGCTTTGCGGCGGTACATGGCAGTGAAGGTCATCGGTGCTGGTGTGACGAGCGATTCGCCGACGGCCGGCGGGATGGTTGTCCATGAGTCGCCGGTTTTGGTTTCCCATGTATAGCGTATGGCACTGCGCGGACAGACGGCGGCCTGAGTGGAGTTTATTCGCAGTTGTTCGTTCGGATTCGCGGTGTCGATAAGCAGCGTGTCTGCGATGCTGCCTGCTGTCAGCGGTTCATACATGCTGTTTGTAACGGTGCAGATGTTGGAATACAGCGTCTTTGTTCCGTTTACGGCCTTGCGGCGGTATTCGCTCGTAAGTTCTGTGGTGACAGGGGCGTTCGTGAGGTTTTTACCGGTCTGGCCGCTTATGGACGTCCATTTGCCGTCCGACTTCTTTTCCCACGCATAAATTATCGTTCCCGTACCTCCGGAGGCGTCCTTGACGGAATTGATGGAGAAAACCCCGGTTGTCTGGCTGATGGTTTTGGTCTCTTCGATGGAACCTGCAGTAAAACCGGGTATCGGGAAAATCAAGGAGAGTTCTCTTTTGTCTTGGGTGCTGAATCCTGTCCATGAAATGGGACTCGTCTCCTTTGTCATGATGGATTTATTGTCGTATTGGGAGGTTCCGTTGCTCGGAGTTCCCCAGTCTTCGTCATCTCCGATAAGCTGTCCGTTGCGTAGACTATGGCCCAGTCCCAGAGAATGCCCGATGGCGTGCATGATTAAATACATGGCGTTGTTCTGCACCTTGCTGTCGAACAGGTTATTGACATCGGGCAGGAATGTGCAGTCCGCATTGAGGGTTACGCTGCCCGGCTTGCCGTCCGACGACGGAGGGGTCACTTTCATAAGTTTTGCGGTGCTGTTGCCGAAACTGCTTTTGTTTTCGAACTTGATTTTGATCTCCTGAAGGTTGCTGCCCGATGTGTTGGAAATGGATATGTAACATTTTGCCACGGCGTTCCATTGGGCTATGGCATTCGTGGCTGGATTGGTCCAGAGCGCAGAGGAAGAGGTGAGGTTGCCGACGTTCATATATAGCTTGTTCTGGTATTGCTGACTTGTCAGGTAGCCCTTATTGTGTTGTGTCAGGCGGGTCTGCGGCTGTTGTCCGGCCTCTTCGAGCCATTCGTCGGTCAGCCAGATATCTCCTTCGACCAGATATCCGTCGTCTGTCTTTTCGATATCGGCGATATCGTAGCCCAGCGATGAGATGAGGGCGATGTCCTGCTTCATTTGTTCGGACATCTGTTCTGATGAGTTGTTCATTTGCGGATCGGCTTTTTGGCAGGATGTCAGTGAGACCGCGACGAATAAAATACCCGGAATCCATGAGATGACACTCCATTGCGGAAATTTTTTCATGATGAAACGATTTTAGGTTAGTAATTGGATGTGATTGGGTCGTTATAAGATACGAATTTAAAGTGTCGAATGCAAATCATTCGGGGCGATTATCGGCCGGAGCGTGTGCGACGGATGCGAAAAAAAACGTACATTTGTGGCCATGAATGAACGGCATATAGACATAAACGAATTCGATTACGACCTGCCCGACGGGCGGATCGCCAAGTTCCCGCTGGCCGAGCGCAGCGCCTCGAAACTGCTGGTTTACCGCGGCGGGGAGATCGGCGAAGCGCATTTCGCCGACATCGGCGACGTGCTGCCCGAAGGCCAGCTGCTGGTGTTCAACAATACGAAGGTGATTCGCGCGCGGATCATCATGCACAAGCCTTCGGGCGCCCGCATCGAGGTGTTCTGTCTCGAACCGCACGATCCGGCCGATTACGAACGGGCCTTCGCCGTCGTCGGGCGGTGCGAGTGGTCGTGCATCGTGGGCAACCTCAAGAAATGGAAAGAGGGATATGTGGAGATCAATTTCGAGCACGAAGGCCGCCCGGAGCATCTGCGGGCGTGGCTCGTCGAGAACCGCGGCCGCGAGCATACCGTGCGTTTCGAGTGGTCGGCGACGATGACGTTCGGGCAGCTGCTCGAATACCTCGGACGGATTCCGATTCCGCCCTACCTGAACCGCGAAAGCGAGGAGATCGACTATACGCGCTACCAGACCGTCTATTCCAAATTCGAAGGATCGGTGGCCGCGCCGACGGCGGGGCTGCACTTCACGCCCGAACTGATCGAAGGGATGAAGGCGCGCGGCTTCGGGTTCGAGGAGGTGACGCTGCATGTCGGGGCCGGGACCTTTCTGCCCGTCAAGGACGACGATGCCGCTCGGCATCCGATGCACACCGAGCATTTCGAAGTGCGGCGTGCGGCGGTGGCCCGCCTGCTGGAAAAGTGGGGGCGGATCACGGCCGTCGGCACGACTTCGGTGCGGACGCTCGAATCGCTCACGGCGCTGGCGTGGCGCATACGTACTGCCGGAACGCCCGATGCGGAGCGGGTCGTCGGCCAGTGGGAGCTGTACGACGTGCCGGCGGAGTTTTCCGGGCGCGAGGCGCTGGAGACCCTGCTGAAATACATGGATGAAAAGGGACTGGAACGCATCAAGGCGGCGACGCAGATCATGATTACGCCGCTGGGGTACGAGTTCCGCATCGTGCGCAATATCGTCACCAATTTCCACCAGCCCAAATCGACGCTGCTGCTGCTGGTATCGGCTTTCGTCGGCGGGGACTGGAAGCGGATTTACGAATATGCCCTCGGACACGGGTTCCGTTTCCTGAGTTACGGCGATTCGTCGGTGCTGATGCGCTGACGGGGGAGCAGGGCCGAGAGAGCATGCGCGGGCCGGATCCGGCTGCCGGCCGGTCTTCGGCGGTCATCAGACGGTCATTGGGCGGGGTGTCCGGAAAGTCCGGGTTGAAGATCACGTGCGGAGCAGCGTTTCGCGGATGCGCCGCAGGGCTTTGGTGATCTGCGCTTCGACGGTCTTGACCGAAATCTGCATCTGGTCGGCGATCGCGGCGTTGGAAAGCCCCTCTTCGCGGCTTTTGCGGAATACTTCGCGGCAGCGGTCGGGCAGCTGCGAGACGGCTTCGGCGACCAGCATCATCATTTCGTCGGCTTCGAGCTGCAATGCCTCCGGGTTGGTGAAGAGCGGCTCCGGCCCCTCGATGGAAATGCCGGCGGGCCGTTCGTCACGAAGCCGGTTGAGCGCGCGGTTGCGCACGGCGCGGAACAGATAGGCCCGGACGGAAGTCAGGATGTGGAGTTCTGCGGCATGCTGCCAGATGTGCGTAAAGGTGTCCAATACGATCTCTTCGGCAGAGGTGCGGTCACGGAGCCAGTAGGCCGCGAACCTGCATAGCGGGGCGTAATAACGGTCGAACAACTCCCGGAAGGCGGCGGTTTCCCCCCCCCCTCGGCTGATGCGTTCCCACAAAACCATGTCGTGTTCGTTTTCCGACCTCATCGTATCGCTAAAGGAAATTCAGACTAATAAAGATAGGCATTTTCGGGGACAAAACGGACGCGGAACGTATGAATTTTTCGTTTCGGCATTCTTTCGTTCCTGTTATCCTGCGGCATGCGGGACGCCCGAAATCGGGACTGCGTTAAAAAAAGGGGCCTGCTGAAGTGTTTCAGCAGGTCCCTTTGCAGGTTCGGACGTATTATTCGAGCAGTTCGTTGTTGCCCCAGACATTCAGCTCTGCGATGCACCATCCCCGGAAGGTCGGGTTATAGGTCTTGTTCGTATAGCTGGCGTGAATGCGCAGCCGGACGTAACGCGCATGCTGGTAGTCGTCGAGCATCGGACTGATGACCACACCCATCGGATCCAGCGGCGAGTCGGGATCGGTCCTGTAGTCGCGGTATGTCTGGGTGTAGGTCCAGTTGGCGTCGTTCGCTGCGCCGAGGCCGTCGCCGGTGATCTCCTTCGCGGTCCAGACCTCCAAGTGGGCGATGCCGTAGCGCGCGCCGGCTTCCGGTTTGCCGGTAGTCATGTAGCGCTGATTGAACTGGAAGCCGCGTACGGTCACCTCTTTGCCCAGATCGATGACGAAGTCGTAGGGCGGATTGGCCTGCTCCTCGTCGGCGTTGCAGTAGCCGAAGGTGTTGATGTCTTCGTCGAACATCTTCTCCACTTCGTAGTTGGGTTTGGCCTTGGGGGCAGCGAGCACCTTCCAGCCGCTGCGGTCGAGCAGCACGGGTGCGGGCGGTCCCGGCTTGACGAACTTGTTGAAGAGGATGTAGCGGACGCCGCCCGTCGGCGAGACCGTCGCCCGCGGGTCGCCCTTGATCGAATCGATGGCGATCGGGAGCAGGTACGGCTCCTCGTCGGGCATGCGCTCGCTGAACAGCTCGACTTTCATCGTCGAGGAGACCGTGTTGTAGCGGGGCAGCATGACTTCGGTGGTCGAGAATGCGTAGGCCTCCGAGGGGCAGAGCTTGTACGAGGTGCCGTGCGCCGCGTTATAGGTCTCGACCAGTTCGGGGTCGGTCTTGAACACGACGGTTATGTAGCTGCCGCTGATCTGTTCGGCCTCCGCACGGATGCTGAGGGTCTGCTTCTTGGGGCTTTCCACCGTAATCACCTCGGCGTCGGCCGCGGCGTTCTGAATGCTCAGCAGGGCCGGCTCTCCGAGGGCCGCCGGGTTTTCATCGTCCTTGCAGCCTGCCGTGGCAAGGAGCAGTGCGACGGCGGCCAGAAGACGCATGTTTGCATATCGTTTCATAATCGTTTTCGTTTAAGGGTTCGTCTCTGCGTTAGAATTTGACATCGACCAGCACGGGAATGTGGTCCGAGGCCCTCTTGATGTCGCCTTTGTTGAAGTCGAGCATGATCTTGGTGCCGACCACGTCGCACTTCGCGCCGTTGCCGTTCCAAAGCAGGATATAGTCGATACATTTGTTCGGCGCCTGCGAGGAGTGGGTGAAGTCGCTCGCGCCGTGGGGCGTCAGGACCGTCCAGCCCGTCTTCAGTTTGGAGATGGTGGGCGAATCGGGACGGGCGTTGAAGTCGCCGCCGAGGAAGACGGGCTTCTTCGAGCTGCCGAATTCGCGTTCGATGACCTTGTTGATCTCGTCCACCTGTCCCGCCTGAGCCAGCGTGGATACATGGTCGAGGTGGGTGGTGGCGAAGACGTATTTTGCGAACTCCATGACGACCATCACGCGGGGTTCGGCGCCGTCGCCCTTCGGCAGCGGAGCGGCAAAGGTCCGGACGGGTTTCTCACGGCTGGCGATTCCGTCGCCGTAGGCGCCGCCCTGATAGGCCATCGCACGCGAATATTCGTAACTCCACTCCTTGCCCATCAACTCGGCGAACTTCTTGAGCTGGAAGACCCGGCCGGTGCGGACCGTGCAGCTGTCCAGCTCGCTGATGCCCACCAGATCGGCCTTGCCCTCGGTCATCATGTCGGCGATCATCTGGTAGCTGCCGTCGCTGATGTACTTGGTGAAGACGCCGACGTTGTAGGTCACCAGACGCGTCGTGCCGTCGGCCTTGGGGTAGTAGTCCCGGCCCGGTTCCTCCGGGGTTTCGGGTTTCAGATGGGGCGGAACTTCGTCTTCGGAGGAGGAGCTGCTGTTGCAGGCCGTTGCCGGGCAGGCGAGGCCGAGCAGCAACATCATGGTAAGGTATTTTTTGAGCATGTTCATCGTTTCGTTCGTTTTTGAAGTTAGTATTGGGAATTAAAAGTCGAGGCCGTCGTTCCAGCCGGGGTTCTGCGTCAGGGCGCCGCCGGTCAGCGAGCGGTCGTCGGTCGGAATCGGGTAGTAGTAGTCCCGCTCCTCGTTCCACTCGCCCGGATTCTTCTTGTGGGGCGAGATGTAGCCGTGGTCGCCTTCCGAGAGGAAGATGTCCTGATCGATCTCCATGATGAGCGGAGCTTTGGTCGAGGGCGACTCTCCCTTGGTCTTGAGGTAGATGTCGGGCGTGCCGTCGCCGTCGAGGTCGTATTCGCCCTTGGAGGGGATGTAGATGCCCAGCAGCGGCTGCGTGAAGGCCTTGCCCTCTTTCCAGCGGATGAGGTCGTAGTAACGGTGCCCCTCCTGAAGCAGCTCGATGGTGCGTTCGCGGCGGATTTCGAGCAGTACGCCTTTGTTCGGACCCGTCACGTTGGGATAGCCTGTCTCAGGGGCCGAAAGGTACGGGTCGGGGTTGGCGTTGGCTTGGGCCATGTCCAGATTGGGCATGCCCACGCGGTCGCGCAGCTTCTTGATCGTCAGGTCGATGTCGTCCTGCGTCAGCGTGCCCAGCTCGGCCTTGGCTTCGGCGTAGTTGAGGTAGATTTCGGCCGTGCGGATGATCGGCAGGTCGGTGTAGGAGAGGTTGTAACCGTCGGAACCAAAGTCGGCGGGAGCGACGAACTTGATGGGTTGGTAGCCCGTCATGCAGGTCGAAAGGCTCGGCACTTCGATCTTGGTGGAGTTGATGCGCGTGTAACCCGGCGTGCGGATCGACTGCGCCAGACGCGGATCGCGGTTCTGGCACTCGTCGCGGAACTCCATCGTTTGCCAGCCCGCCTTGTCCGTGAAGCGCGTGCCGTCGGCCATCAGATAGCTGGCGACGATCTTGCGCGTCAGGCCCGGACGGCCGTAGGAGGTGTTGAGCGAGTAGAAGGTGCTGTTGTGGAACACGCTTAGCCCCTTGTTGTAATCGCGGGCGAGGACGACCTCAAGCTGCTGCGCGTCTTCCGACACGAACAGGTCGCGGTAGGCGGTCTGCGTGCCGCCCGTGGTGTAGAGTCCGTAGCCGCTGTTGGTGATGAACTCTTCGGACGCCTTCGCCGCCAGATCGAGGTAGTATTTCCAGTCGTTCTCCTCGGTGTCGATGCCGTGGTATTTGCGGAACGTGCCTTCGAAGAGGCAGAAACGCGATTTCAGGGCCAGTGCCGTCCATTTCGTGATGCGGTAAAGGTCGTGCTTGGTGGGCAGGTAGAGGATGGCGAAATCGATGTCCTCGATCATGCGCTGCATGACGTACTCGCGCGAATCGCGCGGACGCTTGAGTTCGGGATCGGCCGAGCCGATCGGTTTCGAGTACCACGGTACGTCGCCGAACCGCTTGATCTTTTCGAAGTAGAAATAGACGCGGAAGAAGCGGGCCAGCGCGTCGTAGCGGTTACGGACGTCGGTGTCCTTGCAGTTGCCCGAATATTCGAGCAGCGTGTTGATGTCGCGCAGGTTGGTCCATGTCCAGCCGCCGCCCGACGCGGGGATCGTACGGCCGCCGCGCATCTCCTGCGGCAGGTCGTTGTGGATGATGTTGTCCCAGTACTCGTTGTAGAGCCCGTCGGACGGGAACGCCGTGTAGAATTTGTTGCTGAAAGCCTGCAGCTCGTTTTCGTTCGAGAAGAAGGTTTCGGGCGACATTTGGGCCAGCGGGTATTTGTCGAGCCACTCTTCGCAGGAGACGAGTGCCATGGTGCAGCCTGCGGTCAGTATGAATAATAGTTTTTTCATGGTTCTGCTTGTTTGATTAGAATGTGACATCTACGCCGAACATGTAGGTTTTCTGCCACGGGTAGGTGCGCATCTCGTCGTTCATGGCGGCCATTTCGGGGTCGATATAGTCCGAGCGGATGGGCGACCATGTGGCGAGGTTCTCACCCGTGAAGTAGATGCGCAGGTTGTCGATCAGCACCTTGCGGGTCCATTTCTTGGGCAGCGTGTAGCCTATCGTGAGGTTCTTCAGGCGGCAGTAGCGGATGTCCTGCAGATAGCGGTCGTTGACGGCCGTCAGCTCGCGGTTGGTGCCCGAAAGGGCGACGTAGCCGCGCGGACGGGGGAAATAGGCGTCGGGATTCTCTTCGCTCCAGTACATCTTGTGGAAGTCCTTGGGAATCCAGCTCGCATAGGGACGGGCGTAGGGACCCCAGAAAGCGATGGTATTGGCCTTGGGATACCACTGGCGGCGTCCGACGCCCTGAAAGAAGATCGAAAAGTCGATGCCGGCCCACGACATGCTCAGCGTCGTGCCGTAGTGGAACCGGGGCTGGCTGTTGCCGATGATCTCCCGGTCGCCCGGATCGTCTACGGTGTTCTTGCCGATGGAGATGATGTTGTCGCCGTCCAGATCGAGGAACTTCAGGTCGCCGGCGTGCAGGCCGCGTTCCGAACCGGCCGCGGCGTTGATCCGGTTGTTGACGGCGGTCTGGTCTACGGCGTAGCCGGCGGCCTCGGCGTCCGAAGCGAACAGTCCGCCGGTGCGGTAGCCCCAGATTTCACCCCAGCGCATGCCCTCGTAGTAGGACTTGGCGAAGGTGCGGTCGGGGTTGTCGTATTTGGTGATGTCGGTCACGTAGTCGTTGAAGGTGACCGTCACGCTGTAGGTGAACGGCCGGCGCAGGAGCTGGAACTCGTCGCGCCAGCTGAGCGAAAGCTCGTAACCCTTGGTGCGCAGGTCGGCGCTGTTCATCTTGGGGGGATCGGCGCCGTAGACGCCCGGCAGCGCTACGCCTGCGGTCAGCATGTCCTTCGTGTCGCGGATGTAGAAGTCGGCGCTGAAGGCCAGCCGGTTGTTCAGGAAGCTCATGTCCACGCCCAGATTGTTGTGGATCGAGGTTTCCCACGAGAGGTTCGAGGCCACGGGGGCCGAAATGGTGGCCGTCGTGGGTTTGTCGCCGCCGAACAGATAGCTCTGGTTGCCGATCGAGATTTTGCGGATGTAGTCGTAGTAGCCTACGTTCTGGTTGCCCAGCTGGCCGTACGAATACCGGATCTTGAGGTTGTTGAAGTTGTCGCGGATACCCTCGAAAAAAGGCTCCTCCGAGATGCGCCATCCGAGCGAGAACGAGGGGAAGAAACCCCAGCGGTGGCCGCGCTTGAAGCGCGACGTGCCGTCGTAGCGGCCGCTGACTTCAACGAGGTATTTGCCTTTGTAGTCGTAGTTCAGACGGCCGAAGAAACCCATCAGGGCGTATTCGTTCTGGCCGCCGCCGACCTCCATGCGTTCGTTGCCGTCGGCGCCCTGTCCCACCAGATTGAGGTCCATCAGCGTTTCGGAGAGCAGGTTGTAGCCCGTGGCCGACACGTCCTTGAGATACTTGGTCTCCCAGTTGAATCCGGCCATCGCCTTGAAGTTGTGCTTCTCGTTCCACGTGTGTGCGTAGGTGGCGTAGACGTTGGCCTGATAGTAGTTGTGCATCATGGTCTTTTCGTAGAGCTTGTCTTGGAAGCGGCTGCCCGTCGAGAGGGTTTGCACTTCGCCCGGATACTGCGAGTATTCGGTGTTGACCTGACGGTTGAGGTTGTGCTGGGTGTTGAACATGTAGGTGAAGTTACCCTTGATCTCCAGCCCTTTGACCGGGGTCCACGTCAGCTCCGTGGTGGTCGACATGTTGTCGGTCTTGTCCTTGTTGTAGTGGCCGCCCTTGTTCATGATCGTGGGCAGGCCGTCCATGATCGAGTATTTCGACAGCGAGGTGTAGTAGACGCTCGTGCCGTCGGGGTTGTAGGGCATCATCGAAGCCAGTCCGTGTACCGTGCCCAGCGAGAAGGCGGTATTGACTCCGCTGGGGCCGGGGTAGTAGTACTGGTAGTTGTAGTAGCTGGTGTTGTTGCTGATCTTGAGCCACTTGTTGATGTCGAACGAGATTTTCGAACGGAAGTTGATCCGCTGCAGACGGTCGGGGTCCTGACGGAAGAGTCCCTCTTCGCTGTAGTAGTTGCCCGAAAGCATGTACTTGACCTTCGAGTTGCCGCCCGACAGCGAGACGCTGTGGCTCGTGTTGGGGTGTTCGTCCTTGAACAGGTAGTGGTACCAGTCGAAGTTGGCGTAGTAAACATATGTGTCGCGGCCGTCGCGCTGGTCGATCTTCACCCACGGACGTTCGGGGTTTTCGACCTTGTCGTTGCGGCGGGCCCACAGTTCCATCATGTCCTGCTCGGTGTAGTTGGTGTAGTTGGTGCCTGCGTCGGCGTGCCAGAACAGGTCGTTGACGTAGACCGAGTAGTAGCCGCGGGTCTCATAGTCGGTCGAGGTGGTGGGGGCGTTCCAGCCCCAGCGGCCGCTGTACGACACGCGGGTTTTTCCCGAATCGTCGCCCTCCTTGGTGGTCACCAGCACGACGCCGTAGGCCGCGCGTGCGCCGTAGATGGCGGCTGCCGAGGCATCCTTGATCACCGAGATCGAGGCCACGTCGTTGGGGTTGAGCTTCATCAGGTCGCCCTCGGCGCCGTCGATCAGCACGAGCGGCGAACCGCCGTTGATCGAGGTGATGCCGCGGATGTTCAGGTCGGCCGAGTTGCCCGGACGGCCCGATGTGGTCGAGATCGTCAGCCCCGGAACCGCACCCTGAAGCATGTGGGCTACGGAGGGCGCCGAGCGGCTTGCGAGCTGCGTGTCGTCCACCGTGGCGATGGCTCCCGTCAGGTTGACCTTCTTCTGGGTGCCGTAACCTACGACTACGACGTCCTCCATCTTCACGGCGTCCTCGGCGAGGAATACCTTGAGGTTGTTCTGCGAGGCGGGGACGGAGACTTTCTTGGAGATGTAGCCCAAGTAGGTGAAGCTGAGCACCGCATCGGCGTTGGGAACGGTGATGGTGAAACTGCCGTTGTTCTCGGACACGGTGCCGCGCGTATTGTCGCCCTCCAGCGTGACGGCGACGCCGGCCAAGGGAAGCTCGTGGGAGTCGTTGACCGTGCCGGTGATCGTGCGCGATCCGGCCGGGGCCTTGCGCGCCGCGGGGATCAGGGCGATCTGGCGTTCGGAGATCGTGAAATTGAGACCCGTCGGGGCGAGCATCTGGCGCAGGGCGGCGGAGATCGGCAGCTGTTTGGCGCGGAGGCTGACGCGCCGGGTCAGGTCGGTCTGCTTGGCGTCGTAGAAGAATGTGTATTTGCTGCTCTTCTCGATGCGCGAAATGGCTTCCGAGAGCGGTATGTCGGTGAACTCAAGGTTGATCGCCGGCTCCTGCGTCTGGCCGTGTGCAACCGTTGTCCATCCGCAGACGAGCAGCAAAAGAATTGCGAATAGTCTAAAATGTTTCATGGTTGAAGTTTTAAGTTAGCGTGTGTTTGCGGCGGCTGCCGCGGGAAGGATAGCGTGCGGTTCAGGTCTGTTCGGTCATAGGCATTCGGGGTTTGGTTGGTATTTGGTAGGTTTACGGTTTTATTCTATCTCGGAGATGGATACCGAGCGGTTGTCCGAGAAGGTGTAGACGATCGGATTGATGCGGCTCATGATGCGCAGAATCGCTTCGAGCGGTTCGTCGGTGAGGGTGAACGTGTAGGCGTAATTGTGGGCGAGTGCCGGGGAGATGTCGATCCGGATGTCGTACCAGCGTGAGAGGTAGCGGCAGATTTCGCCCAGCGACTGCCGCTCGAAGACCAGTTTGCCCGCGGCCCAGCAGGATTCCAGCTCGACGTTGCCCCTGCGGATATTCAGCTCTTGGGTGGCGGGGTCGTAGCAGGCTATTTCTCCGGGGTGCAGCCGGCGCGTCTCCCCGTTGCCGGAATCGAGGGCCACCGAACCCTCAACGAGCGATACGGCGACGGTCCGGTCTTCGTGCGAGGTGTTCACGTTGAATTTCGTGCCGTGAACCCGTATGCGCAGCCCTTCCACTTCGACCGTGAAGGGGCGTTCGGGATCTTTGGCGATGTCGAAAAATCCCTCTCCGCGGAGTTTTACGTTGCGGCTTTCGGCGCCGAAGGAGCTGTCGTAGGCGAGCGTCGAGCCGCTCTGGAGCCATACGGTCGAACCGTCGGTCAGATGTGCCAGCGACTTGCCGCCGAAGGCGCAGAACTCCTGTCTGGCCGGAACCGGTGTGCGGGAGAGGTCGGGACGGACCGCGAAGAGCGTGACGACGACGCCCGCGGCGACGGCTGCCGCCGTGCGCAGTATCGGCATCCAGCGGCGTTTCGGCGCGGGCCGTTCCGCCCGCTGCGGCGTTCCGCAGACTTCGATGCGGGACTGCAACTGCTCCCAGAGCCGGTCGCGGTCGGGATTGTAGGCCGAGGTGCGGCGCTGTACGTCGTCCCATATGCGGAGGGCGTTTTCGTAGATGCGGCGGTTGTCCGCATCCGAGACCCACCGGTCGAATTCGCGGCGCGATGCGGTGTCCAGCGTGCCCTTCAGCGCACGGATCAGGAGGTCCCGGTAATGTTTGTCCATGACGGTATTCGGTTTTTACCCGAAGACACGAAAAAGGCGGCCGACCCTTACGGCCGACCGCCTTTTTTTCGATTTTTTTAGCGGAATGTCTCCGGATATTCCTCCGCGGACGCTTCGTATATGCCGGGAACGGCGATGCGGAGAGGCTGTTTCCGCAGGATTCCGGGCCGGTTATCCGACGACCGCGGCGAACAGATCCAGATGCCCGTCCACGTAGCGGGCGAGCGTCTCCGTGACCTCGGCTTCCATTTCGCCGTACTCCTCCTCCAGCTCGTCGAAGGCTTCGTACTGCTCGTACATCGCCATGAACTCCTCGTCGGTGCGCTCCCGTTCCAAATCCTCCCGGTTGGCGTCGTAGATCTTCTTGGCGCGGTAGACCAGCTTCGAGAAACTCTCCGCACCCCACAGGCGCATGACTCTGGCAAACGGATTGCCGAAGATATAGGCCCCGTAGCCGTTCTGGATAAGCTGGCAGAAACCGCCTTCGGTCACCTCGTCCCGGAAAATCCGGTAGGCGAGCAGCGAGTGCTGTTCGCCGCTGAGCAGCGGCATCGTTTCGGCCGTCGGGTCTCCGCCGACCGTCTCCTTGTATTTGTCCGTAAAGACCCGGAGGAATTCGTCCATCCCTTTGGCGGCTGCCGTTTGCAGGGCCTTGTCTGTAATTTCGATCACGGTTTCCGTCGTTTGATTGTGAATATGGGGTTGTTTAGCCGGGTTACTGCTGCGCTTCGGGCGCGTAGGTGCGCAGGGCCAGTTTCTTGACCCACACCACGAAGCCGCCCGTGAGGATCAGGTTCAGCACCAGCGTCAGCACCGAGATGATGAGCGCCGGGCCGCCCAGACTGTAGCCCAGTGCGATGAAGATTACGCCCGCGCCCACCTCGCCGCGGGTGAACATGCCGATCGAGAGGGCGAGGCGTTCGCTGATCTTGCGGTCGCGGTAGAAGAAGAGCGGCACCAGTTTGCCGAGGTTCGAAAGCAGCGACACGGCCAGCACATGCAGGGCCAGCGTGCCCCACGGCATCATGGGCTGCGAGCCGGTGACCGACGTTGCGGCGGCCGTGTCGCCCGGCGCTCCCGTTACGAGCGGCATGCTCAGCCCCACGAGCAGCATGAAGAGGAACGAGATGCCGGTGGTGATGCGCCGTTCGGCGGCGGTGTCGATCTCCTTGTGTTTCATCAGCATGCCGACGACGAACGCCGGGAGCAGGACTTCGATGTGGATGCTGTTTTCCGGGCCGTAAAGCCGGGCCGTGACGATGTGGACGAGCTGGGTCAAGGCGCAGACCACGACAGCCAGCCCCAAGATGGTTTTCCAGTCCTGACGTACGTTCCACGTCGCCTGCCAGCGCCAGCCGACGGCCAGCAGAAGGGTGACGACGGCGATGATGGCGAACATCTGCCACCGCAGACCGATCATCAGGATTTGCAGGGGGATCATCAGCAGGATGGTGTCCAGATCGTCGAAGATGGCCAGCACCTGTATCTTTTTGTAAATCCAGCTTTTCTTGAGACTGAGGGCCGCGAGCATCGTGAAGAGGATGCCGGCCGAGGTCGGCGCGGCGAAACGGCTCAGCAGCAGGTTCTCCTTCCACGCCTCGCCGCTGGTCCAGAGTTCGGGCGGAAGCAGTACGAAGACGTAGTAGAGGACGATGAGTATCCACGGCAGCGCGGCCGTGGCCATGGCGATGAAGTAGTCCGCAGTGTAGGAGCGCCAGCGGGTTTTGTCGATTTCGAATTCGCGGCCGACGTTGATCATGATGAATCCGAGGCAGACGTAAAGCAGCGTGTCGGAACACTTCTTGAACGCCGCGTATCCTGCGCCGAGCGTGCCCGGAAGCAATTGCGAGACGATGAGTCCCAGCATCAGGAAAAGGGAGAACGAGAGAACTTTTCGCATTAACTGATAGTTGTTTACAAGTGAGAGGAGTGCATTCGCCGGCAAAGATAATATATTCTGGTTTATTCCCGATACCGCACCCGCCTTTCGTGAAAAAAATAACAATAATGAAACCGCAATTCACAATTATTTTATACCTTTGCGGTCGAAAACGGCATATCAGTATTTAAAACCATAAATTAAACATTTACAACTATGCAGATTGTAGAGATTCACGCAAGAGAGATCCTCGACTCGCGAGGCAATCCGACCATCGAGGTCGAAGTACGTACCGTATCCGGCGCATTCGGCCGCGCAGCCGTTCCGAGCGGCGCATCGACGGGCGAGAACGAGGCGCTCGAACTTCGTGACGGCGACAAGAGCCGTTATCTGGGCAAGGGCGTTCAGAACGCCGTCAAGAACGTAAACGAGGTGATCGCTCCCGCCGTTATCGGCATGAACGTAGCCGATCAGGTCGGCATCGACAAGGCCATGATCGCCCTCGACGGCACGAAGACCAAGTCGAAGCTGGGTGCAAACGCCATCCTCGGCGTGTCGCTGGCCGTGGCCCGCGCTGCCGCCGACTACTTCGGCATGCCGCTCTATCGCTATATCGGCGGTGCAAACGCCAAGACGCTGCCCGTTCCGATGATGAACATCATCAACGGCGGTTCGCACTCGGACGCTCCGATCGCATTCCAAGAGTTCATGATCCGTCCCGTGGGCGCTCCCACCTTCAAGGAGGCTATCCGCATGGGCGCCGAGGTGTTCCACAACCTGAAGAAAGTGCTTCACAACCGCAACCTCTCGACGGCTGTCGGCGACGAGGGCGGCTTCGCTCCCGCGCTGAACGGCACCGAGGACGCTATCGAGTCGATCATCGAGGCCATCAAGATGGCGGGTTACAAGCCCGGCCGCAAGGAAGAGGGCGGCGACGTGTCGATCGGCATGGACTGCGCTTCGTCGGAGTTCTACAAGGACGGCGTTTACGACTACACCAAGTTCGAAGGCGAGAAGGGTGCCAAGCGTTCGTCGAAGGAGCAGGTTGAGTACCTGAAGGGACTGGTTGCCAAATACCCCATCGACTCGATCGAGGACGGTATGTCGGAGAACGACTGGGACGGTTGGCAGCTGCTCACCGAGGAGATCGGCGGCAAGTGCCAGCTCGTGGGCGACGACCTGTTCGTGACCAACGTGGACTTCCTGAAGAAGGGTATCGAAATGGGCTGCGCCAACTCGATCCTGATCAAGGTGAACCAGATCGGTACGCTGACCGAGACGCTCGACGCCATCGAGATGGCTCACCGTGCGGGCTACACTTCGGTTACGTCGCACCGTTCGGGCGAGACCGAGGATTCGACGATCGCCGACATCGCCGTGGCTACCAACTCCGGTCAGATCAAGACCGGTTCGGCGTCGCGTTCGGACCGTATGGCCAAGTACAACCAGCTGCTCCGCATCGAGGAGGAACTCGGCGACGAGGCTATCTACGGCTACACGAAGATCTACCGCAAGTAATTCCGATTTCGAAGGGCCTGACAGCCCTGTCACGTCAGGTTCCGGGCGAAGCCCGAACCGGATTATAAACGAAAGGACCGGACATATTGTCCGGTCTTTTTTTGTGCGGCGCGTGCGGTCGCTCAGGCGACGACCGCGGTCAGGCGAGTATCGGCTTCGGAATGAAGCCCGGATCGGCATGAAATTTTCGGCATGTACGCCGGGGAGTAGTGCGCGGAAAGTCCGATTAAAATAAAAAATACTAAATATTGTATAAATATTTTGATAAAAACGATTAATTTTTCTATATTTGGGATAGGAAATACAGCACGGCTGTTTATTCTGGCAAAATAATCCCCAATCGAATGTGACTGATGAACAGTCAGGACGTGATATGCGCGGTTCCTGACCAGTTACATATTTGAATAATGGGGATTATTCTACTATTGCCGGAGTCAGGTTCCGCGCATTTTTTGAAGACCGACCTGTTTCAGAAGATGCGCCGGCACGAAGCAATTAATACCGGGGTGAAACCCTGCGGCAGTTTCACCCGACCGGTTGCCTGCGTCTACCTGCATGCAGTGGAAAGAATCCTCGCTGATGCGAGGGCAGTGACGCAACTTACTGCGGGAGGGAGGGGCCTGATAAGAGGTCCCTCCCCATTTTTTGCCGTCCGTCCGGTGCGGCAGCTCCGGCGGCTGTTGGAGCTGGCCGCAGAGCGGATCGCGATTCCGGAGCAAGCGGGCGGTTACGGCACGGTTTCGGCCGCTTCTTCGTCGGCATTGCCGAGGCTGAACTCCTTGTCGGCGAAAAGCTCGGCAAGGCCCGTGATCTGTTTCAGGCGAAGCAGTTCGTCGCGGTCCATGCCGATATGGCGCATGATCCACTGGTCGGACATCCGCGCGCGGGTCAGCTCGGCGACGATCTCGCTCATCAGTTCGACGTTGTGCGTGCCTCGCGCCCGGTTGTGACGGATGGTCGAGGCCATGCGGTTCGAAAGGTCCTTTTCGATAACGGCGACGGGCAGCAGGCCCCCTTCGCGTTCGTAGATGCGCTTCGAGGTTTTGAGCACCAGATAGCGGTGGTAGCCGTCCACCAGCTCGTAAAGGTCCTTTTCGGCGTCGTAATAGCAGACGCACGGCATCGTATAGCCGTCCTCCCAGATAGACAGTTCCAGCAGCTTCATTTCGGGCGGTGCCACGACGTTGGGGTTGTAGCTGTTCGCCACGACCTTCTCAACCGGTACGGCGCGGACGTTATAGACAGGGCTTCGGTAGCTCTTTTCGGTCGGATGTTCGTAATAGCGATTCATATTTTTCCATGATTTTCCTGCGGCGCAGCGTTTCGCTCTTGTTGGGCGAAAAACCCATGTATTTGCAGGCGTGGTCGTTTTTCAGAATACAGATGCAGATGCGTTTGAACGTGGGCAGCTGACCGAATTCCGGAAGGTCGATGTCGTCGAGATACTCCATGCGCACCGGACGCTTGTCGGTGCGGTAGCCGCTTTTGTCGCCGACTTCGATGCGGATGCCGGCCCTATGCAGTTTGGCGATGGTTTCCTCGGAGAGACATCCGCCCTTTTCGCGCCAGAAGCGGATGCTTACGGATAGTTTTTCCAGATAGTTGCGCCGCGTCGGCTCCGGAAGTGTCGAGAGCAGGAAGTGCATGTAGCGCTCCCACGTCATTCCTTTCGGCAGGCGCGCCGACTGCCAGCCGACTGCCGCCGTCCTGCCGTACAGCGCCGCGAAATTGGCCCCGTCGACCCGGCCGACCATGCGTCCCCACGTATCCGGATCGACGGCCTTGTAGAGGTGCAGGCTGGCGATGGCCGGCGAGATGAACGGACTGGCCACGCGCTGACTGTCGAGCGGTACGCCGGCCCGGTAGAAGAGGTCGTACAGCCGGTTGTAGGGCCAGCCGAAACGACCGTTCGCCGTCCAGATGTCGGTCGTCAGCCAGTCGTAGAGCGGATAGGCGTTGCAGATGCCGCCGCCGACCCACTGGCGTATCCACCGTTTTCCGGCGAACCGATGGTGGTTGCGGTCGCTGTAAATCGTGCGCCAGCGGTTGAAGCTCTCCTGCGTGCGGATGCCGATCAGACAGCACGTGCGCGTCGCACCGCTGCGTGCGTGGAGCCATTCGGCGAAGCGGTTCTGGAACTCGTAATCCCACATTTCGTCGGTGAAGAACGGGAAATCCTGATGCGTAAGGCATCCCTCAGGCATCTCCCGTACCCAAACGTCCCGCTTCGACTCCTCCCACGGCCGCCAGTACTGCCGGAACATCGAGGTGCAGGTCTGGACCTTGAACGGCACGCAGACCCGGTAGACGTCGAGGATGTCGGCGTTCGCGGCCAGCGTGCGGTCCACGTAGTCGAGCGTATCGCGGTACTGGATTTCGTAATCCATGTGGAACACCCCGATTCTCCGCCGCAGTCCGTGCCGCCGGACGTAGTCGATGCAGAGGTTGAGCAGCACGCCGCTGTCCTTGCCGCCGGAAAAGGAGACGTAGATGTTGTCGAAGAGGTCGAAGACGGTTTTCAGCCGCTGCTGCGTACGTTCGTAGACGTTCATGGCTGCCGCTTTTTCCCGTACTGCATCGTAACGTACTGCGTCCACTCCTTCGTGGGGACGAATCCCTCGGTGCGGAACACTTCGGCGTGGCGGAGCAGCGTCATGGAACGTATCGTATAATCGCGGTGGTAGTATTGGATGATTTCACGCAGGAAGCGCGACAGCAGCCGCGGGTCGTCGCCCGAAACGTAATAGTTGTTGATCTTGGCCACTCCGCCGTCGGTGATCTCAACGGGAACGAATCCGAAGACGGTCTCGCCTTCCCACGCGACGAACCACGTGTGCGCACGCGAGGTCCAGAACGGGTAGTTGTTGTTCTGACGCAACACGCTGCGCCGCATGACCAGCGGGGCGACGAGTGTGTAAAGGCGGGGCGAAGTGCCGTCCAGTTTCTCGATTGTCATATCCGAAAGGTTTAAAACGACCGAATGTTATATATCTGGGACCGAATGTATTGAAAACGCATTCGATCCTTACAAATATAAAAAATATCGGTTGTTTTCTCAAATTTTCAGTTCGGGGCGATGGCATTGCCGGGGCTGTTGTCCGGGGCTTGGTGCTGAACGCGAGACTGCATGCCAGCATGCAAAAAGAGAGGAGGCCGATAACAGCCTCCCCTCCGGCAATGAGTCGCGTCACTCTGTCAATATACGGATTCCGCCAGCGCTTCGACGAGCAGTTTGAGGAGCTGCTCGGCCGTCAGGGGGTGGAACGTTTTCCTGAATATGCGGTCCATCTTCGTCCGGAGCAGTTCGAAGAAACGGTTGGCTTCGTGAGGCGGCATTTTCTTGACCGTCATCACCATCAGCCACAGCGGAACTTCGATATAGGGCGGCTGGATATAGAGTTCGAGCAGTTCGTCGGAGTGATGCCTGTAATCCAGATAACTGTTTTCACAGACTCCGTATAGGGGTAGAATTATTAACTCGTAGACGATGCGGTGCGTTCTGCGCATATCGCCTTCTTCATAAAACCATACGTCGATCTTTTTGGCGCCGACTATCCGGTACGGATTATAATTATCCCTGCTCATTTCATGAAAGGCCCTTTATTTCCGAATAAATGCTGTTGGCCATGTAATCGCGTAATTCGCCGCGGGTCGAGAGCCGGCAGAACCGGTATTGCGCCGGCAAACGCCGGCCTTTCGAGAAGTGCTTCTGGTCCGCCGAACACGATTCCAGACAGATTGAACCCCGGTCGTGTCTGTCATAAAGGCCCCATAAGGATTCCGTATCCGGGCATCGGGGATTGTCGGTATGGAAAAGATATACCTCCCCGACTTTGAAAGTACATTGTTTCACAGTCATTCGTTTAGTCTGTTTTATAGTTTGTGCGGCAAAGATGGATGAAACGTCGGGTCCTTGCAAGAATATGTGGAACCATTCCAATTTTTTATTTTAACGGAATCGTCTCAATGCCCCTTCCCGGTCGGAGTGTCCCTCGTTACGAGCGACACCAGCCACAGGAGCACGATTGCACCGGCAATCGACGTCAGCAGGCTTCCGAAAGACCCCATCGGAATCCATCCGATCAGCGAGACGAGCCATCCGCCCAGAATTCCGCCGACAAGCCCGACGGCCAGATTGACCACCAGACCCGATCCGCGTCCGCGGACTATTTTGCTTGCGACCCAGCCGGCGAGCAGGCCGATTATCAAATACCCCAAAAACATAGTCTGACTGAATTCGTATTCTGTCACGACATGCAAATCGTGTACCCGTTTCACCCTCCGTCTGCGGAAAGCGTTTCTTGGGCAGGCCGTTTGGCGAAAAGCGGAGCGGCAAGCCGTTTTGGACGTTTTTTTGCATATTCCCGTCTGTCCGCAGCCGTCCGGACGGATGGATTGCGCCGCGAAAACCGGCATTCCCGCATCCGGGATGACAGACCGCACGAAGTTCTTCCGGACCGGAATCGCCGTCTCGGACGATGCTGCGAATGAAAAATGGATTGAGATATGGATAAACGGAATATTCAACACCCTGCCGATAAATACCATAACGGGGAGTTCCCGATGCAGAAGCAGGATGCACCGGGCCTTCAATCCCGGATGGACCCCGTTCCCGACTGCGGTGAGACGAGTTACACGGGGCATGAGCGGCTGAAAGGCCGCAGAGCGCTCATCACGGGCGGCGATTCGGGCATCGGCCGGGCCGTCGCCGTCGCTTTCGCACGCGAAGGCGCCGAGGTGGCGATCAACTACCTCGACGAAGAGCAGCCGGACGCCGATTCGCTCGCAGGCCTTCTGAAAGCGGAAGGCTTGGAACTGACGATGCTTCCGGGCGATCTGCGGGATGTCGAAACGTGCCGACGAATCGTCAAGGAAGCATATAAACGGCTGGGCGGACTGGACATTCTCGTGCTCAATGCGGGCGTGCAGCAGGCAGCGGCCGACATCGCCGAGATTACCCCGGAACGGGTGCGCCGCACGTTCGAAGTGAACGTCTATGCACCGCTCTTCATGGCGCAGGCCGCCGTGCCGCTCCTGCCTCCGGGCGCGTCGGTCATCATCACCGCCTCGGCCGAATATTACACGCCCAACAAGCTGCTGCTGGATTACGCGGCGTCGAAGTCGGCCGTGACGGCTTTCGGTGTGGCGTTGTCGAAGTATCTGCTCGACAAGGGCGTCCGCGTGAACAGCGTGTGTCCGGGGCCGACATGGACGCCGCTCGAAGTTTCGGGCGGCAATCCCGACGAGGACATTCCCCGGCACGGTGCGGATACGCCGCTCGAACGCGCCGCACAACCCGCCGAGATGGCCGGCATCTACGTGTTCCTCGCATCGTCCGAGGCAAGCTATATCACGGGCGAGATATACGGCATCACGGGCGGGCTGAGCGGGAAATAGCCCGATAATCAGGTAACAACAATATAAGTGAAATCATGAAAAAACAAGACTTGCAGAATCCGGTGGACGCCTATTTCACCGGGGAATTTCCGAAACAGCGGCAGCCCGCACCGGGCGTCGAACAGCAAATGACACCCCGTCCCGATACGGGCGAAGAGAGCTACCGCGGTCTGGGCCGCCTGAAAGGGCGCAGGGCGCTCGTCACGGGCGGCGATTCGGGCATCGGCCGGGCCGTCGCCGTCGCCTTTTCGCGCGAAGGGGCCGACGTGGCGATCAATTACCTCGCCTCGGAGCAGCCGGACGCCGAGACGCTGCGCGACGACATCGAAGCGCACGAGGGGCGCATCGTCCTGCTTCCGGGCGACCTGAGCCGGGAGGCGACCTGCCGCGAGGTGGTGCGCGAGACCGTCCGGCAGCTCGGAGGAGTGGACATTCTCGTGCTCAACGCCGGCACGCAGACCGCCCTCCACGGAATCGAGGAGCTTTCCACCGAACAGCTGGTCCGCACGTTCGAGACGAACGTCTTCGCGATGTACTGGATGGCGCAGGAGGCCCTGCCGCATCTTGCGGAGGGCGCGTCGATCATCACCACCTCCTCCATCGAGGCATTCTCGCCCAATGCGCACCTGCTGGACTACGCCGCGACCAAAAGCGCCATCGTGGGCTTCACCAAAGCGCTCGCTAAACAGCTCGCCCCGAAAGGCATCCGCGTGAACAGCGTCGCGCCCGGCCCCGTGTGGACGGCGCTTCAGATTTCGGGCGGGCAGTTCCCCGAAAAGATTCCCGAATTCGGAAAGAGCACGCCGCTCGGACGCGCCGGACAGCCCGTCGAGGTGGCTCCGGTCTACGTCTTCCTTGCGTCCGACGAGGCGAGCTTCATCACGGGGCAGACCATCGGAGTGACGGGCGGCAAGTAGAGGCATCATGAAACTCCACGGGGACAGACTGAAAGCCCTGCACGGCTGCGAAGCGCAGGAAAGCCCCGGCATGCAAAACTGAAAATGCCGGGGCTTGAATCTTGCGGGAAGCGGTGAATTTTTATGGAATCCGAACCTTTGCAACGCATGAGGATGCGTCGTTACATCGAAAACGCATAGGTCACGGTTTTTCCGATCGGCCACGTTTGTCCCTGAATACCGAAACTGTGCGGTGCCGTCTGGTCGAGGTTTTCCCCATCGAGCCAAACGTGAATATAAAGGTCTGCCTGAATCGTATGCGGAAACATCATCAGGGTTTGGTCCCCTTCCGTAATTTGCTGTCCGGAAACCAACGGTATATCGAGGTCGAACGTATAGGTGTTTCGGGTCGCTGACGTACCTCGCGGGATTTCCCATATCAAATCCCCTTCCGCATCGAGCTGCATGGTGCAGTCTCCGGTAGTGGGAATGTCAGCCAGCTGAACCCTGCGAATGCGCCTGCCGCTGTTCTGCTCCGCCACCGACTTGACCCTGAACTGAATGGCCGTCAGCGCATGGCGGAAAGTCAGCGGCATTCCTTTTCCCGGATAGACCAGTACGTCGTAGTCCTCGCTGCGTACGGCATCGGGCGTTGCTATCAGCAGGTCTATCTGGTCTGTCACGTTAGCGGGAACCCGGTAGCGAATTTTCGGAATACCTCCGTCATTGGCCGTCGACAGGAGTCTTGAACCCGACGGAAGACTGTAGGGCGCATATGCGAAGAACCGAACCCACGCTTTGTTTTTTGGCCAGAAATAGCGGCGGCCGTCAGGCACCCACCGATTGCTTACGGCATTCCGGCTCACCCGGATATTGTACATCAGGTTCGGCTTGCATTGTTCGTTCCAGTCACCCGAATAGGCGTATGCCGAAACTCCGAAGGAGTCGTAAAAATCCGCTTCGTCCTCGATCTGCACACTGCGCGTTGCGGCCTGCGGACGTCCGGGAATTCCGTCCGTGACGATCGTTTCGAGAAACATCGGGCGCTCCGCACCTGCGTCCTCCTCCCTTATCGCACCCGACGGGCGTTCCCGCACCCGGCCGTCGGAACCCAACGCGGCGGCTTGCGGCACAGCGGCGGCGGGTTTCGACCAGCCGTCCACGACCTCGAAACAAACCGGATCGGTTCCCGTCAGCAAGGCTTCGCCCTCCTCTTTCGTACACGACAACAAGCATAATCCTGCGGCAAGGAGCAGTGCAGGACGAAATATTGCGAATAAAGTCGATTTCATACCGTTCGTAAATTTATTTCGGCGAAGTCCCTTCCGGGGACCTCCTTGCAACCGGGAGGGGAGATTCAACCCCGCCCGGTCATAAATGACCGCCTCCTCCGTTCCGTCCGCCGGAAGCGGACGGAGGGAGAAGGGGTTTATAAACTATAACTGGATATCCTTGTCGGCAGGATCGGTCGGAATCCAATCGTCCACGGTCACGGTGAACCAGATATAATTGCCTAAAATATCATCGCCGCCTTCTTTCCATTCTTCGGGATCGTACTTGCCGACGCCGTTATCCGTGAAATGGAGCGTGTAGGTATAGTGGATGCCGGGTTTCCAGACGGCGTTGGAGAAGAGTCCGATGGCGCCCCAGCCGAAATCACCGTCTGTCACTGTGCTGTTGTCTTTCTTGGTAGCTCCCGGTTCAGGAAATATCTGCGTCCAGCCTTCAAATTCGTTGTCTGCGTTTAACTTCTTGCGCAGAACACGCATCTCGAAAGCAAGGTAGGCGCCCTGAGTACTGGTAGTTTCCGGCCAAACATAATTGACATTCTCATAATAATAGTTGTTTTTAACAAAATCCTGCGGAATCAGCAACCACTGGTCGCCCTCCAGCAGATCCTTGGCTTCTGCAGTCGTTCCGTCTAATTCGACCATCTCGCCAAGTGTATAATCATAACGTTGCAGATTTACGTTGTGAGCAGCTCCGTCACCATAAGTCAAACTGCCTGCAGGGTTCGGGGCATTGATCGTCCAATTCTCAAGCGGAATCAGGTTCTGCTCCGGATTCGATGTCGAGCCTGTAATGTTTTCGTCCGTCGTATAATCTGCATTATCGTCGGCGCGGAACTTGAACGTACCCGTCGAAGGAATGTTACGCAGGGCGACGCTTCTGATTTCGACCTTCAGATCCTCACCGCTCTTCTTGGCCTTGAGGGAAATCTGCGACAGGATGTGGCGGAAATTCAACGCAACTGCCGATTCCTTGACGCCTGCATCTTTGGGGTCCTTGATCGTTCTGGCGATAATGATGTCCGTTTGGTTCGCTATCTCTTTTGCCGGAACGTATTTGTTGATCATATGCGGGGCTTCGACGCCGTTATTATGCCATTTGGGCTGCGATACATATTCTCCGGTTTCGAATTTCGTCACACCGTCGCTCTTGTAGGCTTCCGCCGAGCCGTGTCCCGGAGCCAGTTTGGCCGGATACCATGCGGCGAACGTCAGCTCATAGCTCGGCCACGAATAATTTTTGTCCAAGAAAAATCCCTTGCGTGTTTCGTTATCGCCGATTTGCTTCTCCGCGTATTTGGCCAACTGACGGTTGAAGTAGAATGCACCGTCGCCGTATGCCACGACATAGAAGCCGTTTGCGTCCTTTTCCATCGTTTCCTTGTTGGTAATGGTACCGCGCGTCGCCTTGGGCACGGACGGCGAAAAAGAGATGTGACTCAAACCTTCGGGGTTGGAGTTGGTGCTGATCGTTTCGTTCTTCGAGCAAGCCGTAAAGGCTGCTGCGACAGCAACGGATAAAAGTACTTTTTTCAACATAGCTAAGAGTATTTAGGATTGTTACATCGGAATTTCGATTTCGACGCTTCCCCAGTCATCCACCGAGGGATTCATACCGCCGCCGGGAGCGTCGTCCGTAAACCGCAGCCCGTCGAGGACGATATGCACGCGGTGCGGATCGGCTGCCCCGTGTATCTGCGGCGTCACCACATCCTCGGCATCGCCATAGACCTGATACTGCTGCGCACCGCGCGTCATGATGCCGTAGACGACGATCTTGTGAGGTACGGCCGGTTCAGGGCAGTGGCCGAAAGTGTGGAAATGCGCCTCCACGGTAGTCGCATCGGCCTTGCGGAATTCGAACGGAAGAATGCAGGGGGCATCGCGGAGCGCATCGGCGACAAGGCAGTAGGCTCCGGCCATACCCGAAAGGGTTCCGCTGATCTGCACCACCTTGTCCATGTTTTCCACGTTGCGGATTTCGACCGTATAGGTGCAGACCCTTTCGGTGGGCGTCAGCGTGACGGTCGTCGTCTCGTTGCGCCGCAGCGTCAGCTCCCCGCAGCAGTCGCCGTAGAGATATTCGGGGGTGCGCACGACCTGCTGCGTCTCGGTGCCGTCGGCACGCGGTACATTGCTCGAAGAGCGGTTCAACGGAGCGAGCAGGCTCTCCTGAGGCGTATAGAATTCGAACGTGTCGTATTGTTCCGTATTGCGGGCATGGGTCGATTCCATATCCCCGTTATGGCAGATAATCCGGTAATTGCCCGGAGACAACTGCACCGTACCGCCGTCGCGTCCCGTAAATTCGTACTGTACCGGGCGCCCGCCCTCTTCGGGGAAGAACCGGACATACATACATTCGGGATTCGCTCCGGGCAGCTGCGACCAGTCGAAAAGTACATGCACGAAACCCACGTGCGGATGCTCGTAGCAGAGTTCCTTGTGTTCGCACGCCGTCATCGCCAGCAGGGCGAGCTGCGTCCAGAAGCGCATGATCCGTTTCATCGCGCACCTCCTTTCTGCCCGTTGCGGCCGCGCCACGGCAGCCATACGAGCGAAATTTCCGCTTTCGTCGGCCCGAACCAGCGGAGCCGGTGCGTGGACTGCCAGACATAACAGTCGTCAATATGTCTGTATTTCTTATATTTGCCGCCGAAATATCCCACCCCGATCGTGAAATCGAGATTCAGCCGGCGGCCGACAGGATGCGAATAGCCGTAGGAGATACCCGCGCCCCAGCTCCATCGGTCGGCGAGGGAACCGTTCCGGCTGACGGCGAAGTCATAGGTAGTCATCTGGCCGTAGAGTCCGACGTGGTGGCCCGTCAAAGGGTTCTCGTGCGCCGCACGACCAACCCACCTGCGAATCTCCACGTCGCCCCCGTAGGTGCGCCAGAAGAAATTTCCGCGGGGTTTGTTCCACCACGAATACATCCAGCCGGCGCCTACGGACCAGTTGCGGCCGAGGTAGAACTCTGCACCTATATTAGGTACGAGGGCGGCATCATACAGAAGATTTGTTTTCAGGCCCCAAAAATGTGGGGGGGGGAATTTTTAGGTGCGGAAGAGACGCTGACGGCCGCCGGCAGCTCCGTTGCCGATGCGACCGAATCCGCTAAAAGACTTGTTGCCGGGGCATCTTCGACCGGCATTTCGACGGGTGTCGCAGGCTGAACGGAGGCAAATACCGAATCTGCTTCGGGGAGGCGTTCGATTACGCTGACGACAGAGACGCCCGAATTGCGCAATTCGGGGAAGAGATGTTCGTACATATACCAATAGGGACGCCCGCCGTGCAGCATGCCCAAGCGGCGCATGCGCCCGTCCACGACCTGTCCGTTGCGAACGATCCATTCGGGGGTATTGCGCAAAAGAGCCAGCACCTCGTCGCGGTGGCGCATGTCGGAAACCTCTACCAGTTCGATCAGCCCCTGCCAGTCGATGCCGAGCGATCTCTCCTGCACCAAACTGTCAGGCAACGCAAGGTGCGAGCGGAGATAGCCCGCAACGTTGGATACGCGTTTTGCGGAAAGGCGGCGGTTGGCTGCTGCGGTGCCTTCGGGCGAGCACCCGGCGGCGACATGAATCGTTTTCAAGCGCCGTGTCGGATCTTCCTGAATCGTTTTCAGCGCGGATACGAAAGCCTGCATGCGCTCGCCGTTCGCCCGGTAATCGGATTCAGGCGCAGCATACCCCTGACGAAAATAGACCCGGAGTGCGAGCGTGTCGGAAACAGGCTGTTTGTGGGCGTATGACATGCCCGGCAACAGCAGCCCTGCCAAAGAAGTGACGAATAATATCAAATTAAGTCTCATTGTCAGCGAGAGTATCAAACAAATCTCAATGTCAGTAAGTCTTATTCGGTCGTTCCGAACCCATCGAGCGTACGCGGTCTCGACGGGTAGAGTTATGAATTCATATCGCAAAAATAAATATATTTTTTCAAATTTCCCCCCCCCATCATTTTTTTGCAACAAAATCGATAATAAGAGCACTGCAATGTAAAATAGAGATGCCCCCCCCCTCGATCGCTGGCGACGATGCTGTTGATTTGCAGGTTTACCTGTAATAGCGTATTATGCGTAATTCGCGACCAATTTTATTCCGGTCAAAAGTTGGTCACGAGTTGGATCGTAAAAACCTGCTTCAGAATAGGTTTTACGCGATTGTTCTGAAAACGAAAAAAACCTTATATATCATTGATATATAAGGTTTTTACTCTATTCTGCAGTTTGTTGCGACTGCTTTCAAGGGTGGAAGATGGGGCTCGAACCCTTATTCCTTATTTGTTGTATATCAATCTCTTATAATGCAAGTTCGCTTTTGAGGTCACTATTTTGTAGTGAATGTTTAACGCCTCAATGCATACCTATACTACATAGACAAAGATACGATAAATTTTTCATATTTCCAAATATCATCTTTATCATGCCCGATAAGACCTTTCTGAAAATCAAGATGTGATGTTAAAATGTTGATATGTAGCTATTTGGGTGTTTGGATTGCCCGTGCCTTTGTGGCATCTTTGCGTCAGAATCATTTGTGATAGTTACTGCTATGGACCGCATGGAAGAAATTCTGGAAATCGTGCGAGAAATCCGCGAGGATGTCTCCTTTATGAAACGCCACCGTAATATGCTTTGCGGGATGCCTATTCTGGAAGTCGACGAAGTATGCGACCTTTTGAAGATGAGCGATCGTCAACTGCGCCGTTATCGCACTTCGGGTCAGCTCGTCGGTTTCCATTTCGGTCGTCGTCTGATGTTTTCGACGGCTGAAATCAACCGCTTCATAGAGCGTGTTGAACTGGAACATAAGCAGAAAAAGTCTTTGAGAAAAGCTATCCATAATCTTTAACCCATAATACTATGTCTGAAACAACAGAAAGATCTTATTATCTGGTGGAGCCCATGTATTTCGAGAAACTGCTCCGCACGCATTTCATGCTGACACAATCTACGCTGCTCTTCGAACACCTGTTGAGCCACAGTGACCGTCCGATGTTCCTCTCGGCCCGCAAGGTCTGCGAGGTGCTGGGTATGGATCGTCACCAGCTCGAACAATGCCGTAAAAAGCGGATGATCCGCGCCCGTGCCGTCAACGGACAGATGCTCTACGATGCCTACGAGCTGATCGCGCTTACGGAACACTTCTACCGCCGGAAGTTGCGGAAGACCCTCTCCCGGATACCACAGTTCACAGTGCGCTGACCGAAAGGGATTGACTGCATTCGCAGCAGTCCCTTTTTGTTTTGAGGCAGCACGAGTAATAATTAGAATTCCTTTGTGATCGCCGTCTCCGGGGCAAGATAGCGTCAGGGGCTTACGCTCTTTTCGGCTTTTTCGCACGATCTCCACCCTGCGGGTCGTATCGCGCGAAAAAGTCCGACTGCGGGCTGCCCCTGACGCTGAATTTTCTGCCCCGAAGCCGGCTTCTCACTTTCATAGTGGGTATTCGCCGGCCGTATGTCAAACCAAAATTCATTTCGAAGATGAAGAATCAGAAGTTCGAAATTGCGGTAGCAGGTTACGACTACCGCTTCAAGACCTACGCCCGGGACGGTGTGGAAGCATCGGTAAAGGTGAAATGTTTTCTCGGACAACCCGATGCCGAGTGTACGATCCTTATTCCGACGTTGAATGACTACCTGCGGGAAACGGAATCCTGCCGCAGGCAGGTTGCTCAGCGATGAGAAAGTGGATCGATCAGTCGACCTTTGACGAACTGCTGCTCGCCAATGCCGAGGATAACGTAGAGCGGACTATTCAAAGCGCATCGGCCGTATTGGAAATAGTGCAGGAGTTCGTTCCGGAGGCAGCCTTGTTCTACCGTGTCACACACGCCGCAGACAGCCTGAAGAACTATTTCGAGGAAGCATGTACTGGTTTCCTAAGGAACGGCATCCTGTTTCTTGTCCGCAAATACACCTATCCGAAAATCTATTACGAGCTCCGTTGTGATTGGTCGTCTTTCCGATATGCGGACAACTACTCCTACGGCAAGGCTTTCGACAAGCAATCCGAACCGAATCGTATCGGGGTCTTCACCAAAAAGAAGATCGACGATTGGGTGGAATACCTCACGCAGGGTTTCCGAAACCTCGAACGTATCGATGCGGAGAACGAACGAAAAATGACGGGGTATCGCAATCGGTTGGAGGCAATACCCGATGTCGTCTGGAACAAAGACAAAAGCCGCGGCCATATCACACGGCATGGTTTGACCTATACTTTCGAAATAAGACAGACGGATTACAGCGAAAAGATCTCTTTGGATTATCGCTGCCGCACGCTCGATGATTTCCTTGCACTCTCCGACAACAAACTCATACTTGTATAGCTTGAAATGAAAATGACGTATGGACCGAAACATTATTATCGAAAATATCTGCGCCACGTGCCACTGCGGCGAACGACGCGCCGAGGAATATCTGGCCGCGGAGCTTCGTAACCTGCGTGAGTTGCGAGATGCCGGGGCTCTGTGCTACGGCGACCTTGAAACGGCCTGTTCGGGACTGGGATTGGACTTCGATTATACGGACTATTTCTGCCGGGCCTTGTCACTGAACTAACTCCGATTTACGATGAACAATCTTTGTTTTAACCGTTTCACACTGTGGACGGACGATGTGAAAAGCCGCCGCAAAATCCTTCGCTGGCTGGCGCTCAATTACCGCTTGTACGATTACCTCCCCTCTGACGCAGAGGTTCGCGGACGGTTCATCTCGTGCAAACCCTTTCCCGCCGAGGCGTTCCGGCGTCAGATCGGGAAATTGCACAACGATGGAACGCTGTTCCTGCGGATTGTCTCTGCGGACTTATATACGCTCTACGTGGAAGGTAACGTCTATCTGCGCGGAGCGTGGCACCGAATCTTTCTTTAATCACCTGCCGCCTGCTCCGAAACGAGCGGGCGGCATTATTTCAATAGCATGGCATACGAATCATCCATCCCTTTCGCGGATATCCGGGATTTCCGCGCCGCCGAGATCAACGGTATCCCGGCTCTTTTCACCATGTCTCGTCTCGATTCCGAGACCCTTTCCGCAAATTTTCACTCGTGCGAGGTCATGGGCGGTAGGGGCAGCGATTTTCAGTGGCTCGTTCCGTTGGCTCTTGTAAACTTCACCGGAACGTTCGTCTCCCGGCAGCCCTTGCTCCGGGAAGGACAGGCATATGCCGAAATACGCCGGTACGGCCTCTACGATGCGACGGCTTTCGACGAATGGTCTGAAAACAATAACTCTTAAATACTATGCAACGAAAATTCAAACTGAAGGTCAGTTATACCTTCCACGGGTACTTTACCCTCGTGCGGCTTTCAGGCCCGTACCCGATAATCATTAAAAACGCTTTCGAATGAATATGCAGGAATCCGATTTCCGGCGTGCGCTGGAAATCATCACCCGGAACAACCGGATCACGGTGTCGTTCAACACACCGATCGCCGACAACTACTCCCAAGTCTATCCGCTTCTTATCCATGAGAGCAACGCTTCGGTACTGAAACAGCTCCATGAGGCGGGCTTCTCGATGAGCATGACGAAAAAAGGACTGGAAGTATCGAAGTATTAACCTCAAATAATCACGCAATGAAACGCTATGAATTTTATCGGAATCAAAAAATTACTGTCATAGATTGCCGGTATTTCAGTATTGAAGCCGAGAATCTCGAAACGGCTGTCCGGAAAATCAAGGACCTGTGTGCAGACGGTCAACTCGACAAACTGTCAAACGATCCGACCTATCAGGAAGATGCTGCTTATCAGATTCCCGGAACGGAATATCCACTGTACATAGAAAACAATAACGGAGATCCTACGGTTATGATTTACTCAGCCGCAGACGGAACCCGTATCACGGACAACCTTCCGATATCGACCGGAATAACTCAAACCAAGAACATTATAATCAACTAAAACATGAATTTAAACGAATATTACCGTAACCATAAGGACGCGATCAACGCATCGATTATGGAAATTGCCTGTGATCTGGCCGTCGGACGACTGCTGAGTACGCACGATACACCTTTCGAAACATTTGTCGAAGCCGATGACCCCGACGATCCTGACAGCGGAACCCATTACAAGGAGGAGTTTCAGAAAGAATACGACACGTATTACGACGAGGAGTACGCCCGTGTCGCAAAGCTGATGCGCTTCGACCATTGCCAAGACGATGGAGTTGCAGCTTCGTCCGAAGATACGAATGTTTAAACTATATACTTATGATTGATATTCCTTTATCCCTGCGCGTTCTGCCGCAGGGACGCTATAACCGCGGTATCTACACCTGTTATGAATGTGGCTTCGAACCGCCGCACTACAACGTAGTGCCCTGTATGCTGGGTCTTGCCGAGACCTCTGCCGGCACGATGGTCGTCTGGGAATGTCCCCGGTGCGGGCAAAAATGGATGTTCCACTACCGGGCGCAGAATGCCCGTGAAGCCCACGATTATGCCGCCCAGCTCCTCGCTTACCGCCGCGGCGATCCCGATTGGCGTATGAAGCTGAATCCCGACTGGATTGCGGCGCAGCGACAGAAGAGTAACCCTAAAACCTGATCCTATGAAAATCTTTGAAAGAATCGCAAAACGCTATGCGCTTCAGAATTACTATCTGCGGCGCAATTTCTACTGGCCGGATACGCTGCCGGAGATTCTCGACTACTGGCAGCAACACAATGAATTGCCGTTCCTCTATGGCGGCGATAACTGGCCCTACGATGCTATGTGCGAGCGGCAGCGCCGCAAGGGCGTCTATGCTTCGCAATACCTGACCCCCGACCGTACGGCGCGCCAGATGGCGGCGCTGGCCGTGCGTTATTTCGACAATGACAGCCGAATCGTGGACGCCTGCTGCGGTACAGGACAACTTACGCGCGCCTTGATCCTCGAAGGCGTGCAGCCGTCGGCAATCCTTGGCTTCGATGTCGATGCGGAACTGGCCGATCTTTACGAACGTCTCTATCCCGAAGTTGCGGCTTTGCAGATGCAGTTCCATGAGATCGACTTCCGCTGTGAGAACGTCATCGCAAATCCGCCGTTCGAGATTACGGAGTGTGCGGCCTTCCTGCAATGGCTTTCCCGCACGCAACACTTAGGTGATCAAGCCTTGCTCCTTTTACCTTACGGCTATATCGACAAACAGCGTCCAAAGACCGTGCAGGAAACGATGCGACACTTTGTCGTTCACTATCGGGCACCCATGCAGGAGCCGTTCGCACGCACGAACTGCCGTGCGGAGATCGTCGTGCTGGAACGGGCCTAGAAATAAAGAAAGACGATAATATAATCTATCGCCTTTCTTTATAAAATGGTCAAAAATCTGAACATATTATGTATTATCGGAAATGTTTTGCATTTCTTTGGCTTCCCCCCCCCTCAATTATACCTTGAAATAATCATATATAAATAAAGGAAAGGCATTTAATATTGCAACGCTTGGCTCTGGCTTATTGATGTAATTTTGAAGTTGTGCTTTGAAAATTTTATCTTGAGCTATGGCATTTTTTACAGCAGGCATGATATTTTCTCCAGTACATATGTAATTAGCTTTCGATACATTCATGGTTTTTAGATGCTCCCAGCAATCTTTTGCATTCGAACATATTTTAGGTGTCCGATGACGATCTATCAAGATGAAATCCAAATTGTCGTAATGGCAAAATTCACACGACAATCGCTTAAAATTACGACAATCTGCGCAGCTGACTGTATATTTATAGTAGTTCTCATCCGGAAGTTCTTTCGTATACCGGATCGATTCGATCATTGGATAGTTTATGTAAAGTTTTCCGTTTGAAGTTTCATCGTCGAATAATTCCAGCATATCCTTCAATCTAATATTTATCTCTTCCAGAGAAAGGAATTTATGTTGAAGGTCGTAGTCGAAAAATAGGTAAATTTCGGCGAAATCCGAGGAATTGGCAATATCTTTAAACGGGTTTTCTTCATTGCCTTGGTGTATTTCCCGTAATAAGGATACAATGTCTCCAGTTCCCAACTCCATAATCTGCTTGTAAAGATTATAAATGTTGTTCCCAAAAGAATAAACTATCGTATCCGTTTCCTTTTCGAAAAACAGATATTTTATGCTCTCAAAAAGCATCGGCTCTCTTCGGGCTCCTTCAAAAACAAACAAAATCATAATTGAAAGGCATTACCTCTGAATAACTTTTCGATATTATGCCCAAACCGAAGTTCTTTTTGAGTACATGCGCTAAGAGGCTTGATTTTATTGTTGTTTACGATGAAGTTGCAATCCGGCCGTAGCAGGTCGTTCGTCATCAGATAAGTATTATGCGAAGAGGTGAAAACCTGACAGTCCAGAGCAAACAACCTCTTGCACACCTCGAATGCCAATTTAAAATGGTAAAAGGCATCGAACTCGTCTATGAAAACAAATGATGCGCTTCTCATTTTTTGTATCCAGAAATACAGAAGCATCAGTGCATTCGTGCCTGTTGAGATAATCTTATCAAAGATAACATCTCTGCCGCCTATTTTACAAACGAGCAGTTTGTCATTAGGTCGAGGATTCGCGAATTGATACTTTTGTTCACTGACTTGGTGTAAAAACTCGCTGAAATCTTTTACTAAATTATTCTGGATGATATATTCATCAAGATTGGTTGGTGCAAGATCCAATCCGATAAATTCTCGTGTGTCGAGACACCGGAACCACAGCATTGAATCAACGAATTGCAACACTGTTAGCAGATAATGATTTTTTGCCAACGGATATGATGTGAGTAAAAAGTTGATAATGGATACGTTGTTGGCATTATCTTTCAAATTTCGTTTGGTCGTATTCTCCATCGGAAATTCATTGGTATCTATGTTGAATGTACGAGCGGTTCGTTCGAATACTAATGTATTATCGACGGATAGTTTTTCCGTTAAAAGCTGCCCGATATTATTTTTCGAGTAGCAATAATTGATTATTCTGTCAGCATCCTTGAATACATACTCAAATTCCACCGGGACATTTAGTTTCCCCACATATACAAAATTGGCGTAATAATCCAGTTTTCTCCATTTCTGACCAAGATGGTTTACAATATCAAAGAGTGCTAACCCAAAGTTTGTTTTACCAGAACCATTAGGGCCATAAATGATCCCATTTTTAATGATGCCGTCCTTGATAACTTCGGTGTTGAATTCATAATTGTTAGGTGTGGATAAATCCCACTCTATACGTTCGGAAAAACCGCGATAGTTTTTGACTGAAAATTTTGCAAGCATCATGATAGGTGAATTTTTGCAAATATAATATATTATTTCTGTTATGCCGTAATTTTTTTACGGTTATATTGCAAACTCTACATTAATCAAGCCATTATTCAATCAGATACGCTATTAATATCCCGGAATATATACCGAGGAATCATAAAAATTATCCCCTTGTCGGTTGCCATCGGGAAAGATAAGCCCGGGACGGTCGGCTGCACCTCCCTCTCCGGCTCCGGGGCGGAAAAATCATCCTCGCCGGAGCTGCGGTATTTTTCCGCCCCTGCACCTTCGCCGCGGGCTTATGAATCTTCCCGAGGCAACCGACCCGTTCGGGATATAAAGCCTCATAACATATTATTCATTGCTTGCGCGATAAAAACAATAAAATTCGTGTGAGCAGAAAACACGTGAGACACACGGTAAAAACTGTTAGATGTTATGCAGACTACGAAAATGAACACACAATCGAAGAAGAGGGGCAAGTATGCAAACCGCAAGCCGGCTGCTCCCGACATCGCCGGACAGGAAGCACGGGATGCTGCTCGTGTCGAGATTCCCGAAGACGCGCCTATCGAATCGCAAAAAACGGCTGATGAGGAATGTCCGTTCATAGACCAGCCGACAGTCCATCCTGAGACGGATGTCCGGCTGCTTGATTTGAACAAAATCATCAATTCGACCTACAATCCCCGGAAGAACTTCCGCGAAGAAACGCTGTTGGAACTTGCCGAAAGCATCAAACAGTCGGGCGTTCTTCAACCTATCTGCGTGCGTCCGAGGAACGAGGGCTTCGAGATCGTCTACGGCGAGCGCCGCTATTGGGCGGCTGCAATGGCGGGCCTGAAATTCATTCCGGCCCTTATCCGGGAGCTGTCGGACGCCGAGGCGGAGGATGCCGCCATCACGGAGAACCTGCAACGCGAGGACGTACGGCCGCGCGAGGAGGCCGCTGCCTACAAGCGGGCCTTGCAGTCGGGACGGCATACGATCGAGAGCCTCGTGGGCAAGTTCGGCAAGTCGGAGGCCTACATCCGTTCGCGCCTGAAGCTCTGCGAGCTGATCGACGCCTTGGCCGGGATGCTCGACAAGGAGGATATTTCGGTGGGCGTCGCTACGGAGATCGCCAAATATCCCGCCGACATACAGCAGGAGGTCTACGACGAACATTTTGCTGAAGGGTGTTACAGTTCGTGGAAGGCGGTGCGGATCAAAGATATCGCCCGGCGGCTCTACGAGCGTTACATGACCAAACTGGAAAGCTACAACTTCGATAAGACGGAGTGCCTTTCCTGCCAGCACAACACGGCCAATCAGGTGTTGTTCAAGGACGAATGTACGGGTGGCTGCGCGGGCTGCCAGAACCGTGAGTGTATGATCCGCAAGAACAACGAGTTTCTGGTGCAGAAAGCCGTGAAATTCCTCAAGGACGATCCGCGTACGACGCTGGCTACGAACGGCGAAACGCCCGCTGCGGTGCTCGAGGCGCTCGAACAGGAAGGCTACCACGTCGAAGAACTGGAATACAATGCTTATTATTACGACGAAGGTCCTCAGATGCCCGACGTTCCGCAGGCCGAAAATTGCGTGTCAGAGGAGGATTTTGCCGAGGCTCAGGAAAGGTATGAAGCCCGGATGGCTCGTTTTACGGAACAGACGCAGCAGTTGGAGTTCGACATCTCGGAAGGGCGGGTGCGCAAATATGCCATCATCGGCAACCTCGATATTGAAATCCGCTACGAAGAGATCGAGGACGAAGAGCGGGAAGTGACGGTAAATGAGGGGCAGGACGATGAGCATAAGGTCTTCGTCACCGTCGTCCCGCCTTCTCCGCTGGAAGGGCTGATGCAGCAGGAGCGCCGTAACCGGGAAATCTGCTATGAGCATATCACGACCGATATGAAGCGGGTCTTCCTCGATGTGAAGGTTGCGAACAAGCCCTTGCAGAAAGAGGAGCAGCAGATGTTCTACTACGCCGTGATGCAGCGCGTAATGAGCGACTCGAAACTCCGTCAGTGCGGTTTCCGGCCCAAGGAGGGCTCTTACCTGACCGACCGGGAGCAGTTCGCCGCGGCGGGACGTATTACGGCCAAGCAACAGGCGGCGCTGGTCCGTGCGTTTCTGGTGGACTACTTCCGCTCGGCAGCTCCGGAGTATGGATGTACGGACGAAACGCTCCTGACGGGAATGATGTGCCGCTTCGCGGATATGAACTTCACGGAGCAGAGCCAGAAGGTGCAGCAGGAGTATCTGAAAGTCTACGAGCGTCGCAAAGCCCGCCTTCAAGAGCAGATCGACGCTTTGCAGGCAAAAGCCGAGGCTGAGGAGTTGGCGGTCTCGATGCAGGAGGCTCCGGACTTCGATCCCGAGGAGCTTCCCGACCTGCTGCCGGACGAGACGCCCGACGCAGAGCCGAAGCCGGAGCCGCTGATCATTCCGATGGAACCGGATATTGACCCCGACACCCGGATGCCTGAGGAGATGAAAACAGCAGCATAACGATAGTGCGAACGAGATGTCCAACCGACGGAGCAGGTCATGCCTGCTCCGTCTTTGCATTACTATAACAATGAATAAGAATTTGATTGAAAAGATCGCTCCGCAGCTGACGGAGCTGATGATAAAGAAAATGGAGACGCTCACCGAGGAGTGGCGCAAGCCGTGGATCGCCGACCTCGCGCACGGTCTTCCGCGCAACCTGCGCGGCACGCCCTACCGGGGCGGGAATACCCTGATGCTGCTGTTCCTCACGGAGATCGCTGGCTACCGTACGCCGCTCTTTATGACCTTCAAGCAGGCCAAGGAGGAGGGCCTGAACATCCTCAAAGGCTCCGGTTCGTTTCCGGTCTTCTTCTGGAAACTGTACGTCCGTCATAAAGAAACCCACAAGAAGATCGAGTTGGCGGAATACTACAGTCTGCCGCAGGAGCAGCGGCGGCAATACGACGCGCTGCCTGTGATGCGTTATTATCCGGTCTTCAACATCGACCAAACGGATATGCCGGAGCGACAGCCGGAGCGTTACGCCGCGCTTACGACACCGACCGGGCCGAAAGACTATTCGGACGGTCTGACCTGCGAATCCCTCGACCGGATGCTGGCGGAGCAGTCGTGGCTCTGTCCCATCCTGCTCAAATCCGGTAACAGGGCTTCCTATTCGCCGACGCTCGACCGGATCGTCTGCCCCGAAAAACGGCAGTTTCCGGAGGGCGCGGCATTCTATACGACGCTTCTCCACGAAGTTACGCACAGCACGGGGCATCCGGAGCGTCTGAACCGTTCTTTTGGCTCTTGCTACGGAGATGCCGGTTATATCCGGGAGGAACTGGTCGCTGAACTTACGGCGGCCCTGTGCGGTGCGATGCTGGGCTTCGCCACGACGCCCCGCGAGGAGAGCGCCGCCTATATCAAGGACTGGCTGGCGGAGTTCCATAAAGAGCCGACCTACCTGTTCGACATTCTCACGGACGTGAACCGCGCAGCGCGGATGATCTCCGAACGCATGGCTGGCGGGGAAGAATCGGACTCTACGGAAGCGATTCCGTAAAACACGTAAAACAAATCGTTTAACCTGCGCCGCGGCCGAAAGGTCACGGCGCTCTTTAATTCCACTACTCTGAGTCACATGATCGTAAAACGTATCACCATCACTCCCGACCTGCAGGTGATGGTGCGCATGGCGACGAACAACATCCGCCCGCTCGACTTCCGTTACGACGAGGTCGCATTCCTGACCGAAACGCTGCTGACCGACGGCATCGACAAATACGAGGCGTGGGAACGCTGCCGCGAAGATAAGGAGTACGAGCGGAGTCTGCTTCTGAGCATGCGGAACTTCCTGCACTACCGTCCCGTTCTGTGCCGTTGCCACCTTGAACACCGGGGGCGCCCCGTGCGGCGTATTTCGGTCGGGCGCATCTCTTTTTCGCAACAGCATCGCCGTGTTTTTCGGAGCATTATCGACGCGCAGGCGGCTCTTGTCATGAAGGGCTGGAATCCCGGAGACTTCCGAATCCTCTAACATAACCTAACTGAAAAACAATGAAAACCTACCGCATGACTAAATATTACATCCATATCGATTCGTGCCGAACAGCATGGAAATGGGGCGAGCTGCCATGCCGGTGCAGTTGGTGCGGATAAAGTTGAACTTAATACCCAACATTATGAAAATTATGTGTCAGGAACATTACGACAAGGTAGTGCAGTACGCCGAAAGTATCGGCGATAAGACGCTCCACGAGTGTCTGAAACGGCTCGAACGGCGGGAGCAAAATCCCCATCGTCCGTACGAGATCGAACTTTACAAAGACTTTGCTCCGTATTCATTCCTTTTCAAAGAGCGCTATCCCGACGGTCGTCTGGGCGTTGTCTGCGGATTGGTTTATCACGGCCGTCCGGACCTGTCGTGCTGTTTCATCGACGGGGCTTTTCACGGTTGGATGACCCACACCTGAAAAGTCGAAATACTGATTGTCGATCCCAACGGATACAATAAATCCGACCGGAATTTTGTTTTACTCCAATTGTACTAAAATACATTAAGTCTTTTTTGCATTTTTTAGATGTGGATATATGCTTTTGAGTAAATTTTCATATCTTTAACAGTCTCTTTGATAAGATTTATTAATGATGGAAAGAATTGATATCACCTCTTTTGATGATTCGCAGATTCTGAACGTAGGTACCGTTAATACTTATATCAATAATTTGCGAAATGTACAAGAACAACTAAAAGATAAACTAAATGGTGTCAGTTTATTTTTTAGAGGCCATGCAAATAAAGACTGGACTTTAACACCGGGGATATATCGTAATAATGTTATGTTGAAAAAAGAACATACTTTGGTTCATGACATTATTCGTCATTGTCCCATAGAATTTCAAAGTTGTCATTCTTCGTTTGAGAAATTAGTCAAAATGCAACATTATGAATTGCCAACGCGTTTATTAGATATTTCTATGAATCCTCTTGTAGGGCTTTATTTTGCAGTCAATGAAGAGTATTCTTATGATGGGGAGTTGCATATTTTTCTGATAAAAGATTCTGATCTTTATAATTTTGACGATGGTTGGGTAAATATTCTTTCTCGATTCAGTTTTCTTTCAACAACTATCACAAATATTGGGACTTCTAAGGATACATGGTCTAATCTCATGCGCAATTTGAGGACGTTTCAGGAACCTTATCCATTTTTGACGGATTTTACTGAGTTTAATAAAGTAGTATGTGTTTTGCCCAAACTTGACAACCCGCGGATTATACGGCAGCAAGGCGCTTTTTTTCTTTTTGGAATGAAAGATGGAATAAAAGAACAAATAGCTGATTTAGAAGTGTCCTCAATTAAATTTAAGGTTCCAGCATGTAAAAAAAAGGGAATAAAAAGCCAATTAGATCAATTAGGGATCAATGAAAAGTTCTGTTTCCCCGAAATTGATAACGTGGCACATTACCTAAAGGAACAGTGTTCTATATAAATTGTTTTAACGCCTCATTCGATTTGTTAATTGGATTCTGCCATTCAAGAATAATTTAGGTAATATCCTACTTTTAATTCCTTGATACTTAGGATAAAATATCGTGACGAGCAATAATTCGGATAATAAATCTTATTCAACCTAACCAATTACCGCCACGAGGGATGACAAAAGAAACGACCTCGCAATTTTTGTAAGGTGGTTTGATTGAATAATGGGAGTTATTCTAAGGTGAACGAAGCCTTAACTATGAATTGACCGACATAAAGATGTAAATGAAAGTTATGAGTAGCTTCAGAATTTCTGCTTAAATCTTCCCTGTCTTTGCGAATCTTCTGAAACAGTTACCAGCCGGGTATTTTTTCGGCTGGTTGCTATTTCATGTATTCCTGCCTAAAAATATTCCCGTCACCGAAGAGGCATCCCCATATCGAACCAACTCGTTGGCCAACTGCTTGAATCCGGTGCCTGTGTTGCATACGTCGTCGAATAGAAATACACGACGTCCCCGAAACCGGTTGTAATGTATGCGTAGGTTTTCTATTTTACTTTTATAAAGGATTCCCCGCATGGAGACTCTGGAACGTGTGATTTCGATTGCATCGAACCCGTCTTCCATGCCTGTCGTTTCACACAGCAGTCTGCAGAATATCTGGAAACGCCGTTGATTATCCCAGAAAGTGGAGGCGGGTATGATGGTCAAAATAACATCGGTTAATTTGCCGGCAAGATTTTGCTCCCGCCGTAGTGCCTGCTCCACCAGCCGTACGGTTTCCCATGGTCCTGCAAGAGGTTTTCCGTCTTTGAAGCGGTAGATAAATTCGTCGTAGCCAGTTGCATTTTGGATTCCATGAGTGGCGGTATAGTCATCTAATGCGTAACAATCAAAACTATCAATTTGAAAATGGTGTTTGAAATGAACCGGTATAGGGACGACCGCCCGGCAACAGCCGTTGCGCAGGTCATGCTCCATTGCTTGTCTAAACCATTCCATACGATTCGTATTGCTTATCCAGCAGTCGAGTTCCGTCCATGATGTCAGTCCGCCGTACATACGGATACCTTCGGTTGCCGAGAGTAAAGAATCGTAATACCCCGTTCGTGTCCAATTCAACTTTCCGAGTACGGGACGGAGCTGGTCATAATTGTTTTTGGTCGCCGCTATGGCGAACGCAGCATCCGAGATTCGGCATACGAACTCCGTTTCTGCGGATTGGATTGAATCGCTGATTTGACGCAGTATATTCAGTCCTTCATCGTCGATCCGATTGTTCGGCAGATATTCTATACTCAGTTTCATGACGCTATGAAATATGCAGAGTTATAAATATAAGGAATATCCGGGAAATATGCGCGGTTGATACCCATTTTTTGATATTACCTTTCTATAGTACAGGCCGCATATGCAACATAGGCACGATATTTTCGTTTGTATTGCGAACGAACTCCGCAGGGAGTACCGAGGAAACGACGCAAATTCACACTACACGGCCGGCAGGAACCGGCAAAGCCCCGCTTAACTATTTGTCGAAACGACGACACGATGCCCGACGGCATTGCGTGCCGACACCCCGTATGCCCCTGCGCCTAATTATGCACGATGAATATTCATTTCGATATATACGGTCTTATAACGACGACCGTCAAATCGCTGCCCTACGTCAGCGAAGGCATTCCGGCGGGATTCCCGTCGCCGGCCGCGGACTATATCGGCGACCGCATCGACCTGAACGAAGTCCTCATACTGAGTCCGGGTGCGACATACTATGCCCGCGTTCGGGATTACTATCTGGTCGAGGAGGAGCTGGAGCAGGGCGACGGCATCCTTTTCGACACACGGCTTGCACCGCGCACCGGGGACCTCGCACTCTGCGAGGTCTGCGGCGAACGGGTGCTGAAATATATCCGCAAACGGGGGCGCGAGCTATGGCTTCTCGGCGGCGGAACGGACGACACGCTTCCTGTCGACGGCGAAACCGAAGCGCGGGTGCTGGGCGTCGTTACGGTCGTCATCAAAATCCGGCGGTTCAAGCGACGGCGCACACGCCTTATCGACCGCCTGCCGCAGAAGGAACAACCCGCGCTGTTCGAGCGGCGGGCGATCCGAGCCTCGTATTTTCCGGAGAGCGACGTTCCCGTTGAGGGGTTCGTCGACCTGAACGAAGAGCTGATTCCCAACCCGGTCAGCACCTTCTTCGGGAAGGTGCGGGGCATCTCTCTGATCGACGACGACATCGAGGACAGCGACTCGGTGATCGTGGACCGGATGCTCGAACCCCGGTGGGGCGATCTTGCCGTATGCGTCACCTCCGAAGGTTTCACCATGAAATACGTCGAGGTGCACGACGATGGGGAGATCTGGCTGATGCCCGGCAACAAGGACTATGCTCCGATTCGGATTACCGGCGAGAACGAACGGTTGATATGGGGCATCGTCACTCACTCCATCCGGCAGCTGAGAACGAAGAAGGGAGGTGCTGGATGAGCCGGAAACTGTTGCCCCTGAATCCCCGTCAGATGGTCGGCCTTGCCGACGGGAATTCCTTTTACTGCTCCTGCGAGGAGTCCATGCAGCCGTGGCTGCACGGAAAGCCCATTATCGTGGCCTCGAACAACGACGGCTGTGCGATAGCCATGAACCGGCCGGCGAAACGATACGTCAGGATGGGCGACGCCCTGTTTCAGATAGCAGACACCATCCGGAAACACGGCATCGTTACGTTCTCCTCGAACTACGAGCTCTACGGCGACATGAGCAACCGCATGCACAGCATTTGGGCCTCCTTCGTCCCCAACCTCGAAATATACAGCATCGACGAGGCCTTCCTCGACTTCACCGGAATGGAGGGTTTCGATTTCGAGAAGCTGGGGCGCGAGATCATCCGCACCACCCGGCGCGGAATCGGCATCCCGATCTGTCTGGGCATCGCCCCGACGAAAGTACTGGCCAAGGCCGCCAACAAGCTCGCCAAGACGGACGACGCCCGGCAGGGGCTCTATATCATCGATACGGAGGAGAAGCGTGTGGAGGCGTTGAAAAAACTCCCGATAGGCGATGTGTGGGGCATCGGTCGGCGGCATGAGAAGCGCCTGACGGCGATGGGCGTCCGCACGGCCTACGATTTCTCCGTTCTGCCGCGCGAGTGGGTGCGCAGGAACATGACCGTCGTCGGCGACCGCCTCTGGCGCGAGATGAACGGGACGCCCTGCATCAGTCTGGAACTGGCGCCGCCCGACAAGCAGGAGATATGCACGTCGCGGGCATTCGGGAAAATGACCTCCGACTTCAACGAGGTGAAAGCCGCCGTGGTCCGTTACCTCAGCTCCTCGGCCCGCAAGCTCCGCGACCAGCATTCCTATGCCCGGCGCATCTATGTCGGCATTGAAACCAATCCCTTCAACGAGTACCAGCGGCAGACCTACCGGGGGCTGCAGATCGAGTTTCCCGTACCTACGGATAATACGTTCGAGATGATTCCGTATGCAATGACGCTGCTCAAGGCGATCTGGCCGACCTATACTCCCGGTGAGAGACCGTTCCTGTTCAAACGGGCGACGGTAACTCTTTCGGACCTTATTCCGGCCGAAGCGGTGCAGCTTAACATGTTCCATCAAGAGCCCAACATCGAGCAATTACGACGCTTGCAGGCTGCTGTGGATGCGGTGAACGGCCCGCTGAACCTCGACAGCCGGCTCGTGGTGCTGGGCGCGGAGTTGACCGGGCAGAATAATACCCGGCTGCGTCGCGAGATGCTTTCGAAATGTCCAACGACCAAGTGGAGCGACCGTATCGACATCGCCTTATAGCCCATGCGGACCGGAACCGAGTAAGGAGGCTATCTGCTCTTCCACCGATTCGTCGTATCGTTTCTTACGGAAATAGACTTGCCGGAAGATCGGACTTTGGCTGTCCCGTTGCAGCTTGAACCGGTGAGAGGAATATTTCAGGTCGAGGCGGATGATGGTCCGGTAGAGTTGGCCGGGCGTGGCGTCGCAACGATCCTTGATCGCTTTGTACTGATCCTTGCGAATCGGACCCGCAGCGAGGGCGGTTTTCAGTTCCCGTTCCAGCCGGCGGTTGATCTTTCCTTTCAGCAGATGCTCCGGGGTGGGCCTGCCGTCCGTGAGGAGGAATCCGAAGCCGCGGCGGCAGCAAAAATCCATGATGCCCTCGGCCTTGGCCTGCACCCGGTGGTCGAGCATGTCGGCGAGGGGCTTGACCTCGGCGATTACGAAATGCCGCGATCGGAGATAAACGGCGAAATCCGGATAGGTCCGGGCCTTCAGCTTGCCCCGCCAGTAAGGAATATCGACGGGCTGCTCCCAATAGAAAAGTACCTCTTCGCTGCCTTCCAGATACTTTATGAAATCCAGTTCCAGCCCCGATTCGTATTGAATCTCCCGTCCGCATTTTTCGGAGTGGAAAACACCGCTTCGATACTGCGGCTTGTGCGACACCTGCCTGCGGGGTTGCAGTATCCCGAAGTAGTCGATGTCGAACCGGTTCCGGTTCTCGAACCAGAGGACTTTGCGGAAAAGCGACGTTTTCTTCACATCTTCGAAACGGAAAAGTGCCCCTCCGTAGTACTTCGTCGGCCTGCTGCGCGGCGTTGGAAAGGCATGGAGTTTGTCTCCGGTATTGAAAAACAAGAATATGTGCTTTTTCACTTCGCTTGCGGCCAATGCGGCCGCAGTAGCTAAAAAATACGGCAAACAGCTGGATATCGTCGAAGCCGCGCGTCAGATCCTCGCCGAGCAGGAACAGGAGCAGCGGGCGAAGCAGGAAGCCGATCCGAAACACAAGATCAGCGTGTACGACATTCGGCTGGCCGAGGATATATACGTCATCCCCGCATACGCCGAGCCGCAATGTGTCATTGTTTCCGGGAGCGACAAACTCCAAGTGATGCAGTGGGGGCTGATTCCGCGGACGGCGAAGCCCGAAGAGGCGGAGCGTTACGACCGGGAGAATCTGTTCAAGAACGCACGGGCCGAGACGCTTTTCGAGAAATGGCCGTGGCGAATGCTGTGGCAGCATAACCGGTGCATCATCCCCGTAACCGGCTTTTTCGAGCCCCACCGGCTGTCGAACGGAAAGGCGCAGTATTACTATACCACTTTAAAGGATCAGGATTTATTCTCGATCGCCGGGCTCTGGGACGAGTGGACGCATCCGCAGAGCGGAGAAAAGGTGCTGTCGTTCGTGCTGATAACGACCGAAGCGAATGCCATGATGCGAAAAATACACAATGGCGGAAGCAATCCCTTTCGGATGCCGAAGATACTCACTTCGGAGCAGGAACGTTTATGGCTCGATTCTACGATCGTTTCGAAGGAAGCCGTCACTGATCTGCTCACGGTATATCCCGAAGAAGAGATGTCGGCATGGCCCGTGCGGCCGAAGTTCAACTACGGAGACCCTTACGACGAAGGAATTATAGAGCCGGTCGCGGAAATGCAGACGCTCGGACTCTGAACGCAAAGCTGCATGACATCATACAAAAAGAGAGGAGACCGATAACGGCCTCCCCTCCGGCAATGAGTCGCGTCACTCTTCTAATATATGAACTCTGCCAGTGCATCGACGAGCAGTCTGAGGAGCTGCTCGGCCGTCAGAGGGTAGGACCTTTTCCTGAATATGCGGTCCATCTTCGTGCGGAGGAGCTCGAAGAAACGGTTGGCTTCGTGAACCGGCATTTTCTTGACCGTCATCACCATCAGCCACAGCGGCACTTCGATATAGGGCGGCTGGATGAAGAGTTCGAGCAGTTCGTCGGAGTGATGCCTGTAATCCAGATAACTGTTTTCACAGACTCCGTATAGGGGTAGAATTATTAACTCGTAGACGATGCGGTGCGTTCTGCGCATATCGCCTTCTTCATAAAACCATACGTCGATCTTTTTGGCGCCGACTATCCGGTACGGATTATAATTGTCCCTGCTCATTTCAGGAGAGGCCTTTTATTTCCGAGTAAATGCTGTTGGCCATATAATCACGTAATTCGCCGCGGGTCGAGAGCCGGCAGAACCGGTATTGCTCAGGTAGATGCCGGCCTTTCGAAAAATGTTTCTGGTCCGTCGACCACGATTCCAGTCGGATCGAGCCCCCGTCATGCCTGTCGTAAAGACCCCATAGGGATTCCGCATCCGGACATCGGGGATCGTCGGTATGGAAAAGATATACCTCTCCGACTTTGAAATTACATTGTTTCACCGTCATTCGTTTGGGCTGTTTTGTGGTTTGTGCGGCAAAGATGGATGAAACGGGAAGCCCCTGCAAGCACATGTGGAACCATTCCAATTTTTTATTTTAACGGGAGGACCTCAATGCGTTTTTCTCAGGCAGACCGTTTAACGAAGAATTTACGGCGGTCGGTTTTGCCGGGTACTTACTGCGTAGTGCAGCGGATTTCGCGTTTTGGAAATCGATTTTCTCACAAAAACACCGGAAAAAATTTGGATGATAACGAAGAAATGACTATATTCAGAATAACAATAGAGCATTTATCTGTTGTAAACTGTTTATCGTTTCGTAAGTCCCAACTTCTACCTCAATGACGGATAAACGGGCAAGATCGGAATGCGCGGTCTTGACTGGTTCGTCATAACCTTGGGACGGTACGAAGCAACCGGTCGAGAACCGCGCATATTTTTTGACATAACGAATCAAAAGATGTGCCACTATGAATCGACCCGAATGTGAAAGCGAAAGGCTGATTTACAGTTTAGAAACAAGCCCCAAATTACAACTTTTATTCGAAAATACCGCTGTCGGTGAAACTTATTTGTTTCACCGGATTGATTCGGATTGCCTGCAGATTTCCCGTTTTTCGATAAAGGCATTGGAACCGCCGTCCGTCCCGTATCGACCGTCTCCGATTCGTCTTCATTCTGATGGCACCGTCCGCTTTCGCCCGGCTGCCCGCAAAGCCGGCCTGCGAAGACTCGTGCGCACGGATCGCCGTTCCGGCATCGTCTGAATACGAACAAATTTTCCTAATCTCAAAATGATGGATTTTATGAACGGTTTTGAAAAGGATAACGAGAATTTCTATCGCCCTTATCGTGTGGTAAGCGTCAAAAAGATCGACCGCTGGTTTTTTGAGAAGCATGACCATCGCAGAACCCATGCGAAGATCTATGAAACGGTCATCCGGCCCAAGTTCGGGATTTGCGAAAACACATTTCTCGACTACCGCCACGAACCCGACGAACTGCTGGAATTGTTCCGGCAATCGGTCAAGGTCGAATTCTCTCTGTGGCTTCCGACCATGCAGGCCAAGTACATGAGCCCTGTCGAAGCCGACCGCTTCAGCCTGATGCTTTGGGATGCGTTCGACACGGCTTTTAAGTGTATACACAACAAGGAACCGGCCAGCCTGATAGATGCTGAAAAGTTATTGAAGCATCTGATAATCTGTTTGGGAGAGAAATCACCCGTCGGGTGAGGTGACGCGACTCTTTAATGAAAGGAGGGGGCTGTCCGAAAATTCGGACAGCCCCCCCCCGGTATATAATGCGCAACCCTTGTGATTGCGGATGCTCTTGGCTGCTTTGGGCCGTGGTGCCACCGGAGCCGGGCGTTTATGCCGGTTCCGCGGGCCGCGGGCTTCCTCTGCGGCCTGTGTCCAGTGGACAGCGTCGGGGCAGGCGATCACTTCCGCCGAAGCGCTCCGGTGTGTCCGTACACGTTCTTCGGGGCAACTTAGAAATAGGTGCTCACGGCAAATTCGAACTGCTCGATAAATATTTTTTTAAAGGCCGAAAGGTTGTTCTGTTCGTAAAAGACGAGCATGGCCTTTTTATAATCGATGGAGTCCACGGTGCGGAATGATATCGGACAATAATCGTGGGCCATCAGCTCCGCGTTACTGACGATTCGCGCGGTGCGCTTGTTGCCGTCGTTGAACGGCTGGATATAGGATATTAGAATCAGCAGCAGCAGAGCCTTTTCGAAAATATCGTCACGGCGGTTGACGGAATCGCAAACGTCTTCAAGGGCCTCGCGAATCTGAAATTCGTTGTCCAGCGGCCGGTAGTTGGTGCCCGTGATACCCACACGCCGGGTGCGGATGTTCTTGTCGACGCCCAAATCCTGTATCAGGATACTGTGAATGTTCTCGATTTTCGCTATGCTCAGCGGTTGGAGGTAATGCGGGTTTTCGATGATGTAGTCCAAAGCCTCCTTGTGATTGAGGAGCATGGTGGCTTCTTCCAGCGTCTTTCCCGATGCTGTCTCTTTCTCCAGCAGCAGTCGCTCGGTCTCCAGCAGGGAATATGTGTTGCCCTCGATTTGAGAGGACTTCCAGCTCAGATCCACGGCCAGACGCTCCAGCTCCTTTTTGTATTGCGACGGGGTCAGTTTGACGACGTTGTCCCGGAACCGCTGCTGCAAACCGGTGAGTCTTTCATGCTCTGCACGGGTGAACAACGGAGCCTTGGCAAGAACGCCGAATAGTTCGAAATTGAAATGGTCGATGATTTTTCGTTGGTCGATTTCCCGGCTGAAATAGTTCTCGACGTCGATTGGGGCGAACAGGTCGTAAGCCGGGGACACGAAATAACGGGTGCCCTTGTTCTGCCCCTCTGCCGTCAGTTTGTTCTCCGAGACCAGCCGCGCGAGTTCCCGCCGCAGGGTCGCCGACGAAATTGCCAGTCCGAGGCCGGATGTTATCTCCGACGAAGAGACGCCGGGGTGCTCCCGGACATACTGGATGATACGATCTGTTCGCTCGCTGTTCATGCTGTTTGAAGTTTATCGCTCGCAAATATAGTAAAATATCGCTCAGATAAGCCGATTTTTGAGCGATATTATTGCGATTTTTGAGCGATATCGGTATCATATGCGGTGCGCTTTCCCTCTCGTTGTCGTCGGCCGCATTCGGCGTTTCAGCCCGTTGTTGGCCGCTATGTTCTTTTGCGTCTTGCAGTTCTGGGGCTGCAAGGAGGATTCCGGCATCGCCGCTTCCCCGTGCCCGATCTGTCGGGCGGCATTGCGGTTGCGGGAGGTAAATATACCGTTACGCCCATGAGCAATCTGGGCAACGGTGTTTCGGTAATTGCCGTGATCAATGACGTCTGCAATCTCTTTCTGGTGTTTTCATAAATCAGTCATTTTATAGCACCTTGGCTTTCAAAAGCTCTCGGCTTGGGATTTCGATAGTCTGATGTCGGGCTCCATTCTTCTCGATGATCTCCAGCAAAAGCACCTTGTCGTCGGAGATCGTCAGTTTGGGTAGTGCGAATACCGTTCGCTGACGCTGGTGTCCCCTCACGACTGCAGGATCATTGCATACGCGCAGGATTTCGAGCGTCGTTTGTTGCTGCGCCGTGCGCTTCGTGAGCTTCCGGTCCGCTACAATGAAATGTCGTGCATCCACCTCGAAGGAGATATTCGTGTCGTTCGAGATGCAGGTGTGCATGTATATCACGTCATTGAACGCATAAATTCCTAACACCTCGACCACGATGCCGTACTTCTTCGTGCGAATGCCCTTCACGTCCGTACGGTTCTGGCGGTATATGTCGCTCAACATGTGTTTTACGGTTGCGGGCTTCTCGCGGCCTACTTCGCGCAGCAGTACTCGGTCCTCGGAAGCAATCGTCTGATAATCGCCTACGGCGGCAGGTTCTTTCACCCCGTCTGTCCGCGGTGCCTGCATCGCAAGATTGACGGTCGAGACAGCCGGATTCTCGGCATAATAGACATCGAAAGTGAAAAATCCGCCGTCTTCGGTGATGACCGTGAGGTTTGTTTCTGCTGCGAAATTCCGCACGGCGGCTTTCACCCGAACGACGTTCTCGGCTCCATCGGCCTTTCCGGCGATGATGTCTATCGAGCCGATGTCGATATACGTGACGGGCGACGGGAAAAGGATATGCACGGTTTTCGTAAATCCCGCTTCGATACGCTGGGGACGAATTTCCGCCGGCGTTTCCGGTGTCGTCTGTGCCGTGACTTTTGCCGCGGCGGTTGCTGCGACAATCAGGAACAGATAAATAAGGTTTCTTTTCATATTACTGCTGTTTTGAAATCAATAATAGCTGATGGTTGGCTTTGAGGGTTATCTTCACCTCGCGGAGTTTCCCGGCGACATACTGCGACGAGGCCTGCAATCCTCCGCGCGCCAGCTCGGACAATATCTGCTGCCCGGCCGAGCGAGTGACGTTCACGCTCGTACCGGCTGTCTGCCCGACGGATGCCAGCGCCTCTTTGAGGGCCGTCCGTTCGCGGGAGTTCGGAACGTTGAGTCCCGGCTGGCCGTCGAGGTCGTAAGCCGCGGCTTCGACGGCGAAGATCCGCCCGCCGTATTCGACGGACGACACCGTGACTTGCAGCCGCATTCCGGCAATCGTCGCAAGACCGTATAACGGAGTGTTGCGGGGAATTAGCACTCCGTCGATGCGCACGGCTTCCAGTAGCCGCAGTTGCACGGTGCTTCCGGCACGTATGACCTGCGTCTGAGCTACGCAGGCCTTGACGGTCGGAATATCGGCATGCGCAACGCGACCTGCCGCCGTGAGAAATCCCAAGTTACGTTCGACGGTGAAATCCGCCCGCGTGTCGAGCGTCGAAGCTTCGACCTCACCCTCCCGAACGGGCCGCATGACGGAAAGGCGCGAATCCCTCCGCTGCTTTGGCGGCCCGGCCTCTTCGTCCGCGGCCGTTCCGCCAGCGAGATACTTCCGTGCGAGCTTGTACTGCTCCTCGGCCAGTTCCAGAGGGTCGGGCTGCTGCCGCTCGGCGTCGAGTTGGGATTGCAGGGCTGCAACCTGCTCTTTCAGGGCTTCGACCTCGGCATTGCGCTGCGGAGTGGCGTAGAAGCCCTGCACCTGCTGCTGCATGGCACGGTTGGCCTCGGCGGCCCGCAGTGCGGGGTTGTCCGCCGGTACAGGCTCCTCGGCAGGTTTGAGCCCGTCGTCCAGCAGCGAGAACGAATTGTCGCCGAGTGTCATCATGCGTTTCTGCTGCTGTTCCTCGCTGCGGAGCTGTTCCGCGGCTTTGCGTTTGTCGCCGACGGTGGCCTGCGCTTTGCCGTCCGGAACGGAGGTATTGATCCCCGCGGCCCCTTCTTGAGGCTTGACGGGTGCAGGCCGGAATATGAACCACAGCACGACGAGGAATATGCATCCGAGGATCGCCGCGAAGAGCAGCACCTTGCGTTTGCGCTGCCGCTCGAACTCCGCCGAAGGGTCGTTGCCCGTATTCTTGTTGTCTGTCATAATGGTTTACGGTTTCAGGGGTAAATATTCAAAATGCCCGACCTCCAGCTCCGGTACCATGTCCGTAGCGAACAGGAGCCAAAGATAAAGGAGCAGTAGCAGGACGAGCGCCGCGAGTACGATCTGCTCCCGGATGCAGGGCGCGAGCATGTCGTGCCGGCGCCGCAGCGACCGCCGCACCCAGCGGATGCGGCAGCGCAGGGAGTGCGGTTTAGCGGTCATAGGTCGCGAGGTCTTTGTTTTCGACGATGTTCAGCGCCTCGACCATAAATCCCTGCGGGTTGTTGTCGGAGCGGGAGACGTTCACCAGACGGCACGTCGTGACGAGCGACCGCTCCGTGACGGTGCTCTCGCGCAGAATACGCTGCCGGGCAAAGGTCGTAACCTCGTAGGGATAACGGTCGAAATCGCAGCGGATGCTGTCCACTTTGACCATCTGCGAGACATTGCCCGCGATCAGGCGGTTGAAGAATCCCTTTTCCTGCAAGACCTTGTAGTAGGACAAGGCGCTTTTGTCGGCCATCTGCAAGGCGCGGCCGACGTTGGACTCGATGGCCGCCTTGTCGGGCGAGAGGGTGAAAAAAAGTTCGTGGAAGCGCCGCACATGCTCGCGGGCTTCGACGGGGCGGTTCTGTGCGAGGTCCTGCGAGAGTGCTACCATCAGCGAGCGACCGTTGTCCAGTACGTAGATCTTCTGCCGCTGCCGTTCGGCGAAAGAGTAGGACATCCAGACTGCCGCCACGGTTACGACGGCGCAGATTCCGGCGAAGACGAGCGCGTACATGCGTAGTTGCCTAAACGATGTTTCGATGTTCGTTAAACACTTGAATTCCATAACAGCGAATTATTTTATTTTCTGAAAATAAGCCGGGCGCCGTTCATGATGCCGCGTCCCACGGCCTTACCGCCGGACCATGCCGCTGAGCCGGCGCCTTTGGCCCCGGCCCATGTTTTGCCGGCCGTCCATCCGGCCCCGGCGCTTACGAGCGAGGTCATCTTCGAGACGGTCTTGTTGTAGGCGGCGAATCCGTTCGCCTGCACGACCCACGAGGCGATCGAGGGGATGCAGAGGTATCCGCATACGGCTACGAGCATGAAGATCAGGTTCAGGCTGTTCGACCAGTCCACATACCAGTTGTATCCCTGCTCCATGAGTTCGGCATCATGCCGCATGGCGAGACTTTGCAGACGTGCGATGATCGCCGAGAAAAGATCCGAGATCGGCAGCCACAGGTAGATCGAGACATACTTCGTGAGCCATTGCGTCAGTGTGGACTGGAATCCGTCGAACACGGAGATGGCGAAGGCGATCGGCCCCAGCAGCGACAGCACGACCAGATAAAAAGTCCTCAGCACGTCGAGGATAACGCTCGCGGCCGCGAAGAGCAGTTCGAGTATCCACGCCAAGCCTTTGAAGATAAGTCCCTTTACAGACCATGAGGAGCGCTCCTCGTTCATGCGGTCGAGGGTTTGCTGCGTCTGGTCGTCCACGCCCAGTTCGCTGAGCTCGCGCTCCATCTCCTCGTCCTCGGCGTAGTAGCTGTCCGGGGGCATCTGCTCGCGGCCTTCGAGTTCGAGCCGCTCACGCCGCTCCTGCCACTGTTCCATGTCGAGCGTCTGCCCGGCCATAAGCGAATGCGTTGCCTTTACCAGCGGCGAGAGAATGCCGTTCAGGGAGCTCAGCACGAGGGTCGGGAAGAACAGGATGCAGATGCCGATGGCGAAGGGCCGCATGAGGGGAAAGAGGTCGATAGGTTCGGCTTGGGCCATCGACTGCCAGACGCGGTAAGCGATGTAGAGCAGCGCCCCGATCCCTGCGATGGCCATTGCGACCTGCGATATCGGATAGCACAGCGCCATCATATCGTCGTATAACACCCGGAGAATCGTATGCAGATTCTCCGTAAGGGAAAGCATGCGTACCATACTACCAGTAGCGTTGTTCGTCGGTTCCGTAGAGCGAGAGCACACCCTCCATATCCCGCTTCCGGGCGGCCCGCAGCAGGGATATGGAGATGTTCTTACGCGTGTAGTAGCGTGCCAGATCTCGATGGCGCCGCAGGACGCCGTAGACGCGCTGCACCACGTCGATCCGGTCCTTGTCCGTCAGGGACATATCCGTAGGATTCACGATATCCTGCAGCTCCTTCAATTCCCCGGCCGACTCCTCGATGATGCGGGCGTAGCCTGCGGCGATGGCCGCGAGCTCCGCGGGCGTGAAGTTCTCGTCGCCGACCATGCGGCGATAACCGTCGACGTAGATGTCCGAGATTTCGCCCACGAGCAGAATGCACTGCTGCACCTTGCGGGCCGAGCGGACGAGGTTGTTGACGGATTTCAGGGCGTCGTAGTATCGCTTCCCCTGCTCATAAATCTTCACGGTTTCCTGAAAGCTTTGCAGCATGGTGGAGCCGTTCTTGGCGGCTTCGACGACCTGCTTGGTGGAGTTGACGATCCCCTGCGCGAGGTTCGTAGGGTCTGAGACGACCCACTGGGCGTATGTGCTGAGGCCCGTGCAGACAAGGCACAGACACAGCAGGATGATTTTCTGTTTCATGCTTGAATTGATTGTGTTATTGAGGATATTCACCCGAAGACGGGCATCACCGCTTTATCCGCCGACCCGAAGCCGGTTGTCCGGTTTGCTCTTTCCTTGCAGAATTGATCTCTTTCTGCCGCACCCCGGAAATATGTTTCTCCGGCTTCGGGCCTTTCTGCCGCAGGGACTCGAACAGATCGTCGGCGTAGGACTGCCGTCCGGTCATGCGGACAAGGCGGGCATCCAGCTCGCGGAAGGCTTTCTCAATCTGTCCGTATTGCTCGGCAGGTGATATGCCGGGAAGAATCCTGTATTTGTCGAGCAACTGCCGGTTGGTGTAGGGGCTGTCGATCTTTTCCGGGATGCGTGCTAACCATCCCAAGGTCTGCAATTCGGCATCGAGTTTTTCGATGTAGGTTTGCCGCAGGGGAATTTCCGGGTCACTCTCCAATATCCTCTCGGCTTCCCGCACCATGCGGTTCTCGGCCTTCCAGATTCGCTCACGGAGCTGCTGCACCTGCTGCGGATCGTCCGGACACGCCGGGCTGTCCAGCCGCTCGCGTATCTTCTGCAATCGCCCCATCTCGGCGTCCCAGTCGTAGAGGTGTACGATGTAACAGGAGGGCATATAACGCCCACTCGTTTCTGCCAAATGGCGCAGTTCGCGGAACGTCTCGGCGCGGAACTGCCGGTCGATGATATGCGCAGCGGCCTGCACCTCGGCCATCGGCGGCTGCCGGAGCTTGCTGTCGGGATGCTGCTCCAGATAGGCATCCAAGAGAAAGGTGTGCATGGACAGCAGGCCGTGCAGGGAGTGGGCGGTGTCTGCCGGAACATCCGCGAGGCGGCACCCGATCTTTTTCGCAAACGGTGTTCTGCGCAGGGCATCCATCAGCTCCAGCATATCTTTTCCCGCCGCATCTTCGGGCGTCCTGAGAAAGCGGGATGTCGCTGTATTCATTGTCAGTCCGATTCCGGCAATGGTCAGATTAGATTTCCGGTGCCGTCGCACAAGGTCCGTAACACTGCATATATCCCGTTCCCGGAGCAGGTTCTCAGCATGACGGGCAATGAGCGTGCGTCGATGCTCCTTTTCCCAATCCGGCGTGCGGCGGAATAGCCGCGCGATCCTATCTTTCCATTCCATAGCCGTCGGATTTAGAAATGTGTGACTGCGGGCGGAGTCCGCCGAAGGGCTGCCCCGACAAGCAGGGGCAGCCCGGAAATGCCGAATGACGCTCCATTATTCGGCCGGCTCGTTGAAGTCGCACGCTTCGGCACCGATGGCATCGTCTTCCTGCCGCCGGATGCTGTCTTCCGGAACGAAGCGTCCGTAACAGCCGACGGTGAGCGTCTCGGTGGCAGCATCGTAGATCACGCGGTTGCCGTCGTCGGCGCCGAGCCACAGGCGGTGGCGGCGCAGCGCGATGATGCCGTCCTGTACGATACGTTTGTAGCAGAGCGCGTGGTCGAAAACGAGGATGCGCCACGTCCCCTCGCCGATGCGGCGTATCGAGGCCGAGAGGTTGTTTTCCGCCGAGAGCCACGCCCCGCAGATGCGATCGGCGTCGAGTTGTTCCCGAAGGTCCGCCAAAGTGCGGATAACTTCGGTGCGGGTTCTGATCTCCTGCTGAAGGGCCGCTACGGCCGACGCAGGTGTCGATTGGTTACTGTTCATTGTTTTTGAGTTTTGAAGTTCGTTTGAAAGCGCCGCCCGGCACGAGGAGCAGTGCATCGGCCGGGGGCGTGTAAAAGAGAGCGACCCGGCGTCCGCCGTAGACCGTATAATAGACGCAATCCTTGTAGTGCAGAACATGCGTTTCGGACGTGCTGCGGCGCGTGATGGTGATCCGGAATTTATCACCGCACGGCTCGATTACCAGCCGCGTATCGTCGAGCGTCGAATGCCATGTTCCGCACAACGGACGGATTTTGTGGTATTCGTAATCGTAGAAAAGGTGAAACGCACCGAGCACGGCGGCCAGTGCCAGCAGGATGCCGGCGCACATCCAAAGTATCGGTTTCATGGCTGTAAGAATTAAGATTCGCGTTCGCGTGCCAACTGGCGGATGGCGGCTTCGATGTCGCCGCCGAGCTTCCCGGCGAGTTCCATCACCTGCATTTTCTCCGATTCCTCAGTGGTATAGGTCAAATATTCTTCGACCGAAGTTTCCGTGGCATAAACTGCCGACTGCACGCCTCCGAGTCCGATCCACACTTCCTTATAGCGGCGTTTGGGATCGTTCGAGAGATTGATCGAGAGAATCTGCGCCCGCTCCTTGTCCGTCAGACCCAGCAGACGTTGTATGCCGTCGAATTTCGAGAGGTATTTGCGTTGGTCCAAAAGGATTTTGCAGTCGGCGTTGTTGATGATCGACTCCTTGACGATGGGCGACGAGATGATGTCGTCCACCTCCTGCGTCACCACGACCGCCTCGCCGAAATACTTGCGAACAGTTTTATAAAGGTAGCGTATGTAGGCCGACATATTGGCCGAGGTGAGGGCCTTCCAGCACTCCTCGATGAGGATCATCTTGCGGACGCCTTTCAGCCGCCGCATCTTCGAAATGAAGGTTTCCATGATGATGAGCGTCACCACCGGCAGCAGCGTCCGGTTCGAGGAGATGTTGTCCAGCTCGAAGACGATGAAACGCTTGTCCAGCAAATCCAACTGCTTGTCGGAGTTCAGCAAGTAGTCGTATTCGCCGCCCTTATAGTAAGGTTCCAGCACGTTCAGAAAATTGGTAAGGTCGAAATCCTTCTCGCGCACGCGCTTCTGCTCCAGAAGCCGCCGGTAGTCGGTTTCGACGAACTCGTAAAAGGTATCGAACGAGGGGACGATGGAGCGGTCGGCGCAGAGTTTCGAGAGGTAGAGGTTCACGGCGTTCGAGAGCGCTACCTCCTCCGAGCGCGTCGGCTCCTCGGATTCGCGCTTCCAAAGGGTCAGCAGCAGCGTCTTGAGCGACTCGCGTTTCTCTACGTCGTACACACCGTCTTCGACATAAAAGGGATTGAAGGCGATGGGCGCCTCCTCGGTGTAGGTGAAATACACCCCGTCGCGGCCTTTGGTCTTGGCGTGAATCAGCGAGCAGAGCCCTTGATAGGAGTTGCCCGTGTCGACCAGCAGGATATGCGAACCCTGCTCCCAGTACTGACGGACCAGATGGTTGGTGAAGAACGACTTGCCGGAGCCCGACGGTCCGAGGATGAATTTGTTGCGGTTGGTGATGACGCCGCGCTTCATCGGAAGGTCCGAGATGTCCAGATGGAGGGGTATGCCCGACAGGCGGTCGGACATCTTGATTCCGAAGGGCGAGAGCGACGAGCGGTAGTTGGTCTCCCCGTTGAAAAGGCAGAGCGCCTGATCGAGGAAGGTGTAGAAACTCTCCTCGGCGGGGAAATCGGCTTCGTTGCCGGGAATCGCCGCCCAGAACAACACCGGCACGTCCACCGTGTTGTGATGCGGCGTGCAGCCCATTAGCGCGAGTTGCGAGCCCACGTCGTTGCGGATGCGCTTCAATTCCGCTTCGCTCTCGGCCCATGTCATGACGTTGCAGTGACAGCGTACGGAGCGCAACCCCTGCGAGTGCGCCTCATTGAGATACATTTCGATCCACTCGCGGTTGATGGCGTTCGAGCGCGAATAGGCCGCCAGCGAGTTCATGTTCCGGGCCGAGGCTTCGAGCCGCTTGAGCGTTTCGTCGTGGTCGTCGAGGAATATCACCTGATTGTAGACGTGGTTGCAGGAGAGCAACAGCCCCACGGGCGCCGCGAACGAGAGGCGGCAGTCCGAGCGGTCGGTCGAAAGACGTTCGTAGCGGAAATCCGTCGCCACGCTCTGCGGCAGCATATCCAGATCGGAGAGCGTGTGCATCGAGAGGTACTTGTCCCCGATGTACATCATGTCCGGGTCGAGACGGATATCCTCGTTGACGACCGGACTCCGCTCGTCCGAGAGAGCGAAGTAACGGGCCAGCAGCCCGGCGTCGTCCGCCGTGCCGACGATCTCTGCTTCCGTGAGTCGCTCGACGCGCACGAGACCCGAATCGTTCAGAATGCGTTCCATCTGCTCTGCGGCTTCCAGGAAGCGCGTCACAGCATCCTTGTCGCGCATCTCCCGCGGGACGATGAAGCCCCGGCACAAGACGGATGAAGCGCTGGTCTGCCGCATCCGTTCGGGCGTGGTCTTCGTAACGAACAGGTAGCACGTGTGGCGCAGGTAGGGCCGCTCGTTGAAATGACGTTCGTAAGAGCGGGCGAGAAAGCTCCGCTCGGAGCCCTCCTCCGGTGCCGCATACCGCTCCTCGATGAAGAAGTCCTGCTTGTGGACGACGGTGTAATCCGGCAGCACTTTCAGGGCTTTGAGCCATGCGCCGTGCAGCGCTTCGTACTCCTCGCCCGTGAGGGTGAAGAGTTCGGGCAGCGTGACGCGGTAGGCTGCGGTGATGTCGGCGAACTTGGAGATGATGCAGTTGTTCTCGACGCGCAGCAAAGGGAATTTCGATTCCAGCGTCGAGGTTTTCAATGTTCCGCGCATAGGATTATGGTTTTACGGTTCGACGAAAGCGCAAAAGCCGCCCGACGGCCCGGCGGTGGACGATGCGCCGCGGATGCCGGCGCGAGGCCATGAGTTTTTGAAGCCCGTGAGGACCGAAACGGCGGTTCAGATAGAAGGTGCCGCCCGTGACGGCAAGACCGGCCACGAGGGCGAAGAGGATGCAGAAGCCCTGCGGGATGCCGCTCATGTACATTCCGGCGAAGCAGACGAAGACGCCCAGAAGCCCCGCGACGAACAGCACGAGGTACTGCGCCGTGAGACCCTGAAATTCGACCTGACGGCCGACCCCTTTGTTCACTTGGTATTCGGCCATCGCTTAGAGGAAGAACGAACGTAAGACCGTACCGACGATCACCAGAAAGACGCACGAGAGAAACAGCGCCGTAGCGGATTTCGAAGCGTCCGGATCGCCCGACGAGAATTTCGAGTAGACGCGTACGCCGCCGACCAGTCCGAGGATCGCCGCGACGGCGAAGATCAGCTTCGTAAGCGGGTCGAAATAGGACGTTACCATGTTCGTGGCCTCGCTGATGCCGGCCATGCCGTTGCCCTGCGCAAAGGATAGGAGTGCGGAGCACAGGGACAGAATCGTGAAAATTGCTCTTTTTTTCATAAAACAGGTAGTTTGGTTAAGGGTGTGAAAAAGGCCGCAGCCTGCTTTGGGGGCATTCTGCGACCGGATACATCGTATTTCCTGTTGCGGGAAAGGCGTTAGCCGTATTCGTTATTCCATTTCATCTCGTAAATAGTTTAATGTCAGGCATAGGCCCGGATGTCGAAGTTGGCGATGGCCTGCCGCTCCTCGGCCGTGGCGTCGCCCATGACGGCGCACTCTCCGAAGTCCAGCTCTCCGAGCATCGCATGAACCTCCGCATCGCGGAGTTCTGCTCTGGCGGGGAGAGCCGGAAGCGAAGGTCGGGCTCCGGCGGGCGCTTCGGGCTCCGAGAGTTCCCCGTCTTCGCCGATCGAGGGCTGCACGACAAGGCCGGTCCATCCTTGCATTGCGGGCTTCGCTACCGGGACAAATATAGCATCTCCGCCTGCCGGGGCGGTACCGATGTCCGCTACAGTCCGCTCCAGTCCGCACCGATAGGATTTCGAGACCAGAATTTCAGGAGTTTGACGGGGTGCAGTATCGGCATTCGGCGTGTGAGGGGCAGCATCGTGCCCGGTGTGTTTTTTCTTCGGGCCTTTCAGATTGTCGACGACGTATGACGCGAGCCGCCCCCGGAAAAACAACCGATCCAGGCATACGATCCAGGCGGCAATAAGAATTATGCTGTTCATGGTAGAAAGGTTTTTAAGGTTGTGACAACGGATCTGTTTTCGATGTTTCCGCCTTAAAGCAGGTCTTGCGGATTTCGCTCTTGATACAGTCGGTTGATCTCGTCTTTGTACAGGTCGAGATGGTGACGTAAAATATTTTCAACATAGGATGTCGCGGTCGTATGCTCATCGCCGACCTTACGGACAACCTCCAATACTTTACGTTTGGTTTCGCTGCTGACATAAAGAGTCGAGCGGGTACGAATGCTTCTTGGCTGCAGGAACATTCGGTCGAAGTCGCCGATGACGATGTCGTCATCAGATCGCAAAGGCCGGAAGGGCGCCGGAAGCGGCATTTCCCGTTTATCGGCCTCTTTCCGTCTTCGATCCCGGATAAAATCCTCACGGTCATCGGCCGGAAGAGGTGCCGGGGTATCGGGACGTTCAGGATGCCGCCAATGCTGTATCAGGGAACTAATCCCGGAAAAAATACTCCAAAGGAGTGCCAATCCGAGCGTAATAAGACCCAGCATCTCCCAAAAGTGCAGGTCGGACAAATAGCTGTTCAACATGATTGAAAAAGTTTCAGATGATGTTATGGTAATTCTGTTCTTGATGTATGCGGTTGATCTGGTCGCGGAACATTTCGAGATGGTGACGCAGGATATTATCTACATAAGATGTCGCGGTCAGTCGCTCGCCGCCGATTTTTTTCAGGACTTCAAGGATTTTCCGTTTCGTAGGGGCGCTGACATAGAGCGAGGCGCGGAGGTCGTAATCCACCCGGACAAGAAATGTTTTTTTGTAGTCGGGCAATGTCATCGAACGTCGCCGTCGTATATCCGGGACTGAAGCACTCTCCGGCTTCACATCCTGCCTTTCGGATACGACCGTTTCGGAGGGATGAGAATCGGGATTGGAGGAATCTTCAGATATGGCGACAACGGATGCAGGAGGATCGGGAATGGCCGCAGCCTTGAGTGACGCGCGCATACGCGCAAAACAATTCTTTTTCATTTTAGATGAGGTTTTTGGTGCTTTTTTGTTTGTAAATTCTATTGATGTCGTCTTTGTATAGTTCGAGATGCTGCCGTACGATATTTTCGACATAGGACGTGGCAGTCATATATTCGCTGCCGATTTTCTTAACCACATCCAATACCTTTCGCTTGGTGTCGATACTTACATATAAGGCCGAGCGAACGTGTATATCATGGCGAGTCATATAGGTCTGCTCAAAGTCCGGAATGATCATTGTCCGTCGCCGCCGGGACTCCGGTGCCGGGGTGGGACTATCTTGTGTTTCTTCTTCGGAATACCGGGCCGCGACCTCCGGTTCTGCCTGCGGCTCTTGCTGCGCAGGATCTTCTATCTCGCGTGTAACTTTCGTCGTGAGGGGCAACTGTCCTGCGATCACCTGTCTTACAAGACCTTCGTCTACTTCGACTTTGGTTTTCTTAGCCATTGTCAGCGGATGTTAAGAAGCGTGAGAATTTCCGTTGCGAGGGTCTCGATCTGTGCTTCACGTGCAAAAATCCGTTCCGGCGCCAGCAGCGTCGAGCGACCGACTCCTGCATTATCCGGATGCAGCTCTTTGTTGAACTTCGAGCGGTAAGGAATGTGAGTTGTCATAAGCGATAGCCCGAGCTTGCGGATAACGGCCTCGTATTGGTCGTAAAGCGGCGTTCGTTCACGACGGTCTATCATCGTCCAGAAAAGATAGACGCTCCGTAAAGTGAGGGCCGGATTTTGGGCAAGGTTATTGGTGAGGCTCCGGGCAAAGGAGAGCGCACTTTCCATGACGACCTTGTCGGCTTTCAGCGGCACGAAGACAGCGTCCAACGACGCGAGGAGCCGAATGACGCCTTCGGCATTGACAGTTCCCGGTAAGTCGTAGAGAATAATGCGGGGATTGTAGCCGCTTTGCCGCAGCCGCTCAACTTCTTCGGAGGCTTCGGGCGGCATACATTTCAGCAGCGGCCAGAGCTTGCGGCCCGTTGCCTTGAATTGGCGTATCAGCAACAGTTTGTGATAATCGTCATGCTCGATGAGCGACAGTTCCCGCTCTCGCTGGGCATGGATCGACCATTGGGGATAGTCGCAGTCCACGACCAACACGTCGTGCCCGACGATGTAATGCAGGTAACTGGCGAGCAGTACCGTGAAGGTTGATTTTCCAACGCCGCCTTTCTGATTGCAGACGGCAATGCTTGCAGGGGTGATGTTCATAATACAGAATTTAAAAGGTTCGATAACTCGCGTTTGGGGGTAGCCATTCTGTCAAATTTTGCATTTTTGCTGCATTCAGAAATGCACTCTTTCAGAAATTCAGCGTTTATGAATATCTTTTCTTCCGAAAGAGGGAAAGAGCGATTTTAACAACGAATTTCATCCCGGAACAATCGCCATCGCGCCGACACGATATCCTTTTAGTATGATTCGATTTCATGGCTCACAAACGCTTTCTTTTATTCCTGCCGCAATATACAACAGGATAAACGCGTCCGAACTAATGTCCGCCCCAGTCCGCTCCAGTCCGTTCGGCGGGCTTTTTTTTCGTACCGGACGGTTGTAATATTGCACCGGGAAACGACCCGGCCTCAGGACCCGTCATGGAGAACTTCCGAAACTTTCGGCAGCAATTCTTCGGCGCGGATTTTTCCCATCGCCAGATGGGAGCGAGCTGTGTTTTTGTCCGACAACCTTCGGTTTGTCCGACAAAAACGCTCGCTCTGCGAGGCCGGGGCCGCTCCCAAGTCGCGACCCATTTTTAAGCTATATAATGGATACTAACCGAAAACAGACAGACAAGACAGACAAGACAGACAAGAAGCCCCGAACGCCGAGTTATAAATACTCTTTCCGGCTTAACGAAGAGCAAAACATCCGCTTCAACGAGCTGCTTTGCAAAGCCGGATCGGAGCATAACCGGAGCCGTTTTATCGTCAAAAGAATCTTCGCCGAGGAGTTTGTCGTCATCAAACGCGACCCTTTGAAGACGCAGTTCGTCGCCCGGCTGAACGATTTTTATTTCCAATTCCAGAAACTCGCCAACAACTATAATCAGATTGTAAAGGCTGTCAATTCGCACTTTTCCAACGTTGCTATCCCGCATCAGATCGCCGCATTGGAACAGCGAACGAGGGAATTGAAAGCTCTTAGTATCGAGATTCTGAACCTTGCAAAACAAGCTGCGGAATGGTTGCGAATATAAGGTCGGGCTCCTCGCCCGGCGGGGCTTTGCACTATAACAAGGAAAAGGTCGATAAGGATGAAGCCGAGGTGCTTTTCTGGCAGAAGATGCTCGAACCGTTCGATAAACACGGACGACTGGATGTCGATGCCTGCATGGAGAGTTTCTGGCCGTACCTCGAAGCTAACAGAAGAACGACCAATACGGTTTTCCATGCTTCGCTGAATCCCTCGCCCGAAGACAAGTTGACCGACGATCAGCTCCGGGACATCGCGCAGGAATACATGGAACGGATGGGTTACGGCAACCAGCCTTATATCGTTTTCAAGCATAAGGACATTTCCAGAGAGCATCTCCATCTGGTGTCGTTGCGTGTCGATGAGCTGGGACGGAAAATCAGCGATTCGCACGAATACGACCGTTCTATGTCCGTATTGCGGGAATTAGAACGCAAATACGATCTGCATCCGAGTATCAAAGGTCAGGAACAGACGGACACCCCCGATCTTCGGAAAGTAAACTATAAGGCGGGAAACGTCAAGCAACAGGTCTCATCCGTCGTCAGGTCGTGCCTGCGGAATTACAAATGCTCGTCCTACGGTGAGCTCCGCACGCTGCTGGAATTGTTCAACATCTCGGTTGAGGAACGTACGGGAACGATCGACGGGCGGAACTATGCCGGAGTAATCTACGGTGCCCTGACCGACGATGGCTATGGAACAGGCACACCCATCAAGTCAAGCAAAATAGGGAAAGATGTCGGCTATAAAGCCCTTCAAAGGTATTACGAGAACTCGAAAATGAAATTGAAAGAAGACGGGAACCTTGCTCGGCTGCGACAGACAGTCCGGGATACCATGAGCCCGCACAACACACGGGACGAATTCCGGCAACTGCTCAAGGCAGACGGTATCGACACTATTTTCCGGATCAACCCCGTGGGAAGGATTTACGGCGTAACGTTTATCGACCACAATGCAGGAATCGTTGCCAACGGGTCGGTACTGGGAAAAGAATTTTCAGCAAATGTCTTCAATGAATTGTATCCGGTACTGAAAAACGACAAACAGCTTGCAGAGCAGCAATACTCGGAACAAAAATACGAGCTGCGAAACCTCACGGCAAATCCGGTTTCGGGAATTGTCGATACGATATTGGACTTGGCCGATGTGCGGGCTTTCGAGGAGCAGCAAAGAATCCAGCGACGGCGGAGAAAGAAATACCGGCTTTGATTCGTGGGCCTGCGGATGTCTGTCTTCGCACCGTTATTGTCTGATGCTTCGACTTGAATCCCGATGCCCTTAAAGAGGGGCGTGTGCCGAAGTTTCCCTCGCTATGCTCGGACGATTTCCAACTTCCGGGAAGAGCTGTCTTCGCGGAAGTTCGAAGATTTCTACGGTACCTGCGCAAGGAGAGGGGCTTCGTTTTGCGTATTGAATATTTCTTGTATTCTTATGAGAAATTTGAGCATTGGAAAGGTTTTCGGCTGTGCCGGCCCGATAGTTACCGGAAATATTTTTTGAGTACGAATCCGGATTTGGGTTCTTGAGTTTGTGTGTCGATATAGACAATAAGCAGGTACTTGTGCCATGTCTCGACGACGGTCACTTGTTGTCCTTGTTTCACGGTGTCGATAATCCGTGCGTTCTTCATGGCTGCATATCTCAGGGGTGCGTCGATTCGTGCCGTGCGTATTTTTGCTAGGTATCTGCCGGCTATTTGGCCTATCTCCTGTTCCCGGATTTCGAGAGTGCTCCGGAGTTCGGTTCTTACTATGTCGGCGATATCCTCCTTTCCGGGCACCGTGAATGCGCTGTATATCGTAAGAATTGCGCTTGTAATGCCTATCAGTTCCATCAGAAATACCCTGACGCGCCGGCATGTTGTTCGTGTCAGGAGTTTCGTTAATTCCGTGAGGAGGGTTTCCCTGAATGTGTCGAATGCGTTATCATCCGCAGTTGTGTTTTGGCTGCCGTACATGTCGTCCAGTGTCTCCGCAACGATGGAATTTGTCGTCCCTACGATGGCTGCTTCCTGCCATGTCTGTGTGTAGGAGATGTTTTCCAGGAACGCTGCGGATGTTCCGCAGAGCGCCGCATTGAAAATTCCGAAAGCTGCTTGCTGCCGGGTATCCATTCGCAGCAGGGCGTTGTTCAGGGCGATGTCCAGCTGCCGTGTGCTTGCCGCTACTGCGGCGAACTGTTCCTGCCATTGTCTGTTTACCCGGTTTATGACGGACAGATATCGCCTCATCGGAGCTAGCGGGTCGGATACCGTCGAGATTCCTTTGAAAAGGTTTTTCCGGTATGTTTTGAGACGCTCCGTTACCTGACCGGCGGGGTTTTCCCGATAAAGACACAGGCCGCCGGAGATTTGATCCCGCATCTCCCGCACCGGACTCAAGGCAGATTGCACGGCACCCATCCCGGATAGATTCCGGATTATTCTCTGCTGTCTGCGCAATGCCTCGAAGAGATCCTGCAGGTTGTGTGTCCTTTCCATTCGTATCGTTTGTGTATTTGGGTGTGTGTTGACTTCGTGTGTTTGCCGACGATCTTTGCCGATCCGTTTCGCGGTGCGTGTCCGGATGCTTCGGGGCTTGCTGTACCGCCTATTTTCTGTATATGATCTGTGTGAGACAGCTTTGCAGGTCTTCGTCGTGTTCGAGATTGAGTTTGCGGCGTATCCTGCTGCGCACGTTTGTGATGTTTGAAGGGCTTTTTCCGAGCTCCTTGACGGTCTGCGCGAGGCTTTTACCCTTGAGTATGCAGATGCATACCTCTTTTTCCGCGGGTGTGAGTCCGGGGATTTTCTCTTCGAGTTTTGCGAGTTCGATTGTTTTTGCGCGGATGTTCTCCGTGATTGCGTCGGTGAGTTTCTGGCAGGTTTCGGCGTCGAGGAGTTCGAGCAGCGTCTCGGTCTGCTCCATGGTCAGTTCTTTCTGCCGGGCCAGATGTATGAACTCCGTCAGTTGGTCTGTATCCATGCGGAAGAGTTCGAGCATGGACTGCCTTTCGGTTCGGTATGCGTTGTTTTCGACGGATATGTCGCGTATGGTTTGGTTCATGCGTGCGCCCATGACTCCCAGACCGACGAATGCGATGGCGTATGCCGGCAGAAAGTCGAATGGGAATATCTCAGTCGCAAGGAACGTACATAGGGCATATGTGGCGATGCTTGCGCCTCCGAGCAGGTAGGGTATGATTCTGTAATAGCTTGCTATGGATATCATCAGCAGCAGGGCCAGCAGGACCATGTTTCCGATTATTACGAGGTTTGCAGTGTGACTTTTGCTTACCGCTTCGTAAATCATCTCGAAGGATATTTCTGCCTGAGTGATGACGAGAAACAGCGCCGTCAACTTCTCAGTCGTCGCCTTCTCGGACAGGAACAGGAGCATCAGCACGAGCAGCAGTCCGAGATGCAGGGCGTTTATCGAGTGGTAGAACGTGGTTCTGGGGGCTGCGTCGCTGAAGAAGCTCCATAAGATTCCGGCCATATATCCGGCGCACGTATAGAAGAATATGTAACGTCGCTGGCGTTCCGCCTGCGATGTTGTTTCCGAGAGGTTCAGTTTGTCTATCATTTCGTGATCGGTATCTGTTGTTCGGACAGTGCGTTCAGGTTCGCAGGGGGCGCTTCGTCGGTCCGTTCCGTCCTTTCGGGCTCCTGCATCAGTGCGCGTAGGCATTCCGCGAGGTTGTCCTTGGGCCCCAGTCCCATTTTCCTGCGGATGTTGGAGCGTATTACGGATACGTTGGACGGGCTTTTGAGCAGCTCGCGCGCTATTTCGGGGTGTGTCTTGCCTTGCAGCACCAGACAAGCCACCTTACGTTCCGTCGCCGTTAGGGAGGGAAGGCGTTCGTCGAGCTTGCTGTAATCGGTCTGACGGTGCTGCATCAAGTGCAGGACGCTCTGGCGTATGCGGCGTTCCGTTTCGTCGCCGAGGAGTTTGAGCAGCTGTTCGGTCTGTCCGGGCGTCAGGTCCCGTTTTCGCAGCAAGCGTATGAATTGGCTGACTTGTCCGTCGTCGATGTTGAAGAGGCTGAACAGCGAACGCCGCTCCGCGAGGTATCTGCGGTTGTCGTGCATTAGGGAGCGTATTTCTTTTATTATATAGTGTTCCATCAGTGCGCAGCTTGCGAAGAGTGTGAAAATCAGCAGGAATGAGTCTTTGAGTGTGGCTTCTCCGCTGAGCAGGGCCGCCGTTGCGTAGGCCGCGGTTCCTGCGGCGGCCGTCGTGTATGACAGTTGCGGGTTGTATGCGAACAGGGAGAGTACGAGCAGGAATCCCAGCAGCAGCGTTCCGCGGAATACGATGGCGGCTGTCTCGGTGTCGGGCGTTGCTGCCGCTATCACGGTTTGTGCGGCTGTTTTCAGCAGGATGAGCAGCAGCAGGGCGGCGAAGGCTTTGTTGACCGGAGTTTTACGGTAACGGCAGACTGCGGGGAGTGCCGCCGCAAGAATGCACAGGAGCGCTCCCGTGACGACCTCCCGTGTGTTGGGAGTATTTATTGCGGCGATTGTTTCGGCCGCCGAATAGACCGATATGGCGTATGCGCTGTAATGGAATACGGCTTTTTGCAGGCTTTCCAGTTTTTTGGTCAGTATCTTTTTCATATTTGTTCTTATATCTGCTTATATTTCGCTATATCAGTATTATATGACACTTAATCTTTAGGTTTTTAACATGGCAAAAATAATAATAATTTTAATAATGTGACTTTTTTTAGTTCTGAATTTTCCTGAAAATGAGACTTGGGGCTTTTTCTTTGTGTTCGTTAAATCTATATTTGTGGCACCGAAAGGAAAAATTTCGTACAGATGAATCGGTTTAAAGATATTGCGAACGTATTACTGCTTCCGGATTTCTGCTGCTGCCGAATTCCGGGGCGTATGACGTCTGCGGCATTCCGGTCGCTTGCTGCGTGTGTTTCGCACGTGGTGCGCGTGTATGTGTACGTGTATTTGTATTTCAAATTTCCCCCCCCCTCGCATCGGTCGATGAGCTGACCGCAGCGGCGTTTTCCGGGGCTTGGGATAACTCTCTTTTCGAGATATCGTTTTTGAAGGCTGAAGCGTCTTTTCGGCCTCTTTCGTCGTGCTTGCCGCCTTTTCGGGCGGCTTGCGCGTGCTTCTCCGTTTTCGGACGTCGCGGGGCGTCCGGCGGCGGCATGCTCTCCGCGAACGGGTGCTGTCCTTCGTGTGGCTCGTTCCGGCTTTGTTTGTAACGGCTGATCATTCATAGCGCTTATACTTGTTTGTTATGAGGAAAAGGATGTTGAAATATATGAATAGCACTTTGTCTGCTGTCGGAACGACGACCGTCGTACTGTTGTTGTCGTGTGCGGTCTTGGTCTCCTGCATCCGCGAGGATACGGGCGACTGCCCCGTGCCGCACCGTTTCGATTACGACTGGTGCAACCGTGTCGAGGCGGAGAGTTGTCTGGGGCAGAACCACCTGCGTCTTTACGACGGCAGCGGTATCTGCGATCCGCACGATTGTCCGCAGGAGGGTGCGCTGCTGTACCTGAAACAGCGTCATTACCGTGTGCTGACCTATAACGACCGATTGCAGGGCGTTGTTTACAGCGATCTGCACGATATCGAGCGGGCCCGTGCTACGGTTAACGAGGTTCCTACGCCCGAACTTATCGGACGTGTGGAGGCATTGGCGGCCGAAGAGGCGTCGGCTGCCGATGCATTTCGCACCTTGTGGAATACGCGTGCGGGGGGAGAGCTCATCGGTCAGGCGGAGAGTTTCCTCTACCGGGATTCCATTCCCGGTGTTACAGTGGATTTCCGCCGTGAGGGCCGTTCGCTGCTGGTTCCCGAACCTGTGGGCTATGGGATTACGTTCCGCAGCCAGATCAAGGGCTGGACGGTTTCCGATGTGAAATCCTTGGAACTGACCCTTTCGGGCGTTGTTCCGGAAGTTAAGCTCGTGTGCGGGAGCCGCACGGAAACTCCGAATCGCACGGCGCTGACCCGGACCGTGCGTGAAGATGAGCGTTATCTGTCGTACCTCTATGTCTTTGGCCTCGACCGCGCGGAGGTTGTCCTGCGAGCCTATATCGATCCCGTCTCCGACGGCGATAGCCCGGTTTATATCGAGCGGGACATTACGGATATCGTGAACAAGGCGCTCGACGAGGCCGAGCAGACGGGCGATCCCCGCATCGAGTTCGAGCTGGAGCTCGAACCGTTGGAGTTGAATATGAACGGGCTCCAGATGGGCCGGATGCGGGTCGTGGGCTGGGACGAGGTTGACGGCGGCGATATGGGCGTGTAGGGCCGAACCCCGTGCGGGGAATGCGATGTGACGAATGCAGACTGAAATGCAGATAATGAAACACAAACAACATTTTTTAACCCATTTTATTAACAAATTCTTTTTTATGAAACAATTTTTTGTATTGGCGTTTGCAGCCGCAGCGATGGTAGGTTGCAACGAGAATGAAAACAGCGGAAACGACTCCAAGGTCGATTTGAGTCAGGCTCAGCAGCTCAAGGTGCTGACGTCGGTCAGCAATACCCGTACGGCCGTTGATGGCACGGTTCTCCCCGTAGGCTCGGCTATCGGCGTTATGGTAACTGACGAAGCCGGTACTGCCGACTTCACTCCCTCGGCTATCGGCAACGGCAATGCCGACGGCGGTTATTACTCTAGCGGCCGCAACATCCGTTTCGCCAACAACGCTGGCGAGAACAGCTGGGTTTCGGTCAACACGGAGGACAAGACCAAACTGCTTCTTTTCGCAGCCGACGAGAAGGGTAAGGTTTTCGGCTACTATCCCTATACCGATGATGCCAACGTCCTGGGTATCGGCGATGCTACGACGATCCCCGTCAAGATCCTGAATATGGGTAACATCATCGTGGGCGACGATGAGGGCCAGGGTACGCTCGACGGTGTGGACAGCAAGAAAGCCTACACTGCCGAAGACGAGATCGACTTCCTCTACAACACGCGCAACGACATCGTAGGCGCCAAGACGACCACGACGGCCAAATTGGTGATGAATCACGCACTTTCGCGCGTATCGTTCCGTATGTACACCTCGGCCGAGGCTCAGGAGGCCGTTCAGGGCGAGACCGACTCCTACTATCAGTTCGTGGGCTACACGATCAGGAACAAGACCAACAATCTGGAAGAAGGCGAGTTGCACGCGAACTTCAAGTATTCGGCCGACGCGAATGCTACCCGCATGAACATCCAGACGGGTGAGATCACCGGTACTATCGCCGGCGGCGAGATCGCACGTACGATCGAGGGCTACAAGATGGTAAGATCGACGGCCGACGACGAAACGAACAACAAGACGGCTGCCGACGCTTCGTATCGTGTCAGCAACCTGCTCTTCCCGCTGGCCAACATTACGGCCGACGCCAACAACAAGTCGGAAAACATCATGGTTGTCATCTCGATCCAGCGTATGAACGCAGACGGTACGGAGGCTGTTGACCCCCAAAGTTACGCTCTGCCGTTCGACGTTGCGACCCACACCGCGTGGGAAGCCGGCAAGAACTACACCTACACGATTAAGTTCACCGGTAACTCGCTTTCGATCGAGACCGTGACCGTAACCGACTGGGTAGAGGTTGTCGGTGGCGACATGGAGATCGAGTAACGCCGAAGATTCGATTATCAGTTAATAAACATAGTGTATCCGGGGCAGGCGGAATCCTGCCTGCCCCTTTTTTTCATTTTCGCGGCCCGATCGGCCGCACAGGCCCGCCGGAGGTCCGGCACGGGCGCAGGATAGCGGGGCTTCGGGGCCTTCGATCCGATAAACAGAGACACGGCGCGCGGTTTCCGCCGCAAGGAACCGCACGGGCGGCCTGGCATCGGGGAAACGCCCGTTCAGAGAAAGACAAGACGAATACGAGATATGCCCTCCCGTGGGGGAGGGAACGGAGATCCCGGCGGCCGGTGCGGCGCGGGATGCCGAACTCCAAACGAACGATTTATGAAACAGTACAGGATGCGGACCGTGACGGTCGCGATGACATATATGTTCGGGGCAGTGCTGCTTGCGGGCGGTTGCACCCGGGAAGAGTCCGCCGCCCCCGCGGGCCGCGAGGCTGTGATACTCTCCATCGCCGAGGCCAACTACGGGGCTTTGGGCGGCGCGCGGAGGACCGGGACCTCTCCGGCGGACGGCGGCACGCCGCAGACGCGGGCCATCGTCGACGGCGGGGGTTCGACGTTCTTCACCGACGGCGACCGGCTGGGGCTGTTCCTGCGCGGCGACGGTTACGAGGATGTGGATAACCGCATCGTGCAGCTCGACTATCCGGGCGAGGGCCCGCAGAAGAAGTGGAAAATCACGGGGGAGGCCATTCCCTTGTATGCCGATGCGGCGACCGTGACGGCTTATTTCCCGTACAGCGACGCCTACGGCCTTACGATGTCCGCCGTACCGCTCAATTCGGGTCCTTACGACGTGAATACGAACGACGTGGTGTGGCAGCGCGACACGGTGCACTCGACCCATACGCAGGCCATGTTCCTCGAAATGCAGCACGCCATGACGCGCGTGAAGATACGTCTGAACCGGGGGACTTCGGACACGTCCGATTCCGGTGACTATACGGGCGAGGGCAAGATCACGGGCGTCCGGATCGCCGACGCCGGGGATGTCGCCGCGGACGATCGTGTCGTCTACCTCGACGGGACGCTCGACCTGACGCAGGCGACGCCGGTCGTCACGCCGGGCTGGCCGGACACGGTGGCCGACAAGAGCGAAAAGACCTTGACGGCGGAGGGCGTGCTCTACGACCTGCTGCTGTTGCCGGTGGATAAGATCGACGAGGGCAAGGTGATGCTCAACGTGGTGATCGACGACAAGTTGCTGTCGGCGCCTTTCCCCGTCGATGCGGTCGATAAGTGGGAGGCGGGCAAGGCTTATACGTATGAGGTGGCGGTTCGCAACGGAGCCGCTCAGGTGGTCTTCGGCAAGGCGACGGTGACGCCGTGGAACGACGGCGGGAGCATTTCGGGCGACCTCGACACGTCGAAGCCCGAATACGGCGGCGGCGACGTGCAGGACTGGGGCGACAACGAGTGGGAGAGCGAAGAAGGGGGTGACGAACCTGTGACGGGTGAAATCGCGGATGCGAGCCTCGTCCCCCCCCCGACTGATAATGTTATTCCGACGGAGGGCGGCGAATACTCCGTAAGGCTTACGGGCAATTGGACGGGCTCTGTTCCCGTACGGATGTCTGTCGGCGGCAATATCGGTGGATTGCTGCATGCCGCCTGCTCGAACGGAGCGGCCACGGTTACTTTTACTGTTCCGGCCAATACAATTAAAAATTCGCGTACGGTAACTTTCGAATATCTGTGGAACGGCACATGGACGAAAATCGGCTCAGACTGCACGCAGCAGCCGTGCTATTACGTCTCTTCGGCCGCCGTTACGCCCCGTGGGGATATCCCGGCAGTTGGCGGCACCTACACCGTTACACTGGAGGGCTATGGCAGTTTTCAGATCCGGGCCGTCGACGGCAACGGCGTCCAATTAATCATTTCGACCGAAAAAAATGCGTGCTGGAATTATTCTGCAAATATTAATATCCCGGAGAATAACGAGTATGCTTCGCGCGAAGTGATTATAGAGTATGGGTCCGCCGAGAATTGGACAGAGGTTGCACGGCTAAGCCAAGCCTTCTACCCGGCATATATCACCCGGGGTAGGCTGCAATACAATCAATGCGTTGAAACATGTGGATCGGCGGAGCGAATAATTCCGAACACCGATGGATTGCGATGGAATGACCCTACCGATCTCAAACACAAAGGTGTTGCAATGCTGTGGCACCCGAGCGTCGGCGGAAAGCATTGCTTCAGCCTGATAAACAGCGAATACTCCACTTGGACCTATACGACTGCCGATGCCTATCGATTCAGAGATGGGTATTGCAGGTGTGTGGGAGAGTAATGTGAAATATGCCTGAAGCAGAGATCACGATAGTAAGTTCGTAAAGGAGGGGCTATACCCTTCACCCCATAGGGTTGCATGCAATACCCCCGGGGGTGCGGGAGAAAGGGTGGAAAAGATGAAGAACGATTAAGATGCTGATAATATGACGATTTACCCCTTCCCTGAAACGGGCGGGGAAAATGAAAGGCAGGTGCCGGGTCTGGGGAGCCCGGGGCAAGGGACGATAGGACGAATGAAGATATCGGGAGAAGAAAAATAAAGATAAAAGATATATGTCTCAGTTGTTGAAATATGTTTGGATTGCGCTGGCCGTCCTTGCGGCCGGGTGTTCCGAGAGCGACAGGGAGGACGGAAACTCTGTTTCCGGCGGTCTTCCGGGGGTGAGCGGAGAGGTTTCGGAGGGCATGGTCCCCGCGACCCTCGATCTGAGCTCGAACGGTCGTCTGACATCCGCCGCCGGTTCGCAGGCGGCGACACGCGCTGCGAGCCCCGACGAGACGGCCGTGGGGGACCTGTGGATGTTGCAGTTCGACACGGAGGCTTCGGCCGAGGGTTCGCTCGTGCACCGCGCCTACATTCCCGCGCAGGAGATCGTCCAGAGCGGAATGGCAGTCACGGCTTCGGTCATGCTGCGCGAGAGTGCGAGCTGCGTGATCGTCGTGGTGGCCAACGCGCCCGAATCGTTCACCGTTTCGACGCTTCCCGCCGGCACGAAGCTCACCGAGCTGCGCGCACGCACGTTCGCCGTGAGCTCCACGACCGGGGCCTCGCTGCCCTCGGATGCATCGGTCCGCCTGCCGATGTTCGGCGAGACCGAACAGATCGCCGTGTCGCTCGTCGGTTCCCAGTCGGTGTCGGTGAAGCTCACGCGGCTGGTTTCGCGTATGCGCCTCTCGCTGGTCAACAGTTTCACGAGCGGCTATCCGCTTCTGGAGCTGACGGGGGTAACGCTGCGCAACGCTCCGACGAAGATCGCCTACGGTCCGCTGACCGAGCATACGGCCTATCTGGGCGACGTTTACCCGGAGGCCTCAGCCGACAATTTCCGCGATTACGACCCTGTCACGACGGGACTTGCGGGGTCGGAAACCTCTTATCTGTGGTACATCGCCCCGAACCGCCGCGGCAAGGGCACGGCCACGAAAGCCGAAGAGAAGAGCGCCCTGACGGCTCCCGAAGGGCAGGGCAGCTATTGCACCTATGTTTCGATCCGGGGCAAGGTGTTCCATAGCGCCGCTTCCTCCGGCCGCGACGTCGTCTACAACGTCTATCTCGGTGCGAACAATATCGACGATTATAATTTGTGGGCCAATGCGGCCTACAGCGCACGGCTGACGGTCACGGGTTTCAACGACGACCAGCTGGAGGTGGGCTACGACGGTTTCGGAATCACGGTCGGCCCGCTGGAAGGCATCGCTGACAATACGATCACGGGCTGGCATCCCGACACGGGGTTGGATTACATCCCCAAATTCCTCTCTTTCACGCCCGAACGCATCGACTTCGGGGACGCGGAGTCTCCTGAGGCACAGAAGGTCGCGTTCCGCATCAACAGCAAGTGGCGTTTCAGCTATACTTCGGGCGATCGTACGAAGGTGATCGCCTCGTCGAGCGCGGCTGCGAATACGGACCAGACGGGCGGCGGTCAGGACGAGCCCGCCGACTGCGAGGTTACGTTCACGCCGGTGGTTTACAAGGCCCAAAGCGGTACGCCCGTGGCGGGTACGCGATATAATGCGGTGGCTACGTTCTCCACCGTCGGCGGCTCCATCACCGCCACACGCACGACGCTGTTTCTGCGTACGGTGCCGACTTTCTACGGCGAGCCGGCGGTGTCGCCCTCGTCGGGGACGATCCCCCGTGCCGGGAAGGAGCTCACGGCCACGCTGGCCTCGAACGCCCGCTGGAGCTTCGCGGTCACTCCGGGCAGTTCGGTTTCTCAGCAGGCCGACGTTTACGCTACGCGCAGCCTGAAGGCGTCCGTTCCTGCCAACGAAACTTGGAGCGACCGCACGGTCAAGGCGGTGGTTCAGTACGGCGAGAGTACGAAGGAGTGGAGCTATACCCAGCCGGGGATGTTCATCTCCGGGGTTACGATCTCGCCCGACCCTTCGGACGGTATTCCCGGCATCGGGGCCACCTATACGGTCGGCATTACGGGCGACTGCGGCATGGTGGCTGTGCGGGCGGTCAGCGACGGCGAGGAGCTCGCCCGCGCGTACGCTTCGTTGGACAAGCCTGCCGAGCTGAAAGTGCCGGTCAACGGATCTAACGCCGACCGTACCGTCGTCTTCCAGTATCAGGAGAACGGCGTGTGGAAGAACTTTACTCAGGGTAGGCAGGTTCCGGGCTATGGCATTACGGGCGCTGCGGTCAGCCCGGCGGGTAATATCCCCGCCCTCGGCGCCCGCTATACGGTCACGCTGAACGGTCTGCTTCCTCCGGAGGGCGTCGGTATCCGCGCTGCCGTGGACGGCTCGGCCATTGCCACGGGTCAGGTCACCGCGAGCGGACGGGGCGTTACGCTGAACGTTCCGGCCAATGCCGGGACTTCGAACCGCACGGTGACGTTCGAATACTGGTGGTTCGATAAGTGGATCGCCATCGACAGCCGCACGCAGCTTCCCAAACCCGACATCACGTCTGCCACGGTCAGCCCTGCGGGGGACATCCCTTACGCTGGCGGCGGCTACACGGTGACTTTGTCCGGGGTTCTTCCTGAGGGCGGCGTTCAGGTGCGTGCCTTCGCGAATGGAGTGCTTGCACAGGCGACGGTTACTGCGAGTGGTGCGGGTGCGGAGTTGACCCTTCCCGCCAATACGGGTCTTTCGAACCGCACGGTGGCGTTCCAATACCTGTGGAACGGCACGTGGACGAATATCGAAAACCGCAAACAGTGGCCCACGCCCCGGATTACGGGTACGTCGGTCAATCCCAAGGGGGATATCCCGTATACGGGTGACCGTTACACCATTACGCTGGATGGCGCATTGCCGCAAGAGGGTGTCGAGATCCGTGCGACCTCCGGCGGCGTTCAGCTCCCCGGCGCAACGGGTCGGGTGACCACGGCGGGTACGGGCGTCACGCTGACGGTTCCGACCAACTCCGGCAGCACTTCGCGCAATGTGGTGTTCGAATACAAGTGGAACGGCGTGTGGACGACGATGGACGACCGTACGCAGTGGCCGACACCTGCGGTTACGCAGGCTACGGTCAGCCCTGCGGGTAATATCCCCGGTGAGGGCAAGAGCTATACGGTCACGATCAGCGGCGTTATGCCGCAGGGAGGCATTCCGGTCCGCGCCTATACCGGCGGCTCGGCCGTCGCTTCGGCGACGGTTACGGCCAGCGGCAGCGGCGTTACGCTGAACGTTCCGGCCAACAATAGTACGACGGCGAACCGCACGGTGGCGTTCCAGTACCAGCTGAACGGTACGTGGATGAATATCGAAAACCGCACGCAGCTTCCTAAACCCAATATCACGTCTGCCACGGTCAGCCCTGCGGGGAACATCCCTTACGGCGGCGGCACCTACACGGTTACCCTGAACGGGCTTCTTCCCGCGGGCGGCGTTCAGGTTAAAGCTATTGGCAATGGAACGTCAACCGGATTGATTATGTCGTCGGGGCATGGTGTCAGCCTGAATGTCCCGCGAAACGACGACGCTGCGACAAAGACAATAACGTTCCAATACCTCTGGCAAGGGACATGGGTTACGATCGAACGGAAAACGCAAGAAAGGGGTAGAGTGCGCGTAATCGTTTCAGATCCCATGGAATTCAACGAGTGCGCCTCGTGGATCAGGCAACACCGAGGCTACACGCTTTTCACCCAACAGAGGTTCGATCCAAAGGGGCTGTTCTGGGGCGAACCAGGGTGGGACACCACGAATAAATGGATATGGTGGGATGAGAAGCTAATCTGGTGGTTCAGCGTCGCTGACGAGTATGGCATTGGTTTCAGTGGCACATACGATAGATCATGGATAAAAAATGAACTACCGAGATGCGCGGGTTGGAGGATCGCGGACTAAAATCTCATGACGACTGGAGGCAAACACTGAACAGCCGGACCCGCTCCGACATCCCTCTCGTACCCGCCACCCTATAGGGTTGCACGCGCAACCCTATGGTCGCGGAAAAAAAGGTGAAAATAACGATGGATAATTAAGGTGTTGATAATAAATATATTAGCTGCCTTAAGGAACGAACGTAAAAATAAGAAATAGCGAAACCGGCCTCCTGCGTCGGCTGCGGACGAGCCTAATGCGCTGAGGTTCAGGATAAACGCTCTCCGCGCCCCTTGCGGGAGGGATGGGACGCGGTAGAAGGATGGACAGATAAAGAGAAAACGATAGAAAAGATAGGTGATGAAGATGTCAGGAAAAATAACGGGCTTTTGCCTTTTGGGTGTCGCGGCGCTGGCCGCGGCGGTCGGCCTGTCGCTCGTGGGTTGCAGCGAGGACTCCCGTTCATGCTGGAGCCCCTTCCCGCGCGAGGTGGAAGCGACGCTTCCCTCGCTCGCAGTAGCCGAGGCGGTCGTGGTGGAGCCTATGGGCAGCCGTGCTGCGTGTGCGAATGACCGGGTTTCGGAGGGGGCCGATGGGCTGTTCACGGTCAGCCTCGGTCCGGAGGGCGGTGCGGACGCTCCGCGGAGCCGGTTCGTGGCCACGCGTGCCGACATGTCGCTTTCGAACGTCTGGGTGTTGCAGTTCGACGCTTCGGGTGCGACCAAGGCGTGCTCTTATGTGGGTACGGTGGCTGCCGGGCAGAGGGTCAAGGCTGCGCTTCAGAGCGGCGAGGGCTACACGGTGTGGATCGTGGCCAACGGTCCCGCCGAGGGGGTATTTACGACTTCTAACCCCGCCACGCTTGCCGACTTCGAAAGCAAGATGCTGTATACGGTTACGCCCGCCTCGGACGAATTGATCCCGCTGAGCGGCAAGCTCACGAACGTCAGGGTTCTCGACAACGGACAGCTGCTCGTGGGTGAAGACAATACGGTGGCCCCGGAGGTTACGCTCACGCGGGCTATGGCCAAAGTCGATCTGTTGCTGGAGTATAACGTCAGCGGAGCCGAGCTCGACGGGGTGTGGCTCTATCAGGTTCCCGTGGGTGCCTGCTACGGGCTGAACCCGGAATCAAAGGGTTATCCCGCTTCGGGCGATGCTTCGAACTTCCGGTACCGCAATGGCGAAAGCAGCGGTCTCGCGCCGGTGAGTTCGGGCAGCGGCACGGTGACCCACACGTGGTATGTGGGCGACAACCGGCGGGGTCAGGTTCCCACGATCCTGTGGGAGAAGAACAAGGGCTCGAACAACGCCCCTGCGATGGCTACCTATGCGCGCATCAAGTCGCACGAGAGTGCGAATACGACCAAGGGTCTGTACCACGACGTTTTTCTGGGCGAGAATGTCACCACGGACTTCGACGTGCTGCGCAACCGTCATTACATCTACCGGGTGCGCATCGGAGGGTCGCTCGACGACCAGAAGCTGCTGGCGCAGCGTGACGACCGGGTTTGGGCGGGTTCGCTGGAGTACATCGACGGAGCTCCCACTGTCGACCCGTCGCTGGACAAGGAGATCCATCCGGACGGCCAGACGTTCAGAATCCTCTTCAAAGGCTATTGGACGGGTACGGGCATTCCCGTGCGGGCCACGGTTGGCGATGATGTGCTCGACGAGGGGGTTGCGGTCTGCTACGCGGGCAACACGGGCGAGGTTACGCTCGAAATACCGAAGAACGAAAGTGCGGACAAACGTGAGATCCTCTTCGAGTACGAGTGGAAGGGCGAGTGGTTTCCGATCGGTATCGGCACGCAGGGCGGCTACGGCGTTACGGGCGGCAAGGTTGAGCCTGCTGGGGATATTCCCGGCGAGGGCGGCGAGTACAGCATCACCCTGTACGGCAGCTTCCCGGCAGAGGGCGTCAAGATATATGCTACCTCGGACGGCAAGAGCCTGATGAGCGGTACGGTCTTCAAGGCCGATACCCCCGTCAAATTGACCGTTCCTGCTAATGAAAGCTATGATGCGCGAACGGTCGTCTTCCAATACGAATGGAAAGGCGAACGGTTCGATATCGAAACGAGGACGCAGGCTGCGGGCTATTCTTTCACCAACGCCGCGGTCACGCCCGCCGGGGATATCCCCGGAGAGGGTAAGACTTACAGCCTTACCCTGACAGGACTCTTACCTTCCGATGGCGTCGAAGTCCGCGCACAGAGCGGGGGTACGGCCCTCGTGAGCGGTAAGGTCACCGCTTCGGGACAGGCTGTCTCGCTGGCTGTTCCTGGCAATATGAGCTATAACACCCGCACAGTGGTGTTCGAGTACCTGTGGAACGGCACATGGACGAAGATCGGGGACTCCCGTACGCAGGCGGGTTATTCCGTCACCGCTGCCACGCACAACGCTCCGGCTACGATTCCGGGTCAGGGCGGTTCGTACAATGTCACGCTCACGGGCTACCTTCCCTCGAACGTTGCGGTCCGTGCGCAGTCCGGCGGCACCGCAATCGTAAGCGGTACGGTTACCAAATCCGGTACGGCGGTTTTACTGACGGTTCCGGGTAATCTAAGCTATGATAATCGCTCGGTGACCTTCGAGTATAATTGGAACGGCACGTGGACGAAGATCGGGGACTCCCGTACGCAGGCGGGTTGTTCCGTCACCGCTGCCACGCACAACGCTCCGGCTACGATTCCGGGTCAGGGCGGT